>FSUP01000436.1_pt1 | contig 14404 bp, 10 predicted proteins | sample 1637431 | NCBI WGS metagenome assembly FSUP01 (sample SAMEA3914816, study PRJEB12502) | metagenome | biome: forest; material: soil | place: USA | collected 2011-09-16 | depth 0.3 m | reverse complement strand
TCTCCGAAGTGGAGCGCGCGACGGGCCATGTGGCGGTGCGCAACAACATGCCTCTGCAACACGGCGATCCGGTGGAGACCTTCGCCGACTCCAGCCTTCTGCTGGCGCTGACCGGCTACCATCCGGACACGCCGGTGCAGAAAGGGGTGGAAGCGTTCTGGGCCTGGTATCGCGAGCACTACAAGGTGGGCGAGACCCAGTCTTAGGTCTCCAGGAACACCACGGCCGCGCCCAGGGCGCACAGCAACACGCCGAGGATCGCGCCTTCATAGCGTTCCAGCGCGCCCAGGCGCAGCCGCGAGAGGCCGGCAAGGCTGAGGCTGGTGAAGACCAGCATTCCCGCCAGCGTCGCCACGGCCAGGATGACGCTGAGCAGGATGAACGCGCCCCAGCCGTAGCGAGAGCCGGACAGGAATACCGGCAGGAAGCCTTCGCAGGGCGAGAAGGTCAGCAGGGCGAACAGACTGGCGATCGCCGCTCGGTCCGAGCGTCGGGGCGTGCCGTGCCGCATCGCCTCGCCCAGCGTTTCGTCGTGATCGGCCGCGCCATGGTCGTCGTCGTGGTCGGGGGCATGGTGTCCATGGCCGCCGATCAAGTGCGCGTGGCCCTCGCCCCGCCATTGGCGAACCAGGTAGTAGAGGCCGAAGGCGAACAGGGCCCCGCCCGCCAGAAGCTGGAATATCGACCCCACCCGCTCGCTCAGCTGCATGCCCAACGCCACGATCAGCACGCCGATGGCGGTGGTGCACAGGCCATGGCCGATTCCGGCCATCGCCGTGATCGCCAGGGTCTTTGGCGCGCTCCAGCCCTGGGCGCGCGAGGTCAAGGCGAAGGGCAGCCAATGGGTCGGGATCGCGGCGTGCATGAACGCCACGACGAAGCCCAGGCTCACGATCGACAGGAACAGCGGAGCGCTCAAGCGCGCTTCCCTCCACGCAAAGTCATGAAAAGCCCGTCAGTGATGGTCGGGCGTAAGGCAGAGGCTGTGGTCGGACAGCACCTCGATAACCCGGCAATCCGCCACCCGCCCCCTGGCGCACTCGGCGGTGACACGGGTCAGTTCATCGCGCAAGGCCTCAAGCTGCGCAATCTTGCGCTCCACCTCCGCCAGATGCTCGGCGGCGAGCCGGTCGGCGTCTTCGCAGGATTGGTCGGGATGGTCGGCCAGGTCGAGCAGGGACCGGACGGCCTCAACGGTGAAACCCAGGTCCCGCGCGTGCTTTACGAACGCCAGGCGCTGGGCGGCGCGGCGGTCATAGATCCGGCGGTCGCTGGCCGTGCGGTCCGGCGCCGGCAACAGGCCGATGGTCTCATAGAAGCGGATCGTCGGGACTTTCACCCCCGTCTCGCGCGACAGGACGCCGATGCTGAAGGCCGGCTCGGTCATGGCCTCTCCTCAAGTTCGAGATGGGTCGCAGATGGGGGCTTGATCCTCTAGCCGCTAGAGGATTCAAAATCATCACCCCATGACTCAGGCTTCGACCTCGCACGACACCGCCCATAAGCACGACCACGGGCACGACCACGAGCATGATCACGAACATGCGCACGGCCGCGACCACGATCACGCCTCGCATGGTCACCATCACCACGGTCACAGCCATGCCCCAGCGTCCTTCGGCAGGGCCTTCGCCATCGGCATCACCCTGAACACCGCCTATGTGGCCGCGGAAGCCGTCTTCGGGGTCATGTCCAACTCCCTCTCCCTCCTGGCCGACGCCGGGCACAATTTCGGCGACGTGCTGGGGTTGCTGGCGGCGTGGGTCGCGTCATGGCTGGTGACCCGGCCGCCCAGCGCCCGCTACACCTACGGCCTGCGCGGCTCGACCATCCTGGCGGCGCTGTCCAACGCCACCGTGCTGATGCTGGTCACCGGCGGCATCGCCTGGGAGGCCGTGATCCGGTTCATTCATCCCGCCCCGACGGCTGGCGTGACCGTGATGGCCGTCGCGGCGGGGGGCGTGCTGGTCAATGGCTTCACCGCCATGCTGTTCATGTCCGGCCGCAAGAGCGACCTGAACATCCGCGGCGCCTTCCAGCACATGGCCTCCGACGCCCTGGTGGCCCTGGGCGTGGTGGCGACGGGCGCGGCGATCGTCTTCACCGGCTGGCTGTGGCTGGACCCGGCCATCAGCCTGGTGATCAGCGCCATCATCGTCTGGGGCACATGGTCGCTGATGCGAGAGTCCCTGGACCTGGCCCTGCACGGCGTGCCCGCGGCGGTGGACGAGGCGGCGGTGCTGACCTACCTGGGCGCCCTGCCTGGCGTCACCGAGGTGCACGATCTGCACATCTGGGGCATGAGCACCACCGAGACCGCCCTGACCGCGCACCTGGTCCGGCCGGGCTGCGAGCTTGACGACGGCCTCCTGCATAGCGCCTGCATGGAGCTGCGGGTCCGCTTCGCCATCGGCCACGCCACCCTGCAGGTCGAGGCGGGCAGCGACGCCCACCCCTGCCAACTGGCGTCCCACGAGGTGGTCTGAGCGTCCCTATCCCGGCAGAGCAAACGCCACCAGTTGGTCGCCCAGCTTGGTGCCTGACATGGCGTGGCCGCCGGCGGCGATGATCACATACTGCCGGCCCTTCCAGACATAGGTCATTGGCGTCGCCTGCCCGCCGGCCGGCAGGCGGCCGCGCCAGAGTTCCTTGCCCGACCCGGCGTCGAAGGCCCGCAGGTAGTTGTCCATGGCCGCGCCGATGAACACCAGTCCGGAGGCGGTGACGATGGGCCCGCCGAAGTTGGGCGTACCGGTGCCGTGCAGAAGGAACTGGGAGAACGGCGCCAGGTCCGCGGTGGTCCCCAGGGGAACCGCCCACAGCACCTTGCCCGTGCGCATATCGATGGCGTGAAGCTGTCCCCACGGGGGCGGGTTGCAGGGCATGCCGAGCGGCGAGAGGATCGTCTGGCGTCGCATGCCGTAGCGCGCGCCTGCCTGGGGCGAGATCTCCACCTTCGGCTCGGCCATCTTGGCAGCCTTCACCCTGGCGGCCGGGATCAGCGTCACCAGGTGCAGGGCGCTGGAGGTGTTGACGAACACCACTTCCCGACCGGGATCAAAGGCCAGGCCGCCCCAGTTCGTGCCCCCGCCGGTGAAGGGATAGACGATCGTTCCGCCGGTCGACGGTGGGGTGAAGAGCCCGTCGTGGCGCGCGCCGGCGATGATCTTGCGGCAGGCGGCGCGGTCCCAGGGGGTCAGGCCGAAGGCGTCGTCGGCCTTGATGACGCTGGGCGCCAGGGGCGCGGGGGCGACGGGAAAGGGCTGGGTGGGCGACAGCCGCTCACCGGCTGCGCCGCCTTGCGGGACCCGGCGCTCCTGCACGGGGATCACCGGCGCGCCGGTGTCGCGGTCCAAGGTGAACAGCAGGCCCTGCTTGGTGGGCTGCAGAACCGCATCGCGCGCCCGCCCGCCGTAGCCGATGGTGGCGAGGGTAGGCTGTGCGGGGTTGTCGTAGTCCCAGAGGTCGTGGTGCACCGTCTGGAAGCCCCAGGCGACCTTGCCCGTCTGTGCGTTCACCGCCACGACCGAGGTGGACCAGCCGTCCGATCCGTTGCGCGCCTCACCCGTGAAGTCGGGGCTAGGACTGCTGGTCGGAAGGAAGACCAGGCCTCTGGCCTCGTCCGCGGACATCGGCGCCCAGACATTGGCGGCGCCGGAAACGACGCCCGGGTCCGCGGTCGCCAGGGGATCGAAGCTCCATTTCGCCGCGCCGGTGCGCGCGTCGAAAGCCCGCACCGCGCCGGAGATCTCGCGGACGCGTTGGTTGTCATCGATGGAGGATCCCACGACCACAACGCCGCGCACGACGACGGGCGCCGAAGTGATCTGCATCTCGCCTGGCCGGTTCAGCTTCACGCCAGCGGCGACATCCACGGTCCCAGCCCGACCGAAGCCGGCGCAGGCCTTGCCGGTCGCGGCGTCCAGGGCGATCAGCCGGCGGTCGTTGGTGTTCAGGAACACCCGCTCGGCGCAGGGCTCACCGGCCTTGGCCGCCAGGTCACGCCAATAGGCGACGCCTCGGCAGTTGAATTCATTGGGATAGCGTACCTTCGTGTCCAGGTGCGGATCAAAGCGCCAGAGCGCCCGCCCCGTGCCGGGATCCAGCGCCGCCACCTCGTTGAAGGGCGAACACACATAGAGCCGGCCCCCCGCCATGATCGGCGTGTCCTCGAACGCCGAGTGGTGGATCGCCGCCGCCTTGGACGCCAGATCGCCCGTCGAATAGCGCCAGGCGACCTTGAGGCCGCGCACATTGTCCGGCCGCACCTGGGCGGCGGCGGAGTACCGCTGCCCTCCCGCATCGCCGCCATAGAAGGGCCAGTCCACGTCGGCCGCGGCGGGCGGCTTGCCTACCGGCGCCGGGCCGCACCCGTAGGCGGTCAGGGTCAGGATGGCGGCCACCGAGGCTCTGAGAAGCCAGTGCGGGCGGAGTCGTGTGGGGCGTGTCATGTCGGCGTCCGTGTGAAGGTTATCGGCACACTAGGAGCACGACGCCGGCGGTGCAGCCGGCCCGGGACGCGGGGCGCCGTGGCTGGGACGAATGGCCGGCAGCCCGGGCCGTGCGGCGGCCGGAACGGGACGAACCGCCACCATGGCGCCGTGCGAGCCTGGGACTTCAGGCCGCCCCAAGCGCGATGGCGCATGTGCACTTTGCCAAGCGGCCAATACAGTCCCCTCCCGGGTCATCATATCGATCACGACCGTCCGGGTAGCGTCGCGTCAATCCGTATAATCGATTCCCAATTTCTCCAGGCGCTATATTGGGCAAATACAACATCTCTGAAATTCGGAATTTGAAATAAACTATTGCCCATTCATGACCTGAGATTGAGTGGACAAATTCAAGCCCTGAGCAACCACAGCGGTTAAACTTAGACTACCGACGTCAGTGCGACCTGCAATTGAGGAAGCGCCACAATTCCGCCCTGCTAGACACTCGCCTGCAACAGGCGCAAATTCCATCCAGAAGGAGGGGTCATGACGATGCAACAGTTCGTCATGCCAAGGGCTGGACAGTTCAGCCGGAACAGCCTCAGGTCGCAGGATCCGACCTTGCAGGCCACTGTCCCCCAATTGGCGGCTCAGGTCACGGCGCAAACGCCGGACGCCGTTGCCCTGAGAATTCAGGGCGCTGAGATGACCTATGGCCAGTTGGGCGCGCGAGCTGGACAGCTCGCCGGCTATCTGCGCTCGCTGGATCTTGGTCCGGAATTCCTTGCCGGCATTTGCCTTGAGCGCTCCTTCGATCAGATCGTGGCGGCTCTGGCTGTCTGGAAAGCCGGTGGCGCGTTCCTGCCCCTGGATCGAGCGTGGCCGGAACATCGGATGGCGACCATCGTATCCGACGCCGGGTGCGCTGTTTTGATCGGGACCGCCGGCGGGGCGGACCGGCTGGGCGTCCAGACTCCGTTCGTCGCGCTGGATCGCGATGCGCCGCTGATCGAGCGCATGGACGCGCCCGCCGACGAGGAGGTCGATCCGGAAGACCTCGCCTATGTCATCTACACCTCCGGTTCGACCGGGGGCCCCAAGGGCGTCGAGATCACGCACGGCAACCTGCTCAATCTGGTGACCTGGCATTGGTCCGCATTCGACGTCACCGCCGCGGATCGGGCCACGCATCTGGCGGGGCTCGGCTTCGACGCCGCGATCTGGGAGGTCTGGCCCTACCTGAGCGTCGGCGCCTGCGTGTCCCTGGTGGACGACACGGTGCGAACCTCGCCGGAGCTGCTTCGACACTGGTTGATCGACGAGGAAATTTCCATCGCCTTCGTGCCGACCACGCTGGCCCAGCCGATGATCGCCGTGGACTGGCCGGCGCACACAGCGCTGCGGTATCTGCTCACCGGCGGCGATGCCTTGCACGCCCATCCCATCCCCGGCCTGCCGTTCGTGCTGGTCAACAACTATGGCCCAACCGAATGCACCGTGGTCGCCACCTCCACCACCATCTCGGCGTCCGGTGACACCGCCCCCTCCATCGGAAGGGCGATTTCCAACACCCATATCCACCTTTTGGACGAGCACGGGGCGCCGGTCGCCCCAGGCGAGGTCGGCGAGATCTACGTGGGCGGGCTCAGCGTCGGGCGGGGATACCGCAACGATCCCGCCCTCACGGCGGCTCGCTTCGTACCCGATCGCTTCGGCGATCAGCCTGGAGGTCGGCTCTACCGAACCGGCGACCTCGCCGTGCAGCTGTCCGACGGCCAACTCCAGTTTCGAGGCCGGATCGACGCCCAGGAAAAGATTCGCGGTCACCGGATAGAGCCCGATGAGATCGCCGGCGTTCTCAATCGCCATCCGGCGGTGCAATCCTGCGCCGTGGCGGCCTGGGCCGAGCCGGGGGGCGAGAAGCAGCTTGTCGGCTATCTGGTTCTCGAGCCGGCCGCGGGCGACGCGCCCACGGCGCAGGACGTTCGCGACTTCGTCTCCGGTCGCCTGCCCGAATACATGATCCCGGCGCGCTTCGTGCGGCTGGACGCCCTGCCGCTGACCGCCAACGGCAAGCTGGACAAGGCCGCCCTGCCCGCGCCCAGCGAGTCCAACGCCCTGGAGCGCACGCTCTACCGGGCTCCCGAGACCCCGACCGAGCAACGCCTGGTCGAGATCGTCGCCGAAATCCTCGAGCGTAAGGACGTCGGCGTCGACGACAACTTCTTTCTGACCGGCGGCCATTCCCTGCTCGGCACCCAGGTCGTCCTGCGGGTCCGCGAGGCCTTTGGCGTCGAGCTCACGCTCCTGCACCTCTTCGACGCCCAGACGATCGGCGTGCTCGCCACGATCATCGAAAAGCTCATCCTCACGGAGATCGAGTCCATGAGCGAAGACGATGCGCGGCGGCTGGCCACGGGGTGATGGAGCTGAGACCATGGCCGCCGTTCTCGCTCACGACCCGAGCCTGAGCCTCTATCGCCTTCTCGATCCGGCCGTCCTGGCCGACCCCTACCCGTTGTACCGGCGCCTGCGCGAGGAGGATCCCGTCCATTGGGACCCCTTCCTGCATACCTGGGTCGCGACCCGCTACGACGATGTGGTCACGGTGCTGCACCGGTTCTCCGCCGATCGCACCCCGTCGCCGGAACAGATGACCGCCATGGGCCTGGGCTCGATCGAGCCGATCGCCCAGGTGATGGTCCGGCAGATGCTGTTCATGGACGCGCCGGCGCACACCCACCTGCGCAAGCTGTGCTCGACCGCCTTCACCCCCCGCCGCGTCGAACGAATGGCCGACCAGATCCAGGACATCGCCGATCGCCTGATCGAGTCCGTCGTGGCGAGCGGACGCATGGACGTGGTCGCCGACTTCGCCAGCCCGTTTCCGGCGATCGTGACCGCCGGCCTGCTTGGCGTGCCAGAAGGCGATCATCAGCAGCTCAAGGCGTGGTCCGCCGACTTCGCCGAAATGCTGGGCAACTTCCAGCACAATCCTGACCGCGTGGGACGGGTGCTGCGCAGCGTCGAGGACATGACCGCCTATTTCCGCGACGCGATCGACCAGCAGCGGCGCAAACCCAGAGACGGCCTCATCCGGTCGCTGATGGACGCCGAGGTGGAGGGTCTGCGCCTCACCGACGACGAGGTCATCGCCAACACCATCGTGACCATGGTCGGCGGACAGGAGACGACGACCAACCTGATCGGCAACGGCCTGCTGACGCTGCTGCGGCAACCCGAACGGCTGGCGGAGTTGCGCGACAACCCGACGATCATGGAGTCCGCGGTCGAGGAGTTGCTGCGCTACGAGAGCCCCAGCCAGCACACCGCTCGCCTCGCGTCTGAGGACATCATGCTGGGCGGCAAGCTCATCCGGAAGCGTGAAGCGGTGATGGCGGTGATGGCGGCCGCCAACCGGGACCCCGACCGCTTCCCAGACCCGGACCGGCTGGACCTGTCACGAAGCGACAATCGCCACTTGGCGTTCGGCTGGGCGGCGCACTTCTGCTTCGGCGCCCCGCTGGCCCGCCTGGAGGGGCAGATCGCCTTTTCGACGCTGCTGCGGCGCCTGCCCGGCCTCGCCCTGGCGACAGACCGCGTGGCCTGGCGCGAGAACCTTGGCCTGCGCGGCCTGAAGGCCTTGCCGGTGACGTTCCAACCAGCGCGTGAACCGGCTCCCCTCGGGATCGGTGGCGACCGATGACGAGCGGCATCGAACTATCGGAAGCGAAACGACAACTGCTGCAGAGGATGATGAGCGGCGCGAGTCCTGCGCGCAGCCGCGATGCGGCGAGAATCCCGCCGCGCGCGGCCGGCGCGCACGTACCGATGTCCGCCGACCAGGCCCAGGTGTGGCTACACGCCCAGATGGCGCTCGACGTCCCGCTCTACAATGAATCGATCACCATTCATCGTCGCGGACCGTTCGACTTGGCCGTGATGGAGCGCAGCCTCAACGAGGTTCTGCGGCGGCACGAGATTTGGCGGACCTCGTTGGACGTTGTCGACGGGGACATCGTCCAGGTTGTCCATCCCGACCTTCGTGTGCGCCTGACGCTGGAAGATCTCACCGCGCTGCCTGCCTGCCAGCGCGATTGCGAGGCGTTGCGCCTGGCGACACAAGACTCTCGGCGCCCGATCAACCTGCATGACGCGCCGCTGTTCCGCGCCAGGATGGTGAAGCTCGCCGAGGACGACCACCGCCTCTACCTCACGCTCCACCACATCATCTTCGACGGCGTGTCGATCTACAGGGTGTTCGTGCCGGAGCTGGCGGCGATCTACGACGCCTTCTCGCGCGGTGACGCCTCTCCCCTCGCTGAGCCTGCCCTGCAGTACGGCGACTACGCGATCTGGCGGCAGCAGAGCCTCACCGGCGAGCGGATCGAACGGCAGATCGAGTACTGGCGCGGCGCCCTGAGCGGCGTGCTGCCCAAGCTGGAGCTTCCCGCGGACCACCCCCGCCCGACGGTTCCCACCTATCGCGGCGCGATGGAGACCTTCACGCTCTCACTGGAGCTGACCGAGGCGCTCAAGGCGCTCAGTCGGGCAGAGGGCGCAACGCTCTACATGACGCTGCTCGCCGCCTTCAAGGCGATGCTGTTCCGCTATTCCGGGCAGGAAGACATCCTGATCGGCGGCGTGACCGACATGCGCCGCCGCCCCGAGCTCGAACAGCTCATGGGATATTTCCTCAACACGATGGCGCTGCGCACCCGGCCCCGCGCCGACCTGCCGTTCCGGGATTTCCTGGCGCAGACCCGGGCCACCGTGCTGGGCGCGCTCGACGCCAGTGAAGCCCCGTTCGATCGGGTCCTGCGCGAGCTTTCCATCCGCCGGGAGCCCGGCGCCCACCCCCTGTTCCAGGTCCTGTTCTCGATCGAGCCGCCGGTTGGCGCCTTTCCCGATGGGTGGGATCTTACCCAGATGGACGTCACGGTCGGGGGGGCCAAGTTCGACCTCTATCTGGAACTCGACGAACGCCCCGACGGCATGATCGGCCGCTTCCTGTACGGCCGCGATCTGTTCGAGCCCGAAACGATCCGGCGCATGATCAGCCACTGGCGGACAATCCTCGGGGCCGTGGTCGCCGACCCAGGCTGCACGCTTGGCCGCCTGCCGATGCTGGCGCCGGCGGAATCGCAACAGCTTCTGCAGACATGGAACGAGACGCAGGCCCCCCTTCCCGCCGCCACCCTGCATCAATGGTTCCAGGCGCAGGCGCGCCGGACCCCCGAGGCGACAGCGGTGACCCTGGGCGACCAGAACTGGACCTACCGGGAACTGGATCGCCGCTCCGACGCCGTAGCGGCGCGGCTGGCGCAGGAAGATGTGAAAGCCGGTTCGCTGGTTGGCATCTGCATGAACCGGTCCCCGGAGATGGTGGCCGGGCTGCTCGGCATATTGAAGACCGGAGCGGCGTACCTACCTCTTGATCCCGGCTTCCCGCTGCCCAGGCTCGCCTTCGTTCTGGACGATGCGAAGCCGGCGGCTCTACTGACACAGCCCAGTCTGCTGGCGATGCTTCCGGCCGGGCATGTGCCGATTGTCCTGTGCGAGGGCGAAGCCGGCCAGGGACCTGTTCCCGACGACACCGGCGCCAGCGGCGAGCGCCTCGCCTATGTGATCTACACCTCTGGCTCCACCGGACAGCCCAAGGGAGTCGAAGTCGCGCACGGATCGCTCGTGAACCTGCTGGCGGCGATGCAGCGCGCGCCAGGCTTCGCGCCCGAAGATTCCCTGCTGGCCGTCACCACCCTGTCCTTCGACATCGCCGCGCTGGAGCTGTTCCTGCCCCTGGTCAGCGGCGGGCGCCTGATCCTGGCGCCCAGCGAGGTCACCTCCGACCCGCCCCGCCTGGCCGACCTGATCCGCCAGTCGAATTGCACGGTGATGCAGGCCACGCCTGCGACGTGGCGCGGCTTGATCGAGGCCGGGTGGGCTGGAACCGAGCGATTGAAGATCCTCTGCGGCGGCGAGGCTCTGCCGCGCGCCCTGGCCGAAGACCTCCTGCATCGGGCTCCATCGGTGTGGAACATGTACGGCCCCACCGAGACGACCATCTGGTCGGCTGTCCACAACGTCCCGGCCGGCGGCGGTCCCGTGCCGATCGGCAGGCCCATCGCCAACACCCAGCTCTATATCCTGGACCCCGGCGGCTTCCCGGTTCCCATCGGCGTCGTGGGCGAATTGCACATCGGCGGCGCCGGTCTGGCGCGCGGCTATCGCAACCGGCCCGATCTGACCCGGGACCGCTTCGTCGAGCGCGCCGCGGCGGACGGCGCGAGGCTGTACCGCACCGGCGATCTGGCGCGATATCTCCCGGACGGGACGATCGAGTGCCTGGGGCGGATCGATGCGGAAGAGAAGGTTCGCGGCTTCCGCGTGGCGGTCGAAGAGGTCGAGGCGGCTCTCGCCCGCCACCCCGATATCGGATCGGCGGTGGTGAAGGCATGGCCGGACGCTTCCGGCAGCAAGGCTCTGACCGGCTACTTCATCGCGCGAACCGCGCACGAGCCGACCGTCGCCGAGCTGCGCCGGTTCCTGGGCGAATTGCTGCCTGACTACATGGTCCCCTCGCATTTCATGCGGATCGACGCCCTGCCGATGACGCCGAACGGAAAGGTCGACCGCAGGGCTCTGCCCCAACCCCGCGACAGCGGCCTTACGCGCCCGGTGTCCGCGCCCCCCGCGGGGCAGACCGAACAGGCGCTGGCCGAGATATGGAAGAGTGTGCTGGCCGTGCCGGAGGTGGGCCGCAACGAGGACTTCTTCGATCTTGGCGGCCATTCGCTGCTGGCGGCGAAACTGCTGCGCCGCATCGAACTCGAGTTCGGCCGGCGCCTGCCGATGGCCGCCTTCTTCAACGCGCCTTCCATCGAGGCCGTAGCGAGACTCTTGAACGCGGGCGCGGCGTTGGATGCGCCCGTCACGATCGCCATCCAGCCTCAGGGATCGCGGCCGCCCCTGCTCTGGCTCGATGGAAATCCCGCCTTCCGGGCGTTGTCCCAGGCCATCGGCCTGGACCAGCCCTTCCTGGGCATCCCCGTCGACTCGGTGCTGGAACTTAACGCAGCGTCCCACACGCGGTTCGAGGAGCTCGCCTCGGTCATCGTCAAGGAGGTCCGCAAGGCCCAGCCGGAAGGCCCTTACTACCTTGGCGGTTGGTGCAACATGGGCATCCTGGCCTATGAGGTGGCGTCCCAGCTTTCCGCGGCCGGGCACACCGTCGGCCTCGTGCTGCTCCTTCACGCAACCAATCCGGTCAGTTATCGGCGGATCACCCGGCTCGACCTGATTTCAAGCCAGATCCGCTATCACTGGCCCCGATTCTGGCGTCAGCGCGGCGATGAAAGAGGCGACTATCTGGCGGCCCGCCTCCGTGGCTTCCGTAAGTCCGTCGACTGGTTGAAGGTCCGTTCGGTCGATCCGCAGACGCGGCTCCGGGCGGCGTTCGAACGCACGGCGCGCGAATACGCGCCCCCTATCTATTTCGGCGATGTCGCCCTGTTCCAGCCCACGCTCCGGATCGATGTCATGGACTACAGACCGGGCTGGGCTGAGCGGGTCAGGGGTCACCTGAGCGCCCACGACATTCCGGGCGCCCACGGGACGATGCTCGACGAGCCCAACGTCCAGGAGCTCGGCGCCCTGATCAGGGCCGCCCTGCTCCAGGCGCAGGAGCGCCTCGTCCAGCCGCCGGTGCGCGTCTTGGTTGGAGCCTGACGGTGGCGCCCGGGACCCCGATCGACGTCCATTTCGTCGACCTGGACGACGCAGGACGTGACCTTGGACACCGGCTGGATCTGCTCGACGGCGAAGAGCTCGATCACGCGGATCGCTTTCGATTTGATCGTGACCGCCGGCATTTCATCGTGCGGCGCGGATGGCTGCGAGGACTGCTGTCACGGCGCCTGAACACATCCCCCCGCCAGATCCGCTATCGCCGCAACCCTTTCGGCAAGCCGGCCCTGGCTGGGCGCGAACTTTCCTTCAACCTCTCCCGATCGGCAGGCAAGGCGCTCTGTGTGATCGCCCAGGGCCTCGAGCTCGGATGCGACCTGGAGCGCCGCAACCCGGATCTGGCCACTCCCGCTGTCGCCGGGCGCTTCTTCTCGCCGCAAGAGCGGGCCTGGCTGTCATCCCTTCCGGCCGACCGCTGGGTTGAAGGGTTCTTCAATTGCTGGACCCGCAAGGAGGCCTACATCAAGGCTCTGGGGTGCGGGCTTTCCCATCCGCTCGACGCCTTCGACGTGTCGGTGGCGCCGGGTGAACCGGCCCGGCTGTTGCGAGGGTGCGAGGGTTGGTCGGTCCAAGCCTTCGAGCCCGCGCCGGGCTTCACCGCCGCGGTCGTCGCCGAGGGCCAGGGCTGGACATTGAACCGCCGCGCCAGTCCGGAACAGACCGGCCGGGACGCCCTGCCGGTCTGAAGCCCGACTTGGCGGCGCGGCGCCTAGCGATGCTCGTGCAGCACGCGTCTGGAATGGTGATGGTGATGCCACTGGCGCATGTGGTGATGGTCGTGCATGGCGCGCCCATGTTCCGGCGGATTGGGAATGGGCTGCATTTCCGCCACGGCCGCGCCGGCGCTGAATGAGAGCGCCGCGGCGCCCAGAATGCAGAGAATGATCTTCATGGGGTCCTCCTGAACCATGTCCCCCCGCAAGGAGAGCCTAGGCTGCCGCGATGCGGCTGGCTACAGCCCCCTGACCCCGAGTGGGCGAACGTTCAATGCTTGGGAACAGCGACAGACTTGCCGGAAGCGGGGTTCCTGGGAAACGGCCCTGCCGTGCATAGTCACCGGCGAAGGAGCCCTCGTTGATGTTGCGTAACCTACTGGCTTGGCCGGGCGCGCCGCTGGCCATCGCGTCGGCGGCGCTGTTTGGCGCCAGCACCCCGTTCGCCAAGCTCCTGCTGGGCGACGGCGTCAGCCCATGGCTTCTCGCCGGCCTGCTCTATCTGGGATCGGGCCTCGGCCTTGGCATCGTGAATGTCGGCCGCCGCGCGTTCGGCATCGACCCGGCCGAGGCGCCGCTGCGGCGTGCGGATCTGCCGTGGCTGGCGCTGGTGATCCTGAGCGGCGGGGCGATCGGGCCGGTGCTGCTCATGGTGGGCCTGTCGACCACGCCGGCGTCGTCGACGGCGCTGCTGCTAAACCTTGAAGGCCTCGCCACCATGGCGATCGCCTGGCTGATCTTCCGGGAGAATGTGGACCGCCGGCTGCTGGTGGGCGCCGGCGCGATCCTTGCCGGGGCGATCCTGCTGTCGTGGCAGGGCGGACCGGCGGGGTTCGGCCTCGGCGCGCTGGCCATCGCCGGCGCCTGTCTTGCCTGGGGCGTGGACAACAACCTGACGCGCAAACTCAGCGCCGCCGATCCGGTGCAGATCGCGCTGATCAAGGGCCTTGTGGCGGGGACGGGGAACCCCATCCTGGCGTTGGCGACCGGCGCCCGCCTGCCGTCAGCCGTCGCCATCGGCGGCGGAGCGCTGATCGGGTTCCTTGGCTATGGCGTCAGCCTGGTGCTGTTCGTCCTCAGCCTGCGGCATCTGGGGGCGGCTCGGACGGGCGCATACTTTTCCACGGCGCCGTTCGTGGGCGCCGTGCTGGCCATCGGCATGTTCCATGAGCCGATCACGGTCCGCTTGGTCGTCGCCGGCGTCCTGATGGCGGTGGGGCTCTACTTCCACCTGGCGGAGGCGCATGAGCACGAACATGCGCACGAGGCGTTGGAGCACGAACACCGCCACGTCCACGACGCGCACCACCAGCACCAGCACGGACCCGACGACCCGCCCAATGAGCCTCACAGTCATTGGCATCGCCATGCGCCGATGGCGCACAGGCACCCGCACTATCCCGATCTGCACCACCGGCACGGACACGCCCACCCCCATTGAGGCGGGTCGGAAGCGTTTCAATTTGGGGACGTGACGGCTTGGGCGTCTCGCCCTATGTTCACGCCTTGATG
>FSUP01000105.1_pt1 | contig 14554 bp, 13 predicted proteins | sample 1637431 | NCBI WGS metagenome assembly FSUP01 (sample SAMEA3914816, study PRJEB12502) | metagenome | biome: forest; material: soil | place: USA | collected 2011-09-16 | depth 0.3 m | reverse complement strand
TTCTCTTCCCCCGAGCGAAGCGGTGGGGGAAGTGGATCGCGCTAGCAGCGCGAGACGAAGGGGGCTCCAGCGGAGAGCCAGCCTTCGCGTCAGGCTGGAGCCCCCTTCCCCCCCTTCGGGGGTACTTCCCCCACCGCTTCGCTCGGGGGAAGAGAGGGCGCTGGCCTATCGCGGATCGCTTGAGGGAATGTAGGATGATGTCGACGGTTGGAGATGATCGTGGCCGATGTAACCGTGACCGTTCTCGTGGATGAGAACCTCTTGAAAGAGGCTCTTGCCCGCAACATTGACATTCGGGGGGCTATCGAGGCGCAGCTCAGGCTGGAGCTGAAGGTGCGGGACTTGTCGCCGCAGGACGGGCCGCCCCAGCACGAATAGCCCCATTTGAGGAAAGGCTAAGCCCGCCGGCTCACCGCGAAGTCGGCCAGCGCTTCCAACGCCCCATGCCAGTCGCTCGCGGGGAAAGTCGCCAGGGCTTCCTTGGCGGCTTCGGCGTAGTCGGCGGCGAGGTCCAGCGTGGCTTCCAGGGCGCCAGTGCCGATGATCAGTTCGCGGGCGCGGCGGAAGTCGGCGTCGGTCTGGTCGTGGCGGTTGATAGCGCGTTCCCAGAAGTCGGCTTCCCGCGGGCCGGAGCGGGCGATGGCCAGCAGCAGGGGCAGGGTCGCCTTGCCTTCCCTGAAGTCGTCGCCGGCGTTCTTGCCCAGGGTCTCGGTGGCGCCGCCGTAGTCCAGGGCGTCGTCGGCCAGCTGGAAGGCGAGGCCGAGGTTCATGCCATAGGTGCGCAGCGCCGCCGACCGCACCGGGTCCGCGCCGGCCGCCACCGCGCCCGCCTCGGCGGCGGCGGCGAAGAGCTCGGCGGTCTTGGCGGAGATGATCTCCAGGTAGGTGACTTGAGAGAGGTTCAGGTCGTGGGCGCGGGTGAGTTGCAGCACCTCGCCCTCGGCGATCACCCGCGAGGCGCGGGCCAGGATCTCCAGCGCCTTCATCGCGCCGGTCTCGACCATCAGCTCGAAGGCCCGGGCGAACAGGAAATCGCCCACCAGCACGCTGGAGGGCGCGCCCCAGATCAGGTGGGCGGCGACCTTGCCACGGCGCAGCTGCGAGGAATCCACTACGTCATCGTGCAGCAGGGTGGCGGTGTGGATGAACTCCACGGCGGCAGCCAGTTTCCATCCGGCGTCGCCGACGCCGCCGCACAGGCGCGAAGCGGCCACGGTGAGCAGCGGCCGCAGGCGCTTGCCCCCGGCCTCGATCAGGTGATCGGCCAGGGCCGGGATCACGCTCACCGGGCTTTGCATGCGGGCAACAATGAGGGCGTCAACGCTCGCCATATCGGTGGCGGCGAGTTTCGCCAGGCGCTCGACGGAGCCCGCTGGCCGGGCGACGGCGGCTTTGGCTGCGTCCAAGACCCTCTGCTCCTATTCGCCCGCGCACGCCGGGGCGTTGCGAAAGACAATCAAAGGCGGGATAGGTCACGCCAGAGACAAGTACAAGGCTTGAAGCGACGGACCCATGGAAGTCAGTGAAGATCGACTACTGGGCGGGCGCATCATTCTGCGCCAGCCGGTGCGGGGGTACAGGGCCGGGGTGGACGCCGCCCTGCTGGCCGCGGCCTGTGACGCCGAACCGGGACAGAGCGTGCTCGACGCCGGTTGCGGGGTCGGCGCGGTGCTGCTCTGCGCCGCCTTCCGCCGGCCCGGCGCCACCTTCCTGGGCCTGGAGAGCGACAGCGACGCCCTGGTCCTTGCGCACGAGAATATCGCCTTAAACGGTCTTCAAGACCGCGTGTCCGTGCAGGGCGCCGATGTCGGACAGCCCTTCTCGCGCCTGGATCTGTCGCCCTTCGACGCCGCCCTGGCCAATCCGCCCTTCTTCGACGACCCCACCGAACTGCGCGCCCCGCATCCGGCCAAGCGCGCCGCCTGGATCGCGGCCGAGGGCCTGGGCGCCTGGTGCGCGTTCCTGATCAAGGCGGTGCGGGAAAAGGGGATCATCACCCTGATCCACCGCGCTGACCGCCTGGCCGACATCATGGCCGAGCTGGCGCCCAAGGCGGGGTCGTTCGCGGTGCGCCCCATCCACCCCTTCGCTGACGCCCCCGCCAAGCGGGTGATCGTGCGCGCGACAAAGACCGGCAAGGCGCCCCTGCGCATCCTGCCGCCGCTGATCCTGCACGACCGCGCCGGGGCGAAGCACACGCTTCAGACCGAGGCGATCCTGAGGGGCGAGGCGGCGCTGGGATGGGACTGAGGCGCGGCTAGGAAAAAAAGGGACGCCGAAGCGCCCCTTTTTTGAGTCCGTTGTCCGACGCTGGCGCCGACTAGTTCTTGGCCTGGTCGACCAGCTTGTTCTTGGTGATCCAGGGCATCATGGCGCGAAGGCGGGCGCCGACTTCCTCGATCTGGTGCTCGGCGCCGCGGCGGCGGGTGGCCTTGAAGCTGGGCTGGCCGGCGGCGCATTCCAGCATCCAGTCGCGCACGAAGCGGCCCGACTGGATGTCCTCCAGCACCCGCTTCATCTCCGCCTTGGTCTCGGCGGTGACAATGCGCGGACCGGTGGCGTACTCGCCGTATTCGGCCGTATTCGAGATCGAGTAGTTCATGTTGGCGATGCCGCCTTCGTAGATCAGGTCCACGATCAGCTTCACCTCGTGCAAGCACTCGAAATAGGCCATTTCCGGCGCGTAGCCGGCTTCCACCAGGGTCTCGAAGCCGGCGCGGATCAGCTCCACCAGGCCGCCGCACAGGACGGTCTGTTCGCCGAACAGGTCGGTCTCGCATTCCTCGCGGAAGTTGGTCTCGATGATGCCGGAGCGGCCGCCGCCGATGGCCGAGGCGTAGGCCAGGCCTAAGTCGAGCGCGTTGCCCGTGGGGTTCTGTTCGACGGCGATCAGGCAGGGCACGCCGCCGCCCTTCTGATACTCGCCGCGCACGGTGTGGCCGGGACCCTTGGGGGCCACCATCAGCACGTCGATGGAGGCCTTCGGTTCGATGAGCCTGAAGTGGACGTTCAGGCCGTGGGCGAAGAGCAGGGCCGCGCCGTCGCGGATGTTGGGGGCGATGTCGGTCTCATAGATGCCGCGCTGAAGTTCGTCGGGCGCCAGGATCATGATCATGTCGGCCCAGGCGGCCGCCTCGGCCACCGTCATCACCTTCAGGCCCTCGCCCTCCGCCTTCTTGGCGGTCGTCGAGCCGGCGCGCAGGGCGACCGCTACGTTCGTTACGCCGGAGTCCCGCAGATTGAGCGCGTGGGCGTGGCCTTGCGAGCCATAGCCGACGATGGCGATCTTCTTATCCAGGATGCGGGCGAGGTCAGCGTCGCGGTCGTAGTAGACGCGCATGATCTTGTCTCCAGACAGGCTTGAAACCGAGGGCGCGCGCAAGAAGGCGGCCCAAACAACGGCCGCGATTGATATGTTTTTTCGCGCCGCGTCAACGTCCGTGCGTGCGCAAAAAGGGCCCTCCCGACGGTTTCGCCGGGATGGCCCTCACTTTGCCGTGCGACGGGGCAACCTCTAGGCGGTCGCTCGCGCCGTCACCAGAACAGGTCGTAGTAAACCGACAGGACTTCGCCGGTGTAGACGTCCACCAGGACCGCGTCGTTGCCCTGGCGAACCCACTCGCAGCCTACCGGCGGCGCCGGCAGGTCGTAGGCGCCCCAGTTCAGATAGTAGCTCGTGGCGAACCAGCCGAACGGCAGGAAGTCGCCGAAGGACCAGCGCTGATAGTACCAGCCGCGGGGATAGTAGTAGGACGAGCGGAAGCGGTGGCGGGCCTCGAAGCTCTCCGGGAACCGGCCCTGTTGGTACCAGCTGCGGCCGCGGTCGCGGTCGCGCGGCTGGTGGCCGCCGGGAAGGAAGCCGGGCGTGCCGTGACGGTTGTCGCCGCCGCGCCAGCCCTGGTCGCCGCCGCGCCAACCCTCGCCGCCGCGGCGCCAGTCATGATCTCCCTGGCGATCATCGCCGCCGCGCCAGTTGTTGTGGTCTCCCTGACCGCCGCCGCCGCGCCAATTGCGGTCGCCCTGGCCGCCGACGCCTGCGCCGCCGTGCCAGTCGCGGCCATTCGGGGCGCCGTCGCGACGCTGGTCGCCTTGGCTGCCGCCGGGGACGCCGTTGTTGTTGTGCCAGGACTGGGGCGCGCCGCCGCCCTGGCCCTGCCCCTGGGAGCCGCGACCGCCTTGGCCGCCTTGCTGGCCCTGATAGCCGCCGCCGTATTGGCCATGCCAGTCGTGGCGGCCGCCTTGGCCGCCGGAGCCCTGGCCGCCTTGAGGCTGACCGCTCTGCGTCTGGCCGCCCTGCGGTCCGCGGCCCTGCCAACCGGGCCCACCCTGGGGACCGCCGCGGCCCGGGCCGCCCTGACCCGCCGGCTGGCCGGCCGGCGGTGCAGCGGACTGGCCCTGCGGGCGTCCTCCGCCATTGTTGTCGTGCTGGTGGTCGCCGTTGTCGTGCTGATGGTCGCCGTGGCCGCCGGTGTCGCCGCCCCGGTCGTGATCGCGATGATCGTTGGAATCGGGCTGCGCCATCGCGGCGCCGGCGACAAAGGCCAAGGCGAGAGCCGCGGTGAGGGTGCGTTTCATAGATGTAGCTCCTGGCGGCGGACCGCACGGCCGCCGAACGTTTCCGAATAGCGTCAATGCGCCCTGGCTGATGAACCCTGCTTGAACGCGGCGAGTCCATGCGGTTCATGATGGCGGCTCGCCATCATGAGAGACAAATGCCCGCACATCCCGCCGACATTGTCGGTTTCTGGCGCAACGCCGGGCCGAAACAGTGGTTCGTCAAGAACCCGGCCTTCGACAGCGCCATCCGGCTGAAGTTCGAGGCCGTGCATCTGGCCGCTTCCAGAGGGACCTATGACGGCTGGATAGAGACCGCCGAAGGTTCGCTGGCCCTGGTGATCCTGCTCGACCAGTTCCCGCGCAATCTGTGGCGCGGCTCACCCCACGCCTACGCCACCGACCCCCTGGCCCGGCGGGCGGCCAGGGCCGCCATCGCCGCGGATCATGACCGCGAGGTGGAAGCGAAGCTGCGGCCGTTCTTCTATCTGCCCTTCGAGCATTCGGAGACGCTGGCGGACCAGGATCTTTCGGTGGCGCTCTGCGAGGGGCTGCTGGCCGACACCGGCGAGACGGGCAGCCTGAAGTGGGCCAAAAACCACCGCGACATCATCGCCCGGTTCGGCCGCTTCCCACACCGCAACGGCTACATGGGCCGGGACACCACGCCGGAGGAACAGGCGTTTCTGGATGAAGGAGGGTTTTCGGGCTGAACTGCGATGATCATCTGTGGATGACTGATTCGCGGACCTTCGGGATCTTCACCGAATCAGCCACAGTTCGTTCAGGTGGAGTGGCCATGAACGCCGTCGCTAAAATCAACCCCGCAACGCCGCCGTCGGATGGCTCCCACGCCGAGCGCCAGTACCTGGGCCTGCTGGCGGACATCATGACCGCCGGCGTCGAGCGCGGCGATCGGACGGGCACCGGCACGCTCAGCGTCTTTGGACGTCAGATGCGCTTTGACCTGGCCGCGGGCTTCCCGCTGCTGACCACCAAGCGGGTGCACCTGAAGTCGATCATCCTGGAACTGCTGTGGTTCCTGCGCGGCGAGACCAATGTGCGCTGGCTGCAGGAGCGCGGCTGCACGATCTGGGACGAGTGGGCTGACGAAACCGGGGAACTGGGACCGGTCTATGGCCGCCAGTGGCGCTCCTGGGCCGCGCCGGACGGGCGGGTCATCGACCAGATCGCCGCCGTGGTCCGCTCCTTGCGCGAGAACCCCGAAAGCCGCCGCCACATCGTCTCGGCCTGGAACCCGGCCGACGTGGACGACATGGCGCTGCCGCCCTGTCACTGCCTCTTCCAGTTCTATGTCGCCGACGGCAAGCTTTCCTGCCAGCTCTACCAGCGCTCGGCGGACGTGTTCCTGGGCGTGCCGTTCAACATCGCCAGCTATGCCTTGCTGACCCTGATGATGGCCCAGGTGACCGGCCTGAAGCCCGGCGAGTTCGTGCACACCCTGGGCGACGCGCACCTGTATCTGAACCACATGGACCAGGCGACGCGGCAGTTGGCGCGCGAGCCGCACCCATTCCCGACGCTGCGCCTGGCGCCCAAGTCCGACCTGCTGGCCTTCGAACTCGAGGATTTCATCCTGGAGGGCTACAAGTCCCACGGCGTGATCAAGGCGCCGATCGCGGTCTAGACCCTAAGCCAAGGTCGGGCGCGGTCGATCTTCACCCCACGGAGCCCAGTCTTGGCGATCCTCACCCTAGGCCCCGTCGCGCGCGGGCGGAACGGCGTCATTGGAGCCGCGGGCGCCCTGCCCTGGCGGCTGAAGTCCGACTTGGCGCTGTTCAAGACCCTGACCATGGGCAAGCCGGTGATCATGGGGCGCAAGACCTGGGACAGCTTGCCAAGGCGCCCCCTGCCCGGCCGCACGAATATCGTGCTGTCCCGCGACGGTTCCTTCGAGCCCAAGGGCGCCATCGTCTGTGAAGACTTCACCGAGGCGGTTCAGATCGCCCGCGAACAGGCCGACGAGGACGGCGTCGAGGAAGCCTGCGTGATCGGCGGCGCGGCGCTGTTCGCCCTGGCCCTGCCCCGTGCGCGGCGCATCTACCTGACCGAAGTGGACGCGGCGCCGGAGGGTGATGTCCTGGCGCCCGACATAGACGAGGCCGGGTGGCGCGAGGTGCGGCGCGAGATCCATGCGCCCGCCGAGGGCGACGACCACGGCTTCGTGTTTCGGGTGCTCGAGAGAAGCTGACCTTGCGTCCATCTGGACGGCCCAGGGCGGGGACGGCATGGTTCGTCCCAATCAAAAGAGCAGTCAGGGATGGAAGACATGGACATTCAGCTGGTCACCGACGGCCTGCGCTTTCCAGAAGGGCCGATCGCCATGGCGGACGGCTCGATCATCCTGGTCGAGATCGAGGGCCAGGCGCTGACGCGGGTGACCCCGGACGGCAAGAAGACCGTGGTGGCGGAGACCGGCGGCGGCCCCAACGGGGCGGCCATCGGCCCGGACGGCAAGATCTATGTCACCAACAACGGCGGCTCGTTCCAGTGGATCAAGCAGAACGGCCTCAACATCCCCGGCCCCACGCCGCCGGAGCACAAGGGCGGCTCCATCCAGCGCGTGGACATCGCCACGGGCAAGGTCGAGACGGTCTATGACGGGTGCGACGACAAGCCCCTCAACGGGCCCAACGACCTGGTCTTCGACAAGCAGGGCGGCTTCTGGTTCACCGACCACGGCTGCGGAACGCCGGATGGCCGCAAGCACGGCGCCCTGCTGTACGCCAAGCCCGACGGCTCCCACATCGTGCGGCCCCGCGACCACCTGATCTCGCCCAACGGCGTCGGCCTCTCGCCGGATGAGAAGGTGGTGTACATGGCCGACACCCAGCTTGGCCGCCTGTGGGCGTTTGATGTCGCCGCGCCAGGAGAGCTGACGCCCCAAGAAGGCTTCGGACCCGGCCGTGTCGTGTGCAACCTTCAGGGCTACCAGCTGCTGGACAGCCTGGCGGTGGAGGCCTGCGGCAAGGTCTGCGTCGCCACGATCATCAACGGCGGCATCACCGCCTTCGATCCCAACGGAGGAACCGAACACTTCCCGTTCCCCGACCTGATCACCACCAACATCTGCTTTGGCGGTCCGGACATGCACGACGCCTGGATCACCTGCTCGTCCACCGGCAAGCTCTTCAAATGCCGCTGGCCACGCCCCGGACTGAAGCTGAACTTCAACGCCTGAGTCCTCGAAAGGGCTTAAGCGCCCTACCCCGGCGGCGAAGCGTCCTTGACCTTCGGGGGCGGGGCCTTGCGGCGCTTGGGGGGCTCGTCAGCGACCGGCTGGGGCGGCGGCAGGTTGGCGCGTTTGCGGTCGGCTTCCAGCAGGCCGGCCAGTTCGTCGGCGGCGTTGCGCACGCTCTGGATCATCGCCTTCTCGTCGTCGCTGATGGCGCGCTGATCCTGGAGGAGCTGTTCGTCGTAGTCGCGGAACAGGCCGACATCGCGCTTGGCCCGCTCGGGAGGGTGGCCCAGCGCCTTGAGGGCGTCCTCGGCCATCCGCAGTCCCGAGAAGTAGGTCTCGCGAATGACGTTGCTGACGCCCAGGTCCATCATCTTGTGGGCATGGTACCGGTCGCGGGCCCGGGCCACGATCTTCAGGTTCGGGAAGTGGCGTTTGACGGTCTCGATGATCTCCAGGCTTTCCTTGACGTTCGAAGTGGCCAGCACCAGCAGCCGCGCCTGGTCGGCGCCGGCGGCGCGCAGCACCTCGGCCCGGGAGGGGTCGCCGAAGAACACCTTGTTGCCGAAGCGGCGCATCTCTTCGACCTGCTCGGAGTCCTTCTCCAGGGCCGTGAAGGCGATGCCCTGCATGCGCAGGACGCGCGCCACGATCTGGCCCATCCGGCCCAGCCCGGCGATGATCACCGGCGCGCTCTGGGCGTCGAAGGCGTCGTAGGGCCGCGGCGGCGGCTTCTTGGGCTTCAGGGGCGGGATCAGGACCCGTTCTGAGAAGGCGAAGATCAGCGGGCTCAGCAGCATGCTCAGGGCGATGATCAGGGTCGCGCGGCTGGCGAAGGCCCTGGGCAGGACACCCGCGGCCATGGCGGCCGGGAACAGCACGAAGGCGAACTCGCTACCCTGGGGAAGGGCCATCGCCGTTCGCGCCGCGGCCGGGCGGGGCTGTTTGCGCCAGCGCTCGAGGCCGTAGAGGACGGCGATCTTCACCGTCATCATCGCCACTGTGCCGGCGATGATCAGGACCGGGTCGACGGCCAGCAGGCCCACGTCGGCCGACATGCCCACCGAGATGAAGAAGAAGCCCAGCAGCAGGCCCTCGAACGGCTCCACGTCCGCCTGCAGTTCGTGGCGGTACTCCGACTCCGACAGCAGCACCCCGGCGGCGAAGGCGCCCAGGGAGGCGGGCAGCCCAACCGCGCTGGATATCGCGGCCGCGCCCGCCACCAGAAGCAGGGCGGTGGCGGTGAACACCTCCCGCGCCTTGGACTTGGCCACCAGGCGGAACAGCGGACGCATCAGGAGCCGCCCGCCCACCAGGATCACCACGGCGCCGCCGGCCGCCTTGATGATGGACAGCCAGGGCGTCGCCGCAGCCGCATGGCCGGACGCAAGGAACGGCACCGCCGCGACAAGCGGCACCGAAGCCAGGTCCTGGAACAGCAGCACCGCGAAGCTGTCACGGCCCGACGCGGCGTTCAGGAGGTCGCGTTCGGCCAGCATCGGCAGGACAATGGCGGTGGATGAGAGCGCCAGACCCACGCCCAGCACCGCCGCCGCCGGCCAGCCCGCCCCGGCCCAATGCGCCAGGACGGCCAGCAGGGCGCCGGTGACGATGACCTGGGCGGACCCAAGCCCCAGGACCGGCTTGCGCATCAGCCAGATCCGCTTGGGCCGCAGTTCCAGGCCGATCAGGAACAGCAACATCAGGACCCCCAGCTCGGAGACCTGGGTGATCTGGTCGATGTCGGTGACCAGTCGCAGGACCGAGGGGCCGATCATCACCCCGGCGATCAGGTATCCCAGCACGCTGCCCAGGCCGAACCGCCGGCTGATCGGCACGAACAGGACCGATGCAGTCAGCAGGACGACGAGAGTCTGGATCATCCCCCTCTGTAACCCGGCCGCCGCGACGGGGGGAGACCGCTTTTGAGAGCCGGGGCCCTAGAGCCTGTCCCGTTTTGATGGAATCCCATCAAAACCGGAAGAACAGGCTCGATTCTTTGATTTGCGAGCACGATTCAGGGTTTTGTCGGTTCCGACAGAACCCATCGTGCTCTAGGACAAGGTCATCATCGCCGAACGGTCGAATTCCATCAGTTCGGAGGTGCGGTCCTGGTGGACCTTCACCGCCCACTGCGGGTCCTGCAGCAGCGCCCGGCCCACGGCCACCAGATCGAAGTCGCCGCGGTCGAGGCGCCGGAGCAGCTCGTCCAGCGACGCCGGCTTGGAGGCTTCGCCGCCATAGGCCGCAATGAACTCGCCCGACAGACCCACGGAGCCCACGGTGATGGTGGGGACGCCCGTGAGCTTCTTGGCCCAGCCGGCGAAGTTCAGGTCCGAGCCCTCGAACTCCGGCTCCCAGAAGCGGCGCTGCGAGCAATGCAGGATGTCGGCGCCGGCATCGACGAGCGGCTGCAGCCAGGCCTCCAGTTCGGCCGGGGTCGGCGCCAGCTTGACGTTGAAGTCCTGCTGTTTCCACTGCGAGATCCGGATGACCACCGGATAGTCCTTGCTGACGCTGGCGCGCACGGCCTTGAGGATCTCGGCGGCGAAGCGGGCCCGCTCGGCAATGCCCGGACCGCCGAAGAGGTCTTCGCGCTCGTTGGTGCCGTCCCAGAAGAACTGGTCGATCAGGTAGCCGTGCGCCCCATGCAGTTCGATGGCGTCGAAGCCCAGCCGTTCAGCGTCGGCCGCAGCGTTGGCGAAGGCGGCGATGGCGTCGGCCACCTCCTCGTCGGTCATGCCCTCGCTGAACTTGTGGCCGGGGCTGGAGAGGCCCGAGGGGCTGTCGTACGGGCCGGCCGGAGCCCAGTCCTGGCTGCGGCTGCGTACGGCGCCGACGTGCCAGAGCTGCGGCGCCATGACCCCGCCGGCGGCATGCACGTCGTCGATGACCTTCTTCCAGGCGGCCAGTTCCTTTTCGCCGTGGAAGCGGGGGATGTTCGGATCGTTCAGGGAGGCCGGCCGCGCGACGCCCGTTCCCTCCGAAATGATCAGCCCCACCTGGGCCGCCGCCCGCCGCGCGTAGTAGGCCGCCACGTCTTCCGTCGCCACGCCGCCGGGGGAGAACGACCGGGTCATGGGCGCCATGACCACGCGGTTGGGCAGGGTCAGGCCCTTGAAGGTGAAGGGCTTGAAGAGGGCGTCGGCGGCCACGAGCGGCTCCTGCGAGGGTTTCGATGATGAACGCACATCTAAACAACCGTTCGGATTGCGCCAGATAGAAAAACTGCGCGCTCGTACAGCGGGCGGCTCGGCGGGCGGCGTGGCGGAGGGCGCGGCGATGGACGCTCACCGAACGCCGTGATGAAATCCCCGCAGGGGTGACGCATTGACGAATCGACGTCTCGGACTCACCGCACCCGGGCGAACGGATACCTTGGGAACGGACGGCGACGCTTCGTTGCCGCAGTCGGTGCGTGCGCGGCTGGCCGAGGGCGAGCCAGCGCGAGCCATCCTCGAGTCATGGGCCAGGCTTGAGTTCACCGCGAACCAGGACCCCGAGGCCCTGGCGGCGGCCCTGGGCGAAGCGGCCATGCTCGACGCCTCGGCCGGCTCGGCGGCCCTGACGCCGGCCTCGGCCGTCTGCGGGGCCGTGGTCGGACCCGGCGGCGAGACGCTGCACGCCGACCTGGCCTTCGCAGCGCTGTTTGGCCACACCGCCGACACCCTCGCCTTTCGCCGGCTGCTGAAGCTGGCGCAGAAGCAGGGTCAAGCCTCCGGACTTGCCGAAGCCCTGGACGGCGCGGTGATCGCGGTCACCGCGGGGGTGCGAGCGGGCGCTGTCGGATGGCCGCTTTCACCGACGTGCCGCGAGGCCCTGGCCGGACCCGGCGCACGAACGGTTCTGCTGGCCTTCGCCCCCTCGCGCGCCAGCGATCTGGCCATGCTGGCCGCCGAGGCGTTCGGCCTCACGCCGCTGGAGGCGCGACTGGCGGAGGCCCTTCTCGACGCGTCCAACCTGGAGGCCGCCGCGGCCCGTATCGGCGTCGGCCGCGAGACCGCCCGCGACGCCCTTCGCGGCGCCATGCGCAAGGCCGGAGCCAAGCGATCACCGGATCTGGTTCGGCGGATGATGGACCTGATGTGCGGCGACCACCCGCCGGCCGCGGACCTGGAACGCACCCTCAGCGTGGCCTTCGGCGCAACGCCGGCCGAGGCGCGCGCCGCCGCCCGCTTCGCGGAAGGGCTGACCGCCAAGCAGGTCGCCGTCGGACTGGGCGTCAAGGAAGCCACCATCCGTGGCCAGCTGAAGTCGGTGTTCGCCAAGACCGGGGTCAACAAGGCCAAGGACCTCGTGCGGCTGTGCGTCGAGGCCGGCGCCCTGGCCACCCTCACCGGCATGTCCGAGAGCGTCGTGGAGACCGCCAACCCCGCCGGGCGACTGCGCATCATCCGCGCGCCGGGCGACCGCCGGATCGCCTTCGTCGACTATGGCCCAAGGTCTGGGCGACCGATCTTCGTCCTGCACGGCTCAAGCACCGGACGCACCCTGCCGCCGCGACTGACGATGCTGATGCAGGAGCGCGGCTGGCGGCCGATCGTGCCTCAGCGCCCAGGCTTCGGCCTGACCGACAGGGCCGATCGCGACCACCTGGAGGTCTGCGCCGACGACGCGGCGGCGATCATGGACGCCCTGAAACTGCCCGCGGTCGACATCCTGGCCAGGGACGCCGCCGTCGCCGCCGGGCTGGCCATCGCCGAGCGTCATCCGACGCGGATCAAGGCCGGCTTCCTGATCAATCCGCACGCCCCGAGCAAGGTCCACTACGGCGACCACAGCCTGCGCAGCGCGGTGATGCGAACCTTCACCGCCCAGCCGCATCTGATCGAGGCCTTTGCCGAGATGCTCCGGCGCCAGACCCGCACGGATCTGCTGGAAACCATTATCCGCCAGAGCCTGGAGGAGATCGAGAGCGACCGTCTCACCCTGGACGATCCACGCATTCTGCGCCAGCTCGTGCGGGACGCCCAGGCGCTGGCGGCGCGCAGCAGCGCGGGGTTCGCCGCCGAACATGCCCTCTACGCCCGCGGCTGGCGGGCGCCGTCGCGGGTCGGCGGCGAGCGTTGGACCGTGCTTCACGGCGTCAGCCTGATGCTTCCAGACGCCAGGCAACGGTGGGCGCACCTGCCGCAAGCGACGTTCCACGACCACCCCAGCGCCGGCCTGCTGGTCTATTTCACCTTCCCTGAAACCGTCGCCGAGCTCATCGGACAAGCCTGACACATTGTGTCAGCAGGGATCGATTTCGGACTCGGCGGCCCTCGACATGCGGCCAAGCCTTCCTATCTGAAAACAGAATTTGGAGCTTTGACCGCTATGACGGGTAATCGTATCGCCTACGTCGCGCTCAGCCTTGTCGTGCTGTGCAGCGTCGTCTTCGTCGCCGCGTTCGGCCATGCCTAGAACCTGTTGGGCTCAGGTCATCTGAGTCGAAAGACAGGCTCTAAGCTAAAGAGCTTGGAGCGTGACGCGCGCCGAAACCGCGCAGACTTCAGTTGTCACGCCTAGCGCCTGGTCAGTGGGCCTGTTGACCTGACTGGACTTGGTGGCTCGCGCCCGCGCCCCGGGCGGCGGCGACGATGGCGGGCGTCACCGGGCCGCTCTTGTTGCCCCAGGACGAGCGGACGTAGGTCAGCACCGCCGCGATCGTCTCGTCGGGAAGCGACGCCTTGAACGCGGGCATGCCGCCGCGGCCGTTGAGCACCTTCAGCGCCGCCGCCTTAGGATCGCCGGTGACGACCGGATCGCCCACCAGCGAGGGGAAGGCGCCCTTCACCCCCTCGCCGTTCGGACGATGGCAGGCCGAGCAGTTGTCCATGAACAGTTGCTGGCCGGATGGCGCGGCCTGGGCTGAAGCGGCGCCGACCAGGCAGACGGCGGCGGCAAGGGAAAGCGCTTTGGCGATCACGATGGGGTCCCGAAGTCGAGGTTGAGGCAGGGGTGTGGCGGCGTCGGGCGGCTCAGGCCGCCTGCGCCCTCTGGTGCAGCTTGGCGATCTGGCCCCAGGCGGATTCGATGGCGCCCGCCTGCCAGCCGGTGAGGTAGCTCATGTGCTCCCCGGCCAGGTAGATGCGGCCCTCCGGCTGGGCGAGGATCGGATAGGCGTCGCGCCGGCCGTCCTCGTCCCAATCGGCCCAGCCTCCCAGATTGTACTTCACCAGGTGCCAGGCGACGGAGAACGACTTTTCGTAGTTCTCCGCGAACTGCGGGAAGACCTTCTGGCCGAAGTCCACCGCGAACTTGGCGCGGTCAGCGGGCGACAGGGTGCTGATCTTCGCCGCCTGGGCCGCGAACTGGTAGTACCCCAGGATCACCCCCTTCTGACTCATCCATCCCGTGGAGGGGAACGACATGCTGTTGATTTCCGCGACGTCCGTATAGACGTGCCCACCGTAGATGAAGTCGTCCTCTTCCCAGAACCGGCGCTTCATCTGCAGGCCGATCTTGCCCACAGGGGCGTAGGCCACGCTGCCGACGGCGTCCTTGAACTTGGGCGAGAAGGGCATGTCGATCGATCGCAAGACCGACAGCGGAATGGCGCAGATGCAGTAGTCGGCCTTGTAGGTCGCGTGCTGTCCTTGGGCGTCGACGGTCATGACGGTCACGCCCTTGGCGTCCTGCGTCACCTTCTCCACCTCCGTGGAATAGTGGATCAGGTGGCCGACGTGCTTTTCGAAGCCCTTGGGGATCTGGTCCATACCGCCGACCGGCTGGAACATGGTCCGTTGCTGCTCCCACGGCGAGACCGAGGTCAGGACGCGCCAGGCGTTGGAATGCAGCACGTCGGTGAGGGCGTAG
>FSUP01000548.1_pt1 | contig 14644 bp, 16 predicted proteins | sample 1637431 | NCBI WGS metagenome assembly FSUP01 (sample SAMEA3914816, study PRJEB12502) | metagenome | biome: forest; material: soil | place: USA | collected 2011-09-16 | depth 0.3 m | reverse complement strand
CGTGAACATCATGAACGGGATGGCGATCCCGCACAGCACCGCCATGGCCGCGTCCGCCCACCACAGGGCCTCGGCGATGTCCACCGCGCCCCGCCCCCACCACGGGACGCCGAAGATCAGGAAGCCGTTGACGATCGTCGCCAGGCCCATGGGGATGCAGCCGAAGTACATCGAGACCACCGAATGGCTGAAGATCCGCCGCGCCTCATGGAAGAAAACCACCCACCGAGCCGCATAGAGCGCCGTGAACAGGACGAACAGGCCGATGTTGAGGAGCCACAGCCCCTCGGCCACGGCTTTCAGGATCGGCGGTTCGCCCGGAATCTGGCTCAGGCCGATCGCCAGGATGCCCGTCCCCATGGTCACGGCGAACCAGTTGGGCGTGAATTGGCGCACCACCTCGCGAGGGGCGGCCAGGTGGGAAAACGGCTTGAGTTCGATGGCGAGAGTCATGACGCGATCCTGCGTACTGCTGCGTACGGGAGCTTCTGGCAGACGCCTGTGTTCACTTCCAACGAATGAAACTTGTCATACCGTTCTGTTTTACGAGTTGATTGACGACCTGACGACCTCCAGGAAGGCGTCTCCAGCCCGGCTTCGATATCGCTCCTTGTGGCGCAGGACGTGGAAGGCTCGCGGTGGGATATCGAATGGCGCGGCGACCAGGGTCCCGATCTGCAGGCGGGGGGCCGCGACCCGGCGCGACATCAAAGCCGCTCCAGCGCCGGCCTCCACGGCGCCGCGCACCGCTTCGTTGCTCGGCAGCACCATGGCCACGTCCAGGTCTGCCAACGCCAGCCCGCGCCGCCCAAGGGCGGCCTCCAGCGACGAGCGCGTCCCCGAGCCCGCCTCGCGCACGACCCACCTCGATGCCTTCAGGTCCGCCGGTTCGGCCGCGAGCCCCGCCCAGGGGTGGGTGCGCGCCACCACCAGGCTGAGTTCATCGTGATCGAGGATCGACTGGCTCACGGCCGGCTCGTCGACCTCGCCCTCCACAAGGCCCAGTTCCGCCGCGCCCTCGGTGACCGCGCGCGCCGCCTGGGCGGTGTTGCCGATCGCCACGTCCAGGGCCACACCGGGATAGGCCCGGTTGAACGTCGCCAACCGCACCGGCAGCCAATAGCTGGCGATAGTCTGGCTGGCGTGGATCGACAGACGGCCCCGGGCCAGGTCGCCCAGGTCCGCCAGCGCCGCCGCCGCCGCCGCGGCCCGCGCCAGCACCGCCCGCGCCTCCGCCAGGAACGTCTCGCCGGCCTGGTTGAGCACGATGTTGCGGCCGACGCGGTCGAACAGCTTGACGCCGTGACGCGTTTCCAGCGCCGTCACGGCGCTGCTCACGGCCGATTGCGTCAGGTTCAGGGCCTCCGCCGCCCGCGTCACATGTTGCCGGTCCGCCACCGCCACGAAGATGCGAAGCTGCTCGAGAGTCATATGGGCACCGTAGATCAGTGAAGGCCCGGCGCCACGCCTGCTTCCTGCCCTGAGCGAGCACAGTCGGGCGAATGTCGCCGATCGTCCTTGCGGCCCTTGGCGCTGGGGCTATCGTGCGCACGTCCCACAGCCCTCACCCTGAACGGCTTCAACGTGCGCCCAGACCACGAACCCGACACCGTTCCATCGTCGCCAGTCCGCCGCGGCTGCGGCGCCGCATGAACGCGCCGCGCTTCATCTTCATGCTGACCCAGGACGACAAGACGTCGCCCCAGGCTTCGCAACTAGCCGACCAGGCCCTGGCGGCCGGCGTTCGCCACATCGGCTTCAAGGATGTCGGCCTTCCCTGGTCCGACCTTAGCGCCCTGACGCGCCGGCTCCATGACGCGGGCGCGCAGACCTATCTCGAGGTGGTCAGCCTGGACGGCGCACGCGAGCGGGAGTCCATCGCCGCGGGCCTGGAGCTTGGGGTCCGCAACCTGCTGGGGGGAACGCACGCCGCCGAGAACGCCGACGCCCTCGAAGGCGCCGACGTGGCCTACTACCCGTTCGCCGGCGAGATCCGCGGCCATCCCAGCGTGCTGGAGAGCGAGCCTGGCGAGACCGTCGCCGACGCCCGCCGGCTGTGCGACCTGCCCCATGTGGCGGGGATCGACCTGCTGGCCTACCGTGGCGTGGGCGATGGCGGGACCTTGGCGGCGCAGGTGTGCGGCGCGCTCGGCAAGCCGGTGATCGTCGCCGGGTCCATCGACTGCCTGGAGCGTATCCGCGCGGTCGCCGCCGCGGGCGCCCAGGCCTTCACCATCGGCACGGCCGTGCTCCAAGGCCGTTTCGACACCGACGACCCGTCGACGCCCGCCCAGCTGGCGGCCATCGACCGCATGCTTCGCAGTCTGGACGCCAGGTCGCCGCGCGGCTGAGCGGCCGGGCGGACCACCGCATCCTTCACTAGAGCGCCTTCGATCTTGGCTGAATTGGTTGGAATGCCAGCACCGCTCTTCCCCCGATCGAAGCGGCTACCGGATTCACACTTCTGGTGAGGCGCCGCCGAGGGAACCCCAGGTGTTCCTTCTCCCCTTGCGGGAGAAGGTGTCGGCGCAGCCGACGGATGAGGGGTCGTACTGGCGATTGCCGAGTAGCGGGGGCAGCTTAACCCGACAGGTCTCATCGACCCCTCATCCGACCTCCTGCGGAGGCCACCTTCTCCCGCAAGGGGAGAAGGATCGATCATGGCCGCCCCTGAGGTTCCCGTAAATATCTGATATCATTCAAGTGTCGCGACTTGTGTGAACGCGGTAGCCGCTTGGCTCTGGAAGAGAACGGACAATCGGCCGTCCGGCGTCGACCTAGGACGAAAGCGCTCTAAGCGACGGCCCCGACCTTGACCGGCGGTTCGGTCTCGCTGAGGCGAGCGAACGTGTCAGCGTCGCTGGTCGCAACCATGACCGCATAGACCGGCGGCGGATAGGCCAGCTTTGGACCGTCGGCGTCCAGCGGCGGCTGGGCGACGGCCCGGGCGGGCCGCTCATAGGGCGTGGGGGCCTTGTAGCGAGCCAGTTCTTCCGCCGAGATGCCGGCCAGGGCCACGACCTCGGGGTCGATCCAGGCTTCGGGATCGATGGCGTGGCCCTCCGAGGTGGAGACCTCCAGGGTCAGGTTCTCCGGACCGGCGAAATAGATCGACTTGCAGAAGCCGTGGTCGACGTGACCGAACACATGCACGCCGCGTGAGCGGATCCGGTCGCGCATGGCCAGCAGGTCCGCCTCGGTGTCGACGTTCAAGGCGATGTGCTGCATCCCGCCGGCCGCGCAAGGACCGCCGGCGTTGCCCGAATGGGTCTTTCCGATCTCGACGGGGATGACGGCTATCTCAGGGGTCTGCACAAAGGCGATCGAGCTCTGGTCGTTGAGCTTCAGGAACCCGTGCCAGGCGCCTTCAACGCCGTGCATCCAGTACAGCGCGACCAACTCCATGCCGATCACGTCGGTGAAGAAGGCGATCTGGGTCTTGACGTCAGCAGTACAGACCGCGAGGTGATGAACGCCGTTCGGCTTGGTCATGGCTGTCTCCTCCAACTGCATTCAGGACGTGGGTTTCCTTTGCCTACTCCGCCCTGGCCGCCGCGCCGTACCCGAAATCCTTGCGGTAGCGCGGAATGAAGAGGTCGCGGCCCTTCAGGCTCGCGGTGGCCCGCCGGCCGACGGTCAGGCCGTGGCGCGTGATCGGCAGCAGGCTGGCGCCGGAATGCGGCCCCAGCGGAACCAGGATGGCGGGCGCGGGCCACGGTTTGTACGGCGCCAGATTCTCGACAGCGCGGCCGGCGAGAACCGCCTTCAGGGTCTTCACCAGCCAGGGCGCCTGCCGGGTGATCGCAACGATGGTCATGAAATCACCGGTCTCGGCCGCGTCGCCCAGGGCGAATACGCCGCGCTGGCCGACCGGCCGCAGCCACCGATCGACCAGGAGCCGGCCCGAGGCGCCGTGGCTGGCCCCGGCGAGCGGCGGCGCAACCGGCCGCGCGCCGATCGCTGGAAAGATCAGATCGGCCTCGATGGTCTGACCGGCCGCGGTGAACGCGCCGGCGAACGGCCGATCGGAGTTCTCCAGGCCCTCGACGCGCACACCCAGGCGAAGCGACACGCCTTGGGCCTCGAGCTGCGCAGCCAGCGCCGCCGAGAGCCGGGCGGAGTAGCCGGGAAGGAGGCCCGGCGATGAAGCGAACAGGGTCACCGACTTGCCGGGGTGGGCCGCCGTGATCTCGCCGGCCAACTCGATGCCGACAGCGCCGCCGCCGACGATGGCGATGGAGCCTGCCGCGCGCAGGGCCTCGTGCGCCGCCCGGCTGTCCTTGGCGAACATTTCGCCGGAGGCCGATTGCGGTTTGAAGGGCCGCGCATAGGTCGAGCCGGTGGCCGTGACGACGATGTCGCCCTCCACCGTGTCCCCGCCCTCCAGCGTCACCCTCCCCTCGCCAACCTCGGCGGCAAGACCCTGGATCACCGACCCGCGTTGCAGAAGGCGGTCATAGGGAATGATCAGGCGGTCCAGCAGCGATGGATCGACCACCGCGCGGATGGCGGCGACGTTGTGCACGAACCGGTCACGCGGTTCGATCAGCCGAACCTCGGCGATCCCATCGAGCGCCCGGGCGACCATCGTCCCCGCATAGCCGCCGCCCACGATCAAGACACGTTTCAAGGCTCATGCCTCCAATTCCGACACTTTCCGGGCGGAAAGTTTCGCGACAGTGGACTTTCCGTTCGGAAAGTCAATAATCCTTCGAGAACGCAACACGTGAAAAGGAGCGGTCCCTGAGGAACAGCGCGGCGGCGGATACGGAACGCCAGGACGATTGCCGATCTCGGATCCTGGCTTCAGCGTTGGAGCTGTTTTCAACCTCGGGCTTCGAGGGCGCGAGCCTGCGCCAGATCGCCGATCGGGCCGGTGTGATGCACCAGCTCGTGGTCTATCATTACAAGACCAAGGAGGCTCTCTGGCGGGCCGTGATCACCTCGATGCTTGGCGACAATGGCGAGGTGCTCGCCGCCTGGCGGGCGCGGCTGAGGAACAGCAGCCCCGCCGAAGCCCTGCGGACCATCGTGCGGGAGGTCGTCCTCTTCACCGCGCGCCGGCCGGAGTTCCACCGCATCGCGACCTTCGAGGGGCGCGCCGACAACGATCGGATACGATGGCTGCTGGAAACCCATGTGCGCCCCTATTTCGAGTTCTCAACCGGCCTGATCCGTGACGCGCAGGCCGTGGGCGCAGCCCGGCCGGGCGACCCGGGCCAGTTGCACTATGCGGTGATCGGACTAGTGACCACGAGCTTCGTCTTCGCCCACGAGTATCGCGCCATGACCGGCCTGGAGCCCTTCGATCCGTCGGAGATCGAAAAGGTCGCCAACCTGGCCTGCGACTTCCTGATGGTTCCAGGCGTCTAGCGGCCGGTGTCCGGCGCCAGCGCCAGGCCCGCGTCGACGGCGACATACCGGACGTGGCGGTAGTCGTGGATGAAGCTGATCCGACCCTCGCGCCACTCGAGCCACATGAAGTAGCTGGGCTTCGGATCGGCGCGGTCTTCGAAGACCGCGATCACCTCCCGGCCCTCGAGCCAGGCTGGGGCGAGCCACACGCCGTCGCTCTTGGCGTAGATGGTGAAGAACAGACCAACGTCCGCGGGGCCGACGCGAAGCGGGTGCGAGGACTGATTGAGCTTCACATCGTCGGCCAGCAGGGCCCGCAGGCCGTCCCAGTCCCGCTGGTTGAAGAGGCTGACATAGCGCGCCACCGCGGCGGACGCGGGCCGCGCGTCGGCAAGCGGGCCGGCCTGGGCGTTGACCTGGCGAATGCGAGCGCGACCCCGCGCCAGATGGCCCTTCACAGCGTCGACCGTCAGGTCGAGGAGAGCGGCGATCTCGATCAGCGACTCGTCCAGCACGTCCTTCAGGATGACGACGCTCCGCTGGAGCGTGGGGAGCTCAGTAAAGCGAGACACGGCGGTCTTGACCGCTTCCTGGCGCATCAGCATCTCCACGGGGTCGGGGCTGACCAGGTCGGCGACGTCGGAGGCCGCGTCGATCGGTTCGGCCTTCCGCACCGCCCGGCTGCGCAACAGGTCCAGCGCGCGGTTGTGAGCGATCCGGAACAGCCAGGGCCGGAGCGGCGGCGTCTCCTCCAGGTCTTCCAACGCCACGAGGGCCCGGACGAGCGTGTCCTGCACGACATCCTCACCGTCGATGACCGATCCCATGAGACGGGCGCAATAGCGGTGTAGTTCAGGCCGCAACTCGCCGGCCAGGGCGAGCAGCCCCGCCCGGCGGTCGCGGTCCGCCGAAGGGCCGTCTGGGCTCAAGCCGCCGCTCCCTCGAGCATTGTCACGCCCGTATCGCCCTTGAGCCCGAAGGCGAGGCCGTCCGCATATTTCGGGTCGACCAGTACGGAAACAACCTTCTCACCGAACGCCCGCGGCGGCATCGGCGCGCCGAAGCGAGCCACGATCTCTTCGGGCGTGACGCCCGTTGCGCTCGCATAGGCGTTGGCGCCCGCGTCCCCGACCCCGGTGCCGGCGACCATTTGCTGCGGCACGATCGCCTGGAAGCGGATCCCAAGGTTCTTCTGCGCCGAAACGCCGTTGGCGTACTGGGCCATGAACCACAGCATGCGCTTGGCGCCGCCATAGCCGCCCGACATCGGCGAGCCGCCCACGGCCGCACCGCTCGACACCACCAGGACGCGGCTTCCCGGCGCCAGCGGCTGGTTGAGCGCCGCCTGCATCCAATAGAGCCCGGCCTTGACGTCAGTCTCCCAGGTCGCGGTGAAGTCCGCCCAGTTGATCTGGTCCAGCCGGCCCATGCGCGGCGCCGCGCCGGCGTTCAGCACCAGGATGTCCGGGCGGACCTCGGTCAGGATGCTGTGGGCGGCGGGCTCGTCCGTCACGTCGGCGGAGATCGTGGCCACCCCCATCCGGGCGCGAACGGATTGGAGCGCATCGGCGCCGCGGGCGACGACCGTCACCCTGGCGCCGTGCGCGACCAGGGCCTCGACCAATCCCAGGCCAAGGCCGCGGCTTCCGCCGGTGACGACGACGTTCTTGTCTTTGAGGCTCATCAGTCCTGCTCCAGTGTCTGCCTGTTGCTAGGACGATTGAGGGTCGAGAAAAGAGTCAGCCTGCTGGACCAGGACCGTCGGGCGCCGCTTCGTCGGCTGGACATCAGCTTCAGCCATGGCGCCAGATGAAAGCCGCTCATCAGCAGATACATCGGCGCCATCCCGCCCAGGGCTGACGGACCTTGCCCGGCCCCGCAGATCATCGCCATCTTGCCGCCGCCCGGAATGCCCGTCAGCAGCGCCATGATCGCGAAGGTCGGCGCAGCCGCGAGGCTCAGCCACTCGGCGGCGCGAAACGTGGCGTTCCGGCGCATCGGACCTTCGAAGGATGCGCCGGAACTGGCCCCACTCATGGCTTCCCGCGTGCGCCCAGGTTTCGGAACGCCGCCTCTCCGACGTCCGACACCGCGACCCACTTCGCGTCGGGCGCCGCTTCAGCGACGTAGTTGTCGTGCCAGTTCCACCACTTGTAAGTCGGGGTCTGGGGATAGCCCTCGGGGGAGTCTTCCCAGGTCTCCTGGCGCCCGAGCGGGGTCGCGTCCAGGTAGCTCCAGGTGGTCCCCATGGCCTCGTCGCCGCGGGAGTTGATGAAGTAGGTGCGGAACACGCGGTCGCCGTCACGGACGAACACGTTGTGACCATGCCACTCGTCCACGCCAAAATCGGCGTCGAAGCTGTCCGTCAGGGTGTACCAGGGCATCTGCCAGCCCATCCGCGCCTTCAGCCGGGCGATGTCGGCCTGCGGCGCGCGCGAGACGTACGCGAGGGTGGTGTCGCGAGCGTTCAGGTGGGCGAGGTTGGAGACCTGGTCCGCCCCCAGGGAACAGCCGCGGCAGGCATGCTCGGGCCAGCCGAACACCCCGGGCTCGAAGAAGGCGCGGTAGACGATCAGCTGGCGGCGGCCCTCGAAGAGATCGAGCAGGCTTGTCCTGCCCTGCGGCCCATCGAATTCGTACGCCGTCTCCACGGCCATCCACGGCATCCGCCGTCGCTCGGCGGCCAGTGCGTCGCGGGCGCGGGTCAGGGCCTTCTCCTTCACGAGCATCTGCTGGCGCGCCGCCTCCCACGCCTGCGGCGACACGATCGGCGGCGTGTTGGCGCGTTGGGCGCCCTTGGCGTTGATCTCAGGTGATGTCTGCATCGCTCGTCTCCTAATCTGACTGTCGCTACAACGATCGGGGGTCCGGAAAAGAGTCAGGCGCCAGCGCTAGTGCGTAGAAAGGCTGTTGATCCGCTGCAGGACCTCGGGCCATCCATGGCTCATGCCCTTGAACGCCGTTTCGTTCTTCGGCAGGCGGAAACCGGAATGCACAAGGCGAACCCGGACGCCGCCGTCGACCTTGCTGAGCGTCCAGGTGACCAAGGTCTCCAGACGCGAGCCGTACCCGGTATTGTCGTCATGTCCGCCCCGCCATTGATAGACTAGTCGCTCGTGCGGGATCACCTCCAGCACCAGGCAATGGATGACACCGTCCCATTCGCCGGCCGGCGTGGTCTGGTAGGTGAAGCGGTTGCCCGTCGCGGCCTCGAACCCGGTCGGCGTCATCTTCAGCCAGCGGGCCATCAGCTCCGGCGTGGTCAGCGTCTTCCACACCACCTCGGGCGCGTGGGGCAACACCTCGTCCACGACGATCTCGTGGGTGTCGGCCATGATCGCAGCGTCGTTCATGGATCAATCTCCTTCAGGAGGGTTCTGAGGTTGGCGAACCGGTCGCGCCAGAATACGGCGTAGTGGCTCATCCAGTCGAAGAGTGGCTCGAGGCCTTCGGGCTCGGCGCGGTAGTAGACGTTCCGACCCTGGGCGCGCTCGGCGACCAGGCCGGCCAGCTTCAAGGACTTGAGGTGCTGGGAGATGGCGCCCTGCGTCACCCCGCTCCCCCGCGTCAGCTCGGCCACGGTGATCTCGTCGGCGCCGACGATCCGCTCGAACACGGCGCGCCGGGTGGGATCTGCAAGCGTGCGCATGACAGCGTTGATGGCGGCGGCTTCAGTCATGCAGATACATTAGCAGTCGCTAATTGATGAGTCAATACTAATGCATTGGCGCAACATGATGCGGCCGCGTGGGCCCCCGCCAACCTAGCCCAGGCGCACCGCGTAGGTGTCAGGCTTGAATCCGACCAGCGGAGCGCCCTCGCCGGTATCAAGGACCGGGCGCTTGATCATCGACGGCTGGGCCAGCATCAGGTCGATGGCCTTCGCCTCGGAAAGATCCTGGCGTTCCGCCTCCGGCAGCTTGCGAAAGGTCGTGCCCGACCGGTTCAGCAGGGTTTCCCACCCCACGGCCTTCGCCCAGTCTTCCAGGGTCGTCCGGTCGACGCCTACCGCCTTGTAGTCGTGGAAGGCGTAGGCCACGCCATGGCCGTCCAGCCAGTCGCGGGCCTTCTTCATCGTGTCGCAGGCCTTGATGCCGTAGATCGTCACGTTGCCAGCCATGGCTTGTCCTACCCCAAAACCCGACACCGGATCCCACGAAAAGACGAACGGTGAGACGTCAGGATGGCGCGTCTCCTTCGGTTGGCGGTTGCCGATCAGGCTCCCGCCTTTGAGCGGCGGAGCCATTCGTCGAGGCCGATGCGGCCGAGGCGCGCGTCGCCCAGCGGTACGAGCGAGCGCTCCTCGACCCGGCTGCCCCAGTATCGGGCCTCAGGGTCGCTCACGACCTCACGCGGGTCGCCGACCGCCTTCAGATAGCGGGCGACGATTTCGTCGAACGGCGCTCGTTCCGGACCTGCGATCTCGACGATGCCGTTCCGGGGCGGCGCGAGCGCCATATCGGCGACGATGGCGGCGACGTCGTCCGCTGCGATGGGCTGGAACAGGCCGGGCGAGAGCCGGACCGTGTTTCCGTCCGCGCCTGCAGTGGCGATGGCGCCGAGGAATTCCAGAAACTGGGTCGCGCGGATGATGGTGTAGGGGATGCCGGAGGCCTTGATCAGGGTCTCTTGGGCGACCTTGGCGCGGAAGTAGCCGTTGTCGGGCGACCGGTCGGTTCCGACGATGGACAGCGCCACATGGTGATGGACGCCCGCTGTGGCCTCCGCCGCGAGAAGGTTGCGGCCGGAGGTCTCGAAGAATTCCAGCACCGCCTTGTCTTCAAATGAGGGCGAATTGGCCAGGTCGATCACCACCTGCGCGCCGGCCAGGGCCTCCTTGAGCCCCTCGCCGGTGATGGTGTTGACACCGCTATTGGGCGAGGCGGCGACGACCTCGTGGCCGGCCTGGCGCAGGATGGCGACGGTCTTCGAGCCGATCAGGCCAGTGCCGCCGATGACGACGATCTTCATGGTTTTCCCTCCCCTGTCGACGACTGGAGACCCGTGAACGGCTTCGAATCCAAGTGAGGAAAATATCTAGGCCTTGACGCGCGTGCATGATGCGAACCCGTTGGAAACGAACACAAACGCGTCCCATCTGAACAAGCGGCGCGCCTTGCCGCTCACAACGTTGAGCACGTCGGACGCAACGTCGACATCGCGTCTTTGTTCCTGCCTACAGAGCCCTCCAGAGAGTCCACCGCCCCTATTCCCACTCGATCGTCCCCGGCGGCTTGGAGGTGACGTCGTAGACCACCCGGTTCACGCCCCGCACCTCATTGACGACCCGCGTGGCGGCGCGGGTCAGGACGTCCCAGGGGAACTCGAACACGTCGGCGGTCATGCCGTCGGTCGAGGTCACCGCGCGCAGAGCCAGGACGTCTTCGTAGGTGCGGGCGTCGCCCATCACGCCGACGGTCTTGACCGGTAGCAGCACGGCGAAAGCCTGCCAGATGCTGTCGTAGAGGCCCGCCTTGCGGATCTCGTCCAGATAGATGGCGTCGGCCTTCTGCAACACGGCGACCTTTTCGCGGGTGATCTCGCCGGGGATGCGGATGGCGAGGCCCGGGCCGGGGAACGGGTGGCGGCCGACGAAGGCCGGGGGCAGGCCCAGTTCGACGCCCAGCACCCGCACCTCGTCCTTGAACAGCTCGCGCAGGGGCTCCACCAGCTTCAGCTTCATGTAGTCGGGTAGGCCGCCGACGTTGTGGTGGCTCTTGATCACCGCCGAGGGGCCGCCGCGGGCCGAGACGCTCTCGATCACGTCCGGATAGAGGGTGCCCTGGGCCAGGAAGGCCGCGCCCTCGATCTTGGCCGATTCCCGGTCGAAGACGTCGATGAACAGCCGCCCGATGGTCTTGCGCTTGGCCTCCGGGTCGGTGACGCCCTCAAGCTCGCCGAGGAAAAGGTCAGCCGCGTCAACGTGTACGAGCGGGATGTTGTAGTGGTCGCGGAACATGGTGACGACCTGTTCGGCCTCGTTCAGCCGCAGCAGGCCAGTGTCCACGAACACGCAGGTCAGCTGCTCGCCGATCGCCTCGTGGATCAGCACCGCCGCCACCGAGGAGTCGACCCCGCCGGACAGGCCGCAGATCACCCGCTGGTCGCCCACCTGCTCGCGGATGCGCGCCACCGCCTCGGCCCGGAAGCTGGCCATGGTCCAGTCGCCGGAGAGACCCGCGATCTTGTGGGTGAAGTTGCGCAGCATCAGGGCGCCGCGCGGGGTGTGGGCGACCTCGGGGTGGAACTGCACGCCGTACATGCGCCGGCCCTCGTCGGCGATGACCGCGAAGGGCGAGCCTTCCGACGTCGCGGCCACCTCGAAGCCCGGTGGAATGGCGGTGATCTTGTCGCCGTGGCTCATCCAGACGGTCTCTTCGTCGCCGATGTCGCCGAGGCCTTCCAGCAGGGGCGTCTCGCGGGCGATACGGATCTCGGCGCGGCCGAACTCGCGGGAATGGCCGCTTTCCACGGCGCCGCCGAGTTGGGCGCACATGGTCATCTCGCCATAGCAGATGCCCAGCACCGGCACGCCCAGCTCGAAGACCTTCGCCGGCGCCGCCGGGCTCTCCGCCTCATGCACGCTGGCCGGCCCCCCGGACAGGATCACCGCTCGCGGCCGGAAAGTCTCCAGCATCGCCTCGACCTTGTCGTAGGGATGAATCTCGCAATAGACCCCGCTCTCCCGCACGCGGCGGGCAATGAGCTGGGTCACCTGAGAGCCGAAATCGACAATCAGGACGCGGTCGTGATGGGGGGTGTCTGCCATGGCGGGCCTGTAAAGCAGAATCGGCCCCGCGTCACGGGGCGGCCCTGGCGGGGCCGGGGGTCAGCCGGCCGGGCGCCCGGCCGGCGGCCGGGACGCCGGCATGATCGCCCGCTGGGCGCGCGGCCGTGGCCATGCCGCCTGGGGCGGCGACGCGGGCGCACGCAGGACCCGCGCCTCAACCACCCAATCCTCGGGGTGAAGTCGCTCGTGGGGGACCGGGATATCCAGGGCCTTGCAGAGAACCTGGATCATCTCGCCGAAGCAGCGGCCCTCCACGGTGAGGTCTTCTTCCTCGTCCAGGTCTTCCAGGTTTTCCAGCAGCGATTCAGGAAGAGACGGGTCCTCGGAGGACTCGGAAAGGTCTTCGCGGACCTTGACGGGCTGGCGGTCCGCCTGGGCGCGCAGGAGTTCGGGCAGGCGTCCTTCGGCGATGTCGGTCTCGAGCACGATCATCTGCCGGATCGCCTTGCCGATCCGCTCGAGAGTGAGGCTGATCTTCAGCACCTCGTCGCCGGAGGCGTGATCCTCGATGCGTAACGCGCGTAGCGCCTTCAGCCCGATCTCGCTCAGATCGATCAGAAGCTGCGTCTGGCGCTCGGTCAGGGCCGGGTCGGGAGCGGCGGCGGGTGTGGCGGGCTGCTTTTTCATGTCGAACAAAAGAAGAACACACAAATGCGAGGCCCGCAAGGGGCGAAAGCTGTCTAACGCGATTCAGCTCAGCCGCGCCGGAGCGCCGCCACAAAGAACCCGTCCGTGCCGGCGCCGCGGGGGGTCAGTCGCAGATAGCCTTCGGAAGTGAGGAAGGCGTCGGCGGCCCCGGCGGCGGGGACCACCGCGAACTCCGGCCTGCGCGCCAGGAACGCCGCCACCCGGTCCTCGTTCTCCTCGGCGAACAGCGAACAGGTCACATAGACCAGCCGCCCGCCGACCTTCACGAACGGCGCCGCGCCGTCCAGCACCGCGTCCTGTTCGGCCATCCGCCGTTCCAACTGCTCGGGGCTGAGCCGCCACTTGGCGTCCGGATGCCGTCGCCAGGTGCCCGAGCCCGTGCAGGGGGCGTCGACGAACACCAGGTCCATCTTGCCGTCCAACCCTCGGAGCGGGTCCTTCTCGATGGGCGAGCGGACCTGCAGGTTCCGCACCCCTGCCCGTTGCGAGCGCCGCACGGTGTCGGTCAGGCGCCGGGCGTCGGCGTCGTAGGCGTAGAGCTGGCCGGTGTTGCCCATGGCGGCCGCCAGGGCCAGGGTCTTGCCCCCGCCCCCGGCGCAGAAATCCAGCACCTGCTTGCCCTTGATCTTGCCCGCGCAGGCGGCGGCGATCTGCGAGCCCAGGTCCTGGACCTCGAACCAGCCCTTCTCGAAGGCCGGCGAGGCCTCCACCGGGGCGGCGCGTTCGCTGGCGGCCGGGGCCGGGATGCGGACGGCGTTGGGGGCAAGGTCGCTGGTCTGCGGGCCGAAAGTCTCCAGGGCCTTCAGGACATGGGCGACGTCGCTTTTCAGCGAATTGGCGCGCAGGTCGACGGACGCGCGCTCCGCCAGCGCCGTCGCCTCCTCTCCCCGCCCGGTCCCGAAGACGCGCTCCAGCGCGGGGTCGGCCCAGTCGGGATAATCGCCGCGCACAGCTTCTGGCGCCGCAGCCAGAGACAACGGTTCCGCCAGGCTTGCCCGCTCGGTGTCGCTGAGGGGGCCGGGACCATGCTCCTCGCCCGCCGCCGCCGCCAGCCGGTCCAGCGGCCAGTCCCAGGCGACGCGCAGCGCCCCCAGCACCCGCGCCCGGTTGCTCTCTTCCCCCATGACCCAGGCCAGCGACCGGCGCCGCCGCAGCACATCCAGCACCAGCCCCGACACGAACGCCCGGTCCTTGGCCCCGGCGTAGCGGGCGCCGTCACCCCAGGCTTTCAGGGCCAGGCGCGCGGGCTTGTGGCGCTGGTCCATGTCGTCCAGCACTTCGATCGCCGCCGCGATCCGGCCGCCGTCACGCATTCAATTTGATCCGGTTGGGGGCGTGGTAAACGGTGCGCCAGCCTACACCTGGCTCGGATAGTTCGGCGCCTCGCGGGTGATCATCACGTCGTGGACGTGGCTTTCCCTGAGGCCCGCGCCGGTGATGCGGATGAACTGCGCGCGCTCCTGGAAGGTCTGAACGTCCGGCGCGCCGACATAGCCCATGGCGGCGCGCAGGCCCCCGACCAGCTGGTGGATCACCGGATGGATCGGACCCTTGTAGGCGGTCTGGCCCTCGATCCCCTCGGGCACCAGCTTCAGGGCGTCCTGCACCTCCTTCTGGAAGTAGCGGTCAGCCGAACCCTGGCTCATGGCGCCCACCGAGCCCATGCCACGGTAGGTCTTGTAGGAGCGGCCCTGGTACAGGAACACCTCGCCCGGCGCCTCGTCGGTGCCGGCGAACATCGAGCCCATCATCGCCGTCGAAGCGCCCGCCGCGATGGCCTTGGCCAGGTCGCCGGAATATTTGATGCCGCCGTCGGCGATCACCGGCACGCCATGGCGATCCGCGACTTCG
>FSUP01000635.1_pt1 | contig 14834 bp, 11 predicted proteins | sample 1637431 | NCBI WGS metagenome assembly FSUP01 (sample SAMEA3914816, study PRJEB12502) | metagenome | biome: forest; material: soil | place: USA | collected 2011-09-16 | depth 0.3 m | reverse complement strand
CGCGTTCGCCGGCCGCCTTGCTGAAGGCGTAGTCGCTCAATTGCGGCTCGCGCGCCGCCTGGCTGGAGATCATCAGCAGGCGGGCTTTCGCCGCCTTGGTCGCCGCGGCGACCCGCCCGGCGCCGTCCGCGTTCACGGCCAAGAACGCCGCTCGGTCGCGGGCCTTGATCAGTCCGGCGACGTGGACGACCACATCCGTCCCCTGCGCCAGGGTGGCCAGGGCCGCCTCGTCATCCAGGTCGCCGCGCACGATCTGCGGCGCCGTCTCGCCCCAAAGTCCGGCCTCGGGCTCGCGCCGGACCAGGGCCCGAACGCGCCAGCCACGCCGGCCCAGGTCCTCGACCAGCCGTCGGCCGAGGAACCCGGTGGCCCCCGTCACCGCGGCCAGTGGCCCGTTCAATTCTGGTTTCTCTTCATTTCAGGCCGTCAGGCTGACGGGCGCCTCTTCGAAGACACCGTCGAGATAGAGGGCGCGGGCCCGCGTGCGGCTGAGCTTGCCGGAGGACGTCTCCGGCAGGCTGCGCGGCGGGACCAGGGTGACCTGCACGTCCAGGCCATGGCGCACGCGCAGCAGCTTGGCTGCCTCGGCGCGCAGGGCCTCCCGCGCGACGGGGTCGCTGGTGCGGCATTGGATGAGGGCCACGACGGTCTCTTCCAGGACGCCGGTGATCGAGAACACCGCCACGTCGCCCTGCCGCAGCGAGGCGATCTCCTTTTCCGCGGTCCATTCCAGGTCCTGCGGCCAGACATTGCGGCCGTTGACGATGATCAGGTCCTTGGCCCGGCCGGTGATCACCACCTGGTCGTCGACCATGTAGCCAAGATCGCCGGTGTCCAGCCAGCCGTCGGCCGACAGCACCTTGGCCGTTTCCTCCGGCTCGCCGAAGTAGGTCTTCATCAGGCTGGGGCCCTGGGCGAAGATGCGGCCGACGCGGCGTTCCGGCAGCGCATGGCCCGCGGCGTCGCGAACCTCCAGCACGTGGCCGGGCAGGATGCGGCCGCACAGGGCGAACTCGCGGGCGCGGCCGGACCGCTTGGCCGGCGCGACGGCCAGGCCCTCACGCTCCAGCCGGTCGACGTCGGTGTTGTCGGTGCGCAGGCCCTCACCCACGGGCGTCATGGTCAGGCACAGGGTCGCCTCGGCCATGCCGTAGCTGGCGTTGAAGGCGCCCGGATCGAAGCCCGCCGGCTCGAAGGCCTCGGTGAACGTGCGCAGGGGCTCGGGCCGGATCATGTCGCCGCCCAGGCCCGCAACCCGCCAGGACGACAGGTCCAGCTCACCCATCTTGCCGGCCAGGGCGCGCTTGGCGACCAGGTCGTAGCCGAAGGTCGGGGCATAGGAGATGGTCGCCCGGTGCCGCGAGATCAGGTCCAGCCAGATCCCCGGTCGCCGCACGAAGGCGCCGGTGGGCAGCAGGTCCAGGGAGCCCTGACACATCATGGTGGTCATCAGGATCCCGACCAGACCCATGTCGTGATACAGCGGCAGCCACGCGACGCAGCGGTCTTCGCTAGTGGCGGCCAGGCCCCCAGGGCCGGCGATGCCGGAGACGTTGGCTTGCAGCGCCGTCTGGGTCACCGCCACGCCGAGCGGGAAACGGGTGCTTCCCGACGAGAACTGAAGGTAGCAGAGGCCGTCGGGGTCTGGCGCCGGAAGCTGCGACTCCGCGGCGTCGGGCAGGGCCGCATAGCCGCCGGCGTAGGCCAGGCCCAGCCCGTCGGAGGCCTCGACGTACCAGTCGGCCAAAGACTGAGGCGCGAAGGCGGCCTTGGCGCCGGACGCCTCCAGCATGCGCCGCACGTGGGCCAGGTAGGGTTCCTTGCCGCCCAGCAGCGAGGGCAGGGGCAGGGGCGCCGGCACCAGGCCGGCGTACTGGCAGGCGAAGAAGGCCTTCAGGAAGTCGGCGTCGCTCTCGGCGGCCAGGGCCACGCGGTCGCCCGGCTCCAGCCCGGCGCCCAGCAGCCGGCCGGCCATGGCGCGGGCTTCATCGCGCAGCCGCCCATAGGTCAGAACCTCTGCCAGCTCGCCGCGCAGGGAATAGACATTGATCCCCGTGGGCATGTCGCCCGCGTAGTCCAGGCTCTGGGCGATCGTCGGAAAGGCGGCGATAAGCATGCGCCGCTCGGGCGCGGTGGGCGTGGGATTCAAAACCGACCGTCCAATAGTGAGCCTCCGGGGATGGCGAAAGCGCCGCGATCATGGCATGCGTCGCCGGTCGTCGTCATTATGACAAGCTGGCGCGTGCTGATAGTCCGTAAGATACATTCCGCGTCCGGTCGGCCGATATTGGAGCAAGAATGAGCGAACCTGGGCCGATGAAAGCCGGACTCCAGGACAAGCCCCTGGGCCGGCCCAGCCTCGGCGGGATCATGAAGGACGCCTACAAGGCCGACGCCTGGCGGCGGGACCGCCAGCGCGACCTGCGTCCGTTGTCGCGGTTGGCGCCCTTCGTTCTGGCCCATGCCGGCGACGCCTTTCTCAGCGCCTTCTTCATCCTGCTCTCGGCCGCCGCGCTCCTGGCGCTGACCTGGGGGCTCAAGCACATGGTCGACCGGGGGGTTAATCTTCGCTCCGAAGGCGACCTGATCCGCGCCTTCCTGGCGCTGTCCGGCGTGGCGGTCGTGCTGGCGCTGTCGACGGGCCTGCGCATCTTCTTCACGCTCAAGCTGGGCGAACGGGTGGTGGCCGACCTGCGCAAACGGGTCTTCCGCCACATCCTCAGCCTCGACCAGGGCCGGTTCATGGCCCTGCGCACCGGCGAAGTGCTCTCGCGCCTGACCACCGACATGACCATGGTCGAGCGGGCGGTGGGCAATGTGGTGCCGGTGGCCATCCGCAACCTGCTCACCTTCGGCGCCGCCATGATCTCGATGATCATCATCAGCCCCAGCTTCACCGGCATCGTCCTGGTGATGATCCCGGTGCTGCTGACCCCGCTGGGGGTGCTGGGCCGTCAGATGCAGCGGCTGTCGATGGCCGCCCAGGACCGCTTCGCGGAGGCCATCGGCCTGGCGGGGGAGGGGCTGGACGCCATCGAGACCGTGCAGGCCTTCGGCCAGGAAGCGCCGACCGCGGGCCGCTTCGACGAGTCGGTGGAACGCGCCTTCGACGCCTCGCGCGCCCAGCTTCGCGCCCGCGGCGCCATGTCGGCGACGATGATCACCCTGATCGCCGGCGGGATGCTGTTCCTGCTGTACGAAAGCGCCGCCTCGGTCTTCCTGCGGCGGGCGCCCAGCGGCCAGCCGGCCATGACCGCCGGCGGTCTGGCCCAGTTCCTGGTCCTGGCCCTGCTGGCCGCCAACGCCGTGCGCGACCTCTCCGAGGTCTGGGGCGAGATCCAGAAGGCCTCCGGCGCCGCCGCCCGCGCCATGGCCATGCTGGATATCCAGCCGGCCATCGCCGCGCCGGCCCATCCCAAACCCCTTCCGGTCCCCGCCCGGGGCGCCGTCTCGTTCAAGGACGTGCGGTTCTCCTATCCCGGACGGGCGGAACTGGCCCTCAACGGTTTGACCCTCGACGTCAGGCCGGGCGAGCGGGTGGCCCTCGTGGGGCCCTCCGGCGCGGGAAAGAGCACCGTCCTTCGACTGCTGCTGCGGTTCTACGATCCGGTGTCCGGCGTGGTCAGCATCGACGGGGTGGACCTGCGCGACGCCGATCCGGGCGAGGTCCGGGCCCGCATGGCCCTGGTGGCCCAGGACGCCCCGCTGTTCTCGGGTTCGGCCGCGGACAACATCGCCTTCGGCCGCGCCGGCGCCAGCCTGAAGTCCGTGCGCGACGCCGCCCTGGCCGCCCAGGCCGAGGGCTTCCTTCTGGCCCTGCCGCAGGGGTACGACACCCTGGTCGGCGAACGCGCCAAGACCCTTTCGGGCGGCCAGCGCCAGCGCGTGGCCATCGCCCGCGCCCTGATCCGCCACTCGCCGATCCTGCTCCTGGACGAGGCCACCAGCGCACTGGACGCCGAGAACGAACGCCTCGTCCAGAAGGCCCTGCACGAGGCCATGGAAGGCCGCACCACCTTGGTCATCGCCCACCGCCTGGCCACGGTGCTCGAAGCCGACCGCATCGTGGTCATCGACGAAGGCCGCGTCGTCGAGGAAGGCCGCCACGCCGAACTGCTCGCCAAGGGCGGCCTCTATGCCCACCTGGCCAAGCTGCAGTTCGGGGCCGAGGCGGCTTAAGGGACAGCTACGCCCCCGCCAACGCCCTGTTCCGCGCCGCCCGCAGCGCCAGCACCACCGCCAGCACCACGTTCAGCACCGACAGCTCGTAGATGAAGAACCACGCGGGATGCCGGACCAGCACCGCCAGGAAGGCGGCGATGGTGCGGCTGTTGGAGCTGAGCAGGGCCGAGCGCTTGACGATGAACATGTGCGCCTTCCGATAGGCCGCCCGCGCAGCGGACGCCTCGGCGCCGCCCGCCGCGATCTTCGGCTCCAGCGCCGTCTCCAGCGCCGCCTCGCCGGGGGCCATCAGGTTGGAGATGCCGATGTAGAGGCCGCCCAGCACGGTCTGGAAGATGTTGCCGCCCCCGTCCTGGGTCTGGCGCATCCAGGCCGCGCCATAGACCCAGCGGCGATAGGTCTTGCGCCCGGTCTCATAGCCGTTGGCCTGGACGAAGTGACAGAGCGCGGCAGCGGCCGCCAGGCCGGCCGCCCCGGCGCCGCCCATCGTCGGGACCAGCATCCAGCCCAGGGCGATATAGACACAGGCCTGGCTGGCGTGATCGCAGATCCCGTCCACCAGCTCGCCGATCGGCGAGGCGCGGCCGGTGCGGCGGGCGAGGTCGCCGTCGGCGCCGTCCAGAACGTGCCAGCAAAGCAGCAGGATCAGCCCCGCGAAGGCCGAAATCGGCCAGGGCAGGAGGGCGAAGCTCGCAGCGCCGGCCGCCGCGAAGAACACGCTGGCCACCGAAACCTGGTTCGGCGTCACGGGAGTCTTCGCCAGCACATCGACCACCGCGCGGGCCAGCGGATGGATCAGATAGACGTTGGTCACGCCCTCGATTTCGCCCGGCCGGCCGGGGGCGCCCGTCGCGGCGTCAATCGATGAAGAAGCGCTTGAATTCATGGCCGGGTCTGGCTCCTTGGGCGCCGCGCGCGTATGACCGTCTTGTGACGCCTGTCGCCAGACGCTAGAGCGTGTCGCGCAAAAGTGGGAACGGCTTTGCGATAAGGCCACGCCCTAACTATTTGAACCGGAGCTTTTCCGGATCCGGCCCGGGTCCGATCTCGAAAGGCTCCAGACGCGTCCGCCCGGACGCCCATCCCTTCGGTCGCGGCAGCTGCACGTGACGGCCGCTTCAAACGTTTCTGTCCCCAGAGGGAAAACTGATGGCTAACAATATCCGCGCGGAGACCATCGACGGCGACACCCACGCGGGGATCAAGGGCTTGATCGTGGCGGCCGGCCAGGGCTTGCGCATCCGCGACATCGCCCTCTCCAAGCCGCTGGCGGAAGTGCGCGGCGTGGCCCTGATCGAGCGCGTGATCGAGAGCGCCCATGAGGCGGGCCTGCGCGAGTTCGTGGTGGTCACCGGCTACGAGGCCGAGCGGGTCGAGGCCTTCCTGCAGGACCTGTCGGTGCGCCGCGGATTCAAGATCGACACGGTGCGCAATCCCGACTGGAAGAAGTCCAACGGCCTGTCGGTCGCCGCCGCCGAGGCCGTGCTGGGCGAGCGCTTCGTGCTCATGATGTCCGACCACCTGTTCGATCCGCTTATCCTGTCGGGCCTGCTGGACTCGGCGACGGACACCGAGGGTGTGACCCTGGCCGTCGATCGCCGCCTGGATAACGACCTCGTCGATATGGAGGACGTCACCCGCGTGGCCACCACGGCCGAGGGCAAGATCGCCCGCATCGGCAAGCTCATCGAGACCTTCGATTGCTTCGACACCGGCATCTTCCTGGCCTCCAAGGCCCTGATCCGCGCCGTCCGGGAAGACGTGGCGAACAGCGGCTCGGGCGGAATCTCGGCCGGCATGCAGATCCTGGCCGACCGGGGCCACGCCCACGTGTTCGACATCGGCGACCGCTTCTGGCTGGATGTCGACGACAAGGTCGCCTTCGGCCACGCGGAGCAGGCCGCGGCCTGAAGTTGTAGCGGCCGGTTCCGAGATCGGCCCTTTCCCGTCACCCCGGCCGAGCGCGGCGAGAGCAGGGCCAGCCCTCGGGCGCCCCAGACGAAATCGCCCGCGTCCCAGCCCGCTCAGGGTGAAAGGGAGTGCAAGCCACTTTCCGGCTTGCCGCCTAACGAAAATTTCGTTAGCCAGCCGAACATGGAACAGGGCAATCCGGCAGAACGCATCATCCGCCGCTTCGGCGGCCAAAGTGCGCTGGCGGCGTTGCTCGGCAAGCGGCAGAGCACGATCGAGCATTGGGCGAGCACGGGACGCGTGCCGGCGCAGTGGCAACAACCCTTGATTTCGTTGGCCCGGGCTCGGGGCGTCAATTTGGAGGCTAGAGACTTCGTGGAAACCCAAAAGCACGACATCGCACCGGCCAAGGGCAAGCTGGGCGTCATGCTCGCCGGCCTCGGCGCCGTTTCCTCGACCCTGATCGCCGGCGTCGAGCACGCCCGGCGAGGGACCGCCCATCCCGTCGGCGCACTGACCCAGACCGGCACCATCCGGCTCGGCAAGCGCACCGACAACAAGTCGCCGCTGATCAAGGACTTCGTGCCGCTGGCCAGCCTGGACGACATCGTGTTCGGCGCGTGGGACCCGATCGAGGAGAACGCCTACGACGCGGCCGTGAAGTGCGGTGTGCTCGACCGCCACAACCACATCGAGCCGATCGCCGACCTCCTCAAGAGCATCAAGGCGATGCCGGCCGTCTTCGACCAGTATTACGTCAAGCGGCTCGAGGGGAAGAACGTCAAGAGCGCCAATTCGAAGATGGGCCTGGTCGAAATGGTCCGCCAGGATATGCGCGACTTCAAGGCCGCCAACAACTGCGACCGCCTGGTCTTCGTCTGGGCCGCCTCGACCGAGATCTTCATGGAAGAGGCCCCCGCGCACCACGACCGTGCGGCCTTCGACGCGGCGCTGCGGTCCGACGACATCTCGATCCCGCCGTCGATGATCTATGCCTACGCGGCGATGCTGGAAGGCATCCCCTTCGCCAACGGCGCGCCGAACCTCACCGTCGATACGCCGGTGATGGTGCAGCTGGCCAACGAGTACGGCGTGCCGATCTGCGGCAAGGACTTCAAGACGGGCCAGACGCTGCTCAAGACGGTGATCGCGCCGATGCTCAAGGCCCGCATGCTGGGCCTCGCCGGCTGGTACTCGACCAACATCCTGGGCAATCGCGACGGCGAGGTGCTGGACGACCCGGAGAGCTTCAAGACCAAGGAAGAATCCAAGCTCGGCGTGCTGGACACCATCCTGCAGCCGGAGCTCTATCCGGATCTCTACGGCAACATCTACCACAAGGTGCGGATCAACTATTATCCGCCACGGGGCGACAACAAAGAGGGCTGGGACAACATCGACATATTCGGGTGGCTCAACTACCCGATGCAGTTGAAGATCGACTTCCTGTGCCGGGACTCGATCCTGGCGGCGCCCCTCGTCCTCGACCTCGCGCTGTTCATGGACCTCGCCAAGCGCGCGGGGCTCAAGGGTGTGCAGGAGTGGCTCTCGTTCTACTTCAAGAGCCCGCAGCACGCCCCCGGCCTCTATCCGGAACACGACCTATTCATCCAGCAGACCAAGCTGAAGAACACGCTGCGCTGGCTGATGGGCGAGGACCAGATCACCCACCTGGGCCAGGAATACTACCAGGAAGAGGACGCCTGATCGGGCCAAACTGATCCGCCCGGACGTTCGAGCTAGAGCCTTCAGAGGGGCCGGGTCCGAAAGGATCCGGCCCTTTTTCTGTGTCCATAGGTCAGGGCGCGACCTTGGCCGAACCGAGATGCAAGACTTGAACAGCTCAGCCAAGCGCCGATCCCGACTTCGTGCGAGCCTCCGCTGCTAACCCGGAGGGCCAGGGATCTTAGCTTCGTGTTCGTATCGTTCTTTCCGCGCCCGCCGCTCTTCTTCATATCCGCCGCCTTCTGGATCGCCCTGAGCGTGACCGTCTGGACTCTTGGCGGCAAGGACTGGGGCGGTTTGATCGGGCTCGCGCCGCTGGCGCGGGCGCATGCGCCAATCATCGGCGTTGCGATCTTCTGGTCGCGCCCTTTCCTGTGGTTCTATCTCTACTATTGGGCCAGCGTCGCGATCTTCGCGGGCGCCTGGCGCCTGATCGAGGCCCAGCCCTGGGCGCGCTGGTCGATCTGGGGCTCGGCGTTGATCATCTTCATGACCTACCTGCAAGTGCAGGTCAGCGTGGCGATCAACAGCTGGTACGGCCCTTTTTATGATCTCGTGCAGGCCGCGCTGAGCCATGCGGGGCACGTGACCCTCGGCCAATTCTACGGTCAGCTGCTGACCTTCGCGGAGGTCGCCTCGGTGGCGGTGACCGCCGGCGTGCTGACCCTGTTCTTCGCCAGTCACTATGTCTTTCGCTGGCGGACAGCGATGAACGACTTCTACATGTCGCACTGGACCCAGCTACGGACGGTCGAGGGGGCCTCCCAGCGCATCCAGGAAGACACCATGCGCTTCTCCAGCACGGTGGAGGACCTGGGCGTAAGCCTGGTCAATTCGGTGATGACGCTTATCGCGTTCCTGCCGGTGCTCACGGCGCTGTCGGCCAAGGTCACCGCCTTGCCCCTGGTTGGCGTCGTGCCCCACGCCCTGGTGGTGGCGGCCCTGTTCTGGTCGATGTTCGGCACGGCCTTCCTGGCGCTCGTCGGCGTCAGGCTTCCAGGCCTCCAGTTCCGCAACCAGAGGGTCGAGGCGGCCTACCGCAAGGAACTGGTCTATGGCGAGGACAATCCCGACCGCGCCAGGCCTCCGACCGTGCGGGAGCTGTTCGCCAACGTCAGGCGGAACTATTTCCGCATCTATTTCAACTACATGTATTTCAACGTCGCGCGGATTCTGTATCTGCAGGTCGACAACATCTTCCCTTACATCGTGCTTGCCCCGACCATCGTCGCCGGAGCGATCACCCTGGGGCTTTTACAGCAGATCATGAACGCCTTCGATCAGGTGCGCTCTTCGTTTCAGTACCTGGTCAATTCCTGGACCACGATCGTCGAGCTGCAGTCGATCTACAAACGCCTACGCACCTTCGAGCGCGCGATCACGGGCGAGTCGCTGCCTGCGATCGAGGCTACGGCATAGAGGTGGCTCGGGGGCTGGGCCCCTACCCGTCCGCCACGCCCAGCGGTTCGGCCATGTCCACGGGCTGCGCGTAGGCCGCGCGGGCCGGGCCGGCGGCCAGCGCCTGTTCCACGAACAGGGACACGTAGCGATCGACCATCCGGTCGATATCGAATTCCTCCGCCCGGACGTGGCCGTTGCGGGAAAACTCTGCCCGCAGGGCCGGGTTTTCCAGAAGATGATCCATGGCCGCGCTGAAGGCCGCCAGGTTCTCCGGGGGCACCACCCAGCCGCTCTTGCCGTCCTCCACCACCTCGGCGGGGCCGAAGTCGCAGGAGGTCACCAGGGCGGGCGTGCCGCAGGCCAGGGCCTCGGCCACCACGCTGGGGAAGCCCTCCCAGCGCGAGGGCAGGACGAACAGGGTGCTCTTGGCCATCCAGGCCCAGGGATTGGTTACGAAGCCCGGGAACTTCACCCGGTCGGCGACGCCCAGCTCCGCCGCCAGGGCGCGGGTCTGCGCCTCCAGGCTGCCGCGGCCCAGGATCACCAGGTCGTAGTCCCTGGCCGCCTCGCTGCTGGCGAAGGCCCGCAGCAGCAGGTCGTGGTTCTTCTGGTATTCCAGGCGCCCGACCGTGAGGATGTAGGGCCGTTCCGGCGTCTCGACGTGTTCGCGCGACAGCCGGCGGATCTTGGCGAGGTCGATGGGGTTGTGGATCACCCGCACCCGCTGCGGATCCAGCTCCAGGGTGCTCTGCAGGCCCGCCGCCATCTCGTGCGAGTTGGCCAGGAAGCAGTCCGCCGCCCGATACGCCTTGCGTGTCAGCGTCTTCATCAGCCGCCGGGCGACGCCGTTCTGCAGCTCGTTCTCGATCACCGCGTCGGTGTTGTTGCCCTCGCGGACGATCCAGCGCGGCCGATCGGCGCCCATGGACTTCACCACCGCGCCGGTGATCACGTTCATGCCCTTGAGGAAGCTCATCACCACGTGCGGGCGGTGGGCGCGGATCATGCGGTTCAGGTTCAGCGGAATCAGCGCCAGCCCCGCCGCCAGCTTGTGCGGCCGGTAGAACGTCGAGTTCGCCCCTTCGAACGCCAGCAGGTTCTGGCCGATGGGCGAGACGTCGATGCGGCTGTGATCGGCGTCGGCCAGGAACGGCCCCGACCGGTGCAGCAGGCCCATGCGCACGTCGATCAGCTTGGGATCGCAGCGGTTCAAAAGGTGCACGGCGACGCGCTCGGCGCCGCCTCCGTGCAGCGACGACAACAGCAGCATCACACGCACCGGCGGTGCGCCCATGCTATCAGTCACGGTGGCGAATCCGTCCCCCATCGGGAGCTTCTACCCGCGGCCCGCGGCGAGCGGCAACCGGGGCGGGCCGCTTCGCGCGTATTGGAGGGCGGTTTGATACATTTCGAGCTCTTGGTTGGGGCGCACGAGTTCTGGAAGCGCGCAGCGAGGGATTTCGCGCAATCGCGCCGGCGGCTGTTCGTTCAGGCAATGACGTTCGAGGGTGATTCGGCGGGCTTGGCTGTGGCGGAGGCCATCGCGGCGAGTTCGGCGGCGGACCGACGCGTCCTGGTGGACGAATACACCCGCCACGTGATCAGCGACCGCTCCGTTCACGCAAAGGCCTCCAAGACCGACCAGACATTCCAGACCGAGGTCCGGGCTACCCACGCCATGTTCAGCGGGCTCGTAGCTGACGGAGTTTGCGTTCGCGTGACAAACCCCGTCGGCCCTTTCTTTAGCCGGTATCCGGCCCGCAATCACAAGAAACTGATCGTCGTGGACGACGCTGCCTACATAGGTGGGATCAACTTCAGCGACCACAACTTCGCTTGGCATGACTTCATGCTGCGAATTGAACATTCCGGCCTTGCTGATGCCTGCGCGGTGGATTTTTTGGCCACTTTCGACGGCAAGCCGGTGGGATCGAGCCAGGATTTCGGCCCGGTGCGGCTGATTTCGATGGATGGACGCGCCAACCGCGCCGCCTTCGCCGAGGTCATGGCCCTGATCGAGGGCGCCCGCCGTTCGGTGACCGTGATCAGCCCGTACCTGACTTTCCCCGTCACCGGCGCTCTGGCCCGCGCGCGGCGGCGCGGCGTGGCGGTGGAACTGATCACCCCGCTGGACAACAACAAGCGCCTGGTGCGCGACTACCTGCTCTGGGCGGCGAAGGCAGGCGGCCTCGACGTGCGGCTGCAGCCGCGGATGTCCCATCTGAAGGGCATGCTCATCGATGATGAGCGCCTGATCATCGGCTCGTCCAACTTCGACTTCGTCAGCCTGGGCGCGGAGGAGGAGCTGGTGGCCGTGATCGCCGACGCCCAGGTGATCGCCGCCTTCCGCGCCGCTGTCATCGGTCCGGCGCTGGCCGAGGCCCTGCCCGCGGGCGCCCACGCGCCCTCCGCCCTGGCCGGCGTGCTCAGCCTGCTCCAGCTGAAGTTCGCACAGCTGGTGGTCGGCGCGGCGCGCCGCGTTCCGCGCGGCGCCTATGACTACCCGGCGGGGTGAGGGAGGGGGGACGCGCGTCAAAGGGGCGAATCAGGCGGCGACGGGCTGCTTGTGGCCGGCGCTCCAGCCCTCGGACGGCGGCTTCTGCCCGCCGCGCCAGGCGTCCATGAAGCTGGCCTGGTGCACGCAGCTCACCGTGCAGAACGGGGCGCAGCTCTTGGCGGTGGAATACTCGCGCACGATGTCGGCGGTGGTGTAGTCGGCCAGGGGAATGCCTGGATGGCCGCGCTGCTGCGAACAGTAGTGAACCAGCCCGTCCTCGCAGATGTAGAGGTACCGGGCCCCGGCCCGGCAATGCCAGTTGTTCGGCTGGCCGGCCATCAGGTTCTTCTGGAACATCAGATAGTTGATGCGGTGGACGATGGATCGCTTGTCGGTGAGCTTGTCATAGACGGCCCGCTGGGTCTCCGACAGCGGCGCCAGTGTCCCCTCGGCGTCGTGCAGCACGCCGACCGTGTGGCTGAAGCCCAGGGCCTTGGCGGTTTCGGCCACCTCCAGCGCGTCCTGGGTGCGCTCCTCGGTGATGCCCAGCACAGAGTTGATGTTGACGTGGAACTGGGCGTGTTCTGACAGCAGCTTCAGCCGTCCCATCAGGGATTTCAGGGTCTTCTTGGACACCTCGTCGGGCTTCACCCCGTCGATGGAGATCTGCAGCTCCTGCAGCCCGGCCTCGTTCATCTCCTGGATCGACTTCTTGGTCATCAGGAAGCCGTTGGTGATGGTCGTGGCGACCATGCCGTGGCTGCGGATGCGGCGGATGATGTCGGCGTGGCCAGGATGGGTCATTGGCTCGCCCCCGGTCAGGGTGACGATCTGGGTGCCCAGCCGGGCGAGGGCGTCGACGCGCGCGTACAGTTCCTCCAGCGGCACCGGCTTGGAGACCTTGTCGTACTCGCTGCAGTAGGCGCAATCGAGGTTGCAATAGCGGGTGACGACCAGATGGGCGAGCATCGGCTTGCGCGTGGACAGGAGCACGTTGGCGGCGACCTTCAGCCCGTCCCTCAGAGTCACGCTCGCCATGCCAGGTATCCCCAAGCTTCCGAAGGCCCCTAGATGGGCCTTCACTGTCCCGATGTCACGTGCTGCGGCGCAACAGAATCAGGGATAGTTCAGACGGACGTGGACGACATTGTCCCCGGCCTTGGTGTCGATCGCCACCTGCGACAGGCGGGGAAGTGCGAACAGCGCCTTCGGGTTCCTGGAGAAGCCCCAGGGCTCCGTCGGCCCGAACAGGGTGTGGTCGATCTTGTGGTTCGAATTAAGGTCCTGATAGACGGCGATCCCATAGCTGCCGGGGGCCGGCAGCCACAGGCACATGTTCTGGACACCGGCACGGGCGGGCTCTCGCCACACGCTCAGGGACCCGCCGTGGCGCAGGAACTTGTCGCTCTGCGAGCCGTACAGAGTCACCGCCAGCAGGCCCTGCGACTCGCGGACGTTGTCCACGACCACATCCAGCTTCGTGCCGGACGGGGTTCCCTTGCAGTCTCCGGGCTGGGCGCTCGCCGCCGTCGAGACCAGCGCGGCCATGGCGACCAGAGCCACCGCCGCCCGGCCAGGATGTGGTGGGGTCATCTGAAGTCCGTCCTTCGTTGCCAAGCTTGTAGCGCCAGCTCATGGCCCAATTATGCTTTAGGGGTCGTTTACGAAGACTGCCCGTAAGAGTTGCGGCTTAAGCAGTGAGCTCCGCTAAATAGCCTTGCCGCGAGAAGACTTAGGCGGGCCGATCCAGGATTGAAGTCTGGAGGCGAGGGGCCCGGCGCGACGTCTGTGTTTCACTCAGGTAGCGCGGGCCAGAGGTACGGTTCGTCCCTTGCCAACGTGGGCGATGGAGCCGATCTCCACCAGGAAGTCGGGCCGCACCAGGCCGCACTGGATGCAGAACCGCGCCGGCTTGTCGCCCGGGAAGAACTCGGCATAGACCGCGTTCATGCCCTGGTAGTCGGTCCAGTCCTTCAGGAAGATCATGTTGTAGGTGACATCGTCCATCGTGCCGCCTGCGGTCTCGATGACGCCCTTGATGGTCTCCAGAACCTGCCGCGTCTGGCCTTCGATGTCGCCCACGTGCGCGACGTTGTTGTTGGCGTCGAACGCCAGCGTCCCTGACACATAGACCACGCCGTCGGCCAGTGTCCCCGGCGAGAACGGCGCGATGGGAACTCCGGTCCCAGGCGGGGTGATCACGGTCTTGGGCATGAATTGGCTCCTCGATGGCTCTGCCATCTTCCTCTAACATCGGCCGACCTCATGGATCTCCGCCCGGACTTCTCGGGGGAAATCAGTCTTGATACTCCCCTCGTGAAGACGAGGGGTCGAGGAGCAGCCGGTCTGCAAGACCGGCGTGGGATCGACATGTCGATCCCGCGACGAGGGCGGCGCGCGAGCCCGCGAAGCAGGCGATGCGCCGCGGAGGGGAGAAACCCACCGGCGGTGCGACTGGGGTCAGCGCCGACCGTGGGGTTTGCTTGCCACTTCTCCCCCTCGGCGGGTTTCGGTCGCCTTCGCTCCCTTACCCTCGCTACTCCCCCTCACTCCGCGAGGGGGAGATCAACGCCGCCGCCGCGGCGGCTACCCCGCCGTCTGCCCGATCGTTCCGCAGAAATCCGCCGTGTTCGACACCCAGCCGAAGAAGGTCTCGACGTTGTACACGCTGGCCTCCTGCAGATAGGCCGGCCCCGCCTGGTGGGTGGCGTCCTCCAACAGCACGCCGAAGTATTCCAGGAAGAATCCGTCCCTCAGGGTCGATTCCACGCAGACGTTGGTGGCGATGCCGCAGAAGGCCAGGGTCCGGATGCCCCGCGCGCGCAACATGGAGTCCAGCGGCGTGTTGTAGAAGGCGCTGTAGCGGGGCTTTTCGATGACGATGTCGCCGTCCTGGGGCTCCAGCGCATCCACCAGGGCGTAGTCCCATGTGCCCTTGGCCAACAGCTGGCCCTCGAGCTCGGGCCGCTCGCGCATGGTCTTCAGGGCGTTGGACTTCCACCAGTTGGGCGAGCCCGGTCCGCCAGCCTGCGCATAGCCCGCGTCCCAGCCGTTCTGGAAGAACACCACCAGCACTCCCGCCGCCCGCGCCGCGTCGACGGTGACCCTGATCCGCTCG
>FSUP01000240.1_pt1 | contig 14871 bp, 14 predicted proteins | sample 1637431 | NCBI WGS metagenome assembly FSUP01 (sample SAMEA3914816, study PRJEB12502) | metagenome | biome: forest; material: soil | place: USA | collected 2011-09-16 | depth 0.3 m | reverse complement strand
TGGCGTCGTCGGTGAAGGTCAGCGTCACGCCCTCGGTGGCCAGCAGCGCCTGATGCTGGCGCACCAGGTTGGCTTCGGGCTCGGTGAGGATGCGGCGCAGGTCGTCGCGGCTCAGGGCCTTCAGCTCAACGCGAATGGGCAGGCGGCCCTGCAGTTCGGGCAGCAGGTCCGAGGGCTTGGCGACGTGGAAGGCGCCCGATGCGATGAACAGGATGTGGTCCGTCTTCACCGGCCCGTGCTTGGTGGTGACGGTGGTGCCCTCGATCAGGGGCAGCAGGTCGCGCTGGACGCCCTCGCGGGAGACATCGGCGCCGCCGGCCCGGTCGGAGCGCGAGGCGACCTTGTCGATCTCGTCGATGAACACGATGCCGCTGTTCTCGGCCAGATCCACGGCCTCCTTGGTGAGGGCGTCCTGGTCCAGCAGCTTGTCGCTCTCCTCGGCGATCAGGGGCGTCCAGGCGGCGGCGACGGTGGTCTTGTGGGTCTTGGTGCGGCCGCCGAAGGCCTTGCCCATGATGTCCGACAGATTCATCACCCCCATGGAGGCGCCCGGCTGGCCGGGGATGTCGAAGCCCTGAAAGGGCGAGCTGGTCTCGGCCAGGGAAAGCTCGACCTCCTTGTCATCCAGCTCCCCGGCGCGCAGCTTCTTGCGGAAGGAGTCGCGGGTGGCGGGGCCGGCGCCCGGGCCCACCAGGGATTCGACGATGCGATCCTCGGCGGCGGCCTCGGCGCGGGCCTGGACGCCGGCCCGGCGCTTTTCCCGGACCATGGCGATGGCCTGCTCCACCAGGTCGCGGACGATCTGGTCCACGTCGCGGCCGACGTAGCCGACCTCGGTGAACTTGGTGGCCTCGACCTTCAGGAACGGGGCCTGGGCGAGCCTCGCCAGCCGCCGGGCGATCTCGGTCTTGCCGACGCCCGTGGGGCCGATCATCAGGATGTTCTTGGGCGTGATCTCGTCGCGCAGGTCCTCGGCCACCCGGCGGCGGCGCCACCGGTTGCGCAGGGCCACGGCGACGGCGCGCTTGGCCTCGGCATGGCCGACCACGAAGCGATCCAGCTCGGAGACGATCTCGCGGGGGGAGAACTCGGTCATGCGCCGATCACCTCCACCGTCAGTTCGCGGTTGGTGTAGACGCAGATGTCGGCGGCGATGCCCATGGCTCGGCGCGCGACCTCTTCGGCGGAAATGTCGAAGTCGATCAGGGCGCGGGCGGCGGCGAAGGCGTACTGGCCGCCCGAGCCGATGGCGGTGACTCCGAACTCCGGCTCCAGCACGTCGCCGGTGCCGGTGACGGTGAGGATGGTGGTGGCGTCGGCGCAGATCAGCATCGCCTCCAGCCGTCGCAGGTAGCGGTCGGTCCGCCAGTCTTTGGCAAGGTCCACGCAGGCACGGGCCAGCTGCTCGGGATACTGTTCCAGCTTGGCCTCCAGGCGCTCCAGCAGGGTGAAGGCGTCGGCGGTGGCGCCCGCGAACCCGGCCACGACCCGCCCTCCGGCCAGGCGCCGCACCTTGCGGGCGTTGCCCTTGATGACGGTCTGGCCCATGGAGACCTGGCCGTCGCCAGCGATCACGGTCACGCCGGCCTTGCGCACGGCGAGGATGGTAGTCCCATGCCAATTGGGAAAGGCGCTATCTTGCATGGCGGGCATGTGGCGCGAACGGCTGAGGTATTCAAGCGTGAGACACACAGTGGCGGGTGATCGTTCCGCGCTCTTCACCCTTGCGAAGCGAGGGGGATCCAGGTGACCACCTTCAGCGACGAAGAGGTTGAGCGGTACGCGCGGCACCTGGTGCTGCGGGAAGTGGGCGGGCCGGGGCAGCAGAAGCTGAAGGCCGCACGGGTGTTGATCGTCGGCGCCGGCGGCCTGGGCGCGCCGGCGGCGCTGTACCTGGCGGCGGCGGGGGTGGGGCGGATCGGCCTGGCGGACCCGGATACGGTCAGCCTCTCGAACCTGCAGCGGCAGATCCTTTTCCGCACAGACGACGCCGGCGCGCCGAAGGTCGAGCGGGCGGCCGACCGCCTGGCCGAGCTCAATCCGCATGTGCATGTGGAACCCATCGACGAGTACGTGACGGGCGAGAACGCCGCGGAGCTGGTGCGCGGGTACGACCTGGTGCTGGACGGCACCGACGACTTCGCCACCCGCTTCGCCGTCAACGCCGCCTGCGTGGCCGAGGGCAAGACGTTGGTCTCCGGCGCCATCGGTCGCTGGACGGGGCAGGTTGGCGTGTTCGCCGGCCGGCCCTGCTACCAGTGCCTGGTGCCGGAGATCCCGCCCGAGGCCGAGACCTGCGTGGCCGTGGGCGTGGTGGGCGCCCTGGGCGGGGTGATCGGCTCTATGATGGCGCTGGAGACGGTCAAGGTGATCGTGGGCGCTGGAGAACCGCTGACCGGCCGCCTGATGATCTACGACGCCCTGGCCGGGGAGTCGCGCACCGTGCGGATCGGGGCGGATCCGGAGTGCCCGGTGTGCGGGGGCGGCTGACGGCCTCCCGCCGCGTCAGGCCAGGGCCTTGGACAGGAACTCGACGCTGCGGGTGAGCATCAGGGTCGTGGTCTTGTCCTTCCAGTCGGCGAAGTGGTGGCCTTCGTCCTTGAGCACCAGGTAGTCGCAGGTCTTGCCGGCGGCCTTCAACGCCTCGGCCATCATCCGCGACTGGTTGGGATCGACGATGTCGTCCTTGTCGCCGTGCATCAGCAGCACCGGCGCGGCGATCTCCTTGACCCGGCGTCGGGGCGAGGCGGCGACCATCGCCGCCATGTCGGTGGCCGGATCGCCCATCTGGGCCCGCCAGAATTGGTAGGTCGGGGAGTCCTCGGTATCGCGACGCCGCTCGAAGGCAAGGCTCTCGATCAGGTCGCAATCGCCCGCCAGCGACACGATGGCCTTGTAGAGGTCCGGCTTGCGGACAGCCCCCATCAGGGCGGCGTAGCCGCCGTAGCTGGCGCCCCAGATGGCGACCCGCTTGGGATCGACGCGTCCAGAGCCGATCACCTGGGCGACCGCATCCTCCACGTCCTCCTGCATCCGATCACCCCAGTGGCGGCGGCCCGCCAGGGCGAAGTCGACCCCGTATCCGGTCGAGCCGCGGAAGTTTGGCTTCAGGACCATCCACCCCCGCGCGGCGAAGGCCTGGGCGACGAAGTCGTAGTCACAGGTGTCGTGCGCTTCCGGACCGCCGTGGGGCATGACGATCAGAGGCCTCGGACCTGTCCCGGCTGCCGCGATCGGGACGGTTAGGTAGGCGCGTATAGCCACCCGGTCGCGAGTCTTGACGTCCAGCATCTCGACCGCTGCGAGGCGGTCGCGCAGCCAGGGCCGCTCCTCGTCAAGGGCGTCGAAGCGGTGCGCCGCCCGGTCGTAGAAGTAGTAGACGCCCGCCTCCGTGGGGCCTTGGACGAACGCCAGCAACCGGGATCGGTCGGGGTTCCAGTCGATGATCTCGACGTTGCATTGATTGTCGAAGAACTTGTTCATGGCTCGGTAGTGGCCGGCCAGGGTCTTGTCAGCGAAGTCGTAGTCGTTCCTGTCGTTCCGGATCACCGAAGCGAAGTAGCGCTTGTGCGCGTCTTTCTTGATGTCGTCGATGTCACTCCGGGGAAGGCCGGAGGCGTCGCCGAGACTCAGGGTCTTCAGGTCCAGGGTGCGGGCAGTGGAGCCGGGCGTATCCACATCGTCGATTAGCACGAGCCACTGGTTCGGATCATCGCCCGCCAGGCAGATCGGTTGGAAATCGGCGCTGTCGGTGTCGGTGATCCTGACCTTCCGCACCAGCTTCCAGTCGGTTTCGCCGACGGGGCGGGCATAGATGGCCTGGGTCTTGGGAGCGAGAACATCCCAACGCAGCACCGGCACGCCATTCGCCGTCTCGAAGTGGAACGTATTGTCCACCCCAGCCTCCACCAACTTGGAATTGCCGGTGGCGACCTCGACTTTGTGCAGGGCCGGCAGGCTTATGCGCGGATCCCAGAACAGCATCAGGATGTGGTCGGGGTCGTCCGGCAACAGGTCGATGACCCGGCTGAGATCGGTCTGGACTGCGGCGGCATCCGGGTTGTCGAGCATCACGACCGCATGGCCCGCCCGGTCCACCGAGACCAGGCGGCGCAGGGTGTACTTGATCTCCTCCTTGATGTAGGCGCCGCTGGTGTTAAGGGCTTCCCGGCGCTCGACGCTGATCCAGATCAGCAGCCGGTCGTTGTTGGCCCAGGCGAGCCGTTCCACCTTGTAGGGCCCGACGACGATCGGTTCAGTCTTGGCGGTGGGGTTCGCGGCATCCAGCACGGTCACATAGGCGAACCGCTTGTCGCCCTTGGGCTGTTCATGCAGCACCGCGATCTGTCTGCCGTCCGGCGACAGCGCCGCGTCCAGGGTCGTCGGGCGACGGACAAATTCCTCGATGGTGGGCGGCTGAACCGCGGCCGCGCCCTCGGCCCGCGCTCCGCCGGCTCTCGCCCACATCCCCGCAACCAGCGGCGTCGCCACGCCGGCCGCCAACACACCACGCCTCGAAAACATTGAGCCCCCGCTCGCAACCCGTGGTTAGGATCGCGACATGGCGCGCCGGCGTCAATCGGGTACGGTTGATGTTCCCGGCCTGAAGGTAGATCGTCTCGAGGTGCGGCATCCGCGGCACAGGGGCAACGGCATGACGGCGCATGATCCGCAGCAAGAGTTGCACGACGTCCTGACCGGGCGGCGGCGGGGCCGGACGATTCCGTGGCCGGTGTACGCGGTTCCCGTGATCGCCTTGGCGGTGGGCGGCGCCTATTGGATCCGTAGCGAGATGGCGCGGCCGGTGTCCACGACCGCGCCGATCGAGACGTCCATCTGCGAACAGCTTCTGACCACCGCCAGCCAGGCCGCGCCGGCCAAGTTCCTGGTCTGCGCCTCGCGCGCCAAGACCATCTATCGCCTCACCGACGGACGGCGAGAGTCGATGCGGCTGATGGCCAACGCCGTCTATGACCTGCCGCTGGACGGCCGCACTCGGATCGAGGGCCTTTCTTCGCCGGACATGCGCTACGGCTTCGCTCGGCGCTACTGCGGACGGCTGATGCCCGCCTTCGAGAACCGGACCTTTCTGCTCTTGCAGCCGCCGGTGGACCCGGCGTCCTGCTAGGGACCGTCCTACAGCATCCCCGGGATCACCCGGTCCGGCGGCTTGTGGCCGTCCATCCAGGTACGGATGTTGATGATCACCTTCTCGCCCATGTCGATGCGGCTCTCGATGGTGGCCGAGCTCATGTGCGGCAGCAGGACGACGTTGGGCAGCTTCAGCAGCTTGGGATTGATCACCGGCTCGTGCTCGTAGACGTCGAGGCCGGCGGCGGCCAGCTCGCCGCGCTCCAGCATGCCGGCGAGGGAGGCTTCGTCGATGATCTCGCCGCGGGCGGTGTTGACCAGGATGGCGTGGGGCTGGAGCAGCTTCAGGCGCCGGGCCGAAAGCAGGTGATAGGTGCCCGGCGTGTGCGGGCAGTTCACCGAGACGATGTCCACCCGCGCCAGCATCTGGTCCAGGCTCTCCCAATAGGTGGCCTCGAGCTCTTCGGCGATACGGGGGCTGACGGGTTTGCGGTTGTGGTAGTGGATCGACAGGCCGAAGGCGGAGGCGCGCTTGGCCAGGGCCTGGCCGATGCGGCCCATGCCCACGATCCCCAATCGCTTGCCCGACAGCCGCCGTCCCAGCATCCAGGTGGGCGTCCAGCCGTGGAAGCCGCCGGCGTGGGTGATGTTGGCCCCCTCCACCATGCGGCGAGAGGCGGCCATGATCAGGCCCATGGTCAGGTCGGCGGTGTCTTCGGTGAGCACGCCCGGCGTATTGGTGACGATGATGCCACGGGCGTTGGCGGCGGCGACGTCGATGTGGTCGAAGCCGACGCCGAAGTTGGCGATCAGCTTCAGCTGCGGGCCGGCCTTGTCGATCAGCGTGGCGGGAAGTCGGTCGGTGATGGTGCAGGCCAGGACCTCGGCGCGCTGCATGGCGGCGACCAGGGCGTCCGGCCCCATCTGGGTGTCGTCGATGTTCAGTTCAGCGTCGAACAGCTCACGCATCCGCGTCTCCACCGGATCGGGGAGTTTGCGGGTGACAACGACTTTCGGCTTGCGGATGGCCATGGGCGGGATGGAAAAAGGCGCTTCCAGTCAGGTGATTTGAACTGACCTGTAGCAAACGGGTTCACCCGGGCCAAGCGAGCGGGATGCGACGGACAGCGATCTTGCCATTTGCGCCCGTGATCGTGGCGTTCGGCCTGACCTTGAGCGCCTGTGGAGACCATGGCGGCGAAGGCAAGGATTGTCCGGAGGCGCTGAGAGCCAGGACGCCATCGGGCTTCTGCGTGCCACGATACGTGAGCCTCAAGCGAAACGAGGTGTTCGCGCGCAAGGGGCCGGGCAAGGATTATGACGCCCTGTTCGTCTATCACGCCCAGGGCCTGCCGGTTCAGGTCGTCCAGGAGACGACCGACTGGCGGCGAATCTGCGATCCCGACGGCCAGATGATCTGGGTGCACCGCTCGATGGTGGATGGCCGCCGCACGGTGATGGCGGTCTCCGCCCAGCCCGCGCCGATTCGCCATTCGCCCAAGGCCGGCGCGCCGCCGGCCGGATTCCTGAACGTCAAGGCGCTGGCCAACGTCGACCACTGCAAGGGCGACTGGTGCAAGGTCAGCGTCGCCGGGGTGTCGGGCTGGGTGGCCAAGTCGGATGTCTGGGGCGCCGCAGACGGGCCGCAGTGCAAGGTGGCGATGGCGCGTTAGGGCGAATCTCTTCCCCCGAACGAAGTGGTGGGGGAAGTGGATCGGCGCCAACGGCGCCGAGACGATGGGGGCTCCACCGAAGTGGAGACGCCGGCGTCAAGCTGGAGCCCCCTCCACCCCTTCGGGGTCCCCCTCCCCCACCGCTTCGCTCTGGGGAGGAGAATGGCGCCTTCACATCATTTTGCGACGCAGCCGCCAGCGTGCTACCCCGCCAGGATGGATGCCACCCCTCGATCTTCATTCGACCGCGAAGACCTGCTCGCCTGCGCCAGGGGCGAGATGTTCGGACCCGGCAACGCCCAGCTGCCCTATCCGCCGATGCTGATGTTCGACCGCATCACCCGAATCGACTCCAGCGGCGGCAGTCACGGAAAGGGCCAGATCATCGCGGAGCTCGATATCCGGCGCGATCTCTGGTTCTTCGACTGCCACTTCATCAACGATCCTGTGATGCCCGGATGCCTGGGCCTGGACGCCATGTGGCAACTGGTTGGCTTCTTCCTGGGTTGGTCCGGTGCGCAGGGCCGCGGCCGGGCGGTCGGCGTCGGCGAGGTCCGGTTCACCGGCCAGGTGACGCCGGAGGTCAAGACGGTGGTCTATAAGATCGAGCTCAAGCGGGTGATCCTGCGGCGTCTCGTCATGGGTGTGGCCGATGCGGTGATGGAAGCCGACGGCGTCCCCATCTATGAAGCCAAGGATCTGCGCGTGGGGCTGTTCCGGCCAGAGACACGCTAAGAGAGCGATTCTTTAAGGTCCGGCGCAGAAGCCTTCACGGCCCGCCACACGAAGGAAGGGAGAGCGTATGCGCCGCGTCGTCGTCACCGGTCTGGGCGTCGTCTCGTCGATCGGCAACAATGCCAACGAGGTCCTGGCGTCCCTGCGCGAGGCCAGGTCCGGCGTGGCCGCGGCCCCCTCGTACGCAGAACTCGGCTTCCGCTGCCAGGTGGAGGCCGCGCCGCACATCGACTGGGAGTCGATGGTCGACCGCCGCGCCGCGCGGTTCCTGGCGTCCGGAACGGCCTACGCGCACATCGCCATGGAACAGGCGATCGCCGATTCGGGCCTGGGCGAGGCGGAGATTTCCAACGACCGCACCGGCCTGATCGTCGGCTCCGGCGGCCCCTCGACCCGGGTGATCGTGGAGGCGGCCGAAACCGCCAAGACCAAGGGCGTCAAGCGCATCGGCCCCTTCGCCGTGCCCAAGGCGATGAGTTCCGGCCCGTCGGCGACGCTGTCGACCTGGTTCAAGATCCGCGGCGTCAACTATTCAATTTCCTCGGCCTGCGCCACCAGCGCCCATTGCATCGGCGCCGGCTATGAGCAGATCCAGATGGGCAAGCAGGACGTGATCTTCGCCGGCGGCTGCGAGGAGCTGGACTGGACCCTGTCGTCCCTGTTCGACGCCATGGGCGCGATGTCCTCCAAGTTCAACGACCGCCCATCCGTGGCCAGCCGCGCCTATGACGCCGATCGCGACGGGTTCGTCATCGCCGGCGGGGCCGGGATGGTGGTGCTGGAGGACATGGACCGGGCCAAGGCGCGGGGCGCGAAGATCTACGGCGAGATCGTCGGCTACGCCGCCACCTCCGACGGCTACGACATGGTGGCCCCCTCGGGCGAGGGCGCCGTGCGGTGCATGCGATTGGCCATGGCGGAGGCCGGCGGACGCAGGATCGAATACCTGAACCCGCACGGCACCGGCACGCCCATCGGTGACGTCAAGGAGATGGAGGCGGTGCGCGAGGTGTTCGGCGCCGACGCGCCCCTGATCTCGTCCACCAAGTCGCTCACCGGCCACAGCCTGGGAGCAGCCGGGGCTCAGGAGGCGATCTACTGCCTGCTGATGATGCAGAATGGCTTCGTGGCCAAGAGCGCCCACATCGACACCCTGGACCCGGCGTTCGCCGACCTGCCCATCGTGCGCGAGCGCGTGGACCGGCCGCTGGAGACGGTGATGTCCAACAGCTTCGGCTTTGGAGGCACCAACGGTTGCCTGGTGATGGCCCGCGCGGACGGCTAGCGCCTCTGCGCCGCGCGCTTGCCCGCAGCGGCGCGCCCGTCCACAACGTCCTCCAACGACAAACAATCGGAGCCGCCGACCCATGGCCGACGACTGGAACCTGCCCAAGGGCGACCTGATGCGGGGCAAGAAGGGCCTGGTCATGGGAATCGCCAACCGCGACTCCATCGCCTGGGGCATCACCGCCCAGCTGGCCGCCCAAGGCGCCGAGCTGGCGCTGGGCTACATGGAGAACAACGAAAAGCGCGTGCGGCCGCTGGGTGAGAGCGTCGGGGCCAAGATCTACGCCACCTACGAGGCCACCAACGACGACAGCATGGAGGCGATGTTCGCCAAGGTGGCCGAGGGCTTCGGGACCATCGACTTCCTGGTCCACGCCATCGCCTACGCCGACCGCAGCCAGATCAAGGGCTCGTTCGTCGAGAACGCCACGCGAGAAGGCTTCCTGCAGGCCATGAGCATCTCGGCCTATTCCTTCGTGGACGCCTCGCGCCGGGCGTCGGCCCTGATGCCGAACGGCGGGTCGATCATCACCATGACCTACCTGGGCTCCGAGCGGGCGATCCCCAACTACAACACCATGGGCGTGGCCAAGGCGGCGCTGGAGGCCTGCGTGCGCTATGTGGCGCGGGACCTGGGGCCCAAGGGTATCCGGGTGAACGCGGTCTCGCCCGGCGCCATGCGGACCCTTTCCCTGGCCGGGATTTCCGGCGGGCGGGGCATGCTCTCCAAGGGCCGCGCCCTGTCGGCGCTGAAGGAGGACACCACCATGGAAGGCGTGGCGGGCTGTTCGCTGTGGCTGCTGTCCGACCTCGGCAAGTCCGTAGCCGGCGAGGTGATCCACGTGGACGCCGGCTTCCACATGATGGGGCTGCCGGAGGACGAGGATTAGGGCCGATATGCCCGCATGAACCGTCGAGCGGCCTCGGTGGCCAGGCGTTCGATGCGGGCGGCGGTGAGGTCGCTGGGCAGGCCCAGCAGCAGGCTGATCTGGCGGTGGCTGATGACCATGCCGGCGAAGAAGTCCGCCGCTTCGTCGACATCGTCGATGGCCAGGCGCCCGGCGCCGGTCTCGCGGGCCAGGAAGGCCGCCAGCTTCAGGCGCGAGTTTCGGACACCCGACTTGAACATCGCCTGGGCCAGGTCCGGTTCGACGGAGACGCTGGCGATGATCAGGCGGAAGAGGGTTATGCCCCTGGGGATGGTCATGGTTTCCAGCAAGGCCCGGGCGTAGTCCGCGAGGGCCTCCTGCGGCCGGTCCAGGGCGCCGGCAACGTCGAGCGAGGCGGTGATGCTGTCCACCCGCCGCTCGATCAGCGCCCGGACCAGGTCGGACTTGGATCCATAGTGGTTGTACACGGTCTGCTTGGAGACGCCGGCCCGGCGGGCAATCTCGTCCATGGAGACATTCAGCCCGCGCTCATAGATCGCTTCGGAGGTCGCCTCGAGGATGGCCTCGGTCTTTGCCAGGTCGATCTGGCCGGCGATGCGCGGCATTCCCTTGGACTCCTCAACGCCTTGGTCGCCGGCCGTGCTGGCGGGACTCACCCCCGACGGCCAGGATGGAGGCGCATCGGGCGAAATTGCAACCGCTGTCGCGGCTCGCGCGAGTGGGGCTGGACCGGTGCGTCCCGCGCGCCCATAGGAGGGCCATGAGCGCAGAGACCCTGAGCGCCTTCGGGAGCGCCCCGGACGTGATCATCGCCGGCGCCGGCATGACCGGCGTGACCCTCGCCCTGGCCCTCGCCGACGGGGGGCTGCGGGCCGTGCTGGTTGATCCCATGCCCTTCGACGCCCAGATCGCACCGACCTTCGACGGCCGGGCCTCGGCGATCTCGTTCTCCGCCTTCCGCCAGTGGCGGGCCCTGGGCGCCGCGCCGCTGCTGGAGCCCCACGCCCAGCGGATCGAGCAGATCCTGGTGACGGACGGACGCACGCCCGGCGCGGCCGCCCCCGCGCCGCTGCCCGCCCATTTGCGCTTCGACGCCGCCGAGATCGCCGACCGCTGCGAGGGTGAGCCCCTGGGCTACCTGATCGAGAACCGCCACATCCGCGCCGCCCTGGCCGCCACGGCCCAGGCGCAGGGCATTGAGGTGCTGGCGCCGGTGCGGGTCCTGGCCGTGGAAGCCGGCGTCGGCGCCGCCAGCGTCACCCTGTCGGACGGCCGGGTGCTGAAGGCGCCGCTGGTGGTCGGCGCCGAGGGGCGCGGCTCGGTGGTGCGCCGGGCGGGCGGTATCGGCGCCATCGGCTGGAGCTACGGCCAGAGCGGGGTGGTGGCGACGGTGGGGCTCGAACGCGGCCACCAGGGCGTCGCCTATGAGCACTTCCTGCCGTCCGGCCCCTTCGCCATCCTGCCGCTCACCGGCGACCGCGCCAGCCTGGTGTGGACCGAGAGCACGGCGCGGGGCGAGGCCCTACGCGCCGCGTCGGACGAGCCCTTCCACGCCCACCTGATGCGCCGGTTCGGCGACTTTCTCGGTCGGGTCGAGGTGCTGGGACCGAGGTTCGTCTATCCCCTGTCGCTGCAGCTGGCCGAGCGGTTCGCGGTCAACCGGCTGGCGTTGCTGGGCGACGCGGCGCACGGGGTCCACCCCATCGCCGGCCAGGGCCTGAACCTGGGGCTCAAGGACGCCGCCGCCCTCGCCGAGGTGCTCAGCAAGGCCGCGCGGCTGGGCGAGGACATCGGCTCTCTGACCGTCCTGGAGCGCTACGCCCGCTGGCGGCGGGTCGACACCGTCAGCAACGCCCTGGCCTTCGACGCCTTCGTGCGCATCTTCTCCAACGACAACTCGTTGCTGCGTCTGGCGCGGGGCGCCGGCATGGCCGTGGTCAACCGTATCGGCCCGGCGCGGCGCTTCTTCATGCAGGAGGCCGGCGGGGCGGTGGGGGATCTGCCGCGGCTGTTGAGAGGGGAATCGCTGGCGGTGTAAGGGCCAGCGCCAGCGCTGGTTCAATCCCGCAGCAGCTCGTTGATGCTGGTCTTGGACCGGGTCTGGGCGTCGACGGTCTTGACGATGACGGCGCAATAGAGACCGGGGCCCCCGTGGGGGTCGGGGCGGCTGCCGGAGACGACCACGGAGTAGGGCGGCACATAGCCCCGGTGAGTTTCGCCGGTCTTGCGGTCGATGATCGGGGTGGAGCCGTTCAGGTAGACGCCCATGGAAATTACCGCGCCCTCGCCGACAATGACGCCCTCGGCGACCTCGGAGCGGGCGCCGATGAAGCAGTCGTCCTCGATGATGGTGGGGTTGGCCTGCAGGGGCTCCAGCACGCCGCCGATGCCGACGCCACCGGACAGGTGCACGCGCTTGCCGATCTGGGCGCAGGACCCGACCGTCGTCCAGGTGTCGACCATGGTGCTCTCGTCGACATAGGCGCCGATGTTCACGAACGAGGGCATCAGCACCACGTTCCTGGCCACGAAGGACCCGCGGCGCACGATGGAGCCGGGCACGGCGCGGAAGCCCGCGGCTTCGAAATCCTTGTCCTCCCAACCGTCGAACTTGTTGGGGACCTTGTCCCACCAGGGCCCGACGCCGCCGCCCATGGTTCCGGCGCGCAGGATGGCGTTGGGATTGAGCCGGAAGCTGAGCAGGATCGCCTGCTTGGCCCACTGGTGGGTGATCCAGGTCCCGTCGATCTTCTCCGCTACGCGCAGCTTGCCGGCGTCAATCAGGCGAATGACCTCGTCCACGGCCGTGCGCACGGGCCCCTTGGTGTCGACGCTGACGGCCTCGCGGGCGGCCCAGGCGGCCTCGATCTCGGTCTGGAGGTCGGCGGTGGTCAGCTCGGTCATCGTGGTTCCTTGACCCGGGCGGCGGCCAGGAACGGGGCCAGGCGCTCGGTGCGGTGATGGACAAAGTCGGCGGTGGACGCCGAGGCGTGCGGCCCCACCAGGACGGTGGTCATGCCAAGCTGGGCCGCCGGCTTCAAGTTGCGTTCGGCGTCCTCGAAGAAGGCGGTCACGGCCGGGTCGATGGCGTGGGCGGCGATGATCCGCTCGAACGCCGCCGCCGAAGGCTTGGGGGCCAGGTCGGCCGAACCGATGTGGAAGATGTCGTCGAACAGGTCGGCCAGCCCCAGGCGCTCGGCCACCCGCTGGGCGTGGACGCCGTCGGCGTTGGTGAAGATCAGCCGCCGGCCAGGCAGGCGCATCAGGGCGGCCTTGAGCGCCGGGTCGTGGGCCAGGATCTCCAGGGGCAGGTCCTGGAAGATGGCGTGGAACTCTTCGGGGGTGACGCCGTGGTCCTTGATCAGGCCGGTGAGCGACAAGCCGTGCTCGGCGAGATAGCGCTTCTGCAGGACGTAGGCTTCGTCGCGGGGCAGGCCGGTGACGCGCATGACGTAGTCACGGATACGCCGATCGATCTCCTGCGCCATGCCGGAGTCGAGGGGATAGAGGGTGTTGTCGAGGTCGAAGAGCCAGGTGTCGACGTGGGTAAGATCGGCGGCTTGGCTCACGGCAGGCCCCTAGGCGCTGACCAGGGTGCCGGCCCCGTGTTCGGTGAACAGCTCCACCAGCATGGCGTGGGGGCGGCGACCGTCCAGGATGACCACGGCTTCGACGCCGCTCTCCACCGCGGCGATGGCGGTCTCCAGCTTTGGGATCATGCCGCCGGTGGCGACGCCGCTCTCAATGGCGGCCCTGGCCTCGGCGACGCTGAGCTGGCGGATCAGCTCGCCGTTCGCGTCCAGCACGCCGGCCACATCGGTGAGTAGCAGCATGCGCTTGGCCCGCAGCGCCCCGGCCAGGGCGCCGGCCACGGTGTCGGCGTTGATGTTGTAGGTCTCGCCCTCGGCGGAGACGCCGATGGGGGCGATCACCGGGATGTAGTCGTCCGAAGAGTTGAGCAGGTCCTGGATCAGCTTGGGATCGACGCGGGTGGGTTCGCCCACGAAACCCAGGTCCACGACCTGTTCGATGGCGGATCCGGGATCCTTGCGCGTGCGGGTGGCCTTCTCGACGGTGATCAGCCGGGCGTCCTTGCCCGACAGGCCCACGCCGCGGACGTCGGCCTCGGCGCCGGCCAGGGTGATCCAGCTGGCGATTTCCTTGTTGATGGCGCCCGACAGGACCATCTCGGCCACTTCCATGGTGGGGGCGTCGGTGACCCGCAGGCCGTCGACGAAGGTGGACTTCACCCCGGCCTTCTCCAGCATGCGCGAGATCTGCGGCCCGCCCCCGTGGACCACCACCGGATGCAGCCCCAGAAGCTTGAGCAGCACCGCGTCAGCGGCGAACAGCTTGGCCAGGCCCTCCTCGCCCATGGCGTGGCCGCCGTACTTGATGACCACGGTCTCGCGGTCATAGATCTGGATGAACGGCAGGGCTTCGGCCAGGGTCCGGGCCGTGGCCCAGCCTTGTTCTTCGCGGGTGTCGGTCACATCAGGCTCCGGGTAGGGGGCTTCCCTTAGCGAAGGGGTGTGGCGTTGTCATCCCGGGGTTCAGGCGGGGCGAGGTTCGCCCCGGCCTCACATGAACGCGGCGGCGGCGATCTCGGCGCGCAGTTCGGGCAGGCCGGTTCCTTTCTCGGCCGAGGTGGCCAGGACGCGGGGGAAGGCGGCGGGGCGCTTGGCGATGGCGGCGGCGGTGCGGGCCACGGTGGCGGCGGCTTCGGCCGGCTTGATCTTGTCGGCCTTGGTCAGGACGATCTGGTAGGAGACCGCGGCGGTGTCCAGGGCGTCTAGGGCCTCGGCGTCGGGCGCCTTGAGGCCGTGGCGCGCGTCGATCAGGAGGTAGACCCGCTTGAGGTTCGGGCGCCCGCGCAGGTAGTCGCGGCCCAGGTTCTGGAACTGCTTGGCGGTGCTGCGCGAGACCTTGGCGAAGCCGTAGCCCGGCAGGTCGACCAGGCGCAGGCGTTCGTCCAGCACGAAGAAGTTCACCTCCCGGGTGCGGCCGGGCTCGGTGGAGGCGCGGGCCAGGCCCTTGCGGCCCACCAGGCCGTTGATCAGCGACGACTTGCCGACGTTCGACCGGCCGGCGAAGGCCACCTCCGGCAGGTCCGGCGGCGGCAGCCCCTCCATGGCGGCCGCGCCCATCATGAAGGTCGCCTCGTGGGCAAACATCACCCGTGCGGACTCGAGCTC
>FSUP01000593.1_pt1 | contig 14875 bp, 12 predicted proteins | sample 1637431 | NCBI WGS metagenome assembly FSUP01 (sample SAMEA3914816, study PRJEB12502) | metagenome | biome: forest; material: soil | place: USA | collected 2011-09-16 | depth 0.3 m | reverse complement strand
GCTGCGGCGGCCCACGCCCGTGGGGCCAAAGCGGGTCAGCACGTCGCCGCGCACCGGCCAGATGAAGCGGCCCTTGGCGGCCCGCGCCACGTCGGCGTCATTCAGCGGCGGCGAGGTGTCGGGAATCTGCGGCCGGCCGGGGGGCATGGCCCGCGGCGGAACCTGGGTCGCCATCTGGGTCCCGGACGATGAGGACGGCGGCGCATAGGTGTCGCCCGGCGGCGAATAGACGTGGCCGCCGTAGGGGTTCTGGGACGGCGGCACATAGCTCGGCGGCGCGGAGTAGATCCGGCGCGGCCCGGCTTCGGCCATGTCCCCACCCGCCAGCCGGATCGGGCCGCGGTCGCGCGCCGTGGCCGGCAGGGCCAGCTTCTGGCCCGGCGAGAGATTGCGCAGGGAGACCTTGTTGAGCTCCATCAGCTCCGCCACCTGCACGTCGAACCGCTTGGCGATCAGGTTCAAGGTGTCGCCGTCTTCGACGACATAGGCCTTGGAGACCGGGATCTTGATGATCTGGCCGGGCCGCACGCCAAAGGGCCTCCGCAGGTGGTTGGCCTCGACGATGGCGTTGCGCGTGGTGGAGAATTCACGAGCCAGGGCGTCGACGTGGTCGCCCTTGCTGACCTCGTACTCCATGAACACGCCGCTCGAGGCCACGACCTTGCCGTTGACCGCATAGCGCGGCTCCTCGGCGCGCCGCCGTTCGGCGCGAGTGGCGGTCTGGGCCGGCGGCGGCGCATAGGTCGCCGCCGGCGCGGCGGTCTGCGCGGGCGGGGTGTATGCCGGCGTCGGCGCGGCCGCCGTGGGGGCCGGAGTCGCCGTCGGAGCGGGCGCGGCCGGGGCCGTCGCGGCGCCCGGAGCAGGCATGTGTTCCGGCGCGGCGGCGCGCTCCGCGCCGGTCACCGGATGCTCCGGCGCGCTGGGCGTCATCGGCGCGGCGGACTCGTCGGCCGCCGGCGTTCCCGCCGACGCGGCGGGCGTCGCCGCGGGCAGCGGCGCCAGGGCCGCGGTCCGCACCGAGCCGCTGGGCGCGGCGCGCGCGCCCGCGGTGTCGTCGGACACGGGCTGGGCCTGGCGCTCGACGTAGGACGCCGACGTCACCTCCGCCCGGGGCTGGGCCGGCGGATGGAGCAGTGTCCCCTCGCCGCGCACCGGATAGCTCGGCGTCGCACAGGCGGCCAGACTGACCCCAAACAGGGCGATCGCCGCCGACTGCATCAAGATTCGCTTCATCGCCGCTCCCTTCGTCGCGCGAAAATGAGTCGAGGCGTTGTAGTAAAGCATTGGTTAATCCGATCCGGGCCCGCACTCCACAGTGGCGTGATGCGGGCGATCAAGGTTCGCGTGCGACGCCGTCCAACAGCGGCACGAAACGAACCTCGCAAAGAACATCCTTTGGAAATCCGCCCTTGCCGTCGCCCGCATAGCGGCAGAGCTGCTGGATAGGCCCCTTCCCCACCGGCGCCACCAGGACTCCTGACGGCTTAAGCTGGGTTAGCAGAGCTGTAGGCTCCCCAGGCGCCGCCGCCGTGACCATAATGCGGTCGAAAGGCGCCTGTTCTGCCCAACCCAGGCCGCCATCGCCGAATTTGGTGATCACATTGGTCAGTTGCAGGACCTTGAACCGCGCCTCGGCCTCCCGCATCAGGGTGCGATAGCGCTCTACCGTGTAGACCAGCCGCGACAGCCGCGCGAGGATCGCGGTCTGATAGCCCGACCCCGTGCCGATCTCCAGAACCCGCGCCCGGGGCTCCAGGGTCAAGGCCTGGGTCATCAGGCCGACGATGTAGGGTTGGCTGATCGTCTGGCCGCAGGCGATCGGCAGGGCCGAGTCCTCGAACGAGCGCGCCTTGAAAAGATCGGGCGTGAACAGGTCCCGCGGCGTCTTCTCGATGGCCGACAGGACTCCGGGATCGGTCACCCCCTGCGAGCGCAGGGCGCCCATCAGCCGCCGCATCGGGCTGTCTGGATCGTTGTCGGGATGGTTGACCGGCTTCTTCATTACGCCCCGTGTCGCCCGGACTTGGCGCCGCGCAGTTTCGGCGGCACACCGCCCACCACTGCTTTTAAGGCGTGTACGGTCTGCATGTGCGTCAAATCGATGTGCAGGGGCGTCACCGATATCCGGCCCTCATAGGCGGCCCTTAAGTCCGTCCCCTCCGGCGGGCGCGACGGCTCGTTGCGGAAGCCCAGCCAGTAGTAGTCGCGGCCCCTGAGGTCGGTGCGCTTCTCGGCATAGCGGGTGCGCACGTCGCGGAAGCCCTGACGCGTCACCTCGACGGTGGAAACCTCTTCCGGCGGCCGGGCCGGGAAGTTGATGTTCAGGACCACATCCCCCGGCCAGCCCTGCTCCACCAGCGTCTGGACCAGTCCCGGCCCAAAGGCCTCCGCCGTCTCGAACAGCGCCCGCTCGCTGTCGTGGAACACCCGCACCATCTGCGATAGGGCGATGGACGGCACGCCCAGGGCCATGCCCTCGATGGCCCCGGCCACGGTTCCCGACAGGCTGACATCCTCGGCCGCGTTCAGGCCCCGGTTCACACCCGACAGCACCAGGTCGGGCTTGCGATCGGGGATCAGGTACTGGATCGCCAGCATCACGCAGTCCGTCGGCGTGCCTTCCACCGCGAACCGCCGCTCATCCACGAACCGCACCCGCAACGGATCCGACAGGGTCAGCGACCGCCCCACGCCGGACTGCTCGGTCTCCGGCGCCGAGACCCAGACATCGTCGGACAGCGCCCGCGCGATCCGCTCCAGGCACGCCAGACCCTCGGCGTGGATCCCGTCATCGTTGGTGACGAGGATTCTCATCGGCGCGCTCGGCCCCTCACCCTTCACCGCCGATATGCCTCACCCCGCGCATGTACGGATGCAGCGCCTGGGGGATGGCGATGCGTCCCTTTTCGTCCTGGTAGTTCTCCATCACCGCCACCAGGGTCCGGCCCACCGCCAGGCCCGAACCGTTCAGGGTGTGGACGAACCGCGTGCCCTTCTCGCCGGCCTTCTTGCACCGGGCGTCCATGCGCCGGGCCTGGAAGTCGCCGCAGTTGGAGATCGAGCTGATCTCCCGATAAGTGTCCTGCGAGGGCAGCCAGACCTCCAGGTCGAAGGTCTTGCGGGCCGTAAAGCCCATGTCGCCCGTGCACAGCGCCACCGTGCGGAACGGCAGTTCCAGCGCCTTGAGGATGGCCTCGGCGTTCTGCACCATCCGCTCGTGCTCGGCGGCGCTCTGGTCGGGCGTGGTGATCGCCACCATCTCCACCTTCCAGAACTGGTGCTGGCGGATCATCCCGCGGGTGTCCTTGCCCGACGCGCCGGCCTCGGACCGGAAGCAGGGCGTCAGGGCCGTCAGCCGCAGCGGCAGCTCCTCCTCCGGCGTGATCTGCTCGCGAACGAGGTTGGTCAGGGACACCTCGGCGGTGGGGATCAGCCAGCGCCCGTCGGTGGTGTGGAACAGGTCCTCGGCGAACTTGGGAAGCTGGCCGGTGCCGAACACCGCCTCGTCGCGCACCAGCAACGGCGGCGAGACCTCCAGATAGCCGTGCTCCTGGGTCTGGAAATCCAGCATGAACTGGCCCAGCGCCCGTTCCAGGCGCGCCAACTGGCCCTTCAGCACCGTGAACCGCGACCCCGACATCCGCGCCGCGGCCTCGAAATCCGCCATCCCCAGGGCCACGCCCAGGTCGACGTGATCTTGCACCCGCTCCAGCTTGAACGGCTCGCCGTAGCGGCGGATTTCGACGTTGCCGTGCTCGTCGGCGCCGTGGGGAACGTCATCGGCCGGCAGGTTGGGAAGGCCGGCCAGCAGATCGCGCAGCTCCGCCCCCAGGCGGGTCTCCGCCTCGGTCTGGGCCACGATCTCGCCCTTCAGCCCCTCGACCTCGGCCATCAGGCGCGCCGCCTCGGCCTCGTCCTTCTTCGCCTTCGCCTGGCCGATCAGTTTGGAGGCGTCGTTGCGCCGGTTCTGGGCCGCCTGCAGCGCCGTCTGCGCGGCCCGGAGCTGCTCGTCGAGAGCCAGGATCGCCGGCGTCTGGGCCGACAGCCCCCGGCGCGCCCACGCTTGGTCATAGGCCTGCGGGTTGTCACGGATAGCCCGGATGTCGTGCATGTCTCTGCGGCGCCGATTGAAGAGCCCTTCCCCTTAGAGCGCGTCGACAGGGGCGCCAACCGGCAAGTCGGACCTGCCGCTCTAGGAGCCCGAAGGTAAGGCAGGGAACACCCCTTCCGCAGGGGGAGGTGTTCCCAGCTTGCTGGAAAGGCGTTCGTGGTCCTAAGCCGCCGCCGCGTCCGCTCTGCCGGACAGGCCCTGCATGATCATCCGGTTGATGTCGATCAGGGCGTCGAAGTTGTCTTCCTTGCGCATCACCAGGCTCGAATGCCGGTTCACCCACAGCGACAGGGAAATGATCTGCGCACGCACGGGGGGCGGCAGCCCGTTGTCGGACGTCGAGCAGTCTGTGGCCAGAGCCGACCAGAGCCGGCGGTTCCAGTCCAGCGCTTCGATTCGCGTCTTGAAGTCGTCGTCCGATGCCGCGGCCGCGTCGACGAGCGCCCGGGTGACTTCGCCAAACAAGCGCAATTCGGCGTCGCGTGGACTCTCAGACCTCTGCGCCGCCTGCTGGTACGCCCTTAGTGACATGCCCCAACCTCTCGTCTTCGTACTCGATCAGCTTCCGACACAGCATCAAGGCCTTGTAGTACTCCTTGGCCATGGCGTGCCGTGAGATGTTCACGCACTCCACCAGGACGTCAGGATTTCGAACGGCGCCCATGAATTCGGACAGCCGGCGGACGAATTCGTCGTAGTAACGTGAGGCCCCCGCCTCATCGAGATACATCATCATCACCGGGAAATAGATCCGGCGCGACGGTGAATTCACCTCGTCTTCCTGCATGATGTCCTTCTCGCGAAGAACTGAAGCCTTGTTCTGCAGGATGAGCGTTCCTCGCCGATCCCCGTTCTGCACCACCGCGCCGTTGAGAACAAATTTCTCGCCGGGCTTCAGAGACAACTTCAGCGGCATCGAACGGGTCTCCGAATAACGTCGTTTTTCGAAAGTACTGCTTGGCCTCCCCCCATGCTGCTCTTGTCCAGGACTAGGGCGGGAAGCTTTCCGCACGCTAAAGCGACATGGTTAACGGCACATTGCGCGCGAATGTCGCAGCCGAGGCAAGCGCCGCCGCTCCTTCACCGCCAATTAACCATACCCGCGCGATGGATCATCCAGTGACCCCAAAGCTCGAAAGGCGATTCATGTCGCTGCGCCGCAACGCCCAGAATTCCGCCTCGCCGATCGCCATGGGGTTCGAGGACGCCAGCGCCGAACCGACCCGCGCCAGGCTTTCGTCGTCAGTCCTGGGAGACGCCGCCTCTCCCGCCGCCCTGCAACGCCTCGAAGCGGCCGTCAGCGAGGTCAGGGCCCTGGCCGTGGCGCCCCTGCTGCAGCGCGCGGTCGACGCCATCTCCGCCGACAACGCCCAGCTCGCCTCCGAGCTAGCCATCAACGCCCTGGAGATCGACGAGAAAAGCGGCATGGCCTGGTACGTCCTGGCCATCGCCCGGGAGAAGGCCTCCGACTTCAAGTCGTCGCTGCAGGCCTACGAGGCGGCTCTGAACCTGCTTCCCGAACAGGCCGAGGTCGCCAACGACCTGGGTCGGCTGGCCTACAAGCTCGGCATGAAGGACGTCGCCGTCAAACTCTTCCAGCACTACCTGGCTCGCTATCCGGACTCGCACGAGGGCGCCAACAACCTGGCCTGCGCCGTGCGCGACCTGGGCCAGTACGAAGACGCCATCGGCGTCCTGCGTCCGGCGATCAACGCCAACCCGGAAAAGCCGCTGCTCTGGAACACCCTGGGCACGGTGCTCTCCGAACAGGGCGACCTGGAGACGGCGATCACCTTCTTCACCGAGGCCCTGCGCCTCGACCCAGGCTTCCACAAGGCTCGCTACAACCGCGGCAACGCCCGCATGGCGCTGGGCGAACTCGACACCGCCCTGACCGATTGCCAGCTGGCCTTGCAGGGCACGACCGCTCCGGACGAGCGGTTGATGATGACCCTGGCCCGCTCGACCCTGAACATCGCCCGCGGCGACATCGGCGCCGGCTGGGACGACTACGAGGCCCGCGTCGATCCGATGTTCGCCGACGTCACTCACTTCATGACCGACCGGCCCAAGTGGACCCCCGAGGCGGACTTGGCCGGCGAGACCTTCATGCTGTTCGGCGAGCAGGGGTTGGGCGACGAAGTCCTCTTCGCCAACATGATCCCCGACATCCAGGCCGCCGTCGGCCCCGAGGGCAAGCTGGTGATCGCCGTGGAAAAGCGCCTCATCCCGCTCTTCCAGCGCTCATTCCCATCCGCCGAAATCGGCGCCCACGCCACCTTCAAGGTCGACGGCCAGACCGTCCGCGGCGCGCCCTTCGTGTCCGACTGGACGAAGATCGACCTCTGGGCGCCGCTGGCCTCGCCGCTGCGCCGCTTCCGCCGTTCGGTGGACGCCTTCCCGGACCGCGAGCGCTTCCTGATCGCGGATCCCGACCGCGTCGCCTACTGGAAGGGCGTGCTGGACGATCAGGCGCCCAAGGGACCCAAGGTCGGGCTGCTCTGGAAATCCATGAAGACCGACGGCGCCCGCGCCCGCTACTTCTCCCCCTTCGCCCAGTGGGAAGCGGTGCTCAAGACCCCGGGCGTCAGCTTCGTGAACATGCAGTACGGTGACTGCGCCGAGGAACTGGCCCGCGCCCAGGACGAGTTCGGCGTCACCATCTGGAACCCGCCCGGCATCGACCTGAAGGACCAGCTGGACGAGGTCGCCGCGCTCTCCTGCGCGCTGGACCTGACGCTCGGCTTCGCCAACGCCACCAGCAACATCGCCGCCGCCTGCGGCGCGCCCACCTGGATCATCTCGGTCCCGGGCGCCTGGACGCGGCTGGGCACCGACCGCATGCCCTGGTACCCCCAGGCCCGCATCTTCACCCCCGAAGGCTTCGGCGAGTGGGAGATCATCATGGGCGAGGTGGCGGCGGCGCTGGGGGAGCGGTTCTAGGACTGCTCGAACTTGGCCCTCCCCCTCTCCACGTCATCCTTGGGCGTCAGTCCCAAGGATCCATGAACTCGTGAGAGCGTGCGGCTCGTACCGAAGGGCGAGCCGAGCGCGGGCGTCGGCCGACATCCTGCGCCGCTTCGCTGCCGCTCCGCGACAGTTGCTTTGGCGCGTATGGACTGACGGCCGAGGATGACGGTGGGGTTAGTTGGCTTTGCGGCTAACCCAACCCGAACAACGCACTCAAATGCCCGTTGGCGAACTTGCTCTCCGGGTCCGCCGCCGCCCGCACCGCCAGGAACTCCGGCGTCTTCGGGTACAGCCGGCGCACGTCCGCGCTCGTAAGCGTATGCCGCTTGGCCCAGTGCGGCCTGCCCTCGCCGGCCTGGAACACCGCCTCGATCTCCTTGAACGCGCCCTGCCAGGGCATGCGCGCGTACTGGTGGAACGAGATCGACGCGCCGGGGCCCTTGTTGAACGGGCTCATCCAGATGTCGTCGCCGGCGGTCAGGCGGAATTCGAAGGGGAAGGCGATCGGCATCCGCTTCTTGCGGATGTAGGCGATGGCTTCCTTGAGCGTCGCCATGCCGTTGGCGCGCGGCAGTTCGTATTCCATCTCCTCGAACCGGATGGTCCGGTCCGAGGGGAAGATCTGGTAGGCGGGACCGACCCGCCGCGTGGCCTTTCCGGAAACCACCATCATCAGCTTCTGGAGGCTGGGGATCAGCACCGGAGCGGATTTGCCCACATCGAGGAGGAAGCGGAAGGCCGACTCGTCGATGTCGTTGCCGTCCTTGAAGCCAGGCTCGGCGGGCGCCGGATGCAGTGTCTTGAAGATCACGTCGTCGGAGTAGGGAAAGACGAAGAACTCCATGTGCCGGGTGGCTGCGGCCAGTTCGTCCAGCCGCTCGGCCACCTCGGCCAGCGGCCGGCGCTCGACCCGCTCCTCCAGGTGGTAGGCGGGCAGGACGTTGATGCGGATCGCCACCGCCACGCCGAACAGGCCCAGCGACAGGCGCTGCGCCTCATAGAGGTCGGGGCGCTGATCCGGGCCGCACTCAACGAAGCTCCCGTCCGCCATCGCCAGGCGAAAGCCGCAGGCCTGGGTGGCCAGGCTGCCCAGCTCCGCGCCGGTGCCATGGGTGCCGGTGGCGGTGGCCCCGGCCAGAGATTGGGGATTGATGTCGCCCTGGTTGATCAGCGACAGCCCCTGCGCCCACAACGCCGCCGTCAGCCTGTCGAGGCCCCAGCCGGCCGGCGCCCAGACAGTCTTGCGGTCGGGCGCGACCTCGACGCCGCCCTCCAGGTCGGCCAGGCTGACCAGCACGCCGTCCGTCTCGCACAGCGGCATGAAGGAGTGGCCCGCGCCCACCACCCGCACCTTGCGCGCTGCGCCGATCACCGCGGCGAGCTCGACCGCCGTCTTGGGCCGCGCGAACGCCTGCGGCTGCGCCACGACGCTCCCCGACCAGTTCCGCCACTCGCTCATCCCGCCCCCGATTGTTGCATGCCGAAGTTACGATAGTTTAAGCTACCGTTCACGCAAGGGCGATCGCGCCGGCCCCCGCGCGCCTAAGCGAACGTCTCGAAGTACGTCGCGAACAGCAGGCAGACCTCGTAGTTGACCATCTCCGCGTCGCGGTCCGGCTCCTCGACGACCATTTCGATGGCGCTGTAGGTCAGCTCGATCATCAGCCGCATGGCCACCCGCAAGCGCTTCTCAGGACAGCCTGGATAGCGGCCCCGCATGGCCTCGAAGAACCGGTCCGCCACCATGTCCCGCGAGTCGAACCGCAGTCGCTGCAGCATCGGCACCGCCCGCAGCGCCCGGCCGATGGCCGAGCCGCCGGGAAAGGCGCGGGTGATCTCGATGACCTTTTCGTGGATCGAAAGGCTGCTTCTCAGCCGCTCCTCGAAGGTCTCGCCGGCCACGCCGCCGGCATCGATCCAGTCCAGCACCACCTGGTCCTGCGCGGCCATCAGCCGATCGCCCAGTTCCTTCAGGATCGCGTACTTGTTGGGGAAATACCGATAGAGGGCCGGCGGCGTCAGGCCGGCGCGCTCGCAGATGGCGTTGGTGGTCAGCTGCTCGAAGCCCATGTCGCGCAGCATCTCGCCGGCCGTGGCCAGCACCATCTCGAAGGTGTCCTGACCCCGCGCCTGAGTGGGCTGGAGCTTGGTCGTCAGGGGGATGCCGCCGCCTTCGCCCCGTGTCTCTCCCGCCTTGCCCTTGGCCGCCCCAGCCATCTGCCTGTGTCCCGCCCCGTCCGCCGTGTTCATTGGCGGATGGTCTAGCGCGAAACCGTCCCGGAATGGCGGGACAAATGCAGGCCGGCGATGATTCCCATGGTCACGACGGCCAGCCCCGCCCCGAGCGCCAGGCAGCCCCGCACGTCGGCGTCGCTGACCACCAGCGACGCCAGGAACGGTCCGGCGCTGCACCCCAGCAGCGCCGCGCCGGCGCCCAGGCTGGCGGCCCGCCGGCTGGGATCGGCCTCGATCGCCATGGGCGTCAGGTAGGGCGCCGCGAACAGCCAGAGAAAGCCGAACGCCGCCGAGGCGGCCAGGAACACCGGCGCGCCCGGCATGGTGGCGAACAGTCCCAGCAGTCCCACTGCCCCGGCGATGGAACCCATCAGCGCCCAGAACCACGGCAGGCGCCCCGCCACCACCGTCGCCGCCGCGCCCCCGGCCACCTGCGCCCCCAGTGACAAGGACATCGCGACGCCCACCGTGCCAGCCGGATGCCCGGACTGGCGCGACAGCGGCTCCATGTAGATCCACACCGCCAGGATGAAGGCCTGGAAGCAGAACGCCACCGCCAGGGCGAACCAGCCGCGCGGACTGGGCAGGCCCTTGGGCCCCTCGTGGGTGTCCGCAAGGGCCGCGTAGGCCCGCGGGACGAGCAGGCCGACCACGGCGGCGACCACCCCCAGGACCGCCAGACACAGGAACCCGCCATCGACGCCGAGCGGACCCAGGACGAAGGCGCTGATCCCCGCCACCACGCCCAGCTGCGCCAGGGTCTGGACGGTCAGATACAGGCCCGACCAGCGCTCCGGCCGCGGCGAGCGCACGATCAGGCCCGTGGTCATCCAGATCAGCGCGCCGCTGGGCAGGCCATTCAGACCCCGCACCATGGTCAACATGTCTCCGGAAACCTTGGTCGTCGCAAAGTTCAGGCCGGCCATCAGCAGCCCGCAGATCACCGCCAGCAGCCGCAGCCGCCCCGCGCCCAGCAACGGTCCGGTCAGGGCCGCCGCCACGCCCATGGACAGCAGCTCCACCGTCCCGGCCTGGCCCAGCTGCGCCGCCGACAGCCGTCCCGCCGCCTGCAGGCCCCCCAGCAGCAGCGGCCCCACGCCGGCGAACATCACCCCCACCACGCCGACGCAGAACACCGCCAGTTGCTGGACCAAGGTCGGAGGCCGGCCGATCCAGGCGTGCGTCTCCAACGCGATGGCGGCCGCCGTGTCCTCCGTCGCCGCTGCCACAGCCGGCGCGACCGTCAATACTTCGCCCTCATGTAGATGCCGTATGTCCGGGGTTGGCCGACGCTGAACACGTCGAAGCCCAGGCCGGCGATCGGCGTGATGTCCACGATGTTGGTCACGCCGAACAGGTTACGGCCCCACAGACCCACCTCATATCGGCCGTCTTTCAGCTTCGCGCCCAGCTGGGCGTTGACGAAAATCCGCGCCGGATCGCTCAGCCGTTCGGTGTTGGCGGTGTCGAAATAGACCTTGCTGCGATAGGTGAAATCGACCTGACTGACGAGCACGCCAAAGGGCATGTCGTGTTCGTAGTGCGCCGTCCCGTTCAAGGTCGCTTTGGGGGCCGACGGCAGGGTGTTGCCGGAATAGTTGCCGGCCACCGACTGGAAGTCCTGGTACCTGGCGCTCAGCAGCGACCCACTCAGGGAAAGGTCCAGCCCTCGCATGGGTCTGGCCTGCAGCTCCGCCTCTACCCCATACATCCGAGCAGCCGAGGCGTTGGTGAACAGCTGCACCGTGATCTGGTTGCGCTGCACCGCAGTATAGACCTGGAGATCCTTGTAATCATAGTAGAAGGCCGAGAAATTGGCCCGCAGGCGGCGGTCGAAGAACTCCATCTTCGCCCCGACCTCATAGGCATTCACATTCTCGTCCTTGTAGGGGCCGAGATCTGCCTGTTCGGTGGTCTGGCCGCTGAAGAACCCGCCGCTCTTGGTCCCGCGGTTATAGGTGAAATAGACGTTGGCGACGTCCGTCAGCCTGTACTGCAGCCCGATCCGCCCTGACACCGAGCCGAAGGTCTTGGCGCCATCGAAGGTGAAGATCGGAATGGCCCCGAACTCCGCCTCGCTGACATAGTGGAACCTCTTGCGGTCGGCCGAATAGCGCAGGCCGCCGGTGAGGGTCAGTCGCTCGGTCAGGTCGTAGTCCACCTGCCCGAAGATCGCGTAGCTGTCGGTGGCCTGGGTCAGCGGCCAGCCGAACACGCCGATGCTGCTGGTCAGGTCGACGCCCGTGGGGTTCGCCGGCGTCGGATTCCGAGCCGCGCGCAGGATGTCATAGTAGGAATTATTGCTCAGGTCGTCGTGGGCGTAATACAGCCCTGCGACGTAGCGCAGCCGCGTCTTGCCATTGGACTGCAGGCGCAGTTCCTGGCTGACGGTCTTCTGCAGGGCGATGTAGCTGGCCGTGATCAGCGGGATCGGGTTGGCGTCGGTCTCTTCCTGGTCGTTGCGGGCGGCGTGCTGATAGCTTGTCACCGACACCAGCGTCGCCGGGCCGAAATCGTAGTTGATGGTGTTCGACACCCCGAACAGCTTGACGATGTCCTTGCCCAGGAAGCTGTAGTCGCCGGCGTAGAGGTTCTTGCTGGTGTTGGCGTAGCCCAGGACGTTGGTGCACTGGCCGGACGTATAGAACTCCGGCTTGCACATGTAGTAACCCAGCGTCGGGTCCGGAGGCCCATTCGGGTTGATGGCCGCCTCAGGCGTCTGAGCCACCAGCGAGCGGTTGTAGGCCAGGATCGAGCCGCCGCGGGACTGGTTGGTGCTCACCGTCAGATCGTCGGTGAGGTTGCTGGTGGGCTTCAGCCGCAGCGTCCCGCGGATGCCGTAGCGGTCCTGGTTGTTGCCATATTGGCCGGAAGTGCGATCCAGGGTGTAGCCGTCGTCCCGCGCATAGACGCCCGACAGCCGGAACAGCACCTTGTCCGCCACCAGCGGCCCCCCGACGCCGCCCTGGATGTTGACCTCGTTGAACCGGCCGTACTCGAAGGCCAGGTTGCCCTCATAGGTGTCCGACGGCTTGCGGGTGGTGACGTTGATCGCCCCGCCGGTGGTGTTGCGTCCATAGAGCGTGCCCTGGGGTCCACGCAGCACCTCGACCTGCTGAAGATCGTAGAACGACGCCAACTGGGCCAAGGGCGAGGCGATGTAGACCCCGTCCACATAGATGCCGACCGCGCTGGCGGTGGAGGGGTTGAAATCGTTCACCCCCACGCCGCGGATGAAGATCCGCGGGTTGGCGGCGTTGTCGTCGGTCTTGATCTGCAGCGCCGGCGCCAGGCCCGAAAGGCCCATCAGGTTGTCGACCCGCTTGTTCTGCAACGCCTCGGCGTTCAGCGCCGTGACGGCGATGGGCACTTCCTGCAGGTTTTCCGAGCGTTTCTGGGCGGTGACGACGATTTCCTGGACGGCCTCGGCGCCGCCCCCGCCTTCGCTCGTCGACGCCTGTTCCGCCTGCGCTCCGCCGGCCAAAGTCAGCGCGACCAGACCGGTCCCGACCAGTAGCTTCTGCATCGCAATCCCCTCACTGTTTTGGGGACGATAGCTAGAACTATCGTTCTGGCAAGGGCCGCAACCTCGATCAGCCGGAGCATCCCCCCGTGCGCCGCGAGGTGTTGCATCGGCGCACACCTCCGCTCGGCCATTGGGCGCCGCCGTGCTATTTTCACGCCGACGAGGTGAAGCATGCCCTTCATAGACACCCGGCAGATCGACGCCGTCGAAAAGCGCCCCGGCTGGCGCGGACACATCTTCAGTTCCGCCACCATGACATTCGCTCACTGGGACTTCACCGCCGGCTCGACCATCCACGAACACGACCACCTCCAGGAGGAGGTCTGGCACATCATCGAGGGCGAACTGGAAGTGACCATTGACGGCGCCCCGCCCCAGCGGGCCGGCCCGGGCATGGTCGCCATCGTCCCCGCCCACACCCGCCACTCCGTGGTCGCCCTCACCGACGGCAAGGCCATCGTGGCCGACTATCCCCTGCGTGAGGGGTTCTAGGGACGCGCCCGGGCGGCCCCGCCGCTCCGTCTCCGGACGGTCGATTTCGTCGCACGGCGCTCTGCCAAACCCTTTAGCCGCTTGATCATCGCGTCACGCCCTTTAGGGTGGGCCCGATTTGAACAGATGTTCGAGCGGCGCCCATGCGCCGCTCCCGGGAGCCCTTGGCATGAGCAACAAACGATTTGAAGGCACACAGGATTACGTCGCCACAGATGATCTGAAGATCGCGGTCAATGCATCCATCGCTCTGGAACGGCCGCTGCTGATCAAGGGTGAGCCTGGCACCGGCAAGACCGTGTTGGCCTATGAAATCGCCAAGGCGCTCGACGCGCCACTGATCACCTGGCACATCAAATCCACGACCAAGGCGATGCAGGGCCTCTACGAATACGAAGCCGTTACTCGCCTGCGCGACAGCCAGCTGGGCGAAGAGCGGGTCAAGGACGTCAAGAACTACATCAAGAAGGGCAAGCTCTGGGAGGCTTTCGATTCGGAAGTGCGCCCCGTGCTGCTCATCGACGAGATCGACAAGGCCGACATCGAGTTCCCCAACGACCTGTTGCAGGAACTCGATCGGATGGAGTTCTACGTCTACGAGACCGACGAGACCATCAAGGCCAAGATCCGCCCGGTGGTGATCATCACCTCCAACAACGAAAAAGAGCTGCCCGACGCCTTCCTGCGCCGCTGCTTCTTCCACTACATCCGCTTCCCCGACGACGACACCATGCGGGCGATCATCGAAGTCCACTACCCCGGGATCAAGCAGAAGCTGGTGCAGGAAGCGCTGCGCATCTTCTACGACATGCGCAAGGTGCCGGGCCTGAAGAAGAAACCGTCGACGTCGGAGCTGCTCGACTGGCTGAAGCTCCTGATGGTCGAGGACATCGACGCCGACTCGCTGCGCGAGAAGGACCCGACCAAGCTGATCCCGCCCCTGCACGGCGCCCTGCTCAAGAACGAGCAGGACGTGCACCTGTTCGAACGCCTGGCCTTCCTGGCCCGCCGCGAAGGCGCGGGCTCGCGTCCAGGTCAGTGAGGGCGACGGCGTAACTGCGCGTTACGTCGAATTCACTCGATTTTTGAAGGGGCTCCGGCCACCGTTCCCGCGAACGGACGGAGTCCCCTTTTCATGAAGTCCCTGCTTTTCGGCGCCGCCTGCGGCCTCTCGCTCTGCGGCGCCGTCGCATGCGCGCCGCGCACACCGGTCGCCCGCGCCGCGCTCGACTGCCCGGCCACCCAGGGCAAGCTCACCCGCACCAGCATGGCGGCCGACGGGAAGACCTGCGCCTACGTGAGCAGCACCGGCGACGAGGTCTCGCTGCGGCTGATCCCGGTCAGCAACGGCGTGCAGGCCGCCCTTTCGCCGATCGAGCAGGAACTGCAGGCCGAGGTCGGGCCGCCCGCGGCCGTGGACAAGGCCTCCGACGACCATCCGGCGCCGTCTAAATCGCCGAAGGCGCCCCACACCTCCGGGGCCGGGCCGACCGCCGGCGCCGAACGAGCCGCCCAGGAAGCGGAGGCGGACGCAGCCAAGG
>FSUP01000406.1_pt1 | contig 15024 bp, 15 predicted proteins | sample 1637431 | NCBI WGS metagenome assembly FSUP01 (sample SAMEA3914816, study PRJEB12502) | metagenome | biome: forest; material: soil | place: USA | collected 2011-09-16 | depth 0.3 m | reverse complement strand
GTGGTACGTCTGGCGTCGCCTTTGTCGGCCGCCAGCCGACAGATGAGTGGCTCGCGGAGCAGCTGCTCGGTGAACCTCCCAACATCCCCTCCCAGACCACCCACACCGCCGAACGCTGGGGCCTTGGCGGCGTCATCTGACGGTCATGGCGCGTGGGCCATTGATGGCCCTAGGCAGACGGGAGCCAAGCCCCTCACGTCGGCTGAACGACGCGATCTGGCCCGCGAGCAGGGTGTGCAAGGGTTACCGCCAAACCACGCTAGTGCGGTTATTCAGTCCGTGGGGCCGCGAGACTGAGCCGTAAGGTGGCCAGGCTCACCTGCCGGATCGGCTCCAGGTCCATCTGCGGATCGAGCAGAAGCTGCATGCTGATACCGAAGAGAAGCGAGCCGATCATCAGGGCGGCGGCGTCGGCATCGATGTCGGACCGCACCGAGCCGTGCGCCTTGCCCGCCAGGATCAGCGCCTCCAGACGATGCTCGACGCCCTTGTGCGCTTCGGCGAACAGGCGCCGCAGGTCGGAGATCTCGGCGACCGCGGAGGCCAGGGTGATGAAATAGGCCCGCAGTTCGCCGTCCGAGCCAAGATGCTGCAGGTAGACGTCGACGAAGTTTACGACATCGTCGAGCCCGATCGAGTTCGCGCCGCCGCTGTCATCCAACGCGCTGTCGCGGCGTTCCTGAATGCGGGCGATGAGCGCTTCGATGAGACCCTGTTTGGATCCGAAATGCCGCGTGGCCAGGCCCCGGCTATAACCGGCGCGGGCGCCGATGTTCTCGAAGGTTGCCGCGGCCATGCCCCGCTCCTGGATCACGGCCGACGCCGCTTCCAGCAGGCGGCGTTGGGATTCGTCGCGGCGCTCCGCCTGGGTCCGGTGCGACTTCGAAGCAAGTACGCCTTGAGTCATGGAGTGATCCTAGGATAGTTGTTAGTTGACTACCAACACGAAGAGCGAGCGCCGAGATAACCCCATGCCCATTTCCGTCGAGATCGCCAACACCATCGTGGACCCCACGGCCTATGCCGATGGAACGCGGGTCGACGAGGCCTTCGCCCAGCTTCGCCGGGAGGCGCCGCTCGATATCGCCCAACCCGAGGGCTTCGACCCGTTCTGGGTGGTGACCCGCCACGCCGACATCCTGGAGGTGGAGCGCCAGAACGACCTCTTCCACAATGGCGACCGGTCCACGATCGTCACGACCATCGAGGCCGACCAGCGGGTGCGCGCCATGCGGGGCGGCTCGCCTCACCTCGTTCGGGCCCTGGTCCAGATGGACAACCCCGACCACATGAACTACCGCCGCCTGAGCCAGGGCTGGTTCATGCCGCAGAACCTGCGCGGCCTGGAGCCACGCATCCGCGAGATCGCACGGGGCTTCATCGACCGCATGGCGGCCCACGGCGACCGCTGCGATTTCGCCCGCGACGTGGCCTTCCTCTATCCCCTGCACGTGATCATGGAGGTGCTCGGGGTGCCGGAAAGCGACGAGCCGCGCATGCTGAAGCTGACCCAGGAGCTGTTCGGCAGCGCCGACCCGGAGCTCAACCGGACCGGTTCATCGGTTGTCGACGCCGCGGCGGGGGTCGACACCATCCAGTCCGTGGTCATGGACTTCATGATGTACTTCAACGCCATGACCGAGGATCGGCGCGCCAGCCCGCGCAAGGACCTGGCCAGCGTGATCGCCAACGGCCAGATCGAGGGTCAGCCCCTGGGCCCCCTGGAAGCGGTGAGCTACTACATCATCACCGCCACGGCCGGCCATGACACCACCTCCTCGACCCTGGCCGGCGGGCTCTGGGCGTTGGCCGAGCACCCCGAGCAGTTCGCCAGGATCAAGGCCGACCCGACCCTGGTGGGCGGGCTGATCGAGGAATCCATTCGCTGGGTGACGCCGGTGAAGCACTTCATGCGCACCGCGACCGCGGATGCCGAACTGGCCGGCCGCAAGATCGCCAAGGGCGACTGGCTGTTCCTCTCCTATCCGTCCGGCAATCGCGACGAGGCGGTGTTCGAGGACCCGTTCAGCTTCCGCATGGACCGCACGCCCAACAAGCACGTCGCCTTCGGCTACGGCGCCCATGTCTGCCTTGGCCAGCACCTGGCCCGGATGGAGATGCGCATCCTCTGGGAGGAACTCTTCGCGCGTCTGGACTCCGTGGAACTGGACGGCGAGCCGAAGCGGATGAGCGCCGCCTTCGTCTGTGGGCCCAAGTCCGTGCCCATCCGATTCAAGATGCACTGACGGCGATGGCCGAAGCGTTCAAAGTCTGGCAGTGCCGGACCTGCGGCTATCTCTATGACGAGGCCGATGGCGATCCCGGCGAAGGCCTGGCGCCGGGGACCCGCTGGGCCGACATCCCGCAGGACTGGATCTGTCCGCTGTGCGGCACGCCCAAGTCGGACTTCGACATGGTCGAGCTGTGAACGGAGGCGCGCACGCACGCTGCGCGCCTTCCGCGGCCGGCTCGCTCCAAAATCTCTTGTCGCCCGGCGCGCCTTCGTATAATACTGACAAAGATGTCAATCTGATATTCTTGATCAGGATAGGATCATGCGATCGGCTCTGGAAGACCGAGGGACGTGTTCAGCCCAGCAGCAGTTCCCCGATGACGAAGGCCACGCGGACGCGTTCCGGCTGGCCATGCGAAGCATCGCCGCCACGGTTTTCGTCGTCACCCTGAGCGAGACGGACCGCCGCTATGGGATCACGGCGACAGCGGTGTCCTCCCTGAGCCTGGAGCCCCTCTCGGTGCTCGTCTGCATCAACCGCAACGCCTCCTTCCATCCGATCATCGGGCGGGCAGACCGGTTCTGCTTGAACGCGCTGCGTGAAGACCAGCAGGCCATCGCCACCCAGTTCGGCTCGTCGAAGGGCGCGTCCGAGCGGTTTCAGACGGGGGTGTGGAACCTCCTGGGCGGGCTTCCGGCGCTGGACGACGCCCAGGCGAATCTCGTGTGCCGGAAGGTCCGCCAGGAGGATTTCGGCACCCACACCATCTTCATCGGCGAGGTTGAGCGCGTTCGGTCCGCGTCCGACGCCCGCCCGCTTGTCTATTGCGACGGACTCTACCATTCGGGGCTGGGCTCGCGAGCTTAGGCGCGCCTATCCGGACTTGCCCGCGGCGTCGGCGAACCAGCCGAGCGCGCGCTCCAGAATCTCCTCCGACCCGACCTCGATGGGGATCATGTGGCCGAAGCCGGCAAGGCCCCAATCCCGACCGACGACGACGTGAGACGCCCCCAGGGCCTCCGAAACCTTGAGGGACATTGCGGTCGGAACCAGTTGGTCGTGGTCGCCCGCAATGGCGAGCTTTGGGATCCCGGCCACCGCCTCGAGGTCCTCGATCACCAGCGCCTGGCTGCCGTTGCGGGCGCCGAGGGCGTTGAACACCAAGGGGCTCATGGCGCAGAGCGAGCGCCTGTAGTGGGCCACCGCGTCCTTGGGAAAGCGGGGCGCGTTGCAGAGGAAGCGCTGCATCGCCTCCTCGTCGAAACGCATGAGCTGATCTTCAGGGACAGGGGGCTGGTCGATCACCACGTTTCCATGAGGCGCGGGGGCGATCGAGATCAGGCCCACGACGTGCTCTGACGCCACTTCCATGACCTTCGCGGCGATGGCGCCGCCAATGCTGTGTCCGACGAGAAGGACAGGTCCGACCTGGCGGACAAGCGCCGCCAGGCCGGCGACGATCGCATCGGCGCTCGATGTCAGCAGGGGCCCGGTTCCCGACGAGCGCCCAACGCCCGGCCAGTCGACGACGAAGACGGTCCATCCCTGCCCGGCGAGCCTTGGCGCCCAACCGGGCCGGTCGTCGGGACAGGAGGTCCAGCAGACACCCGTGTGAACCCCGCCATGAACGAGGACGATGCTCGGCCGCATGGAGACGGCGGCGGCGTGTCCGCCGGCGCGCCAACGCTGAACGTACATGGGATGGTCGTCGCAGACGAAAAACTCGCAATCCATCGATCGACCTTCTCCGCGTCAGGCCGCAAGCTTCAGAATCTCCACCACGTCCTGCGCCGAGTGAATGGGGCGGGGATTGGTGCGCACGCCGCGATCGTGCATCGTCTGCTCAGCGATGGCCTGGAACTGATCGGCGCTCACACCCACCTCGGCAAGGGTCGTCGGCAACTCCAGCGCGCCGCAAAAGCGCCGGACGGCCTCCGACGCCGATAGGCCTGGGGCGCCCATCAACTCGGCCACCAGCCGCTGCCGATCATCGGCAATGCCCTCGTTCCAGCGCAGAACGGCGGGAAGCGCCACGCACGACGTGAGGCCGTGCGGCACGCCCAGCAGGCCGCCCAGGGTGTGGCCGATCGCATGGCTGGCCCCCAGCCCTTGGGTGGCGACCGCGCCGCTGATGGCGAGCCACATGCCGATCTGACACTGCAGCCGCGCCTCCAGGTCTTTCGGTCTGGCCTTCGTGGCGGGCAGGTTTTCAACCAGGCCCTTCAGGGCTTCGGCGGCGAGGGCGTCTGCGTACGGGACGCGTTCGACGGCGCAGAGGGCTTCCACGCAATGGTCCAGGGCCTTGATGCCCGTCGAGAACCATAGCCGCTCGGGCGTGTGGATCGTCATGGCCGGATCCAGGATCACGGCGCGCGGCGTGAAGAGCGAATGGCTGTAGGCTTCTTTGGCGCGCCGTTCCGTATCGGTGGCGCCGCCGAAGGGGGTGAACTCCGCGGCGGAAAGGGTGGTTGGGATGGCGATCATCCGCAGGGGATCGGCAGGCGGGGTCGGTGCGAGGGCGCCGTGCGAGACGCCGGCCCGGAAGGGGTCAAGTTCCGCCGGCGCCGTCAGCCCGTTCCAGACGCAAAGCTGGATCACCTTGCTGGCGTCCGTCACCGAGCCGCCCCCGATTGTCACCAGGATATCGGCCTGGGATCGCCGGACCTCGGCGGCCGCCTCGATCACATCGCCGCGGGGCGCATGGGCCGAGATGCGGTCGTAGAGGCCGACGCAGCGGTCGCCCAGGTCGGCTGCCAGACGCGTTGCAAGACCGCCCGCTCCGCTCAATGATCGGGTCGTCACGAACAGGGCCCGGTGCTTGCCGTAGGCATCCAGGAGGCCGCGCAAGGTCTCCGATGCGGCCCGGCCATAGACCACCTGGTCCTGCGCCATGTGCCGATGAACCCCGTTCAGCATGACCTTGCGCTCCCTCGCCGCCGATGTGTCGACCCGATTCAAGAGGGGTCATTCGGCCTTCCGGCATATATCTTATTGTCTCGCACAATAAGATATATGTAAATGCGTTACGCATGTCGACCTGGCCCCGGATTGGAGGCCTGGCGACCGGGAGAATTGGGAGACGTCGGAATGTTGTCCTGGCAGATCGGCCGCGTGAAGGTCACGCGCGTCACCGAGATCGAGTTCACCTTCCCCTATCAGGAATTCGCCCTGATCAAGGCGGCCACGCCCGAGGCGCTGAAGGCCACGCCCTGGCTTTTTCCCGACTTCGTGCGCGAGGAGGACGGGGCCCTGAAGTCCTCGGTCCACGCCCTGTTGGTGGAGGCGCCCGGCGTGCGGCTGGTGGTCGACACGTGCCTCGGCAACGACCGGCCGCGTCTGCTGATCGGCAACCAGCCGCTCTCGACCCCCTTCCTCGAGCGCCTCGGCGAAGCCGGCTGGGCGCGGGAAAGCGTGGACCTGGTGGTCTGCACCCACCTGCATGTGGACCACGTGGGCTGGAACACGATGCTGGTGGACGGCAAGTGGACGCCGACCTTCCCCAACGCCCGCTACCTGATGGGCCGGCGCGAGTTCGAGCACTGGAACAGCGAGGGGATCGGGGAGCAGCAGGAGATCCTGAGCGACTCGGTGCGGCCCATCCTCGATGCCGGCCTGGCCGACTTCGTCGAGATGGACCACGTCATTTCGCCGGAGATCCGCCTGACCCCCACCACCGGCCACACCCCGGGACATGTGAGCGTGCTCATCGAGTCCGAGGGTGAGCGGGCAATGATCACGGGCGATATCATGCACCACCCGTGTCAGATCGCCCATCCGGAGTGGACGACCGAGTTCGACACCGATCGCGCCGCCGCGTCCGCCACCCGCCTGCGCGTGCTGGAGGACGTCGCCGACCAGCCGGTCCTGGTGATCGGCACCCATTTCGTCGCCCCCACCGCCGGCCGCATCCGACGCGACGGCGCGACCTATCGGCTGGAGAGCTAGGGCGTCCTAGGAACACCGCACGACCGACTAACCGTTTCTTCCCCCGCCGCTTCGCTCGACCGCATTCACACAAGTCGCGACATTTGAATAATATCAGATATTTACGGGACCCTTAGGGGCCGCCATGATCGGTCCTTCTCCCCCTGCGGGAGAAGGTGGCCTCCGCAGGAGGTCGGATGAGGGGTCGACGAGGCCCGTCGGGCTAAGCTGTTGACGCTACTCGGCAATCGCCAGCAAGACCCCTCATCCGTCGGCTGCGCCGACACCTTCTCCCGCAAGGGGAGAAGGAACACCTGGGGTTCCCTCGGCGCTGCCTCACCAGAAGTGTGAATCCGGTAGCCGCTTCGCTCGGGGGAAGAGAGGGTGCTGGCGCTCCAGCTGATTCAACCTCGGTCGACCGGCGCCGAGGCGCTAGCCCAGGAGGTGTCTGGCCAGCACGCGGTACTTGTGGAGTTCCGTAGGCCCCTCGTAGATCCGGGCCAGGCGCTGGGAATTATACCAGTGGGCCAAGGGGTTATCCAAGGCGCACCCCGCCGCGCCATAGACCTGGATCGCGCGGTCGATCACCCGGCAGACGAGTTCGGTCGCCAGCATTTTCACTAGCCCGGCCTCTACGCGCGTATCCAGACCGGCGTCCTGCTTGGCCGCTCCGTCGTAGAGGGTCAGCCGGGCCTGATGGATCTCGACCCAGGAGTCCACGATCATCGATTGGATCGCCTGCTTGTCGCTGAGCGGCCCCCCGAAGACGACCCGCTGCTTGGCGTAGTCGACCATCATCTCGTAGCAGCGTTGGGCGATGCCCAGCGCGCGGGCCGCGACATCGAAGCGCGCGTCGCTCAGCGCCTTTTGCGCCGCCCTGAAGCCGTCGCCGTCGACGCTCAGGAGGTCCTCGTCGGCGACTTCGCAGTCTTCGAAGATCAGTTCGTGGGTGACAAAACCGCCGAGCATCTGGATCGGCCGCATCAGCTTGATGCCGGGATTGTCGCGATGCACGGCGAACATGGAGATGCCGCCGCGCTGGCGCTTGGCGGCGTCGGTGATGGCGAACACGAAGATGTAGTCGGCGCGATCAACCAGGGAAATGAAGACCTTCGTGCCGTTGAGCACCCATCCGCCTTCGGTCTTCTTCGCGGTCGTCCGCATCGCGCCGCCTGGATCGGATCCGCCATGCGGCTCGGTCTGCGCAAAGGCGAAACGCATTTCGTCGGCCAGGATCGGATCGAGGAACTTCCGCTTCTGATCACCGCGGAGTTCGAACAGGATCGGGATCGCGCGACCGCCAAACCGCAGCGGCGTCAGGCAACGATAGTTCTGCTCGGTGACCGACACCCGGTGGGTCATCGACAGGGCCGCGCCGCCGAGCTCCGCCGGTACGTCAAGGCCCCAAAGGCCGGCGAGGCGCGCCGCCTCCTGCCCGGGCGCATAGTCGTCGTCATCGAGGCTCGCCCCGCGCAGGAGCTTCTGTTCGAGCGGCGCCTGATATTGCGCCACCAGCTTGCCGACCAGGCTCTGCAGTGCGCGGGTCTCTTCCGTAAGGTGCATTTCGAGATCTTCCTCCCCGGCCCAGTCCGGTGCGCTTCAGCAGGCGGAAGCTAGCAACATATTTACTAGTGGGTCAATTAGTTTATCGTGCCGCGACAGAGCGCATCGCCGGGCCTCGCAAGCTGCCGGCTGCGGCCTCTATAGTAACGCGTTAGATTCGCCGGACGCCCGGCAATCGCAACCTGGAAAGGGGTAGACATGGGGCCGCCTGCTCGGACGGTTTCGCGGGCGCCGGCGGCGAAGGCCAAGCCACCGGTCGCCAGCAGCCCCAGGACGCGCCGCACCCAGGCGCAGCGCCGCGAAGAAGCCGAACAGCGCATTCTAGACGCGGCCGTGGAGATCATCGCCGTACGAGGACTGGACGCCCTCACCCTGGCTGACGCCGGAACCGGGGCGGGGTTCAGCAAGGGGCTTCCGGTTCACTACTTCAGCACCAAGAACGACCTGGTCGCCGCCGTCGCGAAATATATCCTCCGCACCTACGTGGACATGCGCGAAGAACGAACCGCGGGCCTTCAGGGCTTCGAGCGATTGACGGCCGCGATCGGCTTCTACTTCGACTATCCGCTGCAGAACGCGACAGTCGTTCGCGCCTATCACATCGTTCTGAATAGCGCGCTGAACAAGCCGGAAATCAGACCCCTGGTCGAGAGGATCCATCGCAGCGCCGTTCAGGAAATACAGAAGGGCCTGAAGCGGTCCTCCGGTGTCGAGGACGCCGGCCGGACGGCGGATTTGCAGGCGCAGAGCGCCCTGACCTACGCCACCCTGCTGGGCGCCGTCGCGCAATGGCTCGTCAATCCGAAGGCGATCGATCTGCCGGCCGCGCGTGACGCGGTCATCGCGAACCTGCGCGCGTCCCTGGAAGCGTAGTCGGCCGGTCACTGGACGCCGGAAGATCTGAGACGGGCGGCCTCATATTCCTGCGCGATCCGCCCCACCATCGTGGCGACGTCGGATACCTGCCGGACCCCGCCAACCGAATGGCCCGCGCTCCACACATCGGCCCACCGCCTGGGGCCCGCACGGTCGGAAGACCCGCCGAACAACTCCTTCGCCCTCTCTTGCGAGGCCTGCTCATCGAGGCTGGCCGGGTCCAGGCCCGCGGCCAGGATCGAGGGCCGCAGCATGCTGGCCTCCATTCCGGTGAAGGCCCGGGTCAGGAGCACGTCGTCCATGGTGTTCTCGACCAACATCTGCCGGTACTCCGGCGAGGCCATGCTTTCCCGGGCCGCGATGAACCGGGTGCCCATGTAGGCGAGGTCACAGCCCAGCGCCCGGGCGGCCCACAGCGCCGCACCGTCGGCGATTCCACCGGCCAGTACGATCGGACCATCGAACAGGTCACGCACCGCCCGCACGAAGGCGAAGGGATTGGCCCAGCCCGTCGAGCCGCCGGAGCCGGCCGACAGCAGGATCAAACCATCGGCGCCGGCTTCGATGGCGCGCTCGGCGTGGCGGAGGGAAGCGATATCCGCAAACACCACGCAGCCGACGTCGTGCAGCGGGCCGATCGCCGCCTCGGGCGAGCCGACGCTGGTGATGACCATCTCGACCCGATGTTTGGCGAGGCACGCCAGGTCATCGGCGAACCTTGGCTGGCGCACGATCAGGTTCGGACAGAGCGGTGCGGGATTCGGCGCATCCGCGAGGCTGAGCTCGATCTGCGAAAGCCAGGCGTCCAGTTCCTCCACTGATCTCGCATTCGCCGTGGGAAAGGCGCCGATGACGCCCGCCCGGCAGGCCGCGGTCACCAGATCGGGGCCGCTGACCCGGAGCATCGGAGCGGCGATCAGAGGCAGCGATAGGCGAGACGCAATGGCGTGCGGCAGCGGCTGGCCGGGTCTTGTCGCCACCTCAGCGGCCCTTCCAGACCGGCTTGCGCTTTTCAGCGAAGGCCTTGAGCCCTTCGGCCCGGTCCTCGGACTCCAGGGCGCGCTGGGCGATCGGCCACTGGGCGTCCCAGGCCTCGTCCTCGGTCCAGTCCGAGGCGAGGAACGCGATCTCCTTCGACGCGGCCAGTGCGGTCGGGCCGTTCACCAGCAGGGACTCGGCCAGGAGGATAGCCCCGTCCAGGGCCGCGCCCGGCTCGACGAGCCGGTTGACCAGCCCCAGCTGGTGGAAGACCTCGGCGCTGCGGAATTCACCGGTCAGGATGAGTTCCATCGCCAGGTGATAGGGAATGCGGCGGGGCAGGCGGAACAGCCCGCCCCCCATCGCCACGACGTTGTGGCGCACTTCCGGCAGGCCCATCTTCGCCGCCCTCGAGGCGACGATGAGATCGCAGGACAGGCACATCTCCAGACCGCCGCCGACCGCGAAGCCTTCCACGGCGGCGATGAGGGGCTTGCGCGATGGGCGCTTGAAGAGGCCGAAGCCGCCGCGCTCGGTGGCGGCCCGCTCGCCGCGCGCCGCGGCCTTCAGGTCCGCGCCGGCGCAGAAGTGATCGCCGGCGCCGGTGATCACGCCGACGAAGAGTTCGTCGGCCTCGTCGAGCATGTCCATCGCCGCATGCATGGCCACGGCGGTGGCATGGTCGAAGGCGTTGCGCGCTTGGGGCCGGTTCACGGTGATGACCAGCACCGGGCCGCGACGCTCGGTCAGGACGACGTCTGCCTGGCTCATCGCAATGTCCTCAGAGGCCGAAGGTGAAGCCGCCGTTGACCGGATAGGTCTGGCCGGTGATCCAGCTGCTTGCGTCGGACGCCAGGAACAGCACCATGTTGGCGATGTCCGTGGGTTGGCCGGGCCGGCGGATGACGTACTGGCCCATCATCTTCTTCACCAGCTCGGGATCGGCGTTCATGCGCCCCTCGGTCGCCGGCGTGACGGTTGTGGCGATCGAAACGGAATTCGCCGTGATGCCGTGCCGGCCGAGCGCGCGGGCGGTGCCCCGCATCAGCCCCGCCGCGCCGGCCTTGGCGCCGGCGTAAACTTCCAGCCCGGCGTCGCCGTAGCGGCTGGCCTCGGAGATTACCGTAATGATCCGGCCTGGCGCCTTGCGTTCGATCATCGCGGGAATGCAGGCGGCCGTGCAGTGGAGAACGCCGTAGAAGTTGACGCCGATGAAGGTGTTCCAGGCCTCAGGCCCGGTTTCCCAGTAGGGTTTGCGCGCGTCTGAACTCGGGTTCGCCCCGGCGTTGCCGGCGTTGTTGACGAGCACGCCGACAGGTCCAAGTTCAGCTTCAACAGCGGCGACCATCGCCTTGACGCTGGCGAAGTCCGTGACGTCGGCCTGGAGCGCGAGCGCCTTGCCGCCGGCCTCGCGGATCTCAGCCGCGACCGCCTCGGCCCGATCGAGGTGGAAGTCGTTGACGACGACGCCCCCGGCATTGTGCGCGGCAAGATGCAACGCGATCTGCCGGCCCACGCCCTGACCGGCGCCGGTGACCAGGGCGACGCGCCCGGCGAGATCCAGAATATCGCTCATGGGTTCTTCCCTTGTCCCTTGTCGCCATCCCCGGGCCTGTGCTTCGCGGGACCTCAACTTATTTCCTTGTCACTTAGTAAATAACATGCTGATTTGCAGGTCAATAAGATTGACGGGAGCGAGAGGTCGGGGATGAGGTATCTGAAGCCCCTGTACGCCCTGGCCGAGGACACGTCGGATGAGGTCGTCCTGTTGGGGGGCGAGTGCGTCTGCGGGCACGTTTTCTTCCCGATGCAGGCCTATGGCTGCGAGGTCTGCGGCCGCCATGGCCAGGCGCTTCAGCCCCTGGTGTTGAGAGGACGGGGCCGGCTCGTCGCGTCGGCGGCGGTCCACATCCATGGCGACAAGGCGCGCCCCGCCCCCTTCACGGTGGTGGAAATCGCGCTGGAGCAGGGGCCGACCATCAGGACGTTGCTCGCGGAGGCGACGGGTAATCCGGCGCCGGGCGTTCCCATGCGCGCGACGCTGGTCTGGGCCGGCAGCGAGGTCGGCGACGACCTCTTCGACCTGCGCTTCGCGCCCGTCCAAGACAGCGTGGCGGGAGCCTGAGCGATGACGAAGACGCTGCGAGACCTGCGGCCTGTCTATGTCGTCGGCGTCGGCTGGCACGCCTATCAGGCCCCCTCGGAAACGCCCTATGTCGAGCTGGGGCTGACGGCGGTCCGGGCCGCTGTCGCCGACGCCGGCATCGACTGGCCGGCGGTGGACTCCGCCTATGTGGGGACGGCATTGTTGGGCATGGCCGTGGGACGGCCCATGCTGAAGCACATGGGGGCATCCGGCTTGCCCATCGCCCACATCGAGAACGCGTCGGCTTCGGGATCGACGGCCTTCCGCCACGCCTGCATCGAGGTCGCCAGCGGCATGGCCGACATCTCGCTGGCCGTAGGCGTGGACAAGCGCCCGAACGCCATCAATCGCGCCTCCACGGGCGTTCCCAACCTCGCAGACGACGCCATCGCGCCCTTCACCCATTTCGCGCTGCTGACCAACGCCTACGCCCACAGAAGCGGCGTGGACGTCGACGACATCGCCCTGGTTGCCGTCAAGAACCACCGCAACGGCTCGAAGAACCCCCATGCGCAGCGCCAGAAGGAGCGCACCCTTGAGGAGGTCGTTTCCGGACGGCGCGTCGCGGGCTCGCTCACGGTCCTGCAATGCACGCCGGTCGGCCAAGGCGCGGCGGCCGTCATCGTGGCGTCCGAGGACGGTATCCGGCGCATGGGGATCGACATGGCGCGGGCGGTTCGCGTGGTCGCCTCCGCGGCGCGCAGCGAGCGGGTCTACAATTCGGAGGTCGGCTTCGATGCGGCCCTGACCAAGGAGACCATCGAAATCGCCCTGGGCGAGGCGCAGGTCGCCGCGGCTGACCTCGACGTTATCGAGTTGCACGACGCCTTTACCGTGGAAGAGCTGCTGTACCTGGAAGGCATGGGCGTTTGCGGGGACGGCCGGGCCATCGGCATGCTGAAGGAAGGCGCCTTCGACATTGGCGGGCGCTGCGCGGTCAACCCGTCGGGCGGTCTCATCGCCATGGGCCATCCGATCGGTCCCACCGGCGTGGGCCAGATCGGGGAGATCGCCCTGCAGCTACGCGGAGAGGCAGGCGCCAGGCAACAACCGGGCGCGCGGACCGGACTGGCGCACATGGTTGGCGTCGGCGCCGTCTGCTACGCCCACATCCTGCAACGCTCATGACAGCCGGCGGCGGACACCCCTGCCCTGGCGCGCGCGCTTGCCGCCCGCGCCGCACGACGAATGAAAGCCGTCGCCGGCCAAGTCTCCAGCGCGTGGCCCAGCGTCAGGAGAACACGAGATGACACCATGCCTAGCGGGCCTCCGGGTCCTGACGCTGGCCGAACAATACCCTGGCCCGTATGCGACACTGCTGCTGGCGGACCTGGGCGCCGACGTGATCATCGTGGAGCGTCCCAATGGTGGCGATCCTGCGCGGATGTCGCCGACGTTTCACGCGGCGCTGAACCGGAACAAGCGGTCCGTCGCCCTCGACCTGAAGGCGGAGGAAGACAAGGCCTCGCTCAGGGCTCTCGTCAAGACGACCGACGTGTTCATGGAAGGCTATCGGCCGGGAACCATGGATCGCCTGGGCTTTGGATATCGCGATGTATCGGCGATCAATCCGCGGATCGTCTATGCGTCGATCACGGGCTACGGCCAAAGCGGCCCGTACCGAGACCGCCCAGCCCATGATCTGTCCTACCAGGCGGTCGCCGGTCTCCTGGCGCAACAAGCGGCCAGCGGGTCCACGGCGCGGCCCGAGGGCCCGGCCATCGGGGACCTGTCGTCAGGCATGTTCGCCGTCATCGGCATCCTGTCGGCGCTCCTCCAGCGGACCCGGACAAATGAGGGCCAGCACGTGGACGTCTCGATGACGGACGGCCTGGTGTCCTGGATGTCCATCCAGCTCGGCCAGCTCATGAATGGAGGACAGAGCCTCCCCCTCGTATCGGAGCCCGCCTATGGCCTCTTCAAGACCTCGGACTCCAAGCTCCTGTCGCTCTCCATCGCCTACGAGGACTGGTTCTGGGCGGCCCTCTGCGAGGCGGTCGGGTTGGCCGCGCAAGCCCGCCTGACCCGAAGCGAGCGCGCGGCGGACTGCTTGGCGCTGCGCGAACGCCTGGCGGAAATCATCGCGACGGACACCCGCGCCAACTGGGCGCAGCGCTTCGACAAGGCGGGCGTTCCCTGGGGGCCGGCGCACGGCCTGGAGGAGGTTGTGCGCAACGAACATTTCGCGGCGCGCGAGATGTTCACGACCCTTCAGACCAAGGACGGCGAAAGGTCCTACGTCTCCCAACCCATCGTCTTCGACGGCGTCCGCCCTCGGCCGACCCGGGACGTGCCCGGCGTTGGCGAGCATAATTTGGAACTGCTGAGCGCCGACGGACTGCCACATCAAACCAAGAACAGCTGAAGGAGGAGGCCATGAACCTCGGGGTTCTCTTTGATCGCGCCGTTCGCCAGCATGCCGACAAGGTCGCGATCATCGACGGCGACACTGTCCTCTCCTATCGGGAGCTTGGTCAGCGAGCGACGCGGCTGGCGAACGCGCTGACGGGACAAGGCATCGCGAAAGGCGAGCGCGCCGCGGTCCTCACGCCGAACTGCCGTGAAGCCGTCGAGATCGACGCGGCGCTCTTCAAAACCGGCATCATCAAGGTTCCGCTCAACGCCAGGATCTCGCCCCGCGAAATTCAGGCGATGATCGACGACTCCGGCGCAAGCGTCATCTTCGTCCACAGCACACTCTCGCATGCCGTCCTTGAGGACCGTGCGAGCCGAAAGTCCCTTCGAGACATCATCGTCATCGGCGACGCCGTTCCCGGCTGCCTGGCCTATGAGGACCTGCTCGACCAGGGGTCCAGCGAAGCCGTCGCCGCCGGGCTCGATCCGGATGACATCTACAGCCTCGTTTACACGTCAGGGACGTCGGGTGTGCTGAAGGCGGCGATGCTGACGCACCGGAACTGGACCTGCCTGACCCGCGTCAACATCATGCGCAGCGGATCGGATCCGATGAAACCCAGCGTGATCGGGTATGTCGCACCGATCACCCATGCGGCGGGCGGGGCCATCCTGGCGAACCTCACGCGCGGCTCCACCAATATGCTGTTTCGCCAGTTCGAGCCCGAAGCCTTCCTGAGCGCCGTCGAGACGTTCGGGATCACCGACGTTCTGCTCGTTCCGGTGATGATCAATATGCTCCTGTCTTCGCCCACGGTGAGGGAGCGCGATCTCAGCTCATTGCAGTCGATCGTCTATGGCGCCGCCCCCATGTCGCCCGACCGGATCAAGCTGGCGCTCGAAATCTTCGGCCCTGTTCTCACCCAGGGGTATGGGCAGACGGAGTCC
>FSUP01000276.1_pt1 | contig 15187 bp, 18 predicted proteins | sample 1637431 | NCBI WGS metagenome assembly FSUP01 (sample SAMEA3914816, study PRJEB12502) | metagenome | biome: forest; material: soil | place: USA | collected 2011-09-16 | depth 0.3 m | reverse complement strand
AGGTCCGGCCGCAGGGCCTCGATCTGGTCGCGCGACAGCCCCTCCCAGGAGCCGATGGACAGCTCCACCAGCCGCTCGTCGGTCTCGAAGCCGCCGCCCAGCCCCGCCGCCTCGCTGATCAGCCGGGCCGTGGCCTGGGTCCGCCCCAGTGGGCTGGCGACAATCAGCCAGTCTCCGTGGCCCGCGATCCGCCCGCCGAACCAGGCTCCGACCTGCCGCGCCTGGGCGATGCCGATGTCCGTCAACGGTGAGTCGATGCGCCCCTGCAGACGTTGGTCGCGGTTGAACTCGGTCTGCCCGTGGCGGGTAAGATAGATCATGGCGTCCCTCTAGCGGGCGGCGTTACTGTCGTCACCCATGCGCGGAACCGGCGGCCCTGGCGCCCGTTGCGCCCGGAACTGGAGCGCGACAGGCTTAAGTGGAATCCGGTTAAGCCGGCCGTCGCGCTCCAACACTAGGAGAGGGCAGGAGGCGCGCCGATGACGGACTACGACGATCTGGAAGATCTCACCGAGCCGGAGGAGCTCCCTGTGCCCATCGTCCGCTGGCAGCCCAACCCCCGCACCACCCACGGCGCCGTGGCGGCCGGCGGCGCGGCGGCCGGCGGCGTCGCCATCGGCAGCGGCTTGGCCCTCGCCTTCGCCCTGGGCGCGGTGGCCATCGGCGCCGTCGCCATCGGCGCCCTGGCCCTGGGCCGCCTCTCCGTCGGCAGCGCCCGCTTCGGCAAGGTCGAGATCGACGAACTGGTGGTGGGCAGGCTGAAGATCAGGGAGCGGTAGCTGGGGGCGTGTCTCAGCTATCCCCCATGTTCCGTCATCCTCGGGCGTCAGTCCCGAGGATCCATGAACTCATGAGATCGAGCGGCGAGTACCGAAGGGCGAGCCGAGCAGTGACGTCGGCCGACAGCTAGTGCCGCTCCGCGACCAATTCTACAGCGCGTATGGATCCTCGGGACTTACGCCCGAGGATGACGGTGAAATGGGCAAGGGCGCCGTCGGCCGCTTCACCCCTACGCCCCCACCCCCTCCAGCACCGGCACCGTCTGCGCCAGCCGCCCGCCGATGCGGATCGGCTCAATCCGGCGGGCCAGCCCCGTCGCCGGGTCCGTCTCCAGATACACCCCGCACACCGTCGCCGGACCCTCGGCCGGCTTGTAGCGGCCGCCTGATATCCGGGTCGTGAACCGCCTCAGCGGCTCTTCCTTGTCGTTGCCAATGACGCTGTCGTAGTCGGCGCAGGCGCCTGCGTCGGTCTGGTAGGCGGTTCCGCCGTTCAGGATCTGGCAGTCGGCCGTCGGCACATGGCTGTGGGTGCCCACCACCAGGCTGGCGCGCCCGTCGCAGAAGTGCCCCATGGCCATCTTCTCGCTGGTCGCCTCGGCGTGCATGTCGACGATGATGGCGTCCGCCGCCTGGCCCAGCGGGCAGGCGTTCAGCTCCCGGTCGATGGCCGCGAAGGGATCATCCAGGGCGTCCATGAACACCCGCCCCAGCAGGTTCACCACCATCACGTTGTGGCCCTGCTCGGTGGTGAACATCTGCGATCCGCGGCCGGGCGTGTCGGCCAGGATCGGATAGTTCAGCGGCCGGATCAGCCGCGGCTCGCGGACGATGTAGGTCAGCGCCTCGCGCTGGTCCCAGGAATGGTTGCCCAGGGTCAGGCAATCGGCGCCCGCCTGGAACAGCTCGCGCGCGGTGTTCTCGGTGATCCCGAAGCCGGCCGCCGCGTTCTCGGCGTTGACGATCACGAACTCCAGGCCAAGCTTGCGCTTGAGACCCGGCAAATGCTCGGCGAGGCCCTCGCGGCCCGACCGGCCCACGATGTCTCCAAAAAAAGCTAGACGCATCAGATGTCCTTTCGGACCCCGATATAGCCGTTTTCCGTCAAAATGGCGTCCAGAGGCTGATCATGGGCTTCCGCGGGCGCCGCGGCGACCTCCTGGCCGGCGTAGGCCAGGCCCAGGACGAACACCGGCCCCGCCGCCCGCAGCGCCGCCAGCGTGCGGTCATAGTGCCCCCCGCCCTGCCCCAGCCGCCCGCCGCGCCGATCGAACGCCAGCACCGGGGCTATGACCAGGCTGGGGAAGACCTGCGGCGCCGAGGCCGGCGGCGAGGGGATGCCGAAGGCGTCCGGCTCCTGGGTGTCACCAGCCCGCAGCAGCCGAAACGTCAGGGGCGCGTCGGGGTAGGCCACGGGCATGGCGATCGTCGCGCCGCCGTCGGCCAGGCGCTCCAGCACGATCGAAGGGTCCAGCTCGGCGCCCTGGGCATGGTAGCCGCCGACCACGCCGAACCGCCCGACCAGGACGTCAGGCAAGGCCAGCGCCGCGCGCTCGGCCGCGCTGGCGTCGTCGGCGGCCAGGCCGCGCCGCCGCCTTCGCATCATCGCGCGCAGGGCGGCCTTGTCGTTGATCGGCGGATCTACAGCCACTTTGCCCCCTGGGGGAAACCTTGCCCCCTAAGGCAATAGGTGGCGGCGCCACGAAAACCGTGAAGGCGGTTTAAATCCCCTCGGACCTGGTAGACCAGGTGGGCGCCGTGTGTCCGGAACCACGATTCCGGCCAGGGACAGCTCCCTTTCGAGTGAATTAAGGTCCCCGGGATTTGGTGCCTTCGACGCGAGTCGCAGCAAGACCCGCCACCTGACAAGTTAGGGCGTCCACGGATGCGCCACAAGGCGGCATGTTGGACCGCACCCCTACTCCGCCCCGATCGCTTCAATCCGCTCCGCCGCGGCTTCGATCGCCGCCACCGCCGCGTCCTGGGTATGGTCGTGGACGTCCCGGAGGCGGCCGAGTTCCGCCTCCATGGCGGTGGTTCGTCCCTTGGCCAGCGAAAGCTCGTCGGCCAGCATCAGCGCCGCCATCAACAGCAGCCGCGTCTCCCCCAGTGGCCCGACCTCTGAAGACACCTGCCGCACCTGGCGGTCGATGGTGGCGGCCAGACTGCGCAGGTGCGCTTCCTGGCCGTCTTCGCAGCCCACCGCATAGCTGCGGCCGTTCACGTCGATGGTCAGCTGCGCCATCTCAGCCCGCTCCCGCCGAAGCGGACGACTCGCCCAGGGCGGCGCGGATATCGGCAATCGCGCGGGTCAGGGCCTCCGAAGCCTGGGCGCCGGCCGCCTCCAACTCGCGCTCCCGCGCCCGGGCGGACTCGAGTTCGGCCTCGAGCCGCTCGCGCTGCGCGTCGGACGCGCCATCCTGGCCCCGCCCTTGCGCCAGGCGCTGCTCCAGCCCGGCCACCGCCGCCTCGAGGCGCCGTGTCGCCAGGGTCAGGGCGCCCTCCCCGCCGCCGTCCGCCGTCATTGCTCCGTGCTCCGTCGATATTAACGCTCTTAGACCGCTGTTCGCCGAAGGCGTAAAGCATTGACGCGGCGAAGGTGTGTCGGCGCGGACGGCACACGCGGTCGGATGAGGGCGTGACAGCGGCCCCTGTTCGCGGCATTTGCGGCGGCCCCCCCAGATGGAAGCCGCCATGGCCGACGCCAACGAACTGACCGACATCCTCGATCTCGAACGCATCGAGCTGGACATGTTCCGCGGCTTCACCCCGCCTGAGGAGCGCAGCCGCATCTACGGCGGCCAGGTGGTGGCCCAGGCCCTGACCGCCGCCTACCACACCATCGAGGACCGCATCTGCGCCTCGTTGCACGCCTACTTCATCCGTCCGGGCGACCCCAGCGTGCCGGTGCTCTACATGGCCGAGCGGGTGCGGGACGGCGGCTCCTTCAGCGTGCGGCGGGTCATCGCCGTCCAGCACGGCGCCCAGATCTTCAACCTGGCCGCCACCTTCCAGGTCGCCGAGGAAGGCTTCGAGCACGAGGCGACGATGCCCGACGTGCCCGCGCCGGAAACCCTGCTCAACGAGGAACAGTTGCGCGAAGCCGCCGGCGTCGCGCCGGAGCCCGGCCGCCGCCCCTGGCCCGTCGAGGTCCGTCCGGTCGATCCCATCGCCCGGGGCGACATGACCCCGCGCGAGACGGAAAACGCCGTCTGGTTCAAGTCCCGCCAGCCAGTCCGGCCGGACACGCCGGCCAACCAGTGCGCCCTGGCCTACGCCTCCGACATGACCCTGCTCGACGCCTCCCTGCGCCCCCACCCGGTGAACTGGGACAGCGGCGGCATGCAGGTGGCCAGCCTCGACCACGCCCTGTGGTTCCACCGTCCCAGCGACTTCGGCGACTGGCACCTCTACGTCATGGACAGCCCCAGCGCCTCCGGCGGCCGCGGCTTCAACCGCGGCTCAATCTTCGCCCGCGACGGCCGCCTGGTGGCGTCTGCGGCGCAGGACGGCCTGATCCGGCACCGGCCGAAGAAGGGGTAGTGAGGGCGCGGCAGCCAAGCTAGCTTCGGGGCGGCTGTGATCTGGGGGAAATCTCGAATGACGCGCCGCACGCTCGCGCTCTGCGCGGTCTTCTCTTCCCTGCCGGCCGCCCTGGTGGCCGGCTTCATGCTGTTTGCGGCGCTGGACCATAACCCTCAGGAAGAATTCTACAGCGCCTCGACGGGCCTGCAGTGGGAGTCGGCCGTTCCCTTGGTAGGCGTCTGGTTCCTGGTGGTGTTCATCCCAGCCTTCTTGTTCAGCCTGGCAATGGCGGCCCTCGCAGGGTCCAGCGACCGAAGCCCGCACCCTGGGAAGCAACCACCCCCGCTTGCTTGACCGTTCCGCCCCCTCATGCGAAGCGCCGGGCGCCCGGTCCCGGGCTTCTTCAGATTCCCCACAGCCTAGAGACGTCAATGCCCGCCTCCGCGACCCAAATGGCCAACGCCATCCGCGCCCTGTCCATGGATGCGGTGCACCGCGCCAAGTCCGGTCACCAGGGCATGCCGCTGGGCATGGCCGACGTGGCCACGGTGCTGTGGACGAAGTTCCTGAAGTACGACGCCGCCAAGCCGCAGTGGGCCGACCGCGACCACTTCGTGCTGTCGGCCGGCCACGGCTCGATGCTGCTCTACAGCCTGCTGCACCTGACCGGCTTCCCGGGCATGACCATCGAGGAGATCCGGAACTTCCGCCAATGGGGCTCCAGGACCCCCGGCCATCCCGAGTACGGCCACACCCAGGGTGTGGAGACCACCACCGGCCCCTTGGGCCAGGGTCTGGCCACCGCCGTCGGCATGGCCATGGCCGAGCGCTCCATGGCCGCTCGCTACGGCGCCGACCTGGTCGACCATCGCACCTGGGTGATCGCCGGCGACGGCTGCCTGATGGAGGGCGTCAGCCACGAGGCCATCCACCTGGCCGGACGGCTGAAGCTGAACAAGCTGATCGTCCTCTTCGACGACAACAACACCACCATCGACGGCCTCGCCACCATCTCCGAGACCGGCGATCAGCAGGCCCGCTTCAAGGCCGCCGGCTGGGCGGTCAAGGCCGTGGACGGCCACGACCCGGGCAAGATCGCCGCCGCCATGCGCTGGGCTGCCAGGCAGGACAAGCCGGTGCTGCTGGCCTGCAAGACGCTCATTTCCAAGGGCGCCGGCCCCAAGGAAGGCGACGCCCACAGCCACGGCTACGCCCTGTTCGACGCCGAGATCGCCGCCGCGCGCACGGCCATGGGCTGGACCGCCGAGCCCTTCGTGATCCCGGACGACATCGCCGACGCCTGGAAGAAGGCCGGCAAGCGTGGCGCCCGCGACCGCCGCCGCTGGGACGCGCGCCTCAAGGCCGCCGACAACCTGCGCGCCGACTTCCTGCGCGCCGTGAAGGGCGAACTTCCCAAGGACGCCTTCGCCGCCCTGGACGCCCACATCGCCAAGGCCGCCGCCGACAAGCCCGCCGCCGCCACCCGCCAGCACTCCGGCGCGGCGCTGGAGCACCTGATCGCGCATATCCCCGAGATGATCGGCGGTTCGGCCGACCTGACCGGCTCCAACAACACCATCGTCAAAGGCATGGAGCCCTTCGACATCCCGGGCTACGCCGGCCGTTACGTCCACTTCGGCGTCCGCGAGTTCGGCATGGCCGCGGCGCTGAACGGCATGGCCCTGCACGGTGGGGTGATCCCATATTCCGGGACGTTCCTGGTGTTCTCCGACTACAGCCGCCCGGCCATCCGCCTGGGCGCCCTGATGGGGACCCGCGCCATCCACGTGATGACCCACGACTCCATCGGCGTCGGCGAAGACGGCCCCACCCACCAGCCGGTGGAGCATGTCGCCGCCCTGCGCGCGATCCCGAACCTGCTGGTCTTCCGCCCCGCCGACGCGGTGGAGACCGCCGAGTGCTGGAAGGCCGCCCTCACCGCCACGACCTCCTCGATCATGGCCCTGTCGCGCCAGAAGACCGCCGCGGTGCGCTCGTCCGCCGGCGACCTTTCCGCCAAGGGCGCCTACGAGCTGGCCCCGGCCGAGGGCGAGGCCGACGTCACCCTCTTCGCCTGCGGCACGGAAGTCGCCATCGCCATGGCCGCCCGCGACAAGCTCCACGCCCAGGGCGTCGGAACCCGCGTCGTCTCGACCCCTTGCTGGGAGCTGTTCGAGGCCCAGGACGCCCGCTACCAGGCCGCCGTCATCGGCAAGACCCCCGTCCGCCTGGCCGTCGACGCCGGCGTGCGTCAGGGCTGGGACCGCTTCATCGGCCAGGAGGGCCTCTTCGTCGGCATGACCGGCTTCGGCGCCTCCGCCCCCGCCGAGCGCCTCTACCAGCAATTCGGCATCACCGCGGACGCCGTGGCCCAGGCGGTGACGGCGAAGCTGGGGTAGGGACGCCCCTCCTCAGAACACCGCCTTATCCGCCTCGTCCATCGCCTTCTTGATGTCCGGCGCGTGGCGATAGCGGTAGCGCAGCAACCGTTCGTCCCCGTCCACGTGTTGGCACTGCAGGCGCCGCAGCGTCGCCGGCGCCCGGGGCGAAGCGCTGAGCTTGAGGTCGTAGGCGCCGTAGTTGAACCACCTGTTGCAGGCCATTCGCCGCTGGATCACGGCGGCGATGGCCGGCGGCTGGGCGCTGGTCAATCTGTCCACCGCATCCTCGTATTCGCCGGCGCGGACCGTGCCGGCGAAGCTTGTCGCCATGGCCGCCACGGCCAGCAGGCAGGAACAGCGCATCTACAGCCCCTATCAATCGAGTATCCCCGCGCCCGATCTTGGGCGCCTCAGGCCTTGACTTCCAGTCCCCCGACCGCAAAACCGCCCGCAAAATCGAAAAAGGAATCCGCTCATGCCCGTTCGCGTCGCCATCAACGGCTTTGGCCGCATCGGCCGGCTCGTCCTGCGCTCGATCTTCGAGCACGCGCGCCGCGACATCGAGGTGGTGGCGATCAACGACCTGGGCCCTGTGGAAACCAATGCGCATCTTCTCAGATACGACAGTGTCCACGGAAGGTTCCCCGGCCTGGTCAGCGTCGACGGCGATTCCATCGACATCGGCCTGGGCAAGATCAAGGTCACCGCCGTGCGCGACCCGGCCGCCCTGCCGCACAAGGACCTGGGCGTCGACATCGCCCTGGAATGCACCGGCCTGTTCACCAAGCGCGACAAGGCCGCCGCCCACCTGGACGCCGGCGCCCGCAAGGTGCTGATCTCCGCCCCCGGCGACGGCGCTGACAAGACCATCGTCTATGGCGTCAACCACGAGACCCTGACCGCCGCCGACACCGTCGTCTCCAACGGCTCGTGCACCACCAACTGCCTGGCGCCCGTGGCCAAGGTGCTGTCGGACCTGTGCGGCATCGAGCGCGGCTACATGACCACCATCCACGCCTACACCGGCGACCAGCCCACCCTCGACACCCTGCACTCGGACCTCTACCGCGCCCGCGCCGCGGCCATGTCGATGATCCCCACCTCCACCGGCGCGGCCAAGGCCATCGGCCTGGTGCTGCCCCAGCTGGCCGGCAAGCTGGACGGCTCGTCCATCCGCGTGCCCACCGCCAACGTCTCGGTGATCGACCTGAAGATCGTGCCGGGCCGCGACGTCACCCGCGACGAGATCAACGAAGCCCTCCGCGCCGCCGCCGCCGACGGCCCCCTGCGCGGCATCCTGGCGGTGACCACCGATCCGCTGGTCTCCATCGACATGAACCACGTCGCCGCCTCCTCCACCGCCGCCCTGCCCCAGACCCAGGTGATCGAGGGCAAGCTGGCCCGCGTCCTGGCCTGGTACGACAACGAATGGGGCTTCTCCACCCGCATGGCCGACACCGCCCTGGCGATGGCGAAGCTGTAGGACGGGCAATGATCAGGGGGTTGTGCGCCGGCTGGTTGTCGGTCTGATCTCCCATGGCGCGAACCTCGCGAGCTTGAACTGACACCTTCACCCCGGCCCCTCCCCGCAAGGGGGAGGGGGGCATGGCCGGAGCCAAACCTTTGACCTTCAAGACCCTCGACGACGCCGATCTCCGCAACAAGCGCGCCCTCGTCCGCGTCGACTTCAACGTCCCCATGGCGGACGGCAAGGTCACCGAGGACACCCGCCTGCGCTCGGCCCTGCCGACCATCGAGAAGATCCGCAAGGCTGGCGGCAAGGTCATCCTGCTGTCCCACTTCGACCGGCCCAAGGGCAGGCGCGTACCCTCCATGAGCCTGAGGCCCGTGGTCGAGCCGCTGTCGCGCCTGATCGGCGTCCCGGTCGCCTTCGCCGACGACTGCGTGGGTCCCGACGCCGCCAAGGTCGTCCACGCCATGCAGCCCGGCGACGTCGCCCTGCTGGAGAACCTGCGCTTCCATCCAGGCGAAGAGGCCAACGACCCGGCCTTCGCCGCCGAACTTGCCCAGAGCGGCGACCTCTACGTCAACGACGCCTTCTCCGCCGCCCACCGCGCCCACGCCTCCACCGAGGCCCTGGCCCGCCTCCTGCCGGCCTACGCGGGCGAGGCCATGCGCCGCGAGCTGGACGCCCTGGAAGCGGCCCTCGGCCACCCCCGGCGGCCGGTCCTGGGCGTGGTCGGCGGTTCCAAGGTTTCCACCAAGCTGGAGCTGATCCACAACCTGATCCTCAAGCTCGACCGCCTGGCCATCGGCGGCGGCATGGCCAACACCTTCCTCTTCGCCCAGGGCCACGACGTGGCGGCCTCCTATTGCGAGAAGGACCTGGCCGGCACGGCCCGGCAAATCATGGCCTTCGCGCAGCAGAACAAATGCGAGCTGCTCCTGCCCATCGACATCGTGGTGGCCGAGAAGATCGAGCCGGGCGCCGCCGCCCGCGTCCGCGACCTTGGCCAGCTGGACGAGCATGAGCGCATCCTCGACGCGGGGCCAAAGACGGTGGCGCGCCTGGAAGCGGCCATGGACCAGTCCAAAACCCTGATCTGGAACGGTCCCCTCGGCGTTTTCGAGACACCGCCCTTCGACGCCGCCACCACCGCGGCCGCCCGCCACGCCGCCGCCCTGGCCAAGGCCGGCAAGCTGGTCGCCGTCGCAGGCGGCGGCGACACCGTCGCGGCCTTGCATCACGCGGGGGTAGCCGGCGATTTTACCTTCGTATCCACCGCGGGCGGCGCCTTCCTGGAATGGATGGAAGGCAAGACCCTGCCCGGCGTCGCTGCGCTGGAACGGCAAGCGGCGCAAGTCGAGGGACCCGCATGATCATCGAGCCGCGTATCCGGGGCTTCATCTGCCTGACGGCCCATCCCGCCGGCTGCGCGGCCCATGTGCGCCAGCAGATCGAGGCCGTCCGCGCCGGCGGCCCCATTGACGGCGCGCCCAAGCGGGTGCTGGTGCTGGGCTGCTCGGGCGGCTACGGCCTGGCCTCCCGCATCGTCGCGGCCTTCGGCGGCGGGGCGGCGACCATCGGCGTTTCCTTCGAAAAGCCCCCGGCCGAGACCAAGACCGCCACCGCCGGCTGGTACAACAACCTGGCCTTCGAGCGCGAGGCCGCCGCGGCCGGCCTGCCCTGCGCCACCCTGGACGGCGACGCCTTCTCCGACGCCATGAAGACGCGGACCGCCGACGCCATCCGCGACCTGGTCGGCCAGGTCGACATGGTCATCTACAGCATGGCCGCCCCCGTCCGGACCGACCCCAAGACCGGCGAGACCTACCGCTCGGCGATCAAGCCCCTGGGGGCTCCGGTCCAGGTCAAGACCCTGAACACCGACAAGGGCGAGGTCTTCGACACCGAGCTGGCCCCCGCCACCGAGGCGGAGATCGCCGCCACGGTGAAGGTGATGGGCGGCGAGGACTGGGAGCTGTGGATCTCGGCCCTGGCCGACGCCGGCGTCCTGGCGCCAGGCTTCCAGACCCTGTCCTACACCTACATCGGCAGCGCACTGACCTGGCCGATCTATTGGAAGGCCACCCTGGGCCGGGCCAAGGAAGACCTCGACCGCGCCGCCGCCGCCCTCCGCGCCGCCCACGGCCCGGACGCTGCCCGCGTGATCTCGCTCAAGGCCGTGGTCACCCAGGCCAGCTCCGCCATTCCCGTAGTGCCGCTCTACGGCGTGGTGCTGTTCAAGGTCATGAAGGCCATGGGCCTGCACGAGGGCTGCATCGAGCAGATCGACCGCCTGTTCCGCACCCGGCTCACCGGACCAGCGCCCCCGCCCTTGGACGAAGCCGGCCGCATCCGTCTGGACGACTGGGAGCTTTCGGACGCCGTGCAGGACGAGGTGACGCGGCGCTGGCCGCTGCTGACCACCCAGACCCTGCCGGAGCTGGCCGACCTGGCGACCTTCCGCGCCGACTTCCTTAAGATCTTCGGCTTCGGCCTGGAAGGCGTAGACTACGGCGCCGACCTCGATCCGAGGGAACTTCCGGCGTCGGCGGCCTCTTAGGACTCAGTTTTGCAACGCGACCACGCAGACGTAAGTCTGTGTTCGATACCGAGGAAATAGGACCATGGCGCGAATTACCCTGAGACAGCTCCTCGACCACGCCGCCGAGCACAGCTATGCGGTGCCGGCCTTCAACATCAACAACATGGAACAGGGCCTGGCCATCATGGAGGCCGCGGCGTCGGTGGGCGCCCCGGTGATCATCCAGGCCAGCCGCGGCGCCCGCCAGTACGCCAACGACATTGTGCTGGCCCGCCTGATCGACGCCCTGGTCGAGCTCTACCCCGACATCCCGGTCTGCATGCACCAGGACCACGGCAACAACGAAGCCACCTGCGCCACGGCGCTGCAGTACGGCTTCACCAGCGTGATGATGGACGGCTCGCTGAAGGCCGACGCCAAGACTCCCGCCGACTACGACTACAACGTCGCCGTCACCCGCCGCGTGGTCGACATGGCCCACTGGATCGGCGCCTCGGTGGAGGGCGAGATCGGCGTGCTGGGCAGCCTGGAAACCGGCATGGGCGAAAAGGAAGACGGCCACGGCTTCGAGGGCAAGCTCGGCCACGACCAGCTGCTCACCGATCCCGACCAGGCCATGGAGTTCGTCCGCGCCACCGAGGTCGACGCCCTTGCCATCGCCATGGGCACCAGCCACGGCGCCTACAAGTTCACCCGCAAACCGGACGGCGACATCCTGGCGATGCACGTCATCGAGGCGGTGCACCGGCGCCTGCCCAACACCCACCTGGTGATGCACGGCTCCTCCTCCGTGCCCCAGGAGCTGCAGGACGTCATCAACCACTACGGCGGCGCCATTCCCCAGACCTGGGGCGTGCCGGTGGAGGAAATCCAGCGCGGCATCAAGCTGGGCGTGCGCAAGGTCAATGTCGACACCGACAACCGTCTGGCCATGACCGGCGCCATCCGCAAGGTCCTGGCCGAGGACCCGGCCGAATTCGACCCGCGCAAATACCTCAAGCCCGCCATGGAAGCCATGCGCGGCGTCTGCCGCCAGCGCTTCGAGGAATTCGGCGCCGCCGGCTGGGCCGACAAGATCAAGCCCCTGCCGCAGTCGACCATGGCCAAGCGCTACGCCGCCGGCGAACTGGCCCCGAAGTTCAACACCGCGCGGGTGGCGGCGGAATAGGGGTCACCAGAGGCGCGAAACGCCGGTTGCATCGAACACCCGTTCGTTCGAGACCAGCGTCAGGCCTTCAAGAATGGCCTGGGCTATCAGCAGTCGATCAAACGGGTCTTTGTGAGCGAAGGGCAAGCTTCCGCCGAGGTCGGCATGGGCGGTCGAAATGTCCAGCGCTGAAAAGCCCTCTTCGGCAACTTGGCGTTCGAATTCGTACGCCAGCAGTACAGCTTGAGGCAGCTTGCCGACCCGCACCTTGGTGGTCACTTCCATCGCCGAGACGGCGCTGACGAGCACATCGTTCTCAGGATTGACAATTGCGGCATACGCGGTCCGAGAGAGAGCCGGATCGTCCAACAGCCACCAGATGAGAGCATGGGTGTCGAGGAGAAGCCTCAAGCACCCTCACCGTTCCACAGCGCCAGTTCATCCTCGGGCAGGGGGTCGAAGAAGGCGTCGGTCAGCGCGATCTTGCCTTTCAAGCGGCCGGGCACACGCGCCTTCTTCGGGGAGGGTCCAGCGAGGACTAGTTTCACCACGGGCTTATCGCCGCGCGCTATTGTCACTTCCTCGCCAGCCTCGACGGCGGCAATGAGCTTGGAGAGCTGCGACTTGGCCTGATGAATCTTGACGATCATGTCGCTTAGCTAAGCACTTAGCTAAGGCGCGTCAAGTCCTCAATGCACCGTGTGCGCCGACTGGTTCCGCCGCCACAGCTCCTCGGTCAGCACATTGGCGAACCCGATCCAGCCCAGGTACGGCGAGGCCAGGCTCGCCGCCGGGGCGTCGATGCGCCGGGCCTGCCAGGTGTAGGCCGCCGCCGCGCCCAGCGTCGCCACCGCCGTCGTCAGTTGTCCGCCAAGGCGCCTGGGGCCAAGCGCCATCCAGAGGGCGTTGAAGCCCTGGATCAGTCCCCACAAGGTCAGCGCCCGGGTCCTCGCCCGGCTGGGCGGCGCGTTCCAGATCCGCAGGCCCGACAAGGTCAGCGCCATGAACAGCGGCGGCCACACCACCGCGAACACGGCCGGCGCCTGCAGCGCCGCTGGCCTGGATCGCCCAGGGGACGCCTTGGCCTTCTTATCGGTGGTCGATGCGGTTCGGCGGGCCGCCATGGCGGAGATGAGCACAGCCCCGATCGACATGGCGATCCCCGCCACGACATGGGACCTGGCCCGGTCGCCGACGTGGCTCCGCCTCTTCGCGGGCGTGGCGGAATGCGGCGCGGCCATGCTGACCTCCTGGAGGCGACCTGGGCGGGAAACCTCGCGAAGTAACAGGCGGCGCCGGGGTTTGTTCCTAACTCCCCTCCAGCTCGCCCAGCGCGCTCTGCAGGTAGTTGTGCTCGCCCAGCGAGGCCAGGAGCGCCAGCTGGGTCTCCAGGAAGTCGATGTGCTCTTCGGTGTCGCGCAGGATCTCTTCGAGGATCTCGCGGCTGATATAGTCCTTGGCGGTCTCGCATTGCGCCACGCCCCCCACCAGGGTCGAGCGGCCGGCCAATTCCAGCGCCAGATCCGCGGCCAGCCCCTCCGGCACGGTCTCGCCGATCTTCAGCTTGTGCAGGTCCTGCAGGTTGGGCAGGCCCTCCAGGAACAGGACACGCTTGATCAGCTTGTCGGCGTGCTTCATCTCGCCGATGGACTCGTCGTAGGTGATCCGGCCCAGGCGTTTGAAGCCCCAGTTCTCGTACATGCGGGCATGCAGGAAATACTGGTTCACCGAGGTCAGCTCATTGGTGAGCACCGCGTTCAGAAGCTTGATGATCGCCCGATCGCCTTGCATCGTCCGCTCTCCACCTCAACACACGCCACCCTCCCGCCGGGGTTCGCGGCTGGCAAGCTGATTGTTGCTTGGAGAGCGACCCTATTCGGCCGCGTAGCGCAGGGCCTCGCGGGACTCGTCGATCATGTCGCGCATTTCGCAGACGCACTTGGCGCAGCGGGGGGAGCATCCATTGGCCCTGAACACCTCCGCCGGCCGGACGGCGCCCGCCTCGATGGCGGCCCGGACCTCACGTTCGCGGAGGCCGTTGCAGTTGCAGACGTACATGAAGGGTCGACGCGCCTTTCCGATGTCCCCTTGATATAGCCAGATGCGAACGCCGATGCAACTCATTCGCATGTAGGGGAGTCGTCACATTGTCGCGGTAGCCTCGCCAGACATCATTCTCTTCCCCAGAGCGAAGCGGTGGGGGAAGTACCCGCGAAGCGGGGGATGGGGGCTCCAGCTTGACGCGAAAGCTGGCTCTCCGCTGGAGCCCCCTTCGTCTCGCGCCCCCAACCGCTCTTACTCGCCGGCCGCCGGCAAGCGGGGCGCGATCCACTTCCCCCACCACTTCGTTCGGGGGAAGAGAACGGATGATGGGCCGCCGCCCCGCCTCCCATTTCTGCCGGTTCCGTACAAACCAGCCGCAGCATTGTCCGATGCGTCACCGCCAGCTTGGGCGTAAAACGCCGTTATGCATCTCGACGCGCTCCTGCTCTCGCGCCTTCAATTCGCCTTTACGCTTGCGTTCCACATCATCTTCCCGAGCTTCACCATCGGCCTGGCCAGTTTCCTGGCGGTGCTCGAGGGTGCGTGGCTGGCGACCCGGCGCGAAGTCTTCCAGAGGCTCTATCTGTTCTGGATCAAGATCTTCGCCTTGAGCTTCGGCATGGGCGTCGTCTCCGGCGTGGTGATGAGCTACCAGTTCGGGACCAACTGGAGCGTCTTCTCCCGCATCGCCGCCCCGGTCATCGGACCCCTCCTCGCCTTCGAGGTGATCATCGCCTTCTTCATGGAGGCCAGCTTCCTGGGCGTGATGCTGTTCGGCTGGAAGAAGGTCGGGCCCCGCCTGCATTTCGCCGCCACCTGCATCGTCGCCGTCGGCACCCTGCTCTCGGCCTTCTGGATCATCTCCGCCAACAGCTGGATGCAGCATCCGACGGGCTTCGCGATCCTGCCGGACGGGCGCCTGACGGCCGTGGACTGGTGGCAGGTCGTGTTCTCGCCGACCTTTCCCTACCGCCTCGTCCACATGGTCCTGGCCGCCTACCTCACCACGTCCCTGGTGGTGGGCGCCGCCTCGGCCTGGATCCTGCTCAAGGACCCCAGGCAGCCGGAATCGAGGATCGCCCTGCGCATGGCCATCGGCATGTTCGCCATCATCGCGCCGCTGCAGGTGCTTGTAGGCGACGCCTCGGGCAAGGAGGTTCAGAAGCTCCAGCCGGTGAAGCTGGCCGCCATCGAGAGCTTCTGGGACACCAAGAGCCACCAGGCCCTGCACCTGATCGCCTGGCCCGACCGCGCGATCGCCGGCAACCGCTGGGAAATCTCCATCCCTGACCTGGGCAGCGT
>FSUP01000121.1_pt1 | contig 15264 bp, 17 predicted proteins | sample 1637431 | NCBI WGS metagenome assembly FSUP01 (sample SAMEA3914816, study PRJEB12502) | metagenome | biome: forest; material: soil | place: USA | collected 2011-09-16 | depth 0.3 m | reverse complement strand
GCATCATCCAGGGCATCATCGGCCGGGTCCGCGACGGCACCGCCAACAGTCCCCAGGCCGCGGCCATGGCGGATCGCGTCCCGGCCCTTGGCGAGGCCGCCTGGCGCTTCGCGCAGAAGGCAGGCGCGGTCTAGCGCCACTCTGCCCTGGCGTGACCCGCCGTCTCCCAGGTTGCGCCCTGAATTCGCTCAGCTTGTTCTTCGAAATATTCAAGCTTCGCAATTCCGGATTCTCCGCATCCGTCGCTTATACGTGGCGGGGGCCGGATATATTTTGCCCCCGAAGCCATTAGAATCTTGCGTTTTTCTTCGATTGGGCCATCTGTAGGGCGTCGTTGGCACTCACAGGCGCCGACTGCCAAACGTGGCCGCGCCTTTGCGGGCCCGCTCCATCGGAGATACCGCCATGGCCTTTCGTCCCCTGGGTGATCGCGTCGTCATTCGACGCGTCGAAGAAGAAGCCAAGACCAAGGGCGGGATCATCATCCCCGACACCGCCAAGGAAAAGCCGCAGGAAGGCGAAGTCATCTCCGTCGGCCCCGGCGCGCGCGACGAGGACCAGAAGCGCATCCCCATGGACGTCAAGCCCGGCGACCGCATCCTGTTCGGCAAGTGGTCGGGCAGCGAGGTGAAGATCGACGGCGACGACCTGCTGATCATGAAGGAATCCGACATCCTCGGGATCCTCGACCCTGCCGCCGCTCAGGCGAAAGCCGCCTAGCGACCCGCTTCCAATCCATTCATCCTACGTTTTCGAAAGCACAGGCTCATGGCCGCCAAGCAAGTTCACTTCTCTTCCGACGCCCGCGACGGGCTCCTGCGAGGGGTCAATATTCTCGCCAACGCGGTGAAGGTCACCCTGGGCCCCAAGGGCCGCAACGTGGTGATCGAAAAGTCATACGGCGCCCCGCGCTCGACCAAGGACGGCGTCACCGTCGCCAAGGAAATCGAGCTCGACGACCGCTTCGAGAACCTCGGCGCCCAGCTGATCCGCGAGGTCGCCTCCAAGACCAGCGACAAGGCCGGCGACGGCACCACCACCGCCACGGTCCTGGCCCAGGCCATCGTCGTCGAAGGCCTCAAGTCCGTGGCCGCCGGCATGAACCCGATGGATCTGAAGCGCGGCGTCGAAAAGGCCGTGATCGCAGTCGTCGACAGCATCAAGAGCTCATCGCGCAAGGTCACCACCAATGAGGAGATCGCCCAGGTCGGCACGATTTCCGCCAACGGCGACAAGGAAGTCGGCGACATGATCGCCAAGGCGATGGCCAAGGTCGGCAACGAGGGCGTCATCACCGTCGAGGAAGCCAAGACCCTCGAGACGGAACTCGAGATCGTCGAGGGCATGCAGTTCGACCGCGGCTACCTGTCGCCCTACTTCATCACCAACGCCGACAAGATGGAGGCCGAGCTCGAAGACGCGCTGGTCTTCCTGTCGGAAAAGAAGCTTTCCAGCCTGCAGCCGTTGCTGCCGCTGCTCGAGGCTGTGGTCCAGTCGGCCCGGCCGCTGCTGATCGTCGCCGAGGACATCGACGGCGAAGCCCTGGCCACCCTGGTGGTCAACAAACTCCGCGGCGGCCTGCGCGTCGCGGCGGTTAAGGCGCCGGGCTTCGGCGATCGCCGCAAGGCCATGCTTGAGGATCTCGCCATCGTCACCGGCGGCCAGGTCATCTCCGAGGACCTGGGGATCAAGCTCGAGAACGTGACCCTGGACATGCTGGGCAAGGCCAAGAAGGTCACCATCACCAAGGACGCCACCACCGTCGTCGACGGCGCGGGCGAGAAGACCGCGATCGAAGCCCGCATCGCCCAGATCAAGACCCAGATCGAGGATACCGACAGCGACTACGACAAGGAAAAGCTGCAGGAACGCCTGGCCAAGCTGGCCGGCGGCGTGGCGATCATCAAGGTCGGGGGCTCCACCGAGGTCGAGGTGAAGGAGCGCAAGGACCGCGTCGACGACGCCCTCAACGCCACCCGCGCGGCGGTCGAGGAAGGCATCGTGCCCGGCGGCGGCGTCGCCCTGCTCAAGGCCTCCAAGGCCCTGGACGCGCTCAAGGGTCTCAACCCGGACCAGGACGCCGGCATCGCCATCATTCGCCGTGCGCTGCAGGCCCCGATCCGGCAGATCTCCGAGAACGCCGGCGTCGAAGGCTCCATCGTGGTCAGCAAGGTGCTGGAGAACGCCTCCGCCACCTTCGGCTTCAACGCCCAGACCGAACAGTATGTCGACATGGTCCAGTCCGGCGTTATCGACCCGACCAAGGTGGTCCGCACCGCGTTGCAAGACGCCGCCTCCGTGGCCGGCATGATGATCACCACCGAGGCGGCCATCGTCGAAGCGCCCAAGAAGGGCGGCGGCGGCCAGCAAATGCCCGGCGGCATGGGCGGGATGGACTTCTAGGCCCCACCAGACCCGCATTTCCTCGGAGCCTGGCGCCAGATCGGCGTCAGGCTCCTACAGTTCGTCGTAGGGCGGTGGGAGCCGGCCGGCCTTGAACAGGATCACCGGTTCATCGTCGTAGTCGCCCATCTCGACATCCGCCGACGTCGAGAACGCCACCACACCCAGCCTGTAGGCGGACAGGCGCTCGGCCTTGCGGCAGGCCTCTTCGGAAGTGCGGCACGCCACGGCCGGCTCGGCTTTCAGTGCCAAGCCCCGTCCGGCGACAAAAGCCTGCACCAGATGCACCGTTTCTCTCGCCACTAGAAATCCACTCCCAAACAGGGCCGGCCGAGCCAGGGTCGTTCAAGGTTCCGAAGAGTCCTGTGTGCGGGCCTCGTCGTCCTGGGCGCTGGCCTCGCAGGCGCGCAGCGCGACCTCGCCGTCGACGGTGATCTGCCAACCGGCACGATTGCGTTCGGCCAGCCCCAGATCAGTCAGGGAGCGGGCGTCGGTGATGCTGATGTAGCCCACGTCACCGCCGGCCTTCTTTTCGGCGAGGTTGCGCAGCGCCGCGAGCTGACCGTCTGACAGGGTCATCGCGCACTCCCCAGCAGCCCGCCCCGCGTCGTGCGGATGACGGCCTTCAGCAGGATGGAACGTTGCACGGTTATGCCGGAAGCCCGCGCTTCCAGCCGCGCGCCCTTCAGGACCTCGCCCTGATGCCGTCCGCCCAACGCCCAGATTTCCGCCCGGATCTCCCGCGGCGTGATCCAGTACGACCGTAGCCATTCGAGGGGCTGGAAGGTCATCGACGAACTCGCGTCGACGACACGCCGCGGCCGCTGTCGTCAATCTGAACGGGGTGGTTCGCCACGGTCGCGCTCCCAAGGCCGATCGGGGGAGCAATCCTGTCTCTCAGCCGCCAGCCCGATGAGTCATCGCCAGCGATGTCCAATGGCTAGACCCTGCCCTTCGGCGTGTCGAGCGATCACTTCCCAGCCAGCGATTTACTTGCCACGCGGTTGCAACGAACTCGAACAGGCCTAGGCGGCCGTCGCGACATCTGCGGGCCCGTGATCGAGCCGATGGGCGCGCAACCGGAACGCCAGGATGCAGAGGCTGATGCCGGCGATCAGCGCATAGGCGCCGATCCACCAGGTGAGGACAACGGCGCCAATCAAGGGCGCGATGGCCAGCAGGGCGCCGAGCAGGACCGAGGCTATGCCGCCGAGCGCCATCCAGATCTGCCCGTGGTCCCGCCTCAGCCGGAACGCCGCGCCAATCGCGAGGACGCCGGTCACAAGGGACCAGGCCGCGACCACAAGCACGAAGCCCACCGCGGCGACGATCGGAAGCAGCAGGGCGACCGCGGCGGCGATCAGGTCCACGGCGCCTTCAAACACCAGCAGCGCCCAGCGTTCGTGCTGCCGCGCCGCGCGGACGGCGGAGACGATCGCGAACACGCCGTCGACCAGCGCAAAGGCCGCGAACAGAAGGATGAGCGCCAGCAAGGCCGCGCCCGGCAACAGCAGGGCGACGATTCCGAACAGGATTGCGGTCACGCCGCGCACGGCGACCGCCCACCAGTTCTGGGCCAGGATCGCACTCATGGTGTCGATGCGCGCTTCGGCGCTTGCGAAATGATCGTCGTGATGGGCCCCCGCGGCGTGAATGGTCACGGTAACTCTCCAGGTCTGACGGTTGGTGTTGCGTCGACGTTCGGCCCCTTGCATCTGGGGACGCGGACAAAAGACGAGGTTTCGGCCATGGCCTCCTCTCCTCGGCGTCCAGCATCGCCCGGCCCCGCCTGCAGGGCCAGTAGGGGCAATCCCTAAGGCGTTGTTCGGGCGTCATCGCTGGATGGCGACGCCGGTTCGAGGCCGGCGGCCAGGGCCATGCGAATGGCCTCGGACAGGTTGTGCGCGCCCAGCCGCTCCATGACATGCGCGCGATGGATCTCCACGGTCCTTGGACTGATGCCCAGGGCTTTGGCGATGATCTTGTTGGTGCCGCCGCCAAGCAGCCGCTCGAGCACCTCACGCTCGCGCGTGGACATTTCCGCTATCCGCGAGGCGCTGAACACAGCCTCTTCCGCCTGCTGGCGTTCATGAGCCGCCGCGCCGAGAGCCCCGGCCACGGCCGCGAGGAGTTGGGCGTCGCTGCAGGACATTTCGAGGAAGTCGGACGCGCCGCCCTTGATCATCCGCACCGCCAGAGTGACGTCGCCTTCATCTGCGCACATGATGATCACCGGAAGGTCCGACCTCCGCGCGCTGATTTCCGCCGGCTGCGGATGGCCGTCGAATCCTGACCCGTGGAGGTCGAGGATGCAGCCGGTGGCGACCAGCGGGGCAATCTCGATGAAGGCCCGCGCGGAGTCGAACCCTGTGACTTCATATCCCGCGGCGCCCAGCAGATGGGCATAACTCTGGCGGCGGGGGTCGGCCCCCTCGATCAGATAGACACGTGACTTATCTGGCATTGGCCAGTTCCAGCCGACGTCGCGACCATCTCAGGCCTGCACGTCTGTGGGGTCCGAGGCCCTAGTTGAATGCGGCGTCCAACTGGCTCAACGCGCGGGGTTCGAGCAGGTTCACCATCCGCCCGTCGATTGAGATCAATCCGCGCTGGCGCAACGCCGTAAAGCCCCGACTCACGGTCTCGCTGGACAGGCCAAGGTAGTCGGCGATGTCGTATCGAGACATGGGGAGCCGCAGTCGGCCCTCAGCGTTCATGCGGCCCGCCAGGTCCAGCAGGAAGCTGGCGATCTTTTGCAGCGCGCTGGCGCGCGCAAGCAGCAATAGGCGTCCGGTCGCCTGCTCGCCGCGTAGCGTGAACCACGCCTGAAGCTGAGTGGCGACCGCCCGATCGACAAGGGCGCGGCTCTCCAGTCGCGCGCGTTCGTATCGCACCATCGTGGCCCGATCGACGGCCTCGGCGGAGCAACCGTGTGTCGTGGCGCTCTCAAGGCCGAACAGTTCTCCAGCAACGATGAACTCACAGATCATGCGTCGGCCGCCTTGGCCGATCCGGAGGGTGCGGACCATCCCTTCCATGACTTCGTAGAGGCTATCCGCTTTGTCGGCCTCTTCGAAGACCCTCTCGCCGGGATCGAAAGTCGACGGCGATCCGTCGACCAGGCCGGCGAGACGGGGCGCGCGGCGGTCGGGAACCGGAAGGGTCGGCGGCGACCACGCGACACCGATGGATGCGGGGGTCGGCATATTGCGTCTCCTACCCGCCCCGAACGCGCATCCTGCGCTACTGCGGGGCGGGGACCAGTCCGGTTCATGCCTAAGGAATCCTCCGTCACGGTTGAAATAGTTGATAAAGATCAATCTCTTGATGAGATGTCACTCGCGCCTTCGACGGACCGACTGACGGCGGTCAGGGCGCGAGCCGCCGGAACGCGTTAGGGGGCGGGCTGTGGAACGGAGCCGGCGGCTCGTGCGCCTTGGCTTTGTTGGACACGCCAATCGATCATGGAGAATATCTCATGAAGACCGACGCGGACATCAAAAGGGACGTAGAAAACGAGTTGCGCTGGGATCCGGACATCGACGCGGCGGACGTCGCCGTGGCCGTAAAGGATCAGGTCGTGGCGCTGACTGGTTATGTGCGCAGTTATAGCCAGAAGTGGCAGGCCGAGCGGGACGTCAAGCGGGTCAGCGGCGTCGCGGGCATTGCGAACGATATCGAGGTGCGCCTGCCGTCGGTCGATCAGAGACCCGATCCTGAAATCGCCCGCGACGCCGCGGTGGCGATCAAGAGCCAGCTGCCATTCTGGCACGAACACATCACCCCGGTGGTCAAGGCCGGGTGGGTCACGCTCGAGGGTGAGGCCGAGTGGAACTTCCAGCGCGAACGGGCCGAGTCCGCCGTTCGTCACGTCCGCGGCGTCAAGGGTGTTTCCAACATGATCCTGATCAAGCCGCGGGTGGCCCCCTCGGAAATCAAGAGCCGGATCGAGGATGCGCTCAAGCGCAGCGCCGAAGTGGATGCCAACCGCATCACCGTCGAGGCCGATGGGAGCAAGGTGATCCTGCGCGGCAAGGTTAGGTCTTGGGCCGAGCGCCATGAAGCCGAGCGGGCCGCTTGGCGCGCTCCCGGCGTCACGAGCGTCGAGAACAAGATTACCGTGAACCTGCTGGAGACCGTCGGCGCCTAGAGCCTGTCCCGTTTTGATGGAATCCATCAAAACGGGAAGAACAGGCTCGTTTCTTTGATTTGCGAGCACGATTCAGGGTTTTGTCGGTTCCGACAAAACCCATCGTGCTCTAGGGGCGTCCGTCAGGACTTCCGTCGGGATATTTTTCTGCGGGGCGGCCGTTTTCCGAGCGCCGCCCCCTTAAGGGTTAGCGGGATGCGCCACGTTCGACGGCGGAAAACAGCCTTAGCGCTGGCGGCTTGCGGGTGCGTGCTGTCCATCGGCGGCGGCGGGGCGGCTCAGCCGTCGGATGTCGGGCAGGGGCGGTACAATGTGCCGCCGCCGCCGGGGTACCAGCCGAACGACGCACGGCTCGACAGTTCTGCCCAGGCCCGGGAGGAAGACGATCGTTACAGCTACGAGGCGGAGCGCTGGGCGGCGCGGAACTGTGTCGCCGATCGGGCCGACCGCGCGACCGCCGGGGCCGTGATCGGGGGGCTGCTGGGCGCGGTCGTCGGCTCAGGATTGGCCGGACGCCATGACCGCGCTCTGGGGGCTGTTTCGGGCGGGGCTGTCGGAGCCGTGGCGGGGGGCGCGATCGGTCGATCCACCAGCCCCGGCTGTCCACCCGGCTATGTCCTGAGGCCGGGCGCCCCGCCTTTCGCTCCAGCCGTCGTCTACTCCGACGTCGTCTATGCGGCGCCGCCTTGGTACGACCCGTGGGTCTGGTACGGACATCATTGGATATATCGGCCCTATCCCTTCCATCGCTTCTGGTTCCGACATCATCACCTTTGACCCTGACGACGTTTCTTAGACCGATGCCCGTTCCAGGACTCTGTCCAGCGCCGCCACGTCATCGAACCGCACCCGCACCGGCCATGGCGTCACCCGCGCCCGCCAGTCTTGCGGCAGCCTCGCCCAATCCTTCTCGCTGGTGAGCAACCCGGCGCCCTGCGCCGCCGCCCGCTCGGCCAGGAACCTCAGCACCCCTTCGGGAATCCGCGCATGGTCGGGGAAGGGTGCGAAATCCACCAGGTCGCAGCCCGCCGCGATCAGAGCCTGTTCCATCTTCCATGGCTTACCGATGCCGGCGAAGGCGAGATGCTTGCCTCCGGGCGGCGCCGCCGCGGGTTCGAGGTGGGCTGTCAGCACCGGCTTGCCGGCGAAGAGGGCCAGCAGCGCCGGATCGGCCGCCGCCAGGTCGGCGGGCAGAAGCACCACCACCGCGTCGGTCCGCGCCAGTCCGGCGGCCAAGGGCTCGCGCATCGGGCCGGCGGGAAACACCGCCCCGTCTCCGAACGGCCACTCGTCCTTTCGCGTCTCGCCGTCCACCACCAGGATCGACAGGGTCGTCTTCACCGCCGGGCTCTGCAGTCCATCGTCCAGCACGATGATCTTCGCGCCCGCCTGCGCGGCCGCCCTGACCCCCGCGGCCCGGTCCTTGGCGACCCAAACGTCGCCGTCGGCGGCCATCACCACCGGCTCGTCGCCCACGTCCGCCGCGCTATGTCGGCTCAGGTCCACCCGCGCCGGCCCGGCAAGCCGCCCGCCGTATCCGCGCGAAACCACGGTGGCGGACCGCCCGCGTTCAGCCAACCGCTGCACCAGGGCCCGCACCACCGGCGTCTTGCCCGTGCCGCCCATGGTGACGTTGCCGACGCAGATCACCGGCACGCCAGGATCAAAGGGCTTCCCACGCGCCAGCCGCCGCGCCGTCGCCCAGGCCCAGATCCACGACACCGGCGTCAGCAGCATCCGGGTCAGCGGGCTGGGCGCTCCGCGGCGCACATACCACCAGCGCGGGGTGGCCAAGCGGATCATGCGGGCAACATCGGCTGGAGCTTCGTCCAGGCGGCCTCGAAATCCCCCCGTCTCGCGAGCGCGAACCTCCGCGCCGCCTCGCCCAGGCCGGATCGCCGCTGCGGGTCCGCCAGCAGATCGTGCAGGATCGCCGTCAGCGCCCCCGGCCCGCCGACCTGCAGGACGCACCCTGCCGCCGCCATCTCCTCGTAGATCGCCTGGAAATTGGCGACGTGGCGCCCACTGACGATCGCCGCGCCCAACCTGGCCGGCTCCAGCGGATTGTGGCCCCCGACCCCCTCCACAAGGCCGCCCCCCATCACGGTGACGTCGGCCAGGCGGTAGAACAGCCCCATCTCCCCCAGCGTGTCGGCCAGATAGACACCGGTGTCAGGCTCAATTGTCTCGCCGAGGCTGCGCCGCGCCAGGCCGGTGTCGCCCAGCGCCGCGGCGATTCCATCCGCCCGCTCGGGGTGCCGCGGCGCGATGAGCAGCAGAGGAGCATGGGGTCCATCCAGGGCTCGGACGGCCGCCGCGATCAACTCCTCTTCCCCCAAGTGCGTGCTGGCCGCCAGGATCACCGGACGGGCCTGGATCTGCTGCCTCAGCTCCGACAACGCCGCGTCGCCCGCCGGCAGCGGATCGGCCGCGTCCTTGAGGTTCAGGTAGCCGTCGAAGCGTCCGCCCAGGGCTTCCAGCCGCCCGCGCACCGCCTCGTCCTGCGCCAGGATCAGGTCGAATGCGCCGATCACCGCGCGCGCCGCGCTGGCCGCCCGGGACCAGCCGCGGGCGCTGTCGGCCGTGATCCGGGCCGACACCAGGGCCAGGCGCGCGCCGGACGCCTTGACGGCCAGCAGCAGGTTCGGCCAAAGCTCACTCTCCACGAAGATCGCCAGCCCCGGCCGCCAGTGGGCCAGGAACCGGCGCGCGCTCTGGGGCGTGTCGAGCGGTGCGAACTGGTGGATCACGCGCGCCGGCAGTCGGCCCGACAGCACCTGCGCCGACGTGCGCGTGCCGGTGGTCACCAGGATCGTCAGGTCCGGCCGGCGCGCCGCGATGCGGTCGATCAGCGGCGCCATGGACAGCGCCTCGCCGACGCTGGAGCCGTGCAGCCAGACCAGGGGACCTGGCGGTCGCGCCCGCCCAGCAACCCCCCGCCGCTCGCCTAGACGCTCGGCATCCTCCTTGCCGAGCCCCGCGCGCCGCCGCAGCAGCCAGGGCGTCAAGGGCTCGGCCGCCCAGGTCGCCAGCGCGTAGAGGGTCAGGCTAAGGGGGCGAGGGCTTGGGGGCCGGGCAGTCACCGCAGCAACCCCTCAGCCCGGACCTGGGCGGCGCGTAGCCGGCTTTCCCAATCTGCCCGCGCCGCCTCCATCGCCGCGTCATCCGCCTCGGCGCCGAGGTACAGCGGCCCCTCCACCGCCAGGACGGCGCGGGAGAAGGGCAGGGGGAAGCGCGCCCCGTCCCAGCTCCTGGGGGCGATGGCGGGCGCCACCGCGAAGCCGCACAGCATCACCGGCGCCCCCGACAGCCTGGCCAGGTGCGTCGCCCCGATCGCCATCCGCTGGCTGGGGCCCCTCGGGCCGTCTGGAGTGACAATGGCCGCCGCCCCGTCCTTCAACGCCTGCAGCATCCGCCAGAAGGCGTGCGCCCCACCCTTGGACGGCGCCTGGGCCGGATCCTTGGCGGGATTGGCCATCGAGCCGCGGATGGTCGGCACGCCGCTCCACTCGGCCGCCTTGGCGATGAAGGCGCCGTCCCGCGACAGGGAGATGAGGGCGAAGCGCGGCTTGCGTCCCAGCAGCCGCCGGCAGGCCATCGCCGGCACGATCCGCCCGTGCCAGAAGAGGATAATCATCCCCTCGGGCGCGTCGATCACCCGGGACGCCGCCGCCATGTCCTCGTACCGCCAACGCAGCGTGGCTAAGAGCAGGCGCAGGTAGGCCGCTACCAGCAGCGCCAGGATGGTCTGAACAGCGCGCATCCGCAGCAGGCGCTTCATTGCGTCGCCGGCTCCAGCAGCTGCGAGCCCGCCAGCCGGGCGTAAAGCCCGCCGGCCCGCATCAGGGCGCCATGATCCCCGTGCTCCACCACCTTGCCGGCCTGCAACACATAGATCCGGCTGGCCTCGCGCACGGTGGAGAGCCGGTGGGCAATGATCAGGGTCGCGCGTCCCGCCATCAGCCGGTTCAGGGCCGCCTGCACCTGGGCCTCGCTCTCGCTGTCCAGCGCGCTGGTGGCCTCGTCCAGCAGCAGGATCGGAGCATCCTTCAGGATGGCGCGGGCGATGGCGATCCTCTGGCGCTGGCCGCCCGACAGCGACATGCCGCCCTCGCCGACGCGCGCCTGGTATCCCCCTGGCAGGGCCACGATGAACTCATGCGCCGCCGCCGTGCGGGCGGCCGTCTCGATCTGCTCCGGACTGGCGTCCGGCCTGGCGTAGGCGATGTTGGCGGCGACGGTGTCGTCGAACAGGAACGGCTCCTGCGTGACCAGGGCGATCCGGCTTCGCAGGGAGGCCAGGGTCGCCTCGCGCACGTCCCGCCCGTCCACGGTGACCTTGCCACCGGTGATATCGTAGAACCGCGGCGCCAGGTTCAGCAGCGTGCTCTTGCCCGCCCCCGACGGCCCCACCAAGGCGACGATCTCGCCCCGCCGGACCTGAAGGCTGACGTCGCTCAGCACCCGCGCGCCATCGCCGTAGGCAAAGCTCACCCCCTCGAACGCCAATGTCTCCACGTCGCCGGTCAGCGGCCTCGCGCCCGGCGCATCGGCTATCCGCGGGGGGACATCAAGCGCCGCCAGCAGCCGCCGCCCGGCCGACGCCCCCTGCGCCACCACCGTCGACAGGTTCGCCACCTGCCGCAGCGACTGCCCCGCCGTCAGCAGCGCCGCCAGGAAGGCCGTGAACGCCCCCGGATCCGGCGCGCCCGCCGACGCCTTCCAGCCCTCATAGGCCAGCACCGCGGCGACCACGACCATGGTCAGCGTCTCCGACACCGGCGCCGCGGCGGCGCGGGCGTTGTCGCCGCTGACCAGATGCGCCTGCCGCTGCGCGATCACCTTCCCTACCCGTTCCGCCTCGAAAGCCTCCCGGTTCTCCAGCTTGACCACCCGAACCCCCGCCAGACTCTCGAGGATCACCCGGGCGAGGTCTGCGGTGGCGTCCATGGCCCCCTTGGCCGCCCGCGTCGTCCGCCTGGCGTAGCGACGCAGCACCAGGGCCACCGCCGGCCCGGCCATGAGCACGAACAGGGTCAGCCGCCAGTCCATGTAGGCCATCACCGCCAGGGCGCCGGCCAGGGCCAGGCCCTGCTGCGCCAGGTTGATCAGGCCGCTGGTGGTCGCTTCCCGCACTAGGCCGGCGTCATAGAGCACCTGGGCCACGTAGCCGCCGCTGTGCACGGTCCGCAGCTGCGCCAGATCGGATCGAACCAGGGCGCCGAACAGATCCCGCTGCAGATCGCCGACAACGGCGTTGCCGATGATGTTGACGGTGACGGTCTGGATCACCTGGGCCACGCCCCGGGCTACGGCGAGGGCTACAATCGACAACGGCAGCCATACCAATGCGCCCGCCTTGGGGTGCACGATCAGGTCGTTCACTGCCGGCTGCAGCAGCCTCAGCAACAGCGCCTGCAGGCCCGCGAACAGCACCGCGCACAGCAGGGCCAGCGCCAGCCCCGGCCCGTGCCGCGCCAGGTAGGTCCGCGCCAGCCGGGCGATCACCGCGCCCGCCTTGCCCTCACCGACAGGGTTGCTCATCGCCGCCAGCCGTCGTCCGCGTCGCCCCCAGTGTCAAGCCGGCCTCCTTTGCATCCCCGCCCGCACCGCCATACTTAGGCTATTGATTCAGGCCAGGAACGCGCGTGCCCAGCTTCGACCTCACTACGCCGGGCGGACGGCTGCGCGCCTACCTCGACTACCTCTGGAACGATCACGCCTACCTGCGCCTCGCCTTCTCCAACGCCCATTCGCTCTCGGACGAACTGGTCCGCTCCAACCAGCCCTGGCCCTTCCAGCTCAGGGCCTGGGCCCACCGCGGCGTGAAGACGGTGATCAACCTGCGCGGCGGCTTCGGCGCCGCCTTCTACGCCCTCGAACAGGACGCCTGCCGCCGGTACGGCCTCACGCTCCGCAACTTCACCGTCGCCTCCCGCGACGTCCCGACCCGTGAACAGATCCTGGGCGCCAAGGTCCTGTTCGAGAGCATCGAGTACCCCGCCCTGATGCACTGCAAGTCCGGCGCGGACCGGGCTGGACTCATGGCCCTGCTCTACATGCATTTCCGCCAGGGCCGCACGATCCGTGAAGCGCGGGCCCAGCTGTCGCCGCGTTATTTGCACGTCAGGGCGGGACTGACCGGCGTCCTGGACTATGTCTTCGAGCGCTATCTGACCGAGGGCGAACCGGCCGGTCTCAGCTTCCTTGAATGGGTCGAAAGCCCGGCCTACGACCCCGCCGGCATCAAGGCCGACTTCCGCGCCGGCTGGTGGGGCAAGCTCCTCGCCGACCGCCTGCTGCGCCGGGAATAGCCGCCCGTAGCCTAATGATCGTGGTCGGGGTGGTGGTCGGAATCCGGGTCCAGCAGCTTGTGCGCGTGGATGATGAAATAGCGCATGTGGGCGTTGTCCACCGTGGCTTGCGCCTTGGCCTTCCAGGCCCGGTAGGCATCCGAATAGTTCGGGTAGGCGCCGACCAGGTCGACCTTGGAGAGGTCGCGGAAGGTGGTTCCGGCGACGTCCTCCAGTTCCCCGCCGATGACGAGGTGCAGAAGCTGGGAGTCGGGCATCGATTGGGGCCCCAAAGGCTTGAGAGCTAGGTTGCCCCCTCGATAGGCCGCACCCTCTCAAGGATCAATGCCGCCAGGCCCGGCGCCGCCGCCACCAGCCCCGCCTGCGCCGGATCGCGGCGGTTGTAGACGAAGGACCGTCCATGCCGGTCGCAGATTACGGCGCCGGCCTCGCGCGCCACCAGGTCGGCCGCGCCCAGGTCCCAGTCACTCTTGCGCGCCGGCGACACCGCCGCGTCGAAGGCGCCGCTGGCCACCAGGCAGATGCGGTAGGCCAGTGAGTTGCGGCTCTCGATCCGCATCGGCGGCCAGGGCGTGGGCCAGTCGGGATGGGCGAACAGGGCCTTGTCGCCGACCATCGCTGCGTCCTCGAGCTGGGTTCGCCTGCTTGGGGCGATGGGCTGGCCGTTCAGGAACGCGCCGCCGCCGGCGACGGCCGTGTAGGTCTCCTCCAGGTCGGGCGCCAGGACCACGCCGGCGACCGGCGCCCCTTCGTTGACCACGGCGATGGAGACCGCGAACCAGGGTCTTCCGCGCAGGTAGGCGCGGGTCCCGTCGATGGGATCGACCAGGAAGATGCGGGTTTTTGAGAGTCTTTCGGCGTTGTCGGCGGTCTCTTCGGAGAGCCAGCCATAGTCCGGCCGCGCCGTCATCAGGCGATCTTTCAGCAAGGCGTCGGCGGCCAGGTCGGCGTCGGTGACCGGCGAGCCGCCGTGCTTGTACTCCACCGTCAGCCCCGCGGCCCGGCGCTTCATGATCAGCTCGCCCGCCTCTTGCGCAGCCGCAAGGATCAGATCGAGATCCGCCGTCACTTGCCTGCGATGGACAGGGCGTCCACCAGGATGGACGGTGAATTGGAGGCGCCGCGGATCTCCAGGTCCGAACCCGGAACCAGCCGGCCGTAGATGTCGATCAAATTGCCGGCGACGGTGATCTCGGTGACCGGATAGGCGACCTCGCCGTTCTCGAACCAGAAGCCCGAACAGCCCACCGACCAGTCGCCGGTGTTGGCGTTCAGCGACGGCCCGAACATCGAGGTCACCAGGATGCCGTCGCCGGCGTCGCGCATCAGCGCCGCCTGGTTCGAAGCGCCCGGCTGCAGGGTCATGTTCGAAGGGCCAACTCCCGGCGGCCCCGCCAGGCCGCGCGAGGCGTGGCCGGTGGTCTGCAGCCCTAGTTGCCTAGCGGAACTGGAATTGAGCAGCCAGGTGGTCAGCACGCCATCGTCGATGATGTTCATGGGCTGGTTGCTCACCCCTTCGTCGTCGAAGGGAGAGGAGCCCAGGCCCCGGATGCGGTGTGGATCATCGGTCAGGGTGATCCCCTTGGCGAAGATCTGCTGGCCCAGCCTGTCCTTCAGGAACGACACGCCCCGCGCCACCGACGGGCCGGAGATCGCCCCGATCAGAGGGCCGAGCAGGGAGGTGGCCAGACGGTTCTCGAAGATCACCGGCGCGGTGGTCGAGGCGATCTTGCGGGCGTTCAGGCTGGCGACAGCGCGGCGGCCGGCCTCGGCGCCGATGGCGTCCGGCGCCGGCAGGTCCTCGCGCCACCGCGTGGCCCGCCCCTCGCCGCCACGTTCCATGCCGGCGCCTTCACCGGCGATGCACTGGGCCGAGAGACCAAAGGTGGAGGCGCGGTAGACGCCGGAGAATCCGTCGCTGGTCACCAGCCGCCAGGCCGAGTTCGACCAGCTGGCCGACCCGCCATTGGAATTGGTGACGCCTTCGATGGCGCGGGCGGCGTCTTCGGCGGCCAGGGCCTGGGCCTCCAGCGCTTCGGGGCCGAGTTCCGTCGGGTCGAAGACACCCAGGTCCGCTTGCGGTCCGCGGGCCAGGCGGTCGGTGGGGGGCAGGCCGGCGTAAGGGTCCTCCGGCGCAAGCCGGGCCATGGCCACGACGCGCTCCACCAGCTTGCCCCGGCCCTCGGCGGAGATATCCGAGCCGGAGACGGTGGCCTGGCGCTGGCCGACGAAGACCCGCACGCCCAGGTCCCGGGCCTCCTCGCGCTCCACTTCCTCAAGGGCCCCGAGGCGGACCGTGACGGAAAGGGCCGCGCGCTCGGCGAAGGCGGCCTCGGCGGAGTCGGCGCCGGCCTTCAAGGCGGCGGCGACGACTTCCTGCAGCAGGTTTTCATCCAT
>FSUP01000502.1_pt1 | contig 15355 bp, 14 predicted proteins | sample 1637431 | NCBI WGS metagenome assembly FSUP01 (sample SAMEA3914816, study PRJEB12502) | metagenome | biome: forest; material: soil | place: USA | collected 2011-09-16 | depth 0.3 m | reverse complement strand
CGCTCAACGTCGGCTTCTCCGGCGGCGAGAAGAAGCGGATGGAGATCCTGCAGATGGCGATGCTGGCGCCGCGTCTGGCCATCCTGGACGAGACCGACAGCGGCCTGGACATCGACGCCATGCGCATCGTCTCCGAAGGCGTCAACGCCATGCGCGCGCCCGAGCGGTCGATGCTGGTGATCACCCACTACCAGCGCCTGCTGGACTACATCCGCCCCGACCGGGTGCATGTGCTGGCGGCCGGGCGAATCGTCGCCTCCGGCGGGCCGGAGCTGGCCCACGAGCTGGAGCGAGAAGGCTACGACAAGTACGCGCCCAAGACTGTGTCCGAGGTCGCCGCATGAGTCTTGCCAAGGCCATAGCGACCGGCGATGTCACCGAGCTGCCGTCCCGGCGGGACGAGGACTGGCGCTGGACGGACCTGCGCGGCCTGGTGCGCGTGTTGCCCGAGCGTTCGGGGAGTTATGCCGGCAACCTGTCGCCGGGCGCTTTCGATGGCCTGACCAAGGAGGTGGTGCGCATCGTCAATGGCGAGATCCGCACGGGCATGACCATCGCGTCGGGCGGCGAGCAGGTTGTGGCGATCCGCTACATCGCCGCGCCGGGCGCCACCGCCCACAGCGCGGCCCCGAAACTGGAGGTCGAAAACGGCCGGCTGATCCTGCTGGAGACCTTCGAGGGCGGCGAGGGCGGCTATTTGTCGGAGATCGACCTGAGCCTGGACATCAAGGCCGGCGGCCATGTGGAGCGGATCGTGCTGACCGATGACAGCGCGGACGCGGTGTCGGTGGCGCGCTGCGACGTGACCATGGCGCCGGGCGCCAGCTTCAGCCAGACCATCGTCGCCGGCGGCGCCAAGCGCCAGCGGATCGAGACGCACGTCAGCCACCCCGGCGGCGGCGCGGCCGTGCGGCTGGACGGGCTTTACCTGCTGAATGACAAGCGCCACAGCGACATCACCACGGTGGTGATCCATGACGGCGTCGACGGCGTCACCAACCAGATGACCAAGGGCGTCGTGCGCGACCAGGCCCGCGGCGTGTTCCAGGGGCGGATCATCGTCGCCAAGGGCGCGGACAAGACCGACGCCAAGATGCGTCACGACGCCCTAGTGCTGTCGGACAAGGCCGAGGTGGACGCCAAGCCGGAGCTGGAGATCTACGCCGACGACGTGTCGTGCGCCCACGGCAACACGGTCGGGGCGCTGGACGAGGAAGCGCTGTTCTACGCCCAGCAACGGGGGATCCCCGAGGCCCAGGCGACGGCCATGCTCACCGAGGCCTTCGTGGCCGAGGTGGTGGACCGCATCGAGCATGACGGCGCGCGCGAGGTGGTGCGGGCGTGGGTGGCGGATCGGTTGCGAGGCGCGTCATGACCTTCGACCCCCATGCCGTGCGCCGGGAGTTCCCGATCCTGGGCCGCCAGGTGAACGGCCGGCCGCTGATCTATCTCGACAGCGCTGCGTCGGCGCAGAAGCCGCGGGCGGTGATCGAGGCGATGAGCGGGGCCATGGAGCACGCCTACGCCAACGTCCACCGGGGCATCCACACCCTGGCGAACGAGACCACCGAAGCCTACGAGCGGGCGCGGGAGAGCGTGCGGCGGCTGATCAACGCCGGCGACGCGTCCGAGATCGTGTTCACCAAGGGAACCACCGAGGCGATCAACCTGGTGGCATCGTCCTTCGGCCTGTCGCTGAAGGCCGGCGACGAGATCGTGCTCTCGCAGATGGAGCACCACGCCAACATCGTGCCCTGGCACTTCCTGCGCGAGCGGCTGGGGGTGGTGCTGCGGTTCGCCCCGATCACCGACGACGGCCGCCTGGACATGGAGGGCTTCCGCGCCCTGCTGGGCCCCCGGACCCGGATGGTGGCCATCTCGCACATGTCCAATGTGCTGGGCACCATCAACCCGGTGCATGAGATCGTGCTGGAGGCCCATTCCGCCGGCGCCCTGGTGCTGCTGGACGGCGCGCAGGCGGTGGTCCACGCCAAGGTCGATGTGCAGGCCCTGGACGTGGATTTCTACGCCTTCAGCGGCCACAAGCTCTATGGCCCCACCGGCATCGGCGCCCTCTATGGCAAGGCCGACCTGCTGGCCGCCCTGCCGCCCTACCAGGGCGGGGGCGAGATGATCGGGATCGTGACGGAGGAGGCGATCACCTATGCCGACCCACCGCACCGCTTCGAGGCCGGCACGCCGCCGATCCTGGAGGCCATCGGCCTTGGCGCGGCGATCGGCTGGCTGGAAGGCCTGGACCGGGACGCCGTGGCGCACCACGAGCACGCGCTCTACGACCGGGTGAAGGAGCGCCTGAACGGCGCCAACTGGATCACCGAGATCGGCACAGCGCCGGGCAAGGGCTCGATCTTCTCCTTCATCATGGAAGGCGCCCACGCCCACGACGTGGCCCAGATCCTGGACCGCTACGGCATCGCGGTGCGCGCCGGCACCCACTGCGCCGAACCCTTGATGCGCCGATTTGGGATCACCTCCAGCGCGCGCGCCTCCTTCGCCCTATATAACACCCTGGAGGAGGCGGACGCCTTCGCCGAGGCCCTCTCCAAAACCCGGACGTTTTTTGCCTGATGGACGACGCATCCTTGCCCCCCGAACAGACCGCCAGCGCCATTCCGCAGGCCGAGCTGGACGCGCTCACCGACAAGCTGGTGGAGCAGCTGAAGACTGTTTACGACCCGGAAATCCCGGTCGACATCTATGAGCTTGGCCTGATCTACAAGGTCGACATTTCCGACGACAAGGACGTGGCCATCGACATGACCCTGACCGCGCCAGGCTGCCCCGTGGCGGGGGAAATGCCGGGTTGGGTGCAGGATGCGGTGATGGAAGTCCCGGGCGTCAAGTCGTGCTCGGTGAACCTGGTTTTCGACCCGCCGTGGGATCCTTCGTTGATGTCCGACGAAGCGAAACTCGAACTCAACATGTTCTGACCCTATATCAAAGCCATGGAAGCCCAGATTCAACCGCGTCCGCGTCGTCCCCGTCCCCAGGTGGTCAGCCTCACCGACCGCGCCGCCGAGCGCGTGAAGGAGATCATCGCCCGGGGCGACAAGCCCTTCCTGCGCGTCGGAGTGAAGAACGGCGGCTGCGCCGGCCAGGAGTACGTGCTGGACTACGCCGAGGCGGCGGACCCCTTGGACGAGATGGTGCAGGACAAGGGCGTTTCGGTGTTGATCGAGCCCAAGGCGGTGCTGTTCCTGATCGGCACCGAGATCGATTACGAAGTCAGCCGGCTGTCGTCGAAGTTCGTGTTCCGCAATCCGAACGAGACCGACGCCTGCGGCTGCGGCGAGAGCGTGACGATCGTGCCGGCCAAGGCTGAAGAGGCCTAGGCAGACCTCCTGATCTGACGAACCTGATGCCGGCCATCTGGCGGCGTGGCGGCCCGACGCGCCTAAGCCCGCTGTCGCAGGCCGCTCTCAGCGACGGTTTGCACGCATTCCCCCTTTGAATGGGGCCATCCAAAGCCTGCATTTGTGAGTGCGGTTCTGGGCGCCCATGTGCCCATTCGACGGCAATGAACGCCTGCCCGGCGGCCGCCGACATAGGCCCGTGGCGACGCACGCGCCCTCGGCAATCGATGGCGACGGGCGGCGATCGAGACACAGGGCGCATCATGTATTCGGACACCATCGACAACTTCGCCGAGGTCGGCGCCCACAAGGCCAAGACGCTGATACAGCGGCCGCTGGCCTTCCTGGTCGGCGCGGCGATGGCCGGGGTCTATATCGGCTTTGGCGACATCCTGATGTTCACGGTCGGGGCCCATGTGGATGCGGCCTATGTCCACCTGATCATGGGCGCGGTGTTCGCCTCCGCCCTGACCATTGTCATCTTCGCCGGGTCGGACCTGTTCACCGGCACGACCATGTACATGCCCCTGGCGCTGCTTCGGCGCGAGACCGGCCCGGCCGGCGTGTTGAGCGTGTGGGTCTTCTGCTGGCTGGGAAACCTGGTCGGCGCGGCGATCCTGGCCGCCCTGTTGCACATGGCCGGCGGCGGCGTGCTACTGACCGACGGGTCGCCGGCGTTCTTCAAGGCGGTGGAGGCCAAGATGGCGGCCCCGGCCGGGGCCTTGTTCGCGCGGGGCGTGCTCTGCAACTGGCTGGTCTGCCTGGCGGTCTGGATGTGCGGCCGCACCAAGAGCGACGCCGCCAAGCTGGGCTTGATCTTCTGGCCGATCTTCATCTTCGTCGCCTGCGGCTTTGAGCACAGCGTGGCGAACATGTTCGTCTTCAGCCTGGCGCTGATGGCCCCACATCCGGCGGCCGTGACCCTGACCGGCGCGATCCACAACGAGCTTTGGGTGACGCTGGGCAACCTGGTCGGCGGCGGGGTGTTCGTGGCCATGGGTTACTGGCTGCAGGGGGAGGCGGTGGGCCACGCCTCGCATTCCTCGATCGCCGGCGCCGTGACCAACCCGCGGTCCTAGGCGCCGGCGCGGGGGAGACCCGGTCCGTCAGGCCGCCGGTTCGTCGCCGGCGAGCTGCGCCCGCTTCTCGGCCCTGGCGATCTCGTCGGGGGCGGGGACCAGGATGGAGGGACGGACCGGTTCGCGCCGGGCCATGGCGATCAGTTCCTGGCTGCGGCCTTCCACGACCGCCTCCAACTGGCGCAGGAACTCGCCGCGCTCGAGGCCGGGCATGATCGGGTCGAGGAACTCCACCGTCGCGACGCCGGGGGTCTTCCGGTACTCCTGCTGGGTCCAGAAGACGCCGAGGTTGGTGGCCACCGGTACGACGGGCAGGCCGAAGTCGCGGGACATGTAGTAGACGCCGGTCCGGTAGCGGAAGCGCTCACCGGGCTTGGCTAGGTTGCCCTCCGGGTAGATCAGGATGCGGCGGCCGTCGGCGTTGGCCGCGGCGGCGCGCTCGGACAGGGCCTTGCGGGCTTCGGGGCCGCCGCAGTTGTCGACCACGATGGCGCCGAACTTCTTCAGGATGCCGCGCAGCAGGGGGATGCGCTCCAGGTGGTCGCCGGTGACGAAGACCAGGTTGGGCACATTGGCGAACATCACGAAGCCGTCGCCCCAGGAGTGGTGCTTGGCGGCGACGATGAAGGCCCCGTCCGGCAGGCGCTCCTTGCCCTTGACCTCGACCTTGACGCCGCCCAGCCAATGCAGGGCCCAGAGCATGCGCCGCGAATAGAGCGTCAGGGCGAAGCCCATGGCGCCGCGGCCCGGGACCAGGGCCATGAGGGCGGTCAGCAGGGCGTAGAAGACGCTCATCACCCAGTAGGCGACGGCGAACAGGAAGGCGCGCATGGCGGGGTCTTTCCGGTTTTGGATGGATGAGTTCAGCGGGCGACGAGGATGGCCTGGACAGCCGCGGTCATCAGGGGGGCGTGGGCGCTCAGGGCGCCGTCGATGCGGTTGTAGGCCTTGTTCTGGGCGGTCTGGACGATGGCGCCGATGGCCATGGCGGCCACGACGCGTGGGTCCGCCGGCGGAATCTCGCAGTCCATCATGGCCCGCTTGAGGATGCCCTCGACGACGCTGACCGGGTCTTTGCCGTCCTCCTGGTAGTAGGGCAGGAAGCGGTGGATGGAGAGCAGATGGAAGGTGAACAGGGGCCAGTTCTCGTCCGCCACCTCGCAGTAGGCGTTCACGATGGCGGCGGCCTTGGCCTTGATGCCCTTGGCGTCGGCGGCGGCCTCGGCGACCAGCAGGGAGAGGCGGCGATGGACGCCCATGAACAGGCTGATGGCCAGTTCGTCCTTGCTTTTGTAGTGCCGGTAGATGGCGCCCTCGGAGACCCCGGCCAGGGCGGCGATCTCCTTGGTGGTGGCGGCGTCGACGCCCATCCGGGTGAACAGGGCGATGGCGGCGTCGTCGATGCGGGGCTTGGCGGTGTTGGCGCGTGTCATGAGGCGAGGTGTAGCAAACCTCGCCAGGTAATGCAAGTGAGTGCTCACTCACATTGTTGAGGAGAACCTCAGGCGGCGTCGGCCATCACGTCGCTGTTGGTGACGCGGTTGCGGCCGGTGCGCTTGGAGACGTAGAGAGCGCGGTCGGCGCGCTCGACGATCATGTGGATCGCCTCGCCGTGACGGCGCTCGGCGAACCCGGCGGAGATGGTGACTGCGCCCAGGTCCTCGTTCGTCGAGCGGCGCTTGAGCATGCGGGAAGACACCTCCTCGCGGATCTCGTTGAGGGTCCGCTCCACTTGGCGCTGGGATTCCCGGGTGAAGATGATGGCGAATTCCTCGCCGCCATAGCGGGCCGCGAAGCGCGGCGGGGCGCCCACGCGGCCGATGACGCTGGCCACGTAGCGCAGCACCTGGTCGCCGGTCTGATGGCCCCAGGTGTCGTTGAAGGACTTGAAGTGGTCGATGTCCAGGACGGCCAGGGTGATGATGGTGTTCTGGGTGTCGGCCTCGATGCAGGCGCGCTCCAGCTCCTCGTCGAAGGCCTTGCGGTTGGCGAGGTTGGTGAGGCCGTCGGTGGTGGCGTCCCGGCGCACCTGCTCCAGGTGCTCCTTCAGCCGGGCGACCTCATCGGACGATTCGGCCAGGCGCTTTTCTAGGGAGGCGTTGTTGCGCTGGACCTGGCGGGTGGCGTTGGTGAGGTTGCCGACCATGGTCTTCAGGACGCCGACATTGACCTCGCCGCTGAGGTCCCTCGTGGCGCCGGCCAGGGTGGCGCCATAGGCGGCGTTATGCATCTTGGCCGAATGGATGGCCTCGGAGACGGCGGCCAGTTCCTTGGTCAGGACGTCGCCGGCGTCGCGGATCTGTTCGTTGAGCTTGGCCTTGGGCAGGTAGGTGGCGGCCAGGTCCTCGGCCATGGTGTCGGTGATGGCTTCGCCGGATAGCAGCAGCCGCTGGATCTCGCGGGCCAGGGGGCCGTCGGGATCGGCGACCAGGTGGATCCAGAGTTCGAAGTTGAGCGCCGTCGGCCAGACCTTCGCCGACTCCATCATCTCGATGGCCGCCCGCGCCACGGAGTAGCCCTGAGGGCCGCGCAGGGTGGTTTCGACTTCGCCGACCATCGACATCCTCGTCGCGTTGGGACGGCGCATTTTGCGCGCCCCGAGAATTGACCTTCACCATAGGTCCCAGAGTTCAAACGAGCCGTTAAGGGACCGCGCATTGTCTTGCGCGCGATCGAAGGGCCGGCCATTCTGAACGCTGATCAGATTGACGATGAGATCGGGAGCGCGAAATGGCCGACGCCTTGGGCGAGATGCAGCAGATCCTCGAGCGCCAGAAGGCCGCGCATCTGCGCGACGGCGCGCCGTCGGCGGAGCTGAGGATCGACCGGATCAACCGCTGCATCGGCCTGCTGGTCGACCACCAGGCCGAGATCGAGGAGGCGCTGAACACCGACTTCGGGTCACGGTCGCGCGAGTCGAGCGCCTTCACCGACGTGGCGGCCTGCATCGGGACGCTGAAGCATGCGCGCGACAACGTGAAGGCGTGGATGAAGCCGGAGAAGCGCAAGACAACGCCGGCCATCCTCGGGCTCTTCGGCGCCAGGGCCGAGGTCCGCTTCCAGCCCAAGGGCGTGGTGGGGGTGATCAGCCCCTGGAACTTCCCCGTGAACCTGACCTTCACGCCGCTGGCCGGGGTGCTGGCGGCGGGCAACCGGGCCATGATCAAGCCGTCGGAATATACGCCGGCCACGTCCGAGCTGATGGCGCGGATGTTCGGCGGGGTGTTCAGCCCCGAGGAGATCGCGGTGATCACCGGCGGGCCGGAGGTCGGCCAGGCCTTCTCGGGACTGGCGTTCGACCACCTGGTCTTCACCGGCGCCACTTCGGTGGCCAGGCATGTGATGAAGGCGGCCGCCGAGCACCTGACGCCTCTGACCCTGGAGCTGGGCGGCAAGAGCCCGGTGATCCTGGGCCGCTCGGCGGACGTGAAGGTGGCCGCCGCCCGGATCATGAACGGCAAGACCATGAACGCCGGCCAGATCTGCCTGGCGCCGGATTATGTGCTGGCGCCGGCCGAGGGGCTGGAGGCCTTCGTCACCGAGGCGCAGGGGGCGGTGCGCAAGATGTTCCCGACCCTCAAGGACAATCCCGACTACACGGCCATCGTCGCCCAGCGGCACTACGACCGCATCACGGGCTACATTGAAGACGCCAAGGCCAAGGGCGCGCGGGTGGTGGACATGACGCCGGAGGGCGAGGACCTGAGCCAGCAGGAGCATCGCAAGATCGCCCCGACCCTGATCATCGATCCCACCGACGACATGAAGGTCATGCAGGAGGAGATCTTCGGCCCCGTGCTGCCGGTGAAGACCTACAAAACCATGGCCGAGGCGGTTGCTTATGTGAACGCCCACGACCGGCCACTGGGCCTCTACTACTTCGGCGACGACGCGGCGGAGCAGGAGACCGTGCTGACGGGCACGACGTCGGGCGGGGTCACCGTCAACGACGTCATCATGCACGTGGCCCAGGAGGACCTGCCGTTCGGCGGGGTCGGGCCGTCGGGCATGGGCAGCTATCATGGCCTGGACGGCTTCAAGGAGTTCAGCCACCGCAAGGCGATCTACACCCAGCTCAAGAAGGACCTGCCGCAACTGGCGGCGCTGCGCCCGCCCTATGGCCCTGGGTTCCGGAAGTTCCTGGCGGGATCGATCGGGCGCTAGCCTTTGCCCTTGGCGACGCATCGGCCCAACCGCGTTCCTTCTCCCCTTGCGGGAGAAGGAAGAGATCGGTGGCCGCCGGCGAATTCGCGACGGCCTTGCAAGCCTACTTCGGCCGCATGAACGCCGGCAGGTCGGAGCCGAAGCCGACCACGTTGGGGCCGCCGTCGTCTTCGCGGTGACGGCGAGGCTCGCGGTCCCGGTCGCGGTCGCGGCGGGGTTCGCGGTCGGAGCGGGTTTCCTGGCGGGGTTCGCGTTCGGGGCGGGTCTGGGCCTCGGACCTCGGCGCACGGTCGGGCCGGGGCTCGCGTTCAGGCCGCGGCTCACGCTCTTGTCGGGGCGCACGTTCGGGGCGGGCCTCGGCCGCCGGGCGCTCGACAGCCTCGGGAGGAGCCGTGGCCTCGGCGGCGCTGCGCGGTTCGCCACGGGGGCGGCGCTCGCGGCGCGGGCGGCGTTCGCGGGGCGCGTCCTCACCGGCGGGGACCTCGGCGGCGACCCTGGCGACGGGCGCGGGCGCTTCTTCACCCTCGGCACGGGGCGTGACCTTGGCAGGCTCCATGCCGACGACGGAGGTTTCGGAGGCGGGGCGGCCGCGGCTGCGTCCACGGTCCCGGTCCCGGTCGCGTCCGCCGGCGGCGGAGCGTTCGCCGCCGCGGCGTTCCTCGCGGCGCTTGCCTTCGACCTTCACCTCGGACCAGTCGATGTCGAGCTTCACCTCGTCGGGAATCTTGCCGGTCAGCTTGAGCACCTTGTCGAGGTTACGGCTGTCGGCGGGGGTGACGATCATGAAGGCGTCGCCGAGCTTGCCCGCCCGGCCGGTGCGGCCGATGCGATGCACATAGTCGTCGGCGTGGTGCGGCACGTCGTAGTTGAAGACGTGGCTGACGTCGGGAATGTCCAGGCCGCGGGCCGCGACGTCCGAGGCGCAGAGCAGCTTCAGGTCGCCCTTGCGGAACGCCTCCAGCGTCTTCATGCGGGTCGCCTGGTCCAGGTCGCCGTGGATCGCCAAGGCGTCGAAGCCATGCGTCCTCAAGGACTTGGCGACAATATCGACTTCCGACTTGCGATTGCAGAAGACGATGCCGTTGCGGACGTTCGCCGCCCCGACCAGGGCTCGCAGGGCCGTGCGCTTGGCGGCCGGGTCGGCGGTGGGAATACGGACGATATGCTGGCTGATGTTCTCGGCGGTGGTGGCGGGGCGCGACGCCTCGATGCGCACCGGATCGTTCAGGAACTGCTTGGTCAGCCGGGTGATTTCCGGCGGCATGGTGGCCGAGAAGAACAGGGTCTGCTTCTTGGCTGGGGTCAGCTTGAAGATGCGCTCAAGGTCCGGGATGAAGCCCATGTCCAGCATGCGGTCGGCCTCGTCGACCACCATGATCTGGACGCCGGTCATCAGCAGCTTGCCGCGCTCGAAGTGGTCGAGCAGGCGGCCGGGGGTGGCGATGAGCACGTCGACGCCGCGGTCGAGCTTCATCTCCTGGTCGCCGAAGGAGACGCCGCCGATCAGCAGCGCCCAGGTCAGCTTCTGACCTTTGGAATATTTGTCGAAGGACGCGGCGACCTGGTCGGCCAGCTCGCGTGTCGGGGCGATCACGAGCGAACGCGGCATGCGCGCCTTGGAGCGGCCCGCCACAAGGCGGTCGATCATCGGCAGGGTGAAGGCGGCGGTCTTGCCGGTGCCGGTCTGGGCGATGCCCAGGACGTCACGCCCGGCGAGGGCCACCGGGATGGCCTCGGCCTGGATGGGGGTTGCGACGGTGTAGCCGGTATCGGCGACCGCTTGTAAAGTCGGGGCGCTAAGGCCCAGGTCTGAAAAGTCTGTCATGCCTTGAATGGCGACGAGCGCGGGGTCGTCCAACACGAATCATGCGCGCTCGGAATCCCACGTCGGGCGCGCGGAACATAGGGCCGCGCCTCGCAAAGTCAACGACAGTCCGCACCGCAAGTCCCGCCGCGCAAGCGGAATTGCCGGCGGTGAAAGGCGATTTCGACGTGGCAAAAGACAAGAACGGCGCACAACGCTAAGGGGAGGGCGTGATCAAACCTGCCCCGCGCCTCGTCCTGGCCAGCGCCAGCCCCCGCCGCCTCGACCTGCTGGCCCAGGCCGGCATCGTCCCGGACGCCGTCGACCCGGCCGACCTGGACGAAACGCCACTGAAGGATGAGACGCCCAGGCAGGCCGCCCTGCGCCTGGCGACGGGCAAGGCCGAGGCCACCGCCGCACGGCATCCAGGCGCCTATGTCCTGGCCGCCGACACCATCGTCGCGGTCGGCCGGCGCATGCTCGGCAAGCCGCAGGATGAGAGCGAGGCGCGGGCGATGCTGGCGCTGATTTCCGGCCGCGCGCACAGGGTGCTGACCGGCGTGGCGGTGGTCGCGCCCGGCGGCCGGGCGGCCTCGCGGCTTTCCGAGACGCGGGTGATCTTCAAGCGCCTGACTCCCGCCGAGACGGACAGCCTGATCGCCAGCGACGAATGGCGCGGGGCGGCGGGGGGCTACAAGGTCCAGGGCCGGGCCGGCGCCCACGTCCTGGCGCTGGGCGGCTCCTACACCGGGGTGGTCGGACTGCCGCTCTACGAGACCCTGTGCCTGCTCACCGGCCTGGGCTTTCCCGCGCCATGAGCCAGCGGCGCCTGTTCCTGGACGTGGGCATCGGTGAGACGCGGGGCGTGGTCACCTTGGACGGGCGGCCCGAGCGGCTGTTGATCGACCGCGGCGAGACTGTCCCTGCCCAGGCCCTGGGCGCCCGCCTCGTCGCCCGTGTCCGCAAGGTCGAGCGCGCCCAGGCCATCGCCTTCCTGGACATGGGCCAGGGGCCCGACGCCATTCTGAACCTGCGGCCAGAGATGGAGCGGGTGAACGAGGGTCAGGCCCTGGAAGTCGAGGTCCGGGGCGAGGGGAGGGCGGAGAAGGGCGCCCAGGTGCGTCTGATCGGGCCGGCCGAAGGCGCGCCGCGCATTCTCGAAGCCGCGCCGGCCCTGGCAGAGCAGCTGCAGGCCTTCGCCCCCAAAGACGACGTGGTCACCGGCGGGGCGGCAAGGCGGGTCGCTGACGAGGCCCAGGACGAAGCTCTGCAGACTGAATTCGCCATCCCCGGCGGCGGCTCGGTCGCCGTGGAGCGGACGCGGGCGCTGACGGCGGTGGATGTCGACATGGGCGCGCGGACCGGCGCCGAAGCCAAGCGCGCCGCCCGCCTGGCCAACCTGGCCGCCCTCGCCACGGTGGCCCGGGTGCTTCGCCTCAAAGGGCTGGGCGGCCTTGTGGTCATCGACCTGGCAGGCCGGGGCCACGACGGGCCGGCGCTGCTGGCCGCCGCCCGCACCGCTTTCGCCGCCGACAATCCCGGCGTGGCCCTGGGGCCTATCAGCCGCTTCGGCACGCTGGAACTGACCATTCCGCGCCGAAGCCGGCCGGCTGTGGAGCAACTGGCCGACGCGGCCGGCGTCCCGACCGCCCAGACCGAGGCGCTCGCCTTGATCCGGGCCCTCGAGCGCGAGGCGGCGGCGGACGGGGGTGCGCGGCTTGAGGCGACGGCCTCCGAGGCTGTGGCGAGGGCGGCCGCACCCTATCTAGAAAGTCTGATCGCCCGAGTCGGCGCGCGGCTTACCCTGCGGGGCGAGCCTGGCCGCGCCGATACAATCTATAGTGTGAGACGCCTATGACCCAGCCGGCCTGTCCGCTCTGTGGCAAGCCCACGGACCCCGAATACCGCCCCTTCTGCTCGCGCCGCTGTGCGGACGTCGACCTGCACCGCTGGATCAGCGGCCGCTACGCCATTCCCGCCGCGCAGGACGACGAGGAAGACGACGATGCGCGGCGTGTTGGGCGCGACGACGAAGACTGACGCCGGGCCAGCGGCCTTGGGCCGTTTGCGTGGGGATGAGGAAGTGGTGCCTGGGGGCGGATTCGAACCACCGACACGCGGATTTTCAATCCGCTGCTCTACCAACTGAGCTACCCAGGCATCGCGGGCGACGCCCGTAAGGGCGCGGTCTATACGCAAGGCCCCGCGCCTTGTCCAGAAGGTCGCGCGCCAAGGTCGCGCGCCTGAGCCTAAGTATCGACGCTCACCGCTTCGGTCCGCGAACGCAGGGCGGTGAACCATCCCAGCGCCGGGACCAGGGTGACGCCGGCCGAGGCGATCAGCACCGCCTCACGCGGGCCGATGACGCCGCCCAGCCAGCCGCCGACCAGGGCGCCGATCACGCCCATCAGGCCCGGCGCGGCGGCGAAGACGCCGCCCACCCGTCCCATCAGCTGCGGCGGGACCACGCTCTGGCGCAGGCTGCGGCCGGCGATCTGGGTCACCGTGCCGAAGGAGTCGCCGAGCAGTTGGGCGCCCATCAGCATGACCATCGCCCCGACCGGGCCTCCGGTGGCGAGGGGGATGAGGAAGCTGGCGGCGCCGGTGATCACGCCGGTGACGATCAGGGTGGGGCCGATGCCCAGGCGCCGGATGATCGGCCCGGCGGCCAAGGCGCCGACCAGGGCGCCGACGCCGCCCATGGCGATAGTCAGGCCCAGCATGGCCGGGGTCAGGCCCAGGACCTTGAGCGCCAGGACGATATAGAGCGCCGAATAGAAGGAGCCGAAGAGGGCGCTGAGGGCCGTGATCAGCAGGATGGGCCGCACGATCGGATCGCCCAGCGCCGCCGCCACGCCCGAGCGGAAGTCCGCCAGGGGGTGCTCGGCGGGCGCGGCGGCAGGCGGTGCGGGTTCGGCGGCGCCGATGGTGGCCAGGACGGCGGCCGAGACCAGGTAGGTCGCGGCGTTCACGACGATGGCGATCGGGGCCGTGAGGACCTGGAAGAGGACGCCGGCCAGGGCCGGGCCGCCGATCTCGGCCACGGACTCCGTCGCCGCCAGCTTGGCGTTGCCGTCGACCAACTGGCCCTTGCTCACCAAAACGGGGAGGTAGGCGTGGTCGGCGATGTCGAAGGCGACGCTCAAGGCCCCGACGAGAGCGGCCACGCCATAGACCTGGATCATGGTCAGGACCCCGGCCCAGGCGGCAAGGGGGATGCTGGACAAGACCAGGGCCCGGCCAAGATCGCCGCCGATCAGGACGCGGCGCCGGCGGGAGCGGTCGATGAAGCCGCCACCGAAGATCCCCACCAGCAGCGACGGTCCCATGGCCATGGCGGCCAGGACGCCCACCTGCGCCGGGCTGGCTCCCAGGCTGATCACCGCGGCGAACGGCAGGCCCTCACGGGTGACGCGCGCGCCGAAGGACGACACCGCCTGGGCGCACCACAGCTTCAGGAAGTCGGGATGTCGCCACAGACTGGCGGCCGGCGTGTCGGCGGCAAGGCTCACCTTGTGCGGTCCCCCCACGGCCATTGTGCGCAAACCTATCGCGCATCAAGAACAGTTGTTCAGCGTTGCAGACAAGTTAGCCGAACAGCCTGAGCCGCTCCAGCAGACCGAATTTCCGGTGAGATGCTTTTGGCGCTGGTGAAGAAAAATGGACGGGCAAGGCCATGTTTCCCTGCGTCCACACTTTGACCGCACGCGCCGCCAACGGGCGCGCGCAGTAAAATCGCCCCTTAAGTCGGCGCCCCGACCCGTCTTGACGGAGTTTTTCGAACGATCGCCGTTTCCTCGTTCATGTTGCACTGCAAGACTCTGAACCCCGTTGGAACAATTGCTCCTTGCAAGGCAACATAATGGTCGTTGTGCAGTGCAAAATGGACGATGTTAAGATTTCCGATGTGTGAAATGTCTTGTCTCGGGCGCCCCTTGACGCTGCAAAAAGGGATTGCCAAAGGACCACAGCCGCAAGTCTAACAAAGCGGTAAGGCTGGATCGCCTCCCTCCAGGGGCGGTTGCGGTCGGATGCGCCGTCGAGACGCGTTCAGTCAGGTCTTCGGGCCGGATTTGTACGCGGGTCGGGCGTAGCGACACCGGCGAGGGAGTTGCGGCGACGAACGTTCGGCGCCTGACTCCGGCGCCTTTAGTAGCTAGGGTGGAACGCTATCGCGCGACGACCCTTCGGTCCCATGGACTAGACCAAGCAGGAACTGGCGACAGATGCTCGACAACAAACGAACCACTCCATTCATCGCTCTGATCGGCGCCGTAGCGCTGATGACGAGCGCGCCGGCCTTCGCGCAAAACGCGGCTCCGGCGGCCAGTCCGGCGGCGGCCTCTTCGGCGGCTCCCGCCGACACGGCGGCCTCGGCGGCTCCCGCCGTTTCCGATGCGGCAGCGACCCCCGCGGTCGATGCCGAGACCCTGAAGGTCGGCGGCAAGAGCGCGGGCAAGCTGACCCCCATCCGGATGTTCCTCGACGCCACGCTCGTCGTGAAGTTCGTGATGATCGGTCTGGTGCTCTGCTCGATCCTCTCCTGGACCTTGCTGGTCATCAAGCTGTTCGAGTTCGGCTCTCTGCGCCGCACGTCGGACTCGTTCCTGGAAACCTTCCGGGGCGCCAAGTCCATCAACGACATGGGCCGCATCGCCGAGTCGGACGATTTCGCCGGCAATCCGCTGGCGGACATGGCCGCGGCCGCCGCCGCCGAAGTCGAGCTGTCCCGCCAGGCGGGCCTGCACGTCGCCGGCGAGCACCGCGACTCCACCATCATGCGGGCCCAGGCGGCCATCGGCGCGGTGCAATCCTCGCTCGCCCGTCGCCTCTCGGGCGGCATGCAGTTCCTGGCGTCCGTGGGTTCGACCGGTCCGTTCATCGGCCTGTTCGGCACCGTCTACGGGATCATGAACTCGTTCATCAACATCGCG
>FSUP01000361.1_pt1 | contig 15371 bp, 14 predicted proteins | sample 1637431 | NCBI WGS metagenome assembly FSUP01 (sample SAMEA3914816, study PRJEB12502) | metagenome | biome: forest; material: soil | place: USA | collected 2011-09-16 | depth 0.3 m | reverse complement strand
GTTTGATATCCATCTCGGGCTCACAATCAGGCGGCCCGGCCAGGGAAAGGCGTCACCACGCCGCGGGCAGCCGGACCCCGCTCTATGAACCCTGCCCACGCTTCCATGAGCCGGCGCCTCTTGCGCAAGGCGTCACCACGCAAATAGGCACGCTCTGTCTCGTCCCCGACCACGTGCGCCAGCGCAGCTTCCAAAATCTCCTGCTGGAAGCTTGAGGCTTCATGACCCCAGGTTCTGAAGGACGCGCGGAACCCGTGGGCCGTCACGGGTGTGTCCATTCGTTGGAGCAGGGCGCGGAAGGCGTTCGTGGAGAGTGCACCGTCTGCGCTCGCGCCACGGAAGATGAAATCGTTGGGCTCGCAGTTGGACCCCTCTGCCGCCTTCTCCAGGATTTCTATCGCGCGCTTCCCAAGTGGCACGCGGTGTTCACGGGATGCCTTCATCCGCTCGGGCGGAATGCACCAGACCTTCGCTTCAAGGTCCACTTCGGCCCAGGTCGCATACACAACCTCGCCGGTTCGCGCCGCAGTCAGGACCAGGAATTCTAGTGCTCGCGCTGCCGGTGCCTGCCGCGAGCGGAGGCCGCGAACGAACTCCGGCACGTCGCGATAGTCGAGCGCCTTGTGATGCCCGCGACTCAGCTTTCTGCGCGCGGCCAGGATTTCCTTGAGGTGGCCGCGCCACCGTGCCGGATTCTCTCCTGATCGGTGGCCTTTGGCCGAGGCCGCCGCCAGAACGCGCTCAATGCGACCGCGCAGACGCGCCGCAGTTTCGGGCTTTGACTCCCAGATCGGGGTTAGGATGGATAGCACTTCTTCGGTGCCCACCTGGTTTACCGGAAGGTCGCGGATCGGAGCGCAATAGTCCCGGAGGGTCATCTCCCACTGGGCCTTGTGCTTCTCGTTGCGCCAACTCCCCGCCATGGCCTTGATGTAGGCGTCAGCGGCTGCCCCGAACGCCGGGACCTCTCTCTCGGCTCTTCGAACGGCAATTGGGTTCTGGCCCTTGCCGAGGGCCTCCCTAGCCAAGCGGGCTTTCTCTCTGGCGCCGCCAAGGGAAACCTTTTCAAGGCCGCCCAGCCCCATTTCCTTGAGCTTGCCGCCCCAGCGAAAGAGAAACACCCAGCGCCGCGCGCCGCCCTTGTCGACGACGAGGTAGAGCCCCGCGCCGTCAGAGTGCCGGCCGGGCGGGAAGTCCTTCTTCGTGACGCCTACAGGGCTAAGTCTGTTGACCTTCCGAGCCATAGTCCACTTTCTGTACCCCGACGCCTACCCCAACAATGTTCTCGGATTGTATCGGATTGGGCTGGAAGCGCAAGGACATGCGCCACTCCGCCGCGTCGGCCGTACGACGGTTTTTCGTAGTGATTACAGGATGAATGTGGATGGGACTGGACCCAGCTGGAAGCGATGCTCAGCACCTAGTGCGGCGGACGCCCTCTCCGCCACTCTTGCCGCGCGACGCACGTCACGATCCCAACGCCGCAACGGTCTATCAGCCGTCCCAGGGCGCCGGACCGACGTCCGCCGCCGGCTAAGGGGTCACGAGTTCGATCGTCGGAAAGTAGGTGTGATAGCGTTGCGCGTCGCGGCTGAGAAGGCGATTGCCCGTCACGGCGGCGTGGGCGCCGATAAAGAAGTCCGGCAGCACGCCCGTCCGCATCCCACCAGCCGCCCGGTAACGCTGGAAGACTTTGCCCGCTAGAAACAGAGCTGTGCGCGGCATCGGGGCCACGGCGATGCCGGTTTCCTCGAGGACGGCCTCGAGGGCCTCGATGGTCGTGAAACGCACGGACAGTTCGGCGTAGACCACGTCATTTATGGCGAGCGGTCCCCTGAGCGCGGCGGCGTCCAACTGCCCGATCGACCAATCTGCCCATAGCGGGTCGTCGGTAACGAGGTCCAGGAGGACGTTCGTATCGACCAGGGTCACCTTCAGCCTTCGCCGCGTGTGAGCGTCATGATCTCGTCGGTGCTGAGTCCCTCGCCCGCCCGCCCGCGCAGCGCCTCGAAGCGGCTCACGGTCCGACCACCATCGACCTTGACCAGGACGATGCGACCGTCCGGGGCCAACTCAAATTCGACAGCGTTGCCCGGTTCGATCCCAAGCCGGTCGCGCACCGGTTTTGGGATGGTGACCTGCCCCTTGCTGGTGACGGTTGTAGCCATGCGCGCACCCGGTATTACAGTGGTCTTGGTAAGTAATACATAGTGAGTTTCACCTCCGCGCGCCAGCGTCTCTGCGCCCTACCGCAAGGGTCCCCGCCACGTAGAGCCCCCCGGCCAGGGCCGAGAGGTCAAGGAAGTAGAGGTAGCGGTAGTCGCAGGCGATGGTGATGACGAAGAAGGTGGCGGTGAAGGCGAGGGACGCCGCCAGCAGGCCGGCCACGGCGATGTCCTCGGGCCGGCGGCGGACCAGCAGGGCGACCAGGAGCGCGAGAGCCAGGGCCGCATAGGCGGCGTGCGAGAACGCCGGGGTCGCGAAGAACGCGGAGGCGTAGGACATCAGGGCGTCGTCCGTATCGCTGTAGCGGGTTTCCATGCCCAGGCGGGCCATGACATCCCTGGGTCCGTCGACACCGATCGCCACCGGCACGCACGCCTCCAGGTCTGGCGTGAAGAACACCCAGCCGAAGAGCTTGGCGCGGACCTTCAGGTAGAGCAGCGGGTCGGCCAGGAAGATCGCCTTCCACTGCTCGCGCACGAAGGGGCTGTCGCGGTGTTCATGATCCTGGACACCCATTGTCTGGACCAGGGGATCGATGCGGCTGGGCTTGTAGCGGGCGCGCCCTTGGGTGGTCAGGAAGGCGTTCAGTGCGGGCGTCTTGGCCGCCAGGATCGGAAAGCCGGCGCGCGGATCGTCCGCCCGGGCGGCGACGATCTCATAGATCCGCAGGTCTTCGAACTGGTGCACCCCCTCGGGCTGGCCGTCGCCATGTGTCTTTAGCGCGGCCGTGGCGCCGACCGTCAGCAGGGTGACGACGACGGTGAAGGCGGCGGCCTGGGCGATGCTTCTGCCCCAGAGCGGCCGCGCGCGCTGGCGGGCCGCGATCCAGGCCAGGACGACCGCGGCGAAGGGGACGATCACGGCGCCGTTCTGCCGGGCGAGGGCGGCCAGGGTGAAGAGGCCCACCGCCTTTGCGATCAGCGCCCATCGCCAGGGCCGGACGGACCAGGCCCGGGCGGCCAGAGCCAGGCAGGCGAAGCCGCAAAGAGCCGCGCCGGCGAAGAGCACATCCTTCCAGACGATAGCCGGATAAATCACGGCCTGAGGCAGCAGGACGATGGCCAGCGCCGCCACCGGCGCGCCCCACGCCCCGCGGGCGGCCAGGACGGCAAAGCTGGCCAGGCCGCCGAAGACGAGGAGGACGTCGAAGATCACGAACAGGGCCGTGCCCGGACGCACCGCGTCGGCCAGTCCCAGCAGCCAGGCCATGACCGGCGGATGCCAGAAATTGTAGACGCCGCGTCGGCCCTGATCGAGCTGGACGATGGAGTCGTAGGACAGGTGTCCCGGAAGGTTCAGGGCGAGCGTCACGGCCGCCCCCGTCAGGAGGATCAGGCCGCTGATCACGGCGGGCGCTGAGATACTTAGGCGCGGCGGTCGGGGCGGCTTCACCGATACAGGCCTCCTCGTACGCCAACGCATGAACCGCCGGTTCCGGACGGTCCGACCTCACGGCTGGCACGGAAACGGCGCGCCTTCAAGAATTGAAGGTTACGGCGCCAGGGCCCACGCTGGCGGAAGCGGGACGCCCAACGTCCTGGATGGCAATTCGGGTCGGCCTAGCCGATCACCTTGCGGACCGCCTGCTCCAGAGTCTCACGGGCCCGGCGGGGGGTGAGGTCCTGGTCGCGGCGCAGGCGGGACCAGGCCTCGAAGCTGAGCAGCAGGTCCAGGCTCTCGAAGACCTGCTGGTCGCGGGCCAGTTCCGGCGGCAGTTCGCGCTTGAGGATGTCGCGGGAGATCGAGATCAGCCGCTCGTGCGACGCCTGCAGGAAGCGTGACTGGTGGCGATGGATCTCGGAGGCGCGTTTGAAGGGCGCGATCTTCTCGAACACGGCGGCGCGGCGGTGGACCAGTTCAACCACCCGGTCCCGCCAGCCTTCGGCCGTGAACGGAGAGTCGACCACGGCGAAGACCTCGGTCTCGATGACCTGGGCCATCTCGCTGTAGAGGCTGTCCATGTCGTTGAAGATCCGGAAGACGGTCCGCAGGCCGACGCCGGCGCGCGCCGCCACCTGTTCGGCGCCGGGCGAGACGTCGCCGGCGTGGACCAGCTCCAACATGGCGGCGACGATGCGGGCGCGGCTGTCCTGGGAGCGGCGGCGACGGCCGTCCGTCTCATCGGGCTCTGGCGCGGAGGACGGCGCGAATTTCAATCGCTGCGCAGTCACGGGCGGAGGGCCTCCGTGAAAAAGAACTGTCCCTGCTTAGCTATGGCGAGGCGAGAGCGCCAGCGCCGTTTCAGCGAACAAGGTTAAGCGGATAGCCCGCAGCCGGGGCTTGGACCGGGTCGCCTTATTGGAACGCCTTCAGCCGATTCACGCGGCGGATATCCGTCGTCCCGGGAGGCAGGGACAGGAAGTCGCCGTCCTGACCGACGCGCACCGGGCCGTGGAAGATCTGTCGCGTGCGGCCCAGGAAGATTCCGTCGAACGCGCGCGACGGCAGCGGCGGGATGATGTGGCTCAGCAGCAGGTAGCGCACGCCGGCGCGCTGGGCGATAGCGGCGGCCTGCTCGGGGGTGGTGTGATAGCCCAGGATGTCGTGGAAGATGGCGGCCAGGTTGGCGCGGCCGGCCCGCAGCGCCGCCTGGCGCTGGATGGCCACCAGGTTCGGCGCCAGGGCCTCGTGGACCAGGACGTCGGCGCCCTTGGCGGCGGCCTCCAGCCGGGCCGAGGGGGCGGTGTCGCCGCTGATCACAACCCGCCGGCCCTTGTAGATGAAGAGGTAGCCGACGGCCGGCTCGACGGGCCGGTGGTCGACCGGGAAGGCGATGACCTTGAGATCCGGCTCGTCGATCAATGTCACGTCCGGCGCCGCGCGATCGGCGACAAAGGGGTGCGGGACGGCGCCGAAGCCGGACGGCGGCAGGACCTTGGGGCCATGGTGGGCGATGCGGTAACCCTCGTCCAGCGCGTAGGCGGCCTCGAAGCCCTGCACCACCTGGACGACTCCGGTGGGGCCGTAGATGGGCAGCGGGGCCTGAGCCGCGCCGCCGCCCCAGCGCTGCAACATCAACTCGCCCAGGTCGGCGATATGGTCGGAGTGATAGTGAGTCAGGAACACGGCGCTGACCTGCGCCGGTGGTAGGTTCATAAGGGACAGCTTGCGCACGCTGCCCTCTCCCGAATCGACCACGAACATGCGTCGTCCAGCGACGACTACCGTGCAAGGTCCCGCGCGGGTGGGGTCAGGCATGGGCGCGCCCGAGCCGCAGAGGCCGACGTGCAGGCCGTCCGGCAGGGCAGCGATGGGATCGCCATTGAGCGCCCGGGCGTAGAGGTTCTCCATGGCGGCGGTCGCCAGGCGATCCCGCGCCAGCCACAGCCCGGCGCCGGCCAGGAGGACGAGACCGGTGACGATGATCAAGGCCAGGCGCAGACGTTTCATGCCGTTGAGTTTCCCCTCAGGTCCAGCTTGACCGTGAACCTATATACTGGCACAGAGAATGCCAATACAACTCGCGTGTCAATCGGGGATTCGAACGATGCAGGTGCTACGAACGCCGGACGAGCGGTTCCTCGGTCTGGCCGACTGGCCTTTCGAGCCGCACTACCTGGAAGTGACGGACGCCGGCGGGACGGAATTGCGCCTGCACTACGTCGACGAGGGGCCGGCGGACGGGGCGATAGTCCTGCTGATGCACGGCGAGCCCTCCTGGGCCTACCTGTACCGCAAGATCATCCCGCTGCTGACCGCCAAGGGCTACCGCGTGATCGCGCCGGACCTGGCGGGCTTTGGCCGGTCGGACAAGCCGGCGGACCGCAGCGACTATACCTATGAGCGGCATGTGGCCTGGATGAGCGACTGGCTCACGGCCTTGGACCTGAACGGCGTGACCCTGTTCTGCCAGGACTGGGGCGGCCTGATCGGCCTGCGCCTGGTGGCGGCCTTCCCGGAGCGCTTCAGCGGAGTGATCGCGGCCAACACCGGCCTGCCGACGGGGACCGGCTGGACTGAGGGGTTCAAGGCCTGGCTGGAGTTCAGCCGGAAGGTCCCGCAAATGCCCATCGGCGCACTGCTGAACGGCGGTTCCGCGCGCGACCTCAGCGAGGCTGAACAGGCCGCCTATGATGCGCCGTTCCCGGACGAGTCCTTCAAGGAGGGTGCGCGGCAGTTTCCGGTGCTCGTTCCCGTCACGCCGGAGCACGCCTCGGTGTCGGAAAACCTGGCCGCCTGGACGACCTTGGAGACCTTCGACAAACCCTTCCTCACCACCTTCAGCGACGGCGACGCTGTGACGAGGGGCGGCGACGCGGCGTTCCAGGCCAGGATCCCCGGCGCCCGGGGCCAGCCGCATGTCACCCTGCACGGCGGCCACTTCCTGCAGGAGGACAGCCCTGCTGAGATCGCCGGCCTGATCGGCGACATGATCCGCCGCGCCGGCTGAGGCCCATGCGAACTCAGCCCCGCCAGCGCAGGATCATCCGGCCGTCGCGAACCTCCATCGACTCAAAGCGCTTGAGGAAGGTCATGCCCAGCAACGAGCCGTCCATCGGCGCGCGATTGATGGAGGCGTCGACGTCGGTGAACCGGGCCGCGCCGACCTGCAGGCTGGCGAGTTTGTAGTCGGCCCCCGCGCCGGCCCCGTTGGCGGTGGCGACCGGGCGGTCGAATTTCAGCGCCCCGACGTCGACGCCGAGCTTGGCGGCGTCATCGGGACTAAGCACGATGCTGCTGGCGCCGGTGTCGATGACGAAGCGGATCGGCTGGCCGTTGACCGACCCCATGATGGCGAACTGGCCGTCGGCGTCGGGCAGGATGACCATCTCATGCGGCTTGGCGCTGACGGCGTGGTCGGGGAAGATCTCGGCCCGCAGGCGCTGGCCGGCGTCCGTGAGTTCGTTGCGGTAGGCGTAACCAAGCGCAAGCACGCCGATGAGGGCGAGCCAGATGGCGGCGTTGCGGGCGACCGTGCGGGGCCGCATGCCGCGCAAGCGGATCAGGCCCGCCGAGACCAGGGCCAGGAAGCCGAAGTCCGCCCAGGCGTTGCCCCAGTCGCTGGAACTCAGCCGGTTGGGCATCAGCGTGGCCATGAGCGCGAAGCCTATGCCGGCGGCGGCCAGCAGGCCGAGCCAGATATAGAGCCCGATGGGCCGGGCCGGCGGCGCGGCCGGCGCAACCTGGGCGGCCTGGGCTCGCGCCTCGGCCTGGGCCCTGCCCCACGGTCCTTGATCCTCAGCCATCGCCTGGCGCCTCTTTCCTTGAGCGGCGGACCCTAGCGGATCAAGCGGCGCGGGGCCACCGCGCGCCGGCGGTCGGGCGCCTACGTCTTCGCCGGAGCCGGGAAGCCGCGGTCGCGCATCAGGGCGTCAATGGTCACGTCGCGGCCGCGGAAGCGGCGGAAGGCCTCGCCCGCGTCGATGGTGTTGCCGACGCTCATGATACAGTCGTGCAGGCGCTTGGCCGTGGCCTTGTCGTAGAAGCCGCCCGGTGATTCCTCGAAGGCTTCGGCGGCATCGGCGGTCAGTGTGTCGGCCCAGATGTAGTCGTAGTAGCCGGCCGAATAGCCGTCGCCGGAGAAGATGTGCCCGAAGTGCGGCATGCGGTGGCGCATGACGATCTCCTTGGGCATGCCGATCTCCGCCAGGGTCATCTTCTCGAAGGCGCGCGGCTCGATGGGCGTGTCGCCGGCCAGGTGGGCCTTCATGTCGACGATAGCGCTGGCCAGGTACTCCACCGTGTCGAAGCCCTTGTTGAAGGTGTGGGCCTTCTTAATCTTCGCCGCCAGGGCGTCGGGCATGGGCTCGCCGGTCTTGTAGTGGGTAGCGAAGCGGGTCAGCACCTGGTGCGTGGGCAGCCAGTGCTCGTTGAGCTGGCTCGGAAACTCCACGAAGTCCCGCGCCACCGAAGTGCCCGCCAGCGAGGGATAGGTGACGTTGGAGTTCAGCCCGTGCAGGGCGTGGCCGAACTCATGGAACATGGTCGAGGCGTCGTCCCAGGAGACCAGGATCGGCTCGCCCGGCGCGCCCTTCACGAAGTTGGCGTTGTTGGAAACGATGGGGGTCACCTCGCCCTTGAACCGCTCCTGGCTGCGGTACTCGCTCATCCAAGCGCCGGAGTTCTTGCCGGCCCGGGCGTAGGGGTCGAAGTACCACAGGCCGACGCGTTGGCCGTCCCGGCGGACCTCGAAGGTGCGGATGTCGGGCTGGGCGACCGGCAGGTCGGTGACCTGGACAAATTCAAAGCCATAGAGCTGGCCGGCGGCCCAGAACATGCCCTCGCGCAGCTTCTCCAGCTGCAGGTACGGTTTGATCTGCGCCTCGTCGAGGTCGTACTTCGCCTTGCGGACCTTCTCTGCGTAGAAGCGGTAGTCCCATGGCGCGATGGCGATGTTGGCGCCCTCGGCGTCCGCCACCTTCTGCATGTCCGCCACTTCCTCCGCCACGCGGGCGACGGCGGGCGTCCAGACCTTGAGCATCAGGTCCATGGCCGCGTCGGGAGTATTGGCCATCTGGTCGTCAGTGATCCAGTGGGCGTGGGTCTTGAAGCCCAGCAGGTGGGCGCGCTCGGCCCGCAGCTTCAGGATCTCGGTGATGATGGCGTTGTTGTCGTGGGCGTCGCCGTTGTCGCCGCGCAGGGTCCACATGCGGAAGCCCTTCTCGCGCAGGTCCCGGCGGCTGGAGTAGGTGAGGAAGGGCTCCATGGAGGAGCGGGTGTTGGTGATCAGCCACTGGCCCTTGAGGCCCTTGGCTTCCGCTTCCCGCGCCGCGCCGTCCACCAGGCTGGCGGGAAGGCCGGCCAGGTCGTCCTGGCTGGTCAGGGCCAGGGTCCAGGTCTCCTCGTCGGAGAGCTCGTTCTGGCTGAAGGTGGTGTAGAGGCTGGCCAGGCGCTGGTTGATGGCGCCCATGCGGGTCTTCTGGTCCGGGGTCAGCGCCGCGCCCTGGCGGGCGAAGCGGCGGTAGATCACCCAGGTCACGCGCTGCTGCTCGGGACTCAGGCTCGAGTGCTCGCGGGCGTCATAGACCGCCTTGATGCGCGCGAAGAGACGGGGGTTCTGGATGATCTCATCCTGGAACGCCGCCAGCTTGGGCGACATCTCCTGCTCGATCGCCTGCATGGGCTTGTCGTTCAGGGTCGAGGTGTAGACGTTGAAGAAGGCGTAGACGCGGTCGAGCTCGCGGCCGGAGTCCTCGAGCGCCGCGATGGTGTTGGCGAAGCTCGGCGGCGCCTTGTCGGCGACGATCGTGGCGATCTTCGTCCGCTGCTCGGCCATGGCCGCCTCGAAGGCCGGCTTGAAGTCCTGGATGCGGACCTTGTCGAAGCCCGGGGCGCCGCCATGCGGGCCAGTCCATGGCGCGAGCAGGGGCATTGTTGCGGCGGCCTTGACGGGGTTTGAGAGGGAAGCGAGGGCGACTGTGGCGGTCGAAGCCGCCAGAAAGGTGCGTCGTTGCAAGGAAGGGTCCTGGGGAAGCAAAACTTGCCGGGGACCCTATGCGGTCACAATGGCGACGTCATGTGACAGCGAGTTAATGTTCGGCCAGCCGGGTCGCGTCCGCGATCGGCCGCCTGGGGGACTGCCCATCATGATTTCAATGCTCTAAAGGGCAAACATGGCCATTGGCGTTTTCGACTCCGGGATCGGCGGCCTGTCCGTCCACAAGGCGCTGGTGAGCCGGCTGCCGGGGGCGGATTTCGTCTACCTCGCCGACCAGGCCAACACCCCCTATGGCGGGCGGCCGGGCGAGGAGATCGTGGAGCTGACCAAGGCCGGGTGTGAGCGGCTGTTCGACCAGGGCTGCGACCTGGTTGTCCTGGCCTGCAACACCGCCGCCTCCGTCGCCCTTCGCCGCCTGCAGCAGACCTGGTTGCCGGGCTACCGTCGGGCCCTCGGTCGGCCCGTGAACGTGCTGGGCATCATTGTCCCCACCATCGAGGCGGCCACGGGCCTGCCGTGGGAGCACGAGGCCGAGCGGCGGGGCGAGAAGGTCGAGCACCTGGAGGTGCTGGGCGTCTTCTCCACGCCGGCGACCACCGCCAGCCGGGTCTATGAGATCGAGATCGACAAGCGCCGCCAGGACGTGGCGGTGTTTTCCGAGCCCTGCCCCAACCTGGCGCGGATGATCGAGACCGGCGCCGCCGACGCCGAGCTGAAGTCCGAGATCACGGGGCACGTGAAGGCGCTGTCCACCCGCATCGGGCGCCCGCCGGACCGGGCGATCCTGGGCTGCACCCACTATGAGATCACCGCCGAGCTGTTCCGCGCCGCCCTGCCGTCCGGAACGCCGCTGATCCACCAGCCGGACGCCACCGCCGAGGCCATCGAGCGCTACCTGGCCCGGCATCCGGAGTACCAGGCCGGGACATCGAGTCTACGCCGCTTCGTGACCACCGGCGAGCCGGGACGCCAGAACGGCCTGGTCTCCGCCTTCTGGGGCGGGCCGCTGGATTTCGAGGCGGTGTGAAGGGCAGCGTTCTCTTCACCCCTTAGCGAAGCGTGGGGGAAGAGAGCTCTTGAACGATCGTTCAAGACGCGCTTGACTGATCGTTCAACCCAGGAGGGGACGGATGACCAGGGCTTGGATCATCGGGGCGGCGGCGGGTCTCGCCATAGTCGGCGCGGCGCGGGCGGAGGTGGCCGACGTCTCGCCGCAAGGTTTCGAGATCCGGCACAGCGTCGAGATCGCCGCGCCGGCCGCCAAGGTCTGGGAGGCCCTGGTCCGGCCGGGCCGATGGTGGAACTCCGAGCACAGCTGGTCCGGCGACTCCCGCAACCTGACCCTCGACGCGCGGCCGGGCGGATGCTGGTGCGAGGCGCTGCCCGGCGGCGGAGCCAGGCACATGACCGTGATCTATGTCTCGCCCTACAAGGAGATGCGCCTGGAGGGCGGACTCGGACCGTTCCAGTTCACCGGGGCGTCGGGACACATGGTCTGGGCCCTGGCGGAAAAGGACGGCAAGACGACGCTGACCTGGACCTACGACGTCGGCGGCTATGTGAAGGGCGGCATCGACAAGCTGGCCGCACCGGTGGACGGCGTGCTGGGTCAGCAGGTGGGCCGCCTCAAGCGCTATGTGGAGACGGGCAAGCCTGGCGGGTAAGCGACCCCTCTCTCCCCGGCGGGGCGAGGGCTAAACGCGGCCCTACGCCCCCGCGCGGTGCTTCACCAGATCCTCCACCACCGCCGGATCGGCCAGGGTGGTGGTGTCGCCGAGGTTGGTGACGTCGCCCTCGGCCACCTTGCGCAGGATGCGGCGCATGATCTTGCCTGAGCGGGTCTTGGGCAGACCCGGCGCCCACTGGATCACGTCCGGCGCGGCGAAGGGCCCGATCTCGTGGCGCACCCACAGCACCAGGGCCTTGCGCAGCTCCTCCGTGGACTCCACCCCGGCGTTGAGGGTGACGTAGGCGTAGATGCCCTGGCCCTTGATGTCGTGCGGGTAGCCGACCACGGCGGCCTCGGCCACGTCGGAGTGGGCCACCAGGGCGCTCTCGATCTCGGCGGTGCCCAGGCGATGTCCCGAGACGTTGATGACGTCGTCCACCCGGCCGGTGATCCAGTAGTAGCCGTCCTCGTCGCGTCGGCAGCCGTCGCCCGTGAAGTACTTGCCGGGGTAGGTGGTGAAGTAGGTGGTGATGAAGCGGTCGTGATCGCCGTACACGGTGCGCATCTGGCCGGGCCAGCTGTCGGTGATGCAGAGGTTGCCTGACGTGGCCCCTTCCAGCACCAGCCCCTCGGCGTCCACCAGCTGGAGCTTGACGCCGGGCAGGGGCCTGGTGGCCGATCCGGGCTTGAGCGGCGTGGCGCCGGGCAGCGGGGAGACCAGGGCCGCGCCGGTCTCGGTCTGCCACCAGGTGTCGACGATGGGGCAGCGCTCTTCGCCCACCACGCGATGGTACCAGAGCCAGGCCTCGGGATTGATCGGCTCGCCGACGGTGCCCAGCAGGCGCAGGGACTTGCGCGAGGTGCGCTTCACCGGCTCGTCGCCCTCCCGCATCAGGGCCCGAAGCGCGGTGGGAGCCGTGTAGAATATCTCCACTTGGTGCTTGTCGATCACCTCCCAGAAGCGGGAGACGGTGGGATAGTTGGGCACGCCCTCGAAGATCAGGGTGGTGGCCCCGTTCGCCAATGGTCCGTACACGATGTAGCTGTGGCCGGTGACCCAGCCCACGTCGGCCGTGCACCAATAGATCTCGCCGGGGCGGTAGTCGAACACCAGCTCGTGGGTGTGGGCGGCCCAGGTCAGATAGCCGCCGGTGGTGTGCAGCACCCCCTTGGGTTTGCCCGTCGAGCCGGAGGTGTAGAGGATGAAGAGCGGATCCTCCGCCCCCATGGGCTCTGGCGGGCAGTCGGCGGACACCATGGCCGCCGCGTCCTCGTAGATCACGTCGCGGCCGGCCTGCATCAGGTGCTTGCCGCCGGTGTGGGTGATCACGATCACCCGCGTCACGTCCGGACAGGCGGTCAGCGCCACGTCGACGTTGCGCTTGAGCGGCACGATCTTGCCGCCGCGCAGGCCCTCATCGGCGGTGATCACCACCCGGCTGTCGCAGTCCTGGATGCGCCCGGCGATGCTGTCGGGGGAGAAGCCGCCGAAGATCACCGAGTGCACGGCGCCGATGCGGGCGCAGGCCAGCATGGCGTAGGCCGCCTCCGGGATCATCGGCAGGTAGATGGTGACCCGGTCGCCCTTCCTGACGCCGTTGGCCTTCAGCACATTGGCCATGCGGCAGACCTCGGCGTGCGCCTCGCCATAGGTAATCTTCTTGCTGTCCTTGGGGTCGTCCCCCTCCCAGATGATCGCCACGTCGTCGGCCCGGTGCGGCAGGTGGCGGTCCAGGCAGTTGGCGGAGACGTTCAGCACGCCGTCGGCGAACCAGCGGATGCGGAAGTCGTCGCGGTTGAAGGAGACGTCCTTGACCACGCTGAACGGCTTGATCCAGTCCAGCCGCGCGGCCACGTCGCGCCAGTAGCCCTTGGGGTCGGACTCGACTCGCGCCACGGCGGCCTCATAGCCGGCGGCGTCCATGTGGGCGCGCTCGGCCCAGGCCTGCGGAACCGGAAACACCTGGCCGTCGCTCACGCCGCTTCTCCCTGGGTTGGCTTGGGGAGGACTTAAGCCAAACGGGCGGCCAATGCGCAAGGACAACGCCTCCCTCCCCTCTTGGGGAGGGTGGCCGGAGCGGAGCGACGGTCGGGTGGGGAACGGCTTTGAAACCCACGAGCGCCCTGCGGCTCGAAGACTCCCCCACCCTGACCGCTGCGCGGTCTGTCCCTGAAGGGGAGGGAGGGCGTCAGCGCCGTCCTGTGTCCAGGAAATCTCGCGCCGAGAACCCCTCCGGCGCCGCCACCTCGACGATGGGATCGTCGCGGTCGTCGAATTCCAGGCGCAGGGCGCGGACCATGACGGCGTGCATGTCGTAGAGGGCGACGATGTAGGTGAATTCCAGGATCTGCTCGTCGGTGAGGAAGGTCTTCAGCTTGTCCATCACCGGCTGGGGCGTGCGGCCACCCGACAGGGCCAGGCAGTCGGCGTAGGCCAGCACGGCCCGTTCCTTGTCGTCGTAGCAGCAGGCCACCTGCCAGGACGGCACGGCGGCGATCTTCTCCTCGGAGACCCCGAGGCCACGCAGGGATTTGCAGTGTTGGGAGAAGACGAACTGGCTGGACTTGCACCAGCCGACCCGGGTCTGGCCGAGCTCGCGCAGCACCGGGTCGAGGGTCCGCGCCGGACTGCGATAGAGGCCAAAGCCGCGCACCGCGTGCTCGAACACGTCCGGGACCAGGGCGAACACCGTCCACCAGTCGCCCCGCGTGCCGGTATCGGTGCCCGGCTGCGCCACCGGATCGCGGTCGCCGAACAGCAGGTCGTAGCTGCGCCGGATGACGTCGGAGGTCACCTCGGCGCGGGGCACCTCGCGCAGGCGGGGCATCAGGCGGAAACGGGCGCCTTGGCCCGCGCCGGGGTATGGCGCACGTCTTCCGGCCGCCCGAGCTCGCGGGTGAAGGCGGCGAACTCCAGCATGATGCCGTTAGGATCGCGGAAGTAGACCGAGCGGACGAAGACGCCGGGGTGGACATCCTTGGCCACACCCTTGTCGGAGTCGTCGTGGTTCACCACCGTCGGCAGCACGGGAACGCCGTGGGCTTCGAGCCGCTTGATGCCGGCTTCCAACTCGGCTTCGTCGAGGTGGAACGCGACGTGGTTCATCGAGCCGATGCCGCTCATGGGCTTCTTCGGAAAGTCCTCGACGTAGGCGATCCCCGGCGCGGCGGCGGGCGCGTTCTCCCACCAGAAGAAGGCCAGCAGTGATCCGCCGCCGCAGTCGAAGAAGAAGTGCTGGCCGCCGTCGGGCAGGGCCACCGTCTTCACCAGGGGCATTTCCAGCACCTGGGTGTAGAACTTCACCGTCTCTTCCATGTCACGGCAGACAAGGGCCAGATGGTTGATGCCGTTGGTGCGCATGGGCCTCTCCGGTTGATCTGCCTGATGAAACGCCCAAAGCGCCGCGATGGAAAGGCTGACGTGGCGCAAGGCCCTCGGGCTATCTGGACGCGGACGGCGGGTGCTAGAACGCCTGAGGTCAAAGCTTCGGAGGCCAAATGCTGCTGCACCTTTCCACCTGGGCGGAGATCGAGACCTATCTGAAGCGTTCCACCACGGTGGTGATCCCCATCGGGTCGAACGAGCAGCACGGCCCCACGGGTCTGCTGGGCACCGACTGGCTCTGCCCCGAGATCATCGCCCATGAGGCGCAGAAGACCGGCGACATCCTGGTCGGCCCGACCTTCAACGTCGGCATGGCCCAGCACCATCTGGACTTTCCGGGCACCATCGCGCTTCGCCCCTCGACCTTCATGCTGGCGATCCGCGACTGGACGCAGTCCCTGACCCACCACGGCTTCACGCGGATCTATTTCCTCAACGGCCACGGCGGCAACGTCGCCACCATCGAGGCGGCGTTCTCCGAGATCTACGCCGAGGCCAGCTACAAGGGCGGCCGCACCGGCTTCGCCTGCCGCCTGCGCAACTGGTGGGATCTGAAGGGGGTGCAGAAGCTGGCCTACCAGCAGTTCCCCACCGGCCACGGCAGCCACGCCACCCCCTCGGAAATCGCCATCACCCAGTGGGCCTATCCGAACGACATCAAGACCGCCAACTACGCCCCCGAGATCGCACCGACCGGTCCGATCCGCGAAGCC
>FSUP01000208.1_pt1 | contig 15489 bp, 17 predicted proteins | sample 1637431 | NCBI WGS metagenome assembly FSUP01 (sample SAMEA3914816, study PRJEB12502) | metagenome | biome: forest; material: soil | place: USA | collected 2011-09-16 | depth 0.3 m | reverse complement strand
GCCATGGACACCGCGACAGCCCCCGAACCCTATGCACCTGATCCGAAAGGTGAGTTTCCGCTGAGCCCGGTCGATTTCCTGATGCACCTGACATCGTCCATGGCGCTGATGCGGGAAAGCACCCTGGACCAGAGGCTGAAGCCCCTGGGGCTGTCCATCAGCCGCTACCGGGTGCTGGGGGTGCTGGTGCGGTTCGGCGCATCGCGGATGACCGACGTGGCCAATCTGACGGCCATGGACCGCACCAGCCTGACGCGGATCGCCGACCACCTCGTCGGCTCCGGCCTGGTGGAGCGCACCGCCAGCCCCAAGGACCGGCGCCAGGTGTTCCTGGAGATCACCGAGCCCGGACGGGAGGCCTATCGCGCCGCCCTGGCGGTGGTGATCGGCGACAACGCCAGGATCCTGGACGGGATTTCGGAGACGGCGCAACGCGAGGCGGCGCGAACCCTGCAGGTGATGGCGGCCAACCTGGCCCCCAACGACTCGGCCCGCGACGGCATCATCCTCTACGCCACGGCCAGCAGCGGCGCGGCGAACGACGAGGCCTAGGGTTTCCCCCGGCAGCCTATTTCCAGATCGGCTTGCCGTCCCCCGGCAGGCCCATGGCGGCCCATTTGTCGCTGACCGCGCGCACCACCTCGTCGTCCATGCGGATTTCCACCCCCCATTCCCGCTTGGTTTCGGGATGCCATTTGTTGGTGGCGTCCAGGCCGATCTTGGAGCCCAGGCCGGACTCCGGCGAGGCGAAGTCCAGATAGTCGATCGGGGTGTTCTCGATCAGGGTGATGTCGCGGGCCGGGTCCATGCGGGTGGAGAGCGCCCACATGACGTCCTTCCAGTCGCGCGCGTCGATGTCGTCGTCCACGACGATCACCCACTTGGTGTACATGAACTGGCGAAGGTAGCTCCAGACCCCCATCATCACGCGCTTGGCGTGGCCGGGGTAGGCCTTCTTCATGGAGACCACGGCGATGCGGTAGCTGCAGCCCTCCGGCGGCAGCCAGAAGTCGGTGATCTCCGGGAACTGCTGGCGCAGCAGGGGGATGAAGACCTCGTTCAGGGCCTCGCCCAGCACCGAGGGTTCGTCCGGCGGGCGGCCGGTGTGGGTGGTCAGGTAGATCGGGTTCTTCCGCATGGTGATGGCGGTGATGCGGAACACCGGGAACTGTTCGACCGAGTTGTAGTAGCCGGTGTGGTCGCCGTAGGGGCCCTCGTCGGCGTAGTCGTCCAGCAGCACCTCGCCCTCCAGCACGATCTCGGCCTCGGCGGGGACCAGCAGGGGCTGGGTCTTCGCCTTCACCAGCTCGACCTTGGCGCCGCGCAGCAGGCCGGCGAACTGGTATTCGGACAGGGTGTCGGGGACCGGGGTCACCGCCGCCAGGATGGTGCCCGGATCGGCCCCGATCACGGCGCAGGCCGGCAGGGGGTCGCGCTTGCCGGCGGCCTTCCAGCGGCGATGGTGCTGGGCGCCGCCGCGATGGGCCAGCCAGCGCATGATGGTGCGGTCGCGGCCCACCACCTGCATGCGGTAGATGCCGAGGTTGAAGTCGTCGGAGCGTTCCGTCCCCGGTCCCTTGGTGACCACCAGGGGCCAGGTGATCAGGGGCGCGGGCTCGCCCGGCCAGCAGGTTTGGATGGGGAGCTTGGAAAGGTCGATGTCGTCGCCGGTGAGCACGATTTCCTGGACCGGAGCGGACTTCACGGTCTTGGGCCGCATGCCCATGACGGTGCGAGCCAGCGGCAGCATCTCCAGGGCGTCCTTCATCCCGCGCGGCGGCTCGGGCGCGCGCAGGAAGGCCAGCAGCTCGCCCACCGAGCGCAGGTCGGCGGCGGTGGCGCGGGGTTCTTCGCCTAGGGTGACGCCCATGGCGACGCGCTTGACCGTGCCGAACAGGTTGACCAGGCAGGGCATGGGCGAGCGCTCGCCGTCAGCGCGGATGGGGTTCTCGAACAGCACCGCCGGGCCGCCCTGGGCCAGCAGGCGGGTGCAGATCTCGGTCATTTCCAGCACGGTGGAGACCGGCGTCTTGACCCGCACCAGTTCGCCGGCGGCTTCCAGTTGGGCGATGAAGTCGCGCAGGCTGCGATAGGCCATGGTGTCTCCGGCGTTGGCGGCCGGAAGCTAGGGTTTGGGGGGTGGGAAGTCCAACGCTTAGCCGGCGCTTGCGGCCTTGCGCCCCCTCCACCATCGCGCTGATAGCGCGCTGGTCCCCCTCCCCCGCTCGTTGGCGGGGGAGGAGAAGACGGCGCCGACCCTCTCCTCACCGTGGAGCACAGCGGAACGGGGGAGGGGGACCGTTCGGCGAAGCCGAATGGTGGAGGGGGCGCAGGGCCGCACGCGCCGGCGTTCCCGAGCGACGCCAACCCCGCTAGACTGGCCCCATGCCCCAGATCGACCTCGACGACCTTCCGCCCCGTATCGCCCAGGTGCTCTCGCGCCTGGCCGCCGGCGAGGAGTTGATGCTGGTGCAGGGCGGCGCCTTGGTGGCGCGGCTGACGGTGGCGGAGCCGGCGGCTCCGGCGGAGAGCCTGGAGGACATGCCCGACGAGGAGCGCGTGGCCGAGGTGATGAGTCAGTTCAACGCCATGATCCACGACGAGTTTTGAAGGGCCCGCGCCCGAAGGACGTGGGAGGAGGGTTTCAGGCCTCGCCCAGGAGTTCGCGGCCCGCGTCGTACTCCCTGACCGCCTTCTTCGGCGCGATCTTGCGCCAGCGGCGTTCGAGGAAGGCGCGGAAGGAGCCGGGGTGCAGGCTCTCCAGGCGCGCCAGGACGGAGGGGTAGTCCTTGTAGTGGGCGGTGAAGTGGAAGGTCGCCGGTTCGGCCTCGATCAGCATTTCGCGCTCGTCGAAGGAGACTTCCAGGAGCACCAGGCTGGCGTCCTCGCGGCGCAGGCGGGTGAAGAACTTCTTGTTCACCAGGAACGACGGCTGGCCGTAGGAGGTCCCCTCCTGCGCGCCGGGGAAGCTGAGCGCGATCTGGCGCATCTCCTCCAGGGTCATGGCGTGCTCCTCTAATACGCCAGCGCTATGCCGTCCTTGCGCATCTCGGTGGCGGCGGCGTAGCGGCCGGGCCAGCGCTGGATGCACTGGTATCCGCCCAGTGTGCCGTCGGAAGGGCCGAACCGCCAGCCCAGGGCCGCCAGGCCCTCGCGGGTCGCCTGGGGCACGCCGGTTTCCAGGTGCACGAAGCCGTCGCCCTTGGCGGCCTCGCCGGTGGGTTCGGTGGAGCCTGCGTGGCGCCAGCGGGGGGCGTCGCCGGCGGCGGTGATGTCGAGGCCATGGTCGACCAGGTTCTGGATGATCTGGGCCTGACCCTGAGGCTGCATGTCGCCGCCCATGACCCCGAAGGCCAGCCAGGGCGCGCCGTCGACGGTGGCGAAGCCGGGGATGATGGTCTGGAAGGGCCGCTTGCCGGGCGCGTAGAGGTTGGGATGGCCATCCTGCAGGTGGAAGAGCTCGCCCCGGTTCTGGAGCATGAAGCCCAGGCCGTCGGGGGCCAGGCCCGAGCCCATCATCCGGAAGTTCGACTGGATCAGCGAGACCATCATGCCGTCGGCGTCGGCGGCGCAGAGGTAGGTGGTGTCGCCGTGGGCGGGCGCCTGGCCGGCGTAGGCGGGGCTGAGGATTGCGTCGGGGCGGATCAGCTTGGCGCGCTCGGCCGCGTAGGCCTTGGAGATCAGCCAGTCGATGGGGAGGTCGGCGAAGGCGGGGTCGGCGAAATAGCGGGCGCGATCCTCGAAGGCCAGGCGCTTGGCCTCGATCTGGTGGTGCAGTGAGGCGGTGGTCTGGAAGCCCATCCCGGCCATGTCGAAGGTTTCGAGGATGTTCAGGATCTGCAGGGTCGAGAGGCCCTGGCTGTTGGGCGGAATGGCCCAGACGTCGACGCCGCGGTAGTTCGTCGAGCGGGGCTCCACCCACTCGGTCTGGTGGGCGGCCAGGTCGGCGGCGGAGAGCCAGCCGCCGATGCGCTTGGAATAGGCGCCGATGGTGTCGGCGATCTCGCCCTCGTAGAAGGCGCGGCCGCCGCCCTGGGCGATCAGGGTCAGGGTGCGGGCCAGGGCCGGGTTGGCGAAGAGCTCACCCTCCGCCGGGGTGCGGCCGGTGGGCGCCCAGACCTTATGGAAGTTCTCCACCTCCTCGATGCCGGCGGCGGGGTTGGTGAACAGGCGCTGGGAGACGCGCAGGTAGTAGGCCACGGTCTGGGCCACCGGGACGCCGGCCTGGGCCAGGTCGATGGTCGGGGCGAAGAGGTCGGCCCAGGGGAGCTTGCCGTAGCGTTCGTGCAGAACGCGCCAGGCGTCCACGGCGCCGGGGACCGAGACGCTGACGGCGCCGTGGCTGGCGATCAAGCCATTGCCGGCGCGGCGGCGCTGTTCCTCGAGGGTCAGGGCGGCGGGCGAACGGCCCGAGCCGTTCAGGCCGATGACCTTGCAGGCCTTGGGGTCCCAGAGCAGGGCGAAGGCGTCGCCGCCGATGCCGCAGGCGATGGGCTCCAGGAAGCCCAGGGCGACGTTGGCGGCGATAGCCGCGTCCACGGCCGAGCCGCCGGCGCGCAGGATGTCGACGGCGATCAGGGTGGCGTTGGGGTGGGCGGTGGCGGCGGCGCCGCGGGTTCCCCAGGCGGTGGAGCGCGAGGCCCAGCTGGCGCCGTCGATCCGGTCTCCGCCGCGGATGTCCGGCCGCTCCAGGTCGGTGCGGGCGGCGGCCTGGGCGACGCCGGCGGGGGCGGGTTCGAGGAGGCGGCGGTGGCGCATGGGGGACTCTCAACTACTGAACGCTGGGGACCTTGGCGCACGCGGCCTCGATTCCAAAGCCCCTCCGGCTCAATCCTCGAACGTCCACACCCGCGTGCGCTTGACCTCCATGTCCTCCAGTTCGCGGGTGGTGGGGACCTGGTATTCGGCCAGAAGCCGCAGGCCCGATTTGGGGAAGTAGGTGCGGCCGGGGTCGCCGATCAGGACGGTGGCGCCGGCGTCGCGGGCGGCGGCGAGCCAGGTCATGGTGCGGGTCGCCATGGGCTTTTCGTAGCAGATGTCGCCGGCCAGGATGACGTCGGCGACCGGGGGCGGGCCGTCCAGAAGGTCCTGGTCGGTGAAGGTGATGGTGACGGCGTTGGCCGCGGCGTTCAGGCTGACGGCGGCGGCGCAGAAGGCGTCGATGTCGGCGGCCAGGGCGGAGGCGGCGCCGGCCTTCATCGCCGCGATGGCCACCAGGCCCGAGCCGGCGGCGAAGTCGACCACTCGCTTGCCGGCCACCGTCTCCGGATGGTCGAGAACGTAGCGCGCCAGGGCTTGGCCGCCCGCCCAGGCGAAGGCCCAGAAGGGCGGCGGCAGGCCGATCTCCTCCAGCGCCTCCTCGGTCAGGCGCCAGATCGGGGTGATCTCGTCGGCCAGGTAGAGCCGGAGTTCCGGGGCGTGCGGCGGCGCCTGGAGACGGGTGTTGGCGGCGATGAAGGCCCGCCGGCCCTCCAAGGTCGCGTCGATCGGGGGGATGGGGAGAACGCTGGGGGTTGGGAAATCGGAGATGGGAACGCTTCCACTATCGGCGCGGGGCCGGCCTTGCCTGCGCCGCGACCATAGAGGAAACCCAGGCCGTGCCGAACCTGTCTGTCTTTGCCCGCAGAGCCTGGACCTGGGCCTGGGCCTGGATCCGCCGACTGCTGGCGGCAACCGCGCTGCTGTTCCTCGGTGGGGCCGGGGCGATCTGCATCGCCGGCCAGCGGGACGACCTGCGACGCAGCGACGTCGCCGTGATCCTGGGCAACCAGGTGTTCCCGGGTGATCGGCCCTCCCGGCGGCTGGCGGCGCGGCTAGACGAGGGGGTGGCGGTGTGGCGGGCGGGGCTGGTGCGGGCGGTGATCGTCAGCGGCGGGGTCGAAGAGGGCGACGAGGCGAAGGCCATGCGCCTGTACCTGCTGGCGCATGGCGTGCCGGACGCGGCGATCCTGGTCGACCGGCGCGGCGCCAACACAGAGGCCACGGCCCGCAACACCGCCGCCCTGATGCGCGCCCACGGCTGGCGGACGGCGATGGCGGTGACCCAGTACTATCACATCCCCCGCACGCGGCTGGCGCTGGAAGAGGCGGGGATCAGGGACGTCCGCTCGGCGCATGCGCGGTATTTCGAGTGGTGGGACGGGGTGGCGGTGGCGCGGGAGGTGGCGGCGTATCCGGTGTATTTCATCGGGCGGCCGGGGTGGTTGTGAGGGGAATGGACGAATCTGTGAGGGGTTCAGGCGCCCGCAGGCTTTCCCGCCGCCTGTGACAGCATCGTCCAGTAGCCCGGCGCGGTGCGCATGCGGGCCAGGACGCCCTTGGCCTTCAGCAGGCGGTGGGCGCGGGGGAGGCTCCAGCAGGGCATGTGCATGAACATGTGATGTTCGCAGTGGTAGTTGACGTAGTAGGGCGCGATCAGGGCGCGTTCGACGAGGCTGGCGCGGGTGGTGCGGGCGTGGCGCAGGGGGTCGGGCTCGTCCTTGGCGACCAGGGCGTGCTCGGCGATGTTGCGGAAGCGGGTGACCAGCTGGAACCAGGTGGCGCGGGGCAGCAGCCACAGGGCGAACCAGGCCCACCAGTAGCCCAGCGCGCTGGTCGCGATGATCACCACGCCGTTCTGGATCAGCCACCGCCGCTGGCGATGGATCTCGCCGCCCAGGATCGGCAGCACCGGGCCACCGGCCTTGCGGGCCTTGAGCTTGGCTTGCAGCAGGCCGAAACGCTGCTTGAACCAGGTCTGGCCGGTGAGGTCGCGGACGATCTTGCGGCCCAGGGAGTTGCGGGTGATCGGGAACGGCGCGGAGAGGCCAAGGTCGGGGTCTTCGGCCTGCTGGGCGAACTTGTGGTGCTGGAGGTGGTACTTGCGATAGCGCTCGACGTCGCCCCCGCAGACCCATTCGGCGATCCAGTCGTTGGCCTTCAGGTTGGGGTGCAGGCAGCCGTGGGCGGCGTCGTGCATCAGGATCGCCAGGCCCAGCTGGCGAGCGCCGATGATCATGGCGGCGGGGATGATGGTCACCGGCCAGAAGGCGCCCAGCAAGTGCGGTGACCAGATCACCGCCGCCCACGTCGCGCCGATCACCAGCCAGGCGTGGACCACCAGCGCCAGGCCCTTCCACGACGAGCGCGCGGCCAGCGGCGCCCATTCGTCGGGGGCGAAAAAGTCTTTGGGATCAACGCGGGTGGCGACGGCCATGAGCCGATTATCTCACAATTTCCGATGCCGGGACACGATCACATGCTCCCGCCACGTAATGTAAAGGGTGGAGGCGATGACGACGCCCGCGCCGACCAGGGTCAGGGTGTTGGGGACTTCGCTGAACACGAAGAAGCCGACGGCGGCGGAGAACACCAGGCGGGTGTAGTCGATGGGCGCCATGGCGGCCGCGTCGCCGGCCTGCATGCCCTTGATGTAGCAGGCCTGGTTGATGGTCGCGATCACCCCCATCAGGCAGAGCAGGACCAGGTCGCGGGGCGTCGGCCAGCGCCAGGCCAGCAGGCCCAGCGGCAGGGCGAAGACGAAGCCCAGGGCCGCCGACCAGTAGAGCAGTGTCGAGGGCGGGTGGTCGCGGGTCAGGGCCTTCATGCCGGTGACGGTGAAGGCGAACAGCAGCGACGAGGCCAGCATGCAGAGCTGGGGCACGCCCAGGCCCTCGTGCCCCGTGGGCCGGACCATCAGCAGCACCCCGGCGAAGCCGACCACCGCCGCGGCGATGCGGTGGACGCCCACCGTCTCGCGCAGCATGAAGGCGGCCAGGGGCACCAGCCACAGGGTGCGGGTGAAGCTCAGCGCGTTGGCGTCGGCCAGGGGCATCTTCTGGAAGGCGTAGAACTGCAGGATCATGCCGACGATGCCAGCCGCCGAGCGGAAGATCAGGATGCCCGGTCGGGTGGTGGCGAAGGCCCGCACCGGATTGCGCAGGATCCAGGGCAGCAGGATCACCAGGCCGGCCGCCTGGCGGTAGAAGGCCTGCAGCGGGGCCGGGTAGTCGGCGCCCAGGAACTTGATCAGCGACGTCATCGCCGTGAACGTCACCGCCGACAGCAGCATCCACAGGGCGCCGCGCAGGTTGGGCGACAGGCCCTGGCGATGCGGCGCGGGCTGCGCCTCAAGCGGGGCGGCGTCTATCGCGGGATCAGCCATGGGCGGGTGTTAGAGGGCGATGGGCGCGGCGTCGAGGGGCGGCCTTGCGCCCCTCCACCATCCGGCTTCGCCGGACGGTCCCCCTCCCCCGTTTCACGGGTGAGGAGAAGAGGCTGCCGATCCTTCTGCTCCCATGCGAGCCCGAAGGGCGATGCGGGGGAGGTGGCGCGGCGCGCGGCAGCACGACGTGACGGAGGGGGGGCAAAGCCGCCCTAAGGCACGATCACGCTCTTGCCGACCACCTTGCGGTTGGCCAGGGAGTCGAAGGCGGCGCGCCAGTCGTCGAGGGGGTATTCGTGGTCGACGCGCGGCTTGATCTTGCCTTCGCTGGCGAGGGACCAGACGGCGGCGGCGTTCTGCGCGCCCTTCTCGGGGAACTGGCGGCCGTATTCGCCGGCGCGCACGCCCATCACCGAGAAGCCCTTGATCAGGGGCATGTTCACCGACAGCGTCGGGATGCGGCCGGAGGTGAAGCCCACCACCAGCAGGCGGCCGTCGAAGGCGATGCAGCGGGTGCTCTCGTCGAAGACGTCGCCGCCGACGGGATCGTAGATCACGTCCGCGCCGCGCCCGCCGGTGATCTCCTTGACCTTCTCGCGGAAGCCGCCGGTGACGTTGACCACCGCGTCGGGGGCGTATTCGTCGGCGATCACCTTGAGCTTGGCGTCCGAGGCGGAGGCGGCAATGACCTTGCAGCCCAGGACCTTGGCCAGGTCGACGCAGGCCAGGCCGACGCCGCCCGCCGCGCCGTGCACCAGGACCCATTCGCCGGGCTCCACCCGCGCGCGGCGCACCAGGGAGACCCAGGCGGTGAGGTAGGCGGCGCCGTAGGCCGACGCCTGGGCGAAGGACAGCCGCTCGGGCTTGGGCCGCAGGCCGGCGGCCGGGGTGACGGCGTATTCGGAGAAGCCGCCGATGCGGGCCCCGCCGACCACCGCGTCACCGACCTGGAAGCGATCGACGCCCTCGCCCAGGGCTTCCACCACGCCGGACATCTCCAGGCCGGGAATGAACGGCAGCGGCGGCTTGTGCTGGTACTCACCGCGGGTCTGTAGCAGGTCGGGGAAGTTGACAGCGGCGGCCTTCACGCGGACCAGGACTTCGCCCGGACGGGGCGCCGGGGTCTCGATCTCCTTGACCTCGCAGCCGCCGTAGTTGGCCTCCAGGCGTTCGACGACGAGGGCGCGCATGGCCGGAATCCTTAAGCGTGGGTCGCCTTCAGGGCGTCCCGCACCAGGGCGGCGATCTCGCGGCAGGCCTCGTCGGCGGCCGGAATCACCCCGGTGAAGGCGGTGAAGGCGTGGGCGAGGTGGTCGTAGCAACGGTACGTCACGGAAACGCCAGCCCCTTTCAGGCGCCGGGCGTAGGCCTCGCCCTGGTCGACAAGGGGATCGAAGCCGGCGGTGATGACGATGGCCGGGGCCAGGCCGGACAGGTCCGCCGCGCGGACGGGCGAGAGGCGCGGGTCGGCGGGGGAATCGGCGGGACCCATGTAGTGGCCCATGAACCATTCCATGGTGGCGCGCGACAGGGGGTAGGCGTCGGCGTAGGTGGTCATGGACGCCGTCTCGCTGGCCACATCCACGGCGGGGTAGATCAGGAGCTGCAGGTCCGGCTGGGGCTCGCCGGCGGCGCGGAGGTCCTGGGCGATGACGGCGGCGAAGTTGCCGCCCATGGAGTCGCCGCCGATGGCCGCGCGGCCGAGCGGGGCGCCGAAGCGGTCGGCGTTGTCCCGCGCCCAGCGGTAGGCGGCCAGGGTGTCGTCCAGGCCGGCGGGGAACCGGTGCTCGGGCGCCAGACGATAGCCCACCGACAGGACCGGACAGCGGGCGACGGCGCTGAGGATGCCGCAGAAGGTCTCGCAGGTGTCCAGGTCGCCGATCACCCCGCCGCCGAAATGGGCGAAGACCAGGATCGGCGCGGCCGGGTCCTGGCGCTCGGGGCGATAGACGCGGACGGGGATCGGGCCGGCCGGGCTTTCGATGTCGAGGGCCTCGACGCGCACCCCAGGCTCCGGTCGACCGGCCATGGGGGCCAGGCCCTGGGCGCTGGCGGCGCGGGCGTCCTGGGGCGGCAGGCTGGTGAGCGGCGGCAGGCGGCGCGCCTGGCTGGCCAGGAACTGGAAGCGGGCGTCCAGGGTGCGCCCGCCCTGATACACCACCCCGCCCCCCGACAGTCCGCGCAGCAGCGGCCTCGGCAGCGCCATGAGGCCGCGCAGCATCAGGCGCTGGACGGAGAGGTCGGGCACTAGGGTTGGCCCTCTTCACCGTCATCCTCGGGCGTCAGTCCCGAGGATCCATGAACGCGTGAGAACGGGCGGCTCGTACCGAAGGGCGAGCCGAGCGCGGACGGCGGCCGACGACCTGCGCCGCTCCGCTGGCGCTGCGCGACCCTTTCGACAGCGCGTATGGATCCTCGGGACTGACGCCCGAGGATGACGGTTGGGGTGGGGTATAGGGCCATGCGGACCCCCTTAAGGCTCGGTCCGCGGCAGGGCGTTGACGCCGCCCAGGATCAGGCGGACCACGAACTCGGTGGCCGCCTCGACGTCCACGGGCCGGCGCTCCATCATCTTGTCGCCGATCTCGCGGGCCACGGCGATGCAGGCGCTGGCCAGGTAGTCGAGGTCGACCTTGGGGGCGAGGCCCCGCTCCATGGCGCTGCCCATGGCGCTGCGCACCTCCTCGAACACCGCCAGGATCTCGGGGGTGTTGCGGGCGTGGGGCAAGGGCTCGGAGATCAGCCGCTCGCGGACCAGGCTGTCCTCGGCGGCGACGAAGGTGAAGTAGGCGCCCACCGCGGCGCGCAGGTAGGATTCGAAGTCCTTCGCCTCCACCGCGGCGGCGTGCAGGATCGGGCGGAAGCGCCGGGCGCCGTCGTCGGCCAGGGCGTCGAACACCTCCTCCTTGGAGCGGTAGTAATTGTAGAAGGCGCCCACGGAGAGGTTGGTGCGGCGGATGATGTCGCGCACGGTCGCCGCCTCGAACCCCATCTCGCCAAACACCGCCCGCGCGGCTTCCAGGATGGCCTGGCGGTTGGCGAACTTGGTCTGTTCGCGCTTACCTGGCGATAGATCGACGACCTCTGACATCTCGACTCGAACTGTACCTCAAACCCGGCGGATCGCCGCGTGGGCAATCTACAGCCTTAAATGATCTGTTAGCGCAAGTTTCGGGGCGAGGGCTTAGACGGCGTGGGACCCGGAGCCTACTCCGTCGCCCCGCGCAGACCCGTGGCGGCCAGGTTCGGGGATGAACAGGCGGCGGAGCATTGGCCCCAGGTGGAGGCGCAGTCGTCGGCGCTGGCGTTGGACTCGCAGAAATAGCGGGTCTGGGCGCAGGCGCGGCGGCAGGCGGCGGCGTCCGTGCCGGCGGCGGTCCAGAGGGTGATCGGGCCGGCGCCGCCGGACGCCTTGGCGGGAGCGGGCTTGGACGGCGCGATGCTCTGGGCGCCGCGCAGTTTCGGCGCGGGCGGGACCACCGTCCTGGCGCCGGCGGGGGCGGCCAGGACGATCGTCGCCGGGATCACGGCGGCCAGGATGAGGGCGAGCAGGCGGCGCATGGGCGGAGCGGACACCGCTTCGGCTTAAGGCCGGCTTAACCATGATCGCCGGCCGCTGCCTCAGACCGTGCGCTTGGCCCGGTCCTGTTCGTTGGCCCCCTGGATCGAGGCGCGGGCCCGCGCCCAATCCTCGTCGCCCCAGTCCGCCAGGGCGCTGAAGCCGCGGTTGCCCGCGTTCCAGCCGCCACCGTCGATGGCGATGGTCTGGCCGTTCACATATTCGGACAGGGGGTGCAGCAGGTAGACGGCGAGGTTGGCCAGTTCGCGCATGTCGCCGACCCGCCCGAGCGGGCTGCCGGTCTTTGGGCGCGACTCCGCCGACGCCGACTGGCCAGGGCTCAACCGCGCCCAGGCGCCTTCGGTGGGGAAGGGTCCGGGCGCGATGGCGTTGAAGCGCACGCCGCGGTTGCCCCACTCGGCCGCCAGCGACTGGGTCATGACGTTGAGGCCGGCCTTGGACATGGCCGACGGCACGGTGAACGGCCCGCCCGACCACACCCACGTAGTCAGGATCGAGACCACGGAAGCCTTGCGCCCTTCGGCCAGCCAGCGCTTTCCGGCGTCCAGGGTGACGAAGAACGAGCCGCGGAAGACGATGTTGGCGATGGCGTCGAAGCCGCGAGCCGAGAGGTCCTCGGTGCGGCTGATGAAGTTGCCGGCGGCGTTGTTGATCAGGCCCGTGAGCGGCCCGTCGGCCCAGATGGTGTCCATCATCTCGTGGATCGCCTCGGGCACGCGGATGTCGCAGGCGATGGGAATGCACTTGCCGGCCCCGGCGCTGGCCGGATGGGAGTCCATCAGGGCCTTGGCGGTCTCCTCCAGCACCCCGCCGCGGCGCCCGCAGATGTAGACGTCGGCGCCCAGTATCAGGCAGGCCTCGGCCATCTCCCTGCCCAGGCCTGTCCCCCCGCCGGTGATAAGGATCCGCTCGCCCTTCATCAGGCCGGGCCGGTACATCAGGTCGTCGGGCGTCATGGCGCTCTCCCGTTTGTTTGGGAGAAGTGCGCGACCGTTACGCCGGGTCGGTCAAGGGGTGGACCCTATTCGGAAGGCTTGAGGTCGGGCCGGGACGCCAGGAAGGCGGCGCGCTCGGCGGCGGTCAGGACCTTGGCCGGCTTCTGGCGGGTGACCCGGGGAGTCGGCGGGGCGAAGGTGACCACCGTCTGGCCCCGGCCTTTGGAACCGATTTTGATCGGCGGCTTCATAAGTCTCTCCCGACCGGCGCGGCCTGGCTGGCCACATAGCACACGGGAGACGTTCCGCGTGAGCGTCAGGCGGCGGGCCGGCTGAGGCTCAGGTAGACGCTGTCGCACCATTCGCCAGCGACCTGGATCGTGCGTTCCGCGCGGCCGGTTTCCACGAAACCAAGGCGTCGGAGCAGGCCGAGGGAGCGGGTGTTGCGGGGGTCGACGTCGGCTTCGATGGCGTCGATGGGAAAGGTCGCGAAGACGTGGGCGATGGCGGCGGTGAGGGCTTCGTGGGCCAGGCCCTGGCCCCAGTGGTCGGGGTGCAGGATGTAGCCGATCTCCGGCAGGCGCCAGCAGCCGGCCTTGCCGATGACGGCGCCATCGCGCTCGATCACGAAGTCGTCGCTGAGGGCGGGGTTGGCGTCGGTCATGTCGGCGAGCCAGGCGCGGGTCTGCGCCAGGTCGCCGTGCGGTGGGGTGGACCAGAAGCGCATGGCCTCCGGATGGGAGAGGATGGCGTGGACCGCCGCGAGGTCATCGGCGCGGGCGCGGCGCAGGCGCAGGCGGGGCGTGACGATCTCGGTCACGGGGGCGTCGGCGGCGCCTTCAGCCCGTCCATCAGGATGTCGATCAGGCGCAGGGCGCTATCTTCCCAGCCGGGGCCGTTGGCGCCGTAGGTGAAGCCGATCAGGGCGCGGAGGATGTCGTCGGCGTTGGCGTCGGGGCGGATGTCGCCGGCGGCGCGGGCGCGGGCGACTAGGGCGGCGAGGGTGTCGGGGATGACGACGCCGGAGGCCGCGTAGAGCTCCGGGGTTCCGGCGACGATGGCGCTGAGGGCCGAGGCCATGACCTTCTTGGTGGCGATGTAGTCGACGAGCGCCCGCATCCATTGGCGCAGGGCCTCGCCCGGCGGCAGATCGGCCGACAGGTTGTGGGCGGAGTCGGCGAGTTGCTGGACCTCGCGGCGATAGACGGCCTCGACGATGGCCTCGCGGGTGGGGAAGTGGCGGTAGAGGGTGCCGATGCCGACGCCGGCGCGGCGGGCGATCTCGTCAAGGGCGACGTCCGTCCCGGACTGGGCGAAGGCGGCCTTGGCGGCGGCCGTCAGGCGTTCGCGGTTGCGCTGGCTGTCGGCGCGGGGCTTGCGGCCGGCGGCGGGCGGCGCGGCGGCGGTGTCGGGGAACTGGGGGACCGGCGCCTTGGCCATGACGAACCTGTCGGCTGCCTCTTGCTAAACGGAGGGACCCTCCGTATATGAAACCGGAGACTTCCTCCGCTTAATGCCTGAACGACCATTTGGCAATCGCGAGGTAGTCTTTCAACCCGGCAGCCGGCCCGCCGCCCCCCCGCGGCCGGCGCGCCAATACGTCCGATACGGAGAGAGATCATGACCAAGACATTCGGCGCCCAATCCACCACCGACGACGTGCTGGAGGGCGTGAACCTGAGCGGCAAGCGCATCCTGGTGACCGGGGTCTCGGCCGGCCTGGGCGTGGAGACGGCCCGCGCCCTGGCGGCGCATGGAGCGCAGGTGGTGGGCGCGGCCCGCGACCTGGGCAAGGCGAAGGGCGCCACCGAGGCGGTCCGCGCCGGCGCGAAAAACGGCGGCGGGCTGGAGCTGATCGAGCTGGACCTGGCGGCGCTGAAGAGCGTGCGGGCCTGCGCCGACGGCCTGAACGCCGACGGGCGGAAGTTCGACGTGATCATCGCCAACGCCGGCGTCATGGCCACGCCGAAAGGCGCCACGGCCGACGGCTTCGAGACGCAGTTCGGCACCAACCACCTGGGCCACTTCGTGCTGGTGAACCGGATCGCCGGGCTGCTGAAGGACGGCGGCCGGCTGGTGAACCTGTCGTCGTCGGGGCACCGGTTCAGCGACGTCGACCTGGACGACCCCAATTTCGAGCACACCGAATACAGCGAGTTCGGCGCCTATGGCCGCTCGAAGACCGCCAATGTGCTGTTCGCCGTCGAATTCGACCGCCGGCACAAGGGGCGCGGCGTGCGGGCCACGGCGGTGCACCCCGGCGGCATCCAGACCGAGCTTGGCCGCTATATGACGCCGGAAGTCATGCAGAACCTGGTCGACAGCATCAACGCTACGAACCAGGCGGCGGGCGCGCCGGCCTTCAGCTGGAAGACCATCCCGCAGGGCGCGGCGACCTCGGTGTGGGCCGCCATCGTCGCCCCGGCGGACGCGGTGGGGGCGCACTTCTGCGAGGACTGCCACGTCGCCGAGCTCGTCGAAGACCCGAACATCCGCGCTGGCGTCCGCGCCTACGCCCTGGACGGGGAACGCGCCAAGGCGCTGTGGGCCAAGAGCGAGACGATGGTCGGGGAGACGTTCTGAGGTTCTGCCTCCCTCCCCTCTTGGGGAGGGACAGACCCCGCGCAGCGGTCAGGGTGGGGAGGTGCGGTGAAGTCCGCGATCCTGGATGAGGTTCGTTGGCGGGGCAGGTATTCCCCACCCCGGTCCTGCGGACCGACCCTCCCCAAGAGGGCAGGGCTATCGCACATGAGTCATGAGCCTGAGGAGTTCGTCATTTTCCCATCTGGCTTTGAGTCGTTTGTGGGAGAGGGGGATATTTTGGGGCTCGG
>FSUP01000299.1_pt1 | contig 15540 bp, 13 predicted proteins | sample 1637431 | NCBI WGS metagenome assembly FSUP01 (sample SAMEA3914816, study PRJEB12502) | metagenome | biome: forest; material: soil | place: USA | collected 2011-09-16 | depth 0.3 m | reverse complement strand
GTGTAGCTCAAGGGGTTGCGTTCCTGGTCCTCCAGGATCGGTTTCCTGGGCCCGAAGCGGCGGGCCGCATCCAGAAGGGCGTCGAATATGGACCGATTGGCGTCGGCGGAATCGAAAGCGCGCGACATGCGCGGGGAACCTCCCAAGGGCTGATCGCTGGGCGATCTTGTTGCGCGGACGCTACAGAGCGCGTGGCGGCTTGGAAAGCGCCGTCAACCGGCCGGGGGGCTGCGCGGTCTGCAGGCGGACGAAGGCGTCGATGGCCGCCAGCCATTGCGAACGCACGGCGTCCCGCTCCAACTCCAGGCTCCGGCCGCCGTCCGGCAGCCCCACGGGCCGGCAGTGGGGGATCGTGCGGCAGCCCCTGGCGAGCGCGCCCTCCAGCACCAGAGTCGGGGCAGCCAGGTCCTTCAAACCCTTGCGGGCCTCGCCAGCGCTGACGTTGAAGGCGGTGATCCAGGCCGTGCTCGGCCCGCCCATGCGCAGGTCCGGATTGGCTGTCTGCCACAGGTGGGTCGTGCGGCCGCGCCAGGGATCGTGCGTCTCTCCATCCAGGAAATCGTCTCGGCCGTCGCGTCGCCAGGGGTGCGCGCCCGAAGCCCGGCTTTTACCGGCGAGCACCAGACTCAGCTCGCTGTCGGCGCCGCCGGGAAAGCCGTCCAGGTGGGGGCTGCTGAGAATCAGTCCCCCGGCGGGAGCGCCGCGCCCCACGGCCCGCACGGCGACCATGCCGCCCACGCCCTGGCCCAGGATGATCAGCGGCGCCCTGGCCGTGGGACGGATCACCGTCGCGACCATGGCCTGGACGCCGGCCACGTCCGGATCGAAGGACTTGGCGTATCCCAGGTCGCGGGGGTCGGTCAGGCGGCCCGAACCACCCTGGCCGGCGCCGTCCAGCACCCAGACGCTGTAGCCGAGGCCGTTCAGATCGGAGGCGGTCTCGAACCAGGTCTCGGCGGCCTCGCCATAATCGGGCAGGACCAGGATCTGGGCGCGGATCGCTGTTTGCGGGGCCGAGACGCCGTACCGCTGGGCGGGGGCGTCGCCGACCTGGACCAGGCCCCAGGCCCAGTTCTCCGGCGGATAGAAGCGGGCGCCCAGGTTCGCCGGGGGACGACTCTCCACGTACGGCTGGTCCGTCCCGCCGTCCTTGCAGGCGGCAAGCGCTAGCAGCACGGCGATCGCGGCCCACCCTCGACCCATCCTGTCCCGACGCCCTCGACTGGGAATACTGATCTCGCGCCAAACGTGAGGGGGCAACTGGAAACATCCAGTGAGGATGTTCGTTGTGGCAAAGATGGGTGAGGGCCAAGTGAAGGCTGGGGCCCGCGAGGGGAGGATCGATGGCGGCGCAGCAGATCATCGTCACCGATGTGCCCGCGCGGCTGGACCGCCTGCCCTGGAGCCGGTTCCACTGGCTGGTGGTGACGGCGCTGGGGATCACCTGGATCCTCGACGGGCTGGAGGTGACGGTGGTGGGGGCGCTGTCGGGGGCGCTGGCCGGCCGGCACGGGCTTGGCCTGACGCCCTCGCAGATCGGCCTGACCGGCAGCGCCTATATCGCCGGGGCGGTGATCGGGGCGCTGGTGTTCGGGCGGATGACCGACACCCTGGGGCGCAAGCGGCTGTTTTCCCTGACCGTGGCGGTCTACCTGGTAGCGACCCTGCTGACCGGGCTGTCGTGGAATTTCGCCAGCTTCGCCTTTTTCCGGGCCATCACCGGGGCGGGCATCGGCGGCGAGTATGCGGCGGTGAACTCGGCGGTGCAGGAGCTGATCCCGGCCAGGCGGCGGGGCCAGACGGACCTGATCATCAACGGCAGCTTCTGGGTCGGGGCGGCGCTGGGGGCGGTGGGCTCGATCATCGTGCTGGACCCGCGCGTTCTGCCGCCCGCCATCGGCTGGCGGTTCGCCTTCATCGGAGGGGCGGTGCTGGGGCTGGTGGTCCTGTACGTGCGCCGGTTCCTGCCCGAGAGCCCGCGCTGGCTGATGACCCACGGGCGGGTGGCGGAGGCCGAGGCGATCGTGGCGGGGATCGAGGCGCGCTCGCCGGGCGAGGCGCCGCCGGCGGACCTGCCGAAGATCGGGCTGACGCCGCGGGCCAGCACCGGCCTGCTGGCGGTGGCGCGGACGATGCTCACCACCTATCCGCGCCGCACGGTGCTGGGACTGACGCTGATGGCCACCCAGGCCTTCTGCTACAACGCCATCTTCTTCACCTATGCGACGATCTTGACCACCTTCTACAAGGTGCCGCCCAACGACGTCGGCTGGTTCTTGCTGCCCTTCGCGGCGGGGAATTTCCTGGGGCCGCTGGTCCTGGGCGGGCTGTTCGACAGCATCGGCCGGCGGCCGATGATCACCGCGACCTATGGGCTGTCGGGCGTGCTGCTGATCGGCGTGGGGTGGCTGTTCGCCAGGGGGATGCTGGACGTCACCGCGCTGACCCTGTGCTGGAGCGTGATCTTCTTCTTCGCCTCGGCCGCGGCCAGCGCCGCCTACCTGACCGTGGGCGAGAGTTTCCCGCTGGAGACCCGGGCCATGGTCATCGCCCTGTTCTACGCCTTCGGCACGGGGCTGGGCGGAGTGGCGGGGCCGGCGCTGTTCGGGGCCCTGATCGAGGGCGGTACGCGGGCGGGGATATTTCCGGGCTATCTGCTGGGTGGGGGGCTGATGCTTCTGGCGGCGGTCGTGGAACTGTGGCTGGGGGTCAGCGCGGAGCGATTGTCGCTGGAAGAGGTGGCGCCGCCGCTGTCGCACGCACCGATTCCGTAGGCGCGGCGAGGCGCGCCCTTGATCCGGAGGGCCGAACAGACGATCTAGGCGCCATGGCCACGGTCATCGACAACACGAACCTTCGCGCGCTGCGCCATCCCGAGAAGCAGGCGCGGCCCGACACGCCCATTCTGCGCAAGCCCGACTGGCTGCGCGTGCGGGCGCCCGGCTCGGCCGGCTACAACGCCACCCGCGACATCGTGAAGACCCACGGCCTGGTCACGGTGTGCGAGGAGGCGGCCTGTCCGAACATTGGCGAGTGCTGGACCAAGTCGCACGCCACCATGATGATCATGGGCGACACCTGCACCCGCGCCTGCGCCTTCTGCAACGTCGCCACCGGCCTGCCCCAGCCCCTGGACCCGACCGAACCGGCCCGCGTGGGCGAGGCGGTGGCCAAGATGGGGCTCAAGCACGTGGTCATCACCTCGGTGGACCGCGACGACCTGGCCGACGGGGGCGCGGCGCACTTCGCCGCCGTGGTGCGGGCGATCCGCGCCGCCGCGCCGGCGACCACGGTGGAGATCCTGACCCCCGACTTCCTGCGCAAGCCGGTGGCGGCGGCGCACGAGGTGATCGACTCCGAGCCCGATGTCTTCAATCACAATCTGGAGACCGTGCCGCGGCTGTACCTCTCGATCCGGCCGGGCGCGCGGTACTATCACTCCCTGCGCCTGCTGGAGCGGGTCAAGGAACGCTCGCCGACCCTGTTCACCAAGTCCGGCCTGATGCTGGGCCTTGGCGAGACCAAGGAGGAGGTGATGCAGGTGATGGACGACATGCGCTCCGCCGGCGTCGATTTCATCACCATCGGCCAGTACCTGCAGCCCAGCCGCAAGCACGCGCCTATCGACCGGTTCTGGACGCCTGAGGAGTTCAAGGCGCTGGAGACCATCGCCTACGCCAAGGGCTTCCTGATGGTGTCGTCCAGCCCCCTGACGCGGTCGAGCCATCACGCGGGCGAGGACTTCGCGCGGCTGCAGGCGGCGCGGCGCGAGCGCGAAGCGGCGGCCTGACCCCGCTTGCGCCACAGCCTCACGCGCATCCTGCCCTATACGCCGGAGCAGCTCTTCACCCTGGTCGGCGATGTCGACCGGTATCCGCAGTTCGTGCCCTGGATCACGCGGCTGAGGTCGTGGAACCGGCGGGAGGCGGGGGAGGGCGTGACCACCCTGGACGCCGAGGCGGACGTCGGCTTCTCCATCGTCCACGAACGCTTCGCCACGCGGGTGCGCCTGGACGAGGCCGCGCGCCAGATCGACGTGGAGCTGATCTCCGGCCCGTTCCGCCGCCTGACCAACCGCTGGACGTTCAAGCCGCATTCGGCCGGCGCGGAGCTGAAGTTCGAGATCGAATTCGAGTTCAAGTCGCGGCTGCTGCAGGTGCTGCTGGCGGCGAACTTCAACCGCGCGGTGGCGCGGCTGGTGTCGTGCTTCGAGGACCGGGCGCGGGTGCTGTACGGGCGGCCGGGGCCAGGGCGGGTCGCGGCGCCGTAGGGCGTGAGAGGCGATTCAGGCCTCTCCGACAATCTCCACCCCGCCCAGTTCGTCGATCCGGTCGGCCAGGTCGTCCAGGTTCCCGGATAGGGTCTGGAGAGTGAAGACCAGGCCGAAGAAGCGGCTGGCGCCGTCGAAGGAGAGGGTGTGGGTCAGGCGCTCGTGGCGGGCCTGCTCGACGGTTTGCGCCAGTTCGTCGCGCCGCTCCGTCCAGAGTCCGCGGTCGACGGGCGTGTCGGCGGCCGCGGCGGCGTCGCAGCGGCGCAGTAGGTCGGCGGCGGAGGCCAGGGCCGCCAGGGCCGCAGGACGGATATGGTCAAGGGCGGGACTGGGCTGGGCGCCGTCGAGGACGCGGCTAACCTGGACGACATCATTGCGCACGCGCCAGAGGGTGCGGGGCAGGGCTTCGGTGGCGTGGCGCCGGCTGAGGCGGGAGGCGCTTTCGTGCTGCGCTTCGGCCATGGCCGCCTCGACCTTGCCGAGCGTGGCGCGCACCGCAAACTGGCGCTGATGGATTTCACCGGTCAGGGACTCACCGGCCAGTTCGCGCACTTCAAGGTCCAGGACCTCGGCCAAGCCCTGCAAGGCCTGACGGACCTGGGCCACCACCGTGGCGTGGGCGCGGGCGGGGAAGATGAACAGGGTGGCGGCGACCCCCACGGCGCTGCCGATGGCGATCTCGATCACCCGGTACAGGGCGGCGTGGAAGGGATCCATATCCTTCGGCCCGGCGATGATCACGATCACCGCAGTGATGGGGGCGACCTTGAGACTGGGCCGGACCGCCGCGGCGAAAGCCAGCAAGGCCACCACCGCGCAGAGCAGGACGCCCTCGTCCAGGGGCGTCTTGGCCTTCAGATAGGCTGCGCCCGCCCCCGCCAGCGCGCCGACCATGGTTCCGATCAGGCGGTCGACCGAGGCGGCGATGGTGCCGCCAAGGCTGGTCTGGACAACGATCACCGCCGTGAACACCGCCCAATAGCCCTGGGGCAGGCGGAACAGGGTGCTGATCAAGAAGGCGACGCCGACGGCTGCGGAGACCCGGACGGCGTGGCGGAGCTCCCCACGCCGGGCGGCGGCCAGGGCCAGGGCGCGGTGGGTGAGGTTCACTTGGCGGGAAATGGACAGGGCGGGAGCAGCAGGAAGACCGCCAGGAAGGCCAGTCCCACGCCGATCCAGATCCCGGGAAGCCACCACCTGAGCGCCATGCGTCCCGGGAGCAGGATCGCGACGCCTGAAACGCCGAGGCTCAACCCGATCGCCAGGGCGCCGGCCGTGAAGCCCAGGACCATGGGGTTCGTCCCACAGCGCACCTGGTCCAGGGCGGTGAGGAAAATCAGCAGATTGAAGGCGACGTAGGCGAGCAGAACGGCCGCGACCAACAACAGGAAGACGCCGTACACCTTGGGCATGGCCGTGACCTCCGAACCTCAGCGCAGCCGCTCCCGCATCATTTCCAGGGCCATCTGCACGGCCGCCATCTGGACCTCCCAGCGGGTCTCGAACTCGAAGATTTCCATGCGGTGCTGCACCGACTGATTGGCGCGGGCCGTGGCCAGGTGGACGGTGCCCACCGGCTTCAGCGGCGTTCCCCCGTCCGGTCCGGCGATGCCGGTGATGGCCACCGAGAGGTGGGCGTGGGAGTTCTCCAGCGCGCCTTCGGCCATCATCCGACTGATCGGCTCGGAGACCGCGCCCAAGTCGGCGATCAGGTCGCCGGAGACGCCCAGCATCTCGGACTTGGCGCGGTTGGTGTAGCAGACGAAGCCCCGCTCGAAGACGTCGGAGGCGCCGGGGATCGAGCAGATGGCGGCGGCCACCAGCCCGCCCGTGCAGCTTTCGGCGGTGACCAGGCGCAGGTTCTTCTCGCGGGCGTCATCGATCACCAGCCGCGCCAGGGTGTCGATTTCCAACGAAAACATGCGTCCGTTCTCCCACCACCGGCCCGATTGGCTGGCCAAGCGCGGTTGTGCGGGAGCGACATCGCCTCGTCCAGCCCTCGCTCAAATATGCAAGGCTGTGCGCCTTCATAACGCGGCCGGACTGATTCCGTCTGGCCAGGCCGGCGCCGGGGGCGAATCGAAGACATGACAGCAGTTCCCAGCTCGCGATCCGGCGCCCTGGCCCCGGCGCTGTTCGTCATGGCGGTCTTCACCAGCGCGGCGCTGGTGTTCATGGTCGAGCCGATGATGGCCAAGCTGGTGCTGCCGCTGCTCGGCGGTTCGGCGGCGGTCTGGAACACCAGCCTGGCGTTCTTCCAGGCCGCCCTGCTGGCGGGTTACATCTATGCGCACCTGCTGCAGCGGCTGCCGTCCATGCGTTGGCAGATCGCCATCCACCTGCCGGTGCTGGCGCTGGCGGCGCTGGTGCTGCCGCTGAAGGTCAGCGGGGTCCTGGGCGATCCGCCGCCGGATGCGCCGGCGCTGTGGCTGGTGGGGGTGCTGGCTCTGTCCATCGGCGCCCCCTTCGCGGCGCTGTCGGCCACCGCGCCACTGGTTCAGGCCTGGCACGCCAGAGTCTATCGGGCCGAGGACGCCAAGGAGCCCTACGCCCTCTATGCGGCCAGCAATGTGGGCAGCCTGCTGGCGCTGCTGGCCTATCCGATCGTGGTCGAGCCGCTGGTCACCCTGCGCGGGCAAACTCTTGGCTGGAGTGTGGGTTACGCGGCGTTCTTCATCCTGCTGGCGATGCTGGGCGCGGCGCTGTGGCGGCGATGCGGGCGGGCCGCGCCGGCCGCCGTCGCGACCCCCGCCGACTCTGCGGCCACACCGATCTCCTGGACGGACCGGGCCATCTGGGTGGGGCTGGCGGCCATTCCTTCCAGCCTGATGCTGGGAGTGACCAACTACATCACCACCGACCTCGGCTCGGCGCCATTCATGTGGGTCGCACCCCTGGCCTTGTACCTGGCGACCTTCATCTTCGCCTTCCAGAGCCGGCCGTGGCTGCGGCCGCACGTGGTGCTGCTGCTGCAGGCGGCCGTGGCGCCGGTGTGCGCGGCGCTGATGCACTTCTGGACCGGCGGCTTCTATCAGGAGGTGGGGCTGCACCTGGCGGCGTTCTTCCTGACCGCCCTGGTCTGCCACCAGGCCCTGGTGGCCCGGCGGCCGGCGCCCGAGCGGCTGACCGATTTCTACATCTGCATGTCCCTGGGCGGAGTGCTGGGGGGATCGTTCAACGCCTTCGTGGCGCCGGTGATCTTCAACACCGTGATCGAATATCCCGCCGTCCTGGTGCTGTCGTGCCTGGCCAGGCCCTGGGGGCTGCGCGAGCCGGTGAAGGCGTGGTTGTGGCCGGTGATGGCGCTGGGCGTCGCCGGCGCCTTGGCCGCGGTGCTGGTCGTCTATCCTCCCGCGGCGGTGCGGGCGCCCGTCCAGTATCTGCTGGGTCCGATCAAGGCGATCCAGGTGGCCGGGACGCTGCTGGCCTTCACCGCGATCATGGCGTTCATCCTGCGCCGGCGGATCTGGACCTTCCTGCCGCTGATGCTCGTGCTGACCCTCGCCGCCGAGCGGGCCACCGACCGCGTGGACGTCACGCACGAGTGGCGCGGCTTCTTCGGCGTGCTGCGCGAGTCGAAGGGCTACCAGATCCGCCTGGGCGGCCCTTTGAGGATGCTGGCCCACGGCACCACCCTGCACGGCGCCCAGGCCCTGTCGCCGATCTTCCGATGCCAGCCCCTGGTGTACTACGCCCACGAGACGCCCATCGGTCAGGTGTTCGACGCGCTGCAGGCGCGCAAGAGCGCCATCAACATCGGCGCGGTGGGGCTGGGCACCGGGTCGGTGGCCGCCTACGCCCGGCGCGGCGACAACCTCAACTTCTTCGAGATCGATCCGCTGGTGTTCCGCATCTCGACCTCGGCCCGGCGGTTCACCTACACCACCGAGTGCGCCAAGGGCCGGCTGGGCTATATTCTGGGCGACGCGCGACTGACCCTGAACCGCGAGCCGGCGGGGCGGTACGACGTGCTGCTGATCGACGCCTTCTCCTCCGACAGCGTCCCGGCGCACCTGCTGACGGTGGAGGCGGTGCGCATGTACCTGAGCAAACTCAAGCCTGACGGGGTGGTGATCCTGCACCTGTCCAACCGCAACCTGGACCTGATGCGGCCCGCGCAGGCCGTCGCCCTGGCCGCCGGCGGCTATCCCCTGTTGCAGGAACATCGGCTCGACCCGACGAAGCCGGACCTCTGGGAGGCCTCGGAGGAAGCGGTGATCGTGGCCAGGTCTCCAGCCGGCCTGGCGCCGTTCAGGGGGGACAAGCGCTGGGCCCCCGTCCGGTCCGAGGTGCGCCCCTGGACGGATGACTACACCAACCTCTTTGGGGCAATGATCCGGCGGACGCAGGAGAAGCTGGGCCTGTTACCCTATCCACATTGAGCGGGTGACTTCTCACAGGGATCGCCCATCACAGGGACCGCCAAGCAGGAGAGCAGCATGGCCGCAATCGACCGCCCCGACTTCATCGCCCATTGGAGCGACATCGAGCACCCCGACAACCAGCGCTACAGCGGCGACGACGAGTTGATGAGCATCGGCGCGGCGTTCGGCGAGCACTTCGGGCTGGGCAGACTGGGCATCCACCATGAGCGATTGCCGCCAGGGCGCCGCACCTCATTTCCCCATGCCGAGAGCGCTGAAGAAGAGTTCGTCTATGTGATCGAAGGCGCGCCGGATGTCTGGCTCGACGGACGGCTGCATCGGTTGCGGCAGGGCGAGGCTGTGGGGTTTCCGGCCGGAACCGGCATCGCCCACACCTTCATGAACAACACAGAAGAGGAGGTCCGTCTGCTGGTGGTGGGCGAAAAGCCCAAGGCGGAGAACAAGATTGTCTATCCCCGCAACCCCGAGCGGAAGCCGTTGCGCGATGACTGGTGGGACGACGCGCCCCAGCGCCCGATGGGGGACCACGACGGACTGCCCGACAGGGTGCGGACGTGGAAGGCGGGGAAGGGGACCGCGTAGGGCGGGGCGGCGCAGGACAGTTGCGGCCGACGCCTGTACTCGGCTCGCCCTTCGGTACGAGCCGCTCATTCTCACGAGTTCATGGATCCTCGGGACTGACGCCCGAGGATGACGCTGTTGTGGGTGTGGGCGCTCTTGCCGCAACAGCGGAGTCAAAGGCCTTAGGCCGGCAGTTCCACCGCCGCCACCGCTTGCGCCGCCAGGCCCTCTTCGCGGCCGGTGTAGCCCATGCCCTCGGTGGTGGTGGCCTTGACGCTGACCTGGTCGATGGCGACGCCCAGGAGGCCCGCCAGGCGTTCGCGCATGGCCGCTCGGTGCGGTTTGATCTTTGGCCGCTCGCAGATCAGGGTCAGGTCGACGTTGAGGATGCGGCCGCCGCGGGCGGCGATCAGCTCCACCGCGTGCTTGAGGAAAATGTCCGATGGCGCCCCCCGCCACTGAGGATCGGTGGGCGGAAAGTGGTCGCCGATGTCGCCTTCGCCGATGGTCCCCAGCAGGGCGTCGGTGAGGGCGTGCAGGCCGGCGTCGGCGTCGGAATGGCCTATCAGGGTATGGTCGTGGGCGATCTCGACCCCGCAGAGCCAGACGCTCTGGCCGGGGCCGAAGCGGTGGGCGTCGTAGCCCATGCCGATCCGCGTCGTGCGCGTCGCGCCGGCCAGCCGTTCGGCCATGGCGAAGTCCTCCGGATAGGTGAGTTTCATCAGCATCGGATCGCCGGCGGAGAGGGCGACGCGGCCGCCCGCGCGCTCCATCACCGCCGCGTCGTCGGTGGGCTCGGCGTCGGCCGGCCAGCGGGCGTAGGCCTCCAGCAGCGGTCCAAGGCGGAAAGCCTGGGGGGTCTGGGCCCGCCAGAGGCCGGCGCGGGACACGGTCTCGGTGGGGCCATCCTCGGTCTGGGCGCGCTTGAGCGTGTCGGCCACCGGGAGGGCGGGCACAGCACCGTCGGCGCCGGCCAGGGCGTCCAGCAGGGCTTCCAGATGCGGCCTGGCGACGAAGGGGCGGGCGGCGTCGTGGACCAGGACGATCTCGTCCGGGCCGCCGCGGAGGGCCTTCAGGCCCGACAGGACCGACTGGGCGCGCGTGGCGCCGCCGATCGCCGTGGACCAGCGCGGCAGGCCGGCCAGCGCCTGGTCGGCCAGGGCCTGACAGCCCTCTGGCACGACCACGACCAACTGGCGTGCTCCGGCGGCGAGGAGGGCCTCGGCGGACCAGCGGATCACCGGCCGGCCGGCCAGGTCGCGCCACTGCTTGGCGCTGCCCGGACCGGCCCGGCTGCCTGAGCCGCCGGCGACAATTACGGCGAGAAATTCCATGGCGCTGTGTTTAGGGGGAGAAACGTCATTGTCCAGGCTTTACGGCGCTGCACAATGTGCCTAAAAAGCAGCCGTATGGGGTGTCTATAAAATGGGCAACAGCCTGAAAGTCGGTTCGGTGTCAGTTGGTGGTCGCGTGTGGATAGCTCCCATGACGGGGGTTTCCGACCTGCCGTTCCGCCAGACCGCGTCCGATCTGGGCGCTGCCTATGTCGCCACCGAGATGGTGGCCTGCGCCGAGTTCTCAAGAGGCCGTCCGGACGTGGTGCGGCGCTCGGCGGTGGGCGAGGGCCTGCCGCTGATGGTTGTGCAGCTGGTGGGACGTGAAGCCCGGTACGTGGCGCAGGGCGCGCGCCTGGCCGCCGAGGCGGGCGCGCAGATCGTCGACCTGAACATGGGCTGCCCGGCCAAGGAGGTGACCGGCTCGCTCTCCGGCTCGGCCCTGATGCGCGACCTGGACCTGGCCGAGAGCCTGATCGCCGCGGCGGTGGACGCCACCGACTGTCCGGTGACCGTCAAGATGCGCCTGGGCTGGGATGACGCGGCGCGCAACGCTCCGGAGCTGGCGGCCAGGGCGCAGCGGGCCGGGGCCAGGGCGGTGACGGTGCACGGGCGCACGCGCTGCCAGTTCTACACCGGCGTCGCCGACTGGGCGGCCGTGGCGGCGGTGAAGGCCGAGGTGACCATCCCGGTCGTGGTCAACGGCGACATCACCGATGCGGCAAGCGCGCGCGAGGCGCTGGAGCAGTCCGGCGCCGATGCTGTGATGCTGGGGCGCGGGGTGACCGGCCGGCCGTGGATCGCCGCGGCCATCGAGGCGGCCCTGGACGGCGAGGCCTATGCGCCGCCCACGCCCGAGGCCCTGCTGGAAACGGCCGTGGTCCAGCTTCGCCGCAGTATCGAGTTCTATGGCCAGCGGCTGGGGGTGCGCATGTTCCGAAAGCATCTGGCGGCCTATGTCGAACAGGCGCCCTGGGAGGTTCCGGAGGCCGGCTCGGCTGACGCTCGCCGCGCCGCGCGGGCCAGGCTGTGCCGCCTGGACGATCCCGCGGAGATCGAGGCCGGCCTGGCCGACCAGTGGCGGTGCGAGACGCAAAGGCTGGCCGCATGACCGAGAGCAAGATCAAGGTCTTTCCCGGCTCCGCGGGCCTGACCGCGCTGAAGGCCAACGCCTTCGATCTCATTCCCGAGCCGGCCATGGTGGTGGACCGCGACGGCGCCCTGGTGGCCGTCAACGAAGCCGCCGAGGCCCTGTTCGGCCAGGGCCTGGCCCTGCTGGCGCGCGGCCGTTTCAAGGCCGCCCTGCCGCCAGGATCGCCGCTGGTCTCCCTGATCAACCGCGCCACGGCCGAGCAGGGCGCGGTGCGCGAGCGGGGCCTGGAGATCAGCCTGTTCGGCCATCCGCCCTTCGAGGCCGACGGCGCCGCGGCGTCGCTGGGCGAAGGGGCGATCCTGCTGACCCTGCATGTCCGAGGCGGCGCGCTGGGCGTCGACCGGGCGGCGGACGTGGCGGGCCTGCGCTCGGTCGTGGGCCTTGGCCGCATGCTGGCGCACGAGATCAAGAACCCGCTGGCCGGCATCCGCGGCGCGGCCCAGCTGCTGAAGACCGGCGCCAAGGCCGAAGACGCGCCCCTGGCCCAGCTGATCGTCGACGAGACGGATCGCATCCGCCGCCTGGTGGACCGCATGGAGGCGTTCTCCGACGACGCCATCATCAACCGCGCCGAGGTCAACATCCACGAGGTGCTGGACCGCGTCAGGGCCCTGGCTGCCAACGGCGTCGCCGACGGCCTGGGTCTGCGCGAGACGTTCGATCCATCGCTGCCGGCGGTCTGGGGCGACGAGGACCAGCTCATCCAGGTGTTCCTGAACCTGGTGAAGAACGCCGCCGAGGCCGCCCACAGCCGGGGCGACGGGCGCGGGGAGATCATGCTGACCACCGCCTTCCGCCATGGCGTGCGGGTGCGGGCCATCGACGGCCAGGCCGCCCAGGGCGCGCCGCTGGAGGTCCGGGTCATCGACAATGGGCCGGGGGTTCCGGTGCATCTGCGCGAGCACCTGTTCGAACCTTTCGTCACCACCAAGACCCACGGAGCCGGCCTCGGCCTAGCTCTGGTGGCCAAGATCGTCGCCGGCCACGGGGGCCTGATTGATTTTGAATCCGAGCCTGGACGGACCGTCTTCCGGGTGTTGCTGCCTGTGGCGCCGACCGTGGTTACGGCGCCCAAGGGAAAGTCCAGATGAGCGCCGCGACGCAGAAGATTCTGATTGCCGACGACGATTCCTCGATCCGACTGGTGCTCTCCCAGGCCTTCACACGCCTCGGCTACCAGGTTCGCGCCACGGGCAACGCCACGACGTTGCTGAAGTGGGTGACGGACGGGGAGGGGGACCTGGTGGTCACCGACGTGGTGATGCCGGATGAGAACGTGTTCGACGTCCTGCCCCGCATCCGCAAGCAGCGGCCCAAGCTGCCGATCATCGTAATGAGCGCGCAGAACACCCTGCTGACGGCGGTGAACGCGGCCGACGTGGGCGCTTTCGATTATGTGCCCAAGCCCTTCGACCTGGACGACATGACCGCCACCGCGCGGCGGGCCCTGGCGCGGCCGGCCGACAGTGAGGCGACCAAGGCCCAGGCCAGGGCGGTGCGCGACGAGCGCCTGCCCCTGATCGGACGGTCGGCGCCGATGCAGGACGTCTATCGCACCATCGCCCGCCTGGTGGGCGCGGACCTGACCGTGCTGATCACCGGCGAGTCGGGGTCGGGCAAGGAACTGGTCGCCCGCGCGCTGCACGACCTCGGTCGCCGCCGGGACGGCAAGTTTGTGGTCATCAACCTGGCCGCCGTGCCACGCGAGCGGGTGGAAACGGAGCTGTTCGGCAAGGGCGAGGGCGACTACGGCAAGCTGGTGGAGGCCGACGGCGGCACCCTGTTCCTGGACGAGATCGGCGACATGCCGCTGGACGCCCAGACGCGGTTGCTGCGCGTGTTCGACGGAGCCGAGCCGGCCATCAACCCCAAGACCGGGCGCAAGCCGAACGTGCGGGTCATCGCCGCCACCAACCGCGACCTGCGCGGCCTGATCCAGCAGGGCCTGTTCCGCGAAGACCTGTATTTCCGTCTCAATGTGGCGCCTGTGCGCTTGCCGCCGTTGCGCGACCGCACCGACGATATTCCCGACCTCGCCCGCGCCTTCCTGCTGCGCGCCGCCCGCGAGGGCCTGCCGTCCAAGACCATCGACCAGGCGGCCCTCGAGCGCCTGAAGACCCATGCCTGGCCGGGCAATGTCCGCGAGCTGGAAAACCTGATCCGGCGGATCTGCGCCCTCTACGCCGAGGAGCTGATCAGCGCCCGCATCGTCGAGCGGGAACTGGCCGAGCAGGTGACCATGCCGGTGGGCGAGGAGGGGCCGCTGACCCTGGCCACCCTGGTCGAGCGCCACCTGGCGTCGTACTTCGCCGACCAGCCGGACGGCGTGCCCCCGGCAGGGCTCTACGACCGCGTGCTCGAAGAGGTTGAACGGCCGCTGATCCAGCTCACCCTGGCGGCGACCCGTGGCAATCAGGTTCGCGCCGCCGAGGTGCTGGGGCTGAACCGCAACACGCTTCGTAAGAAAATCCATGATCTTGGCGTGGAAATGAGTCGCGGGCGGCGCTGAGCCTTATTCGCCACAAGCCTGTTGAGTTTGGGGCACAGTTGCCAGTAATTTCCGGCGATGACGTCGCAACCCTCTCCGCGCGCCATGCCGTCGCTCGGCTTCGGAGCAAGGCTGGATAGCCGGCTGTTCATGGCCGTCGGCTATGTGCTGGCGCTCGTGCTCACGGCCTCGGCGGTGATGCTGGGTTCGTCGCCGACCCTGAGCGGACCGCTGGGGCCGGCCAGCCCGCTGGTGCTGACCCTGCTGCTGCTTGGCCTGGCGATCGTGCTGGCGCTGGCGACGGTGATGCTTGGGCGCGTGGTGGCGTTGTTCAACGCCCAGTCCAGCGACGCCGGGGCGCGCCTGCACCTGCGCTTCATCACCATGTTCGCCATGGCCGCCGTGGCGCCGGCGGTGATTGTGGCGCTGTTCTTCGGCGTGCTGGTGACCCGGGGGGTGGAGAACTGGTTCAGCGCCAGGGTCCAGACCGTGGTGGAGAACTCCGCCACCGTGGCGCGCTCCTATGTCGAGGAGCAGAAGAACTACATCGGCGACCACGTTGCCAGCATGGCGCGGGAGCTGAACCGGGCCGCCTTTTCACTGGCCGACTCACCGGTCGCCTACGGCCACTTCCTGCGCGACCAGGCGGCGGACAACGGCTTCTCCGCCGCCTACCTGATCGACCACGAGGGCCGCGTCCTGGCGCGGGCGGAGTCGCCGGGGGCGCCGCCTCTGATGACCCCGCCACAGGCCACCTTCCAGGCCGCCGACGAGGGCGACGTCTCGGTGCGGCCGTTCGAGGACAGCGACCTGTTCCGGGCGCTCTATCGGCTGCGCGCCTATCCGGACGCCTACCTCTATGTCGTGCGTCCGGTGGACCGGGGCATCTTCAACCACCTGCGGGAATCCGAGGCCTCGCTCGCCGCCTACCGTGAGGCCAAGACCAACCGCGCCAGGATCCAGGCCGCCTTCGCGCTCAGCTACGCGGAGACCGCGCTGCTGGTGCTGGTGGGGGCGGTGTGGCTGGGCATGCTGGCGGCAGGGGGCATCGCCGGGCCCGTCGCGCGCCTGGTGCAGGCGGCCGGCCGGGTCTCCAGCGGCGACCTGTCGGCCCGGGTGGACACCAGTGGCGATCCCGAGGAGATCGCGGTTCTGTCGCGCGCCTTCAACCGCATGACCGGCGACCTGCAGGCCCAGCAGGAGGCCCTGCGCGCCGCCCACGCCGACGCGGAGTCGAAGAGCCACTTCATGGAGACCGTGCTGCTGGGCGTCAGCGCCGGCGTCATCGGCCTGGACCCGCAGGGCAAGGTCTCGGCCATCAACCGCCAGGCCACCGAACTGCTGCATGT
>FSUP01000124.1_pt1 | contig 15709 bp, 15 predicted proteins | sample 1637431 | NCBI WGS metagenome assembly FSUP01 (sample SAMEA3914816, study PRJEB12502) | metagenome | biome: forest; material: soil | place: USA | collected 2011-09-16 | depth 0.3 m | reverse complement strand
GTGGCCCCGGCGGCGGAGGCCGAGGCGCCAAGGCCCACGGCCTCAGATGAGCCCAGGCTGTCGAAGATCGCGCACCCCGGCAGGTGACTCAGGAGCCCCTGCTTGTTCTCCATGCTCCAGACCGTGCCCGACGAGCCCAGGCGGCGCAGGTTGGTCAGGTCCCAGCGGCCCGGATGGGCGTCCAGTTCCTCCAGCATGGGCGCGGCGAAGGCCATGCCGACGATGGCGGCGTTGGTGGCCTTCAGTCGCGCGGCCTCGTCCCAGAACTCGGCGGCGACGAAACGGGTGGACGGCAGGCTGGCCACCGTGCCGCCGGTGGTGAGGGACATCATGCCGGTGAACTGGGAGGTGCCGTGCATCAGGGGGGCGGCGGCGATGGTGACGCCGGGGTCGACCGCGAAGGCGCGTACGCCTGCCTCTTCAAGCGATTCCAGCGGCGGCACGCCCTGCAGGACGTTGCCGCCCGCGCCCAGGACGAAGAACAGGTCCTCCTGGCGCCACATCACGCCCTTGGGCATGCCGGTGGTGCCGCCGGTGTAGAGGATCAGCAGGTCGTCGCCCGAACGGCCCCAGGGCGCCGCGACCCGGCCCGTGTCGGCCGCGACGATGGCGTCATAGTCGGCGGCGAAGGCGGGGACCGGATGGCCTGGCTCGGCGACGGCGATCCAGGTCTTTACCTTGGGCAGGCGGCCGCGGATCTGCTCGACCGTGGGCGCGAAGGAGGCGTGGAACACCACAGCCTCGGCGTCGGCGTTGTCGAACAGGTAGAGCAGCTCGTCGGCGACGTAGCGGTAGTTGGTGTTCACCGGCGCCAGGCCGGCCTTGAAGGCGGCGAAGTAGGTCTCGAGGTATTCGGGGCCGTTGTAGAGGTAGGCGGCGACCTTGGATTGATGCGCCAGGCCGGCGTCCAGCAGATGCCGGGCCAGGCCGTTGGCGCGGCGGTCGAAATCCTTCCAGCTGATGACCGTCTGGCCTCGGACCTGGGCGGGGCGGTCCGGCACGGCGGCGGCCACGGTTTCCCAGATGTCGGCATAGGTCCAGACGGTCATGACGGTCTCGCTCCCGATTGCACTCTTGAGGGAACATGGCGGGCTGCTCTCAGGGAAGTCAAACGGGGCCACGGCGGGCTATCCCTCGCGGCCGCCTTGCCGCCATAGTGGGGTCATGGCCACGCCCGTTTCCACCGACAGCTACAAGGACGTCGTGCTCTTCCTGGCCACGGCCGGGGTGGTCGTGCCGTTGTTCAAGCGGCTGAACGTCAGCCCGATCCTGGGCTTCATGCTGGCCGGCGTGGCGCTGGGCCCGCATGGGCTGGGCGCCTTCACCCAGGCAGCGCCGTGGCTGGGCTACCTGACCGTCTCCCGCCCCGCGGAGATCGCCGAGATCGCCGAGCTGGGGGTGGTGTTCCTGCTGTTCATGATCGGCCTGGAGCTGTCGTGGGAGCGGCTGCGGCTGATGCGGCGGCTGGTGTTCGGCCTGGGCGGAACGCAGGTGGCCGCCTGCCTGGCGCTGGGCGCGGCGGCGGCGTTCGCCCTGGGCGCGCCCTGGCCCGCGGCCCTGACGGTGGGCGCCGCCCTGGCGCTGTCGTCGACCGCCCTGGTGATGCCGGCCCTGGCGGAGCAGCACCGTCTGCACGGCGAGGGCGGGCGGGCTACCTTTGCCGTGCTGCTGTTCCAGGACCTGGCGGTGGCCCCGATCCTGATCACTCTGACCCTGGCCAGCGGCGGCGAGGGGACCGGGGTGCGGGACCTCCTGACCACCTTCGGGCAGTCGGTGCTGGGCCTGGTGGTGCTGGTGGTGGCGGGGCGGCTGCTGCTGCGGCCGCTGCTGAAATCGGTGGCCAGGGCCAAGAGCAACGAGCTGTTCATGGCCGCCTGCCTGCTGGTGATCATCGGCTCCGGACTGGTCTCGGCGATAAGCGGCCTTTCCATGGCCCTGGGCGCCTTCGTCGCCGGCCTGCTGCTGGCGGAGACGGAGTTCCGGCACGAGGTCGAGGTGCTGATCGAGCCGTTCAAGGGCCTGCTGCTGGGCCTGTTCTTCCTGTCCCTGGGGATCGGCCTGGACCTTTCGCTGCTGGCGCGCGAGCCGATGCTGGTGCTGGGCGCGGCCCTGGGATTGCTGGCCCTGAAGGGCGTGGTGGCAGCGGTGCTGGCGCGGCTGTTCGGCCTGAGGACGCCCGCCGCGCTGGAGACCGGCCTGGCCCTGGCGGCGGGGGGCGAGTTCGCCTTCGTGATCCTGAACCAGGCCCTGGCCGAGCGGATCGTGGCGCCGGCCTTGGGCGAGGCGATGCTGGTGGCGGCGGGCCTGACCATGTTCGTCTCGCCGCTGATGACCAGCCTGGGCGCGCGGCTGGGCGCCGGCTGGGGCGGGGCGCGGCCGGCCCCCGAGGCGCCGCCGCCGCCGTCGGACACGGAACCGCGGGTGCTGGTGGTCGGCTACGGGCGCGTGGGGCGGCTGGTGGCCGAAATGCTGACCCGGCACGGGATCGCCTGGCTGGCGGTGGAGCGGGACACGCGCCTGGTGGAGACCGCCCGCCACGAGGGCGGCGCCGTGTTCTTCGGCGACGCCAGCCGCGCCGAGCTGCTCAAGAAGGTGGGACTGGAGCAGGCCAGGGCCCTGGTCTGCACCATGGACGCCCCCGAGTCCGCCGAGGCGGTGACGGCGGCCGCGCGCGGCCTGCGCCCGGACCTGACCATCGTCGTGCGGGCCCGCGACGCCCGCCACGCCCGGCGGCTGTACGACCTGGGCGCCACCGACGCGGTGCCCGAGACCGTGGAGGCGTCGCTGCAGCTGTCGGAGGCGACGCTGGTGGACATCGGCATCCCCATGGGCCTTGTCATCGCCTCGATCCACGAACGCCGCGACGAATTCCGCAAGGAGCTGAACCGCCCCGAGGCCCTGGGCGGGCGGCGGCGGCGGATGAGGGACGCGGGGGGGTAGGGACGTCTTTCTCTTCCCCCGAGCGAAGCGGTGGGGGAAGTGGATCGCGCCCGCCAGCCGCCGGCCGGTCAAGAACAACCGTATGGGGCGCGAGACGAAGGGGGCTCCAGTGGAGAACCTGGGCTTGCGTCAAGCTGGAGCCCCCTTCCCCCGCTTCGCGGGTACTTCCCCCACCACTTCGTTCGGGGGAAGAGAACGGGTAGGAGAGCCCCTTAGTGGTGGCTCATCTGGTCCTGGATGCGGATGATCGCGGGGCCCAGGATGACGACGAACAGCACCGGCAGGAAGAACAGGATCATCGGCACGGTGAGCTGGGCCGGAAGGGCGGCGGCCTTCTTTTCCGCGGCGGCCAGGCGCAGTTCGCGGTTTTCCTTGGCCATGACCCGCAGGGCCGAGCCGAGGGGCGTGCCGTAGCGCTCCGCCTGGATCATGGCGGTGACCACCGACTTGATGCCCGGATGGTTGGTCCGCCTGGCCAGGCCCTCGTAGGCCAGTCGCCGTTCGGGCAGGTAGGACAGCTCGGCGGTGAGCAGGGTCAGTTCCTCGGCCAGTTCGATGGAGGCGCCGCCAACTTCCTGGCCGACCTTCTGGATCGCCGCCTCGATGGACATCCCCGATTCCACGCAGATCAGCAGCAGGTCCAGGCAGTCGGGGAAGGCGGAGACGATGGAGTCGCGGCGCTTCTGGGCCAGGTTGGAGATGTAGAGGTTGGGCGCGTAGTAGCCGATGACCACGAAGCCCATGCAGACCGACAGCTTCTGCAGCAGCGGCAGGTGGAAGCCGTTGATGGCGAACAGGTAGAACGTCGCGACCGCGCCCAGCAGGAACGGCATGACGAAACGGAAGAAGTAGAAGCGCGTCACGGCGCTGGGTCCGCGCAGGCCGGCCTGGGCCAGCTTGTCGACGACATTGCTGTCCTCGAGCAGGCGCGAGAGCTGCAGCCGGTCGACGATGTTCTTGTACACGCTTTCGTCGGTCTGACGCAGGGTGGAGGGCTTGTTGGCCAGGGCCTCGCGCGACTTGCGGCGCAGTTCCTCACGCCGGTTGGCCACCGACTTCAGCCGCGACTCCAGGCCGCCCCGATTGAAGTAGGGCATCGACAGGGTGACGATGGTGGCGAAGGTCACCACGGCCGTGAAGGCCATGAAGAGGTTGTCTGGATTTGTGAGCTGGGCGGCGAGATCGGTGTCCATGGGCCGACCTCAGAACTTGAAGTTGATCATGCGGCGCATGACGAAAATGCCGAAGGACATCCAGAAGACGCCCCCCATCAGCATCAGCTGGCCCCGATGGTCATGCCACATGGGATACATGTAGTTGGGTTGGGTGACCGAGATCATCAGCACCACGCCGGGCGGCAGGCAGCCGATGATCATGGCCGAGGCGGTGGCTTCGGAGGACAGGGCCTTGATCTTCTCGCGCATCAGCTTGCGGGCGCGCAGGACAGCCGACAGGTTGCCGAGCGCCTCGGCCAGGTTGCCGCCGGTCTTCTGCTGCACGTTCATGACGATGGAGAAGAAGCGCAATTCCGCCGTCGGGGTGCGCTCGTACATCCGCTCCAGAGCCTGGTCGAAGGTCATGCCCATGCCGATGCTCTCCATCAGCCGTCGGAATTCGCCGGCCAGGGGCTCGGGCGTCTCGCGGCCGATGATCTTGAGGCAGTCGTGCACCGGCAGGCCGGACTTGATGCCGCGCACGATGATGTCCATGGCGTCGGAGAAGGCTTCGGTGAACTTCTTGATACGGCTCTTGGCCAGGAAGCCGATCACCCACATCGGCAGGCCGGCGCCCGCGGCGGCCCCCAGGCAAGGCGCGGCCCAGATCGGCTGGCGCAGGATGACGACGGCGACCATGACGACAACGCCAATGACGCCGCAGGCGACGTAGTACATCGACGGGCTGATGCTGAGACCGGCCTGCAGAAGCTTGTTAGCGAGGGTAAGCTGGGCCTTCTTGGCCTGGCGCTCCTGGTCCTTGAGACTCTTGACGATCGCCTTCCGGCGCGCATCGGGGGTGTTGGCGGCGGCCCGGCTGGCCCGGGCGCGGGTCTCGCGCGTGGTCGGGGCGCCGGAGATGGCCTGGACGCGCTTGGCGGTCTTGGCCTGGCTCGGCCCCGGGCCGGCGAAGGCGAACCCTACGCCGACGACGGCGATGAACCCCAGCAGCGCGCCGAAGATGATCAGCATCGCCGCCTACTCCGCCGCATCCAGGGCTTCGGCCAGCTCGCGCTCGAGACCGTAGTAGCGGGCGCGGTCCCAGAAGCGGGGGCGGGCGATGCCGGTGGAGCGGTGACGGCCCAGCACGCGGCCGTGCTCGTCCTCGCCGGTGATTTCGTAGACGAACAGGTCCTGGGTGACGATGACGTCGCCTTCCAGGCCTACGACCTCGGTGACGTGGGTGATCCGGCGCGAGCCGTCGCGAAGGCGGGCGGCCTGGATGATCACGTCCACGGAGCCGACGATCATCTCACGGATGGTCTTAGACGGCAGGCCATAGCCGCCCATGGTGATCATCGATTCCATGCGGCTGATGGCCTCGCGGGGGGAGTTGGCGTGCAGCGTGCCCATGGAGCCGTCGTGGCCGGTGTTCATGGCTTGCAGGAGGTCGAAGGCTTCGGGACCGCGGACTTCGCCGACGATGATCCGCTCGGGACGCATCCGCAGGCAGTTCTTGACCAGGTCGCGCATGGTGATGGCGCCTGATCCCTCGAGATTTGGGGGTCGCGTCTCGAGGCGCACGACGTGCGGCTGCTGGAGCTGCAGTTCGGCGGCGTCCTCGCAGGTGATCACCCGCTCGGTAGGGTCGATGAAGGCGGTCAGGGTGTTGAGTAAGGTCGTCTTGCCCGAGCCGGTGCCGCCGGAGATGACGATGTTGCAGCGCGAGGCGCCGATGACGCCAAGCACGCGCGCGCCCTCCGGGCTGATCGAGGAATACTCGACCAGGTTCTTCATCGTCAGCTTGTCCTTCCGGAATTTCCGGATGGTCAGGGTGGGGCCGTCCAGCGCCAGGGGCGCGGCGATGACGTTGACGCGGCTGCCGTCGGGCAGGCGGGCGTCGCAGATGGGTGAGGATTCGTCGACGCGGCGGCCGACCTGGCTGACGATCCGCTGGCAGATGTTCATCAGCTGGGCGTTGTCGCGGAAGCGGACGTTGGTGAGCTGCACCTTGCCGCCGACTTCGATGAACACCCGGTTGGCGCCGTTGACCATGATGTCGGCGATGTCGTCCCGGGCCAGGAGCGGCTCCAGCGGACCGTAGCCCAGCACGTCGTTGATGATGTCCTGGACCAGATGGTCCTGCTCGGACACCGACATGGTGACGTTCTTGATCGCCACCAGTTCGGCGACGATGTCGCGGATCTCCTCGGCCGCCGACTTGGCGTCCAGCTGCGCCAGCTGGGCCAGATCGATGGTGTTCAGCAGGGCGTTGAAGATCGTGGTCTTGGTGGCGTGATAATAATCGCTCTGCTCACGGATGATCTCCGTGGGCGCGACGCCCTGGGCGGCGCTGAGCTGTTCGAACCCCGCGGTGGCCTTGGGCGCGGGCTTGGGCGCGGTGGCGGGCGACGGCGAGGCGGAGGGGTCCATGCGCTGGGGACGCGTGGCGATGGACGCGCCGCCGGCGGGGGCCGGGGGCGGCGCCTGCCGCGACTGGGGTGTGTCTGGCCCGCGCTTACCGAACACTTGTGGCTACTTCCGCTTGAACAGGGATGAGAGGACCGAGGATTTCGCCGCCGGGCTCGACGGCGCCTCGCGCTGGTTGAGCAGCAGGCGCGTCAGCTGGTCGATGGATTCCGCGGCCTTGGTCTTGCCGGCGACCTCCATGATCATCTGGCCGTTGTTGGCCGCCAGGCCGAAGGCCTTGGCGTCGAAGGGGATGGCCATGGCGGGCTGGATGCCCAGGGCGTCGCCGAAGTCCTTGATCGGGATCTCCGGCCGGCCGGGCACGCCGACCTTGTTCAGGATCACCCGCGGCGGGGAGTCGTTGGGCCGCGCGGCCTTGACCAGGTCGATGATGTTCTTGGCGTTGCGCAGGGAGGCCAGGTCGGGCTCGGCGACGATGACGAGATCGTCGGCGGTGAGCAGCATGCGCCGCTTCCAGACCGTCCAGGCGTGGGGCAGGTCCAGGATCACATAGGGCGCGGCGGCGCGGATCTTCGCGATGACCTCTTCGAAGATCTCCGCGTCGATGGCGTAGTCCTGGTCCAGGGTCGCCGGGGCGGCGAACAGGCTGAGATGGTCCGAGTGCTTGACCATCATCCGGTCCATGAGCACCGGGTCCAGACGATCGGGCTGGCTGAGGGCGTCGAGGATGCCCTGCAGGGGGTCGTGATTGAAGTTGAGGCCCGCGGTGCCGAAGGCGAGGTCCAGGTCGACGATCACGGTGCCCGCGTTCATCCGCTCGGAGATCTCGTGGGCGACGTTGTGCGACAGGGTCGAGGCGCCGGCGCCGCCCTTGGCGGAGCAGAAGGCGATCTGGCGGCCGATGAACGGGGCGGTGGGATCGGCGTAGAGGGTGGTCACCGCCGCGATCACCTGCAGGGTGCGAAGCGGCGGAACCAGGTATTCGCTGACGCCCCGGCGGATCAGTTCGCGGTAGAGGGCGATGTCGTTGGCCTGGCCGATGACGACCACCTTGGTGCCCGGGTCGCAGACCTCGGCCAGGCGGTCGAGCAGGCTGAGCATGCGCGGCGACGGGTCGTTGCTCTCGACGATCACCAGGGCCGGCGTCGGCTGGTTCTGGTAGTATTCGGCGGCCGCCGTCAGGCCCCCCGTGCGCACCGTCGTCGAGGCGCGCTCCATGCGCCGATCGCCGGCCGCGCCGCGGATCAGGTCGCCGGTCTCCGGCGATTCGCAGAAGGCGTGGATGGTGATGCGCGGCACCACCGGCTCGCCCAGGGCGTGCGCGGCGTGGGCGATGATCTCGTGCACCGGATTCTGGCCGACGTGCGGCGCACTCTCCGGGATGGTGGATTCTTCCGGCGAAGCGCTCCGGTCGCGCGGCGGCGTCGGCGGCAGGTCGGCGAAGGGATCGCTCAGCGGCTCGGCGGGGGCGGCCGGAAGGCCCGCGAACGGGTTGGGATGGGGAGAGGCGCCCTCCGGAACGTCGAATTCGTCGTCGCGCCAGGCTTCGTCGGCGACGCCGAGGCCGAGGGACGAGGACGCGCCGCTCAGACCGACGAAGGGATCCGGGTGCGGGGTCCCGACAGGACCATCCGCCGGCGTTTCGCGCCAGACGTCGTCGATGTTGCTCGGCGCGGCGAACTCGTCGTCCGCCTCGAACTCGAGGTCAAAAGGGTCGGATTCAGCGGGCTTGGGTTGCATGAATTGGGCCTTAGTGGACCGCCGTCGAGACGGCGCCGTTGGCTTGGTCGTCCTTGGTGGTCGAGGTCGTCTCGCCCTTGCGGTAGTGGTCGAGCACCGTCTGGCGGCGGGCCGCGTCGCTGGGATCCATCGTCCGAAGAGAGAGCAGGTCCGCGGGATTGGCGATCTCGGCCGCGAGGTTGGCGGTCAGGGCGCAACCGAAATTGTTGTATTCGCGGTTGTCCTTGGTGGCCGTCAGGTTTTCCCAGTTCTGGCCGCAATGCGGTCCCTTGGCCACATAGGCCGCGTAGCCGATGACGACCGGCGCCTGGTGATCGCTGGCGGCGTCGTAGTCGACGATGCTGACGTGGGCCGGTGAAACACCGTGGGCGAGCAGATAGTCGCGCGCGTCCACCGTGGTGCGATAGGCGGCCTGGGGGTCACCCCCATGCGAGGGCGACTTCAGGAGGATGTCGCCGCCCTGGACGCTGTTCCAGTGGTCGAAGAACGCGTCGAGCGCCGCGGTCTGGGTCGGCGAAAGGCCGTGGGCGTGGGGCGCCAGGCGCAACACCTCGGGGTGCTCGCGCACCTCGATGGCGAAGCGTTCGGTGGGCGTCACCGGCGGCGGCGTGGCCGTATCGGCGGCGACCTGGTCGGTGGCGCACGCGCCGAGGGTGAGCGCGGCCAGGAGGATGAGCGAGGGTCTGATCACCTTTGAGATCCTTGTCATTCGACCACGTAGCCGTACGGCCCCTGATAAGTGTGGCCGGCCGTAGCCTCGGGCGGGCGCTTGGAAGCCTTGTTGATCCGGCCGAGCAGGACGGTGTCCACGTCGTTGGCGATCTGAAGGCCGTCAGCCGGGGTCTGCAGGTCCGCGGGGCTGGCGGGATTGACCAGGTAGGGGGTCACGATGACCACCAGCTCGGTCTGGCCGGCCTGGTAATCGCGTGAGCGGAACAGCGCGCCCAGCACCGGCATGTTCATCATGCCCGGTATCGAGTCGAGGTCCTGCTTCATCTTGTCCTGCAGGAGGCCGGCGATCATCATCGAGCCGCCAGAGGGCAGTTCGACGGTGGTCTCGGCGCGGCGCACGGACAGGGAAGGCACCACCAGCACCGGCCCGCCGGGGCCGCTGGCGAGCGAGAAGGCGCCGTCCTGCGAGAGTTCGGACACCTCGGTGGAGATCTTCAGGGAGATCCGGCCGCCCGACAGCACCACAGGGGTGAAGCCGAGACCGACACCGAAGGGCTTGAACTCGACGCTCACCTTGCCGGTTGTGTCCTGGCCGGTGGGCACGGGAAACTCGCCGCCGGCCAGGAACTTGGCGGATTCGCCGGAGATGGCCGTGAGGTTCGGCTCGGCGAGGGTTCGCACCAGGCCGACCCGCTCGAACGCCTGGACCGTGGCGTTGGCCTGGTTGAGCTGGTTGCTGCCCGAGGTGGTCTGGGTGGTGGCCGTCTGCCAGTTGGAAAAGCCGCTGCCGGGGCCGTGAACCACCTGAGAGCAGGTGCCGGTCACGCCCGGCATGCAGGGCACGTTCAGCTCCGGCTGCTTGGTGGTGTCGAGGTTGTAGCCGCCGGTGACGCCGCCCAGCAGGGCGCCGTTCACGCCGTAAGTGGGCGCGTGGTTCAGGAGGAATTGGGCGATCCCGGCCTGGCCGTAGAGGGTGGAGAGATTGAAGCCCAGCTGCTTGATCACCTGGCGCTGCATCTCGACGATGCGCACCTTGAGCATCACCTGGTCCTTGCCGGCGATGGTGAGCATGTTGATCACCTGCTCGGGCTTGTTGACCGAGGCGCGGGCCAGCTGGACCGCCTTGTCGGCGTCCCCGGCGTTGGCGACGACGCCGCTGAGCACCAGGCTGCCGTTCATGCCGTCGACGCGCACGCGGGCGCCGGGAACGACGCGGTTGATCATCTCGCCGACCGCCGAGCCGTCGATGTCCACGCGGATATCGAGGGAGAGTATCCGCCGGCCCGCGGCGTCGAAGAAGACGGCGTCCGTGGTGCCTGCGCTAACGCCCATCACCGAGATGCGGCGGGGTGTACGCAGCAGGACGTCGGCCACGCCCGGCCGGGTCACCAGCACATCGCGGGCGTCGACCGGCAGATCGACCAGGGCCGACTTCCCGGCCGGGATGGCCAGGGACTGTGACGAGGCGCCGCCCGTCAGGTCCACCCGGACGGTGGCGGGGGAATAGGCGCTGGTGGCGGCGCTGGTGGTCACCGGCTGCGCCGACCACGCCGGCGGCGCGGCGGCGGCGAACAGCGCGGCGACCAGGAGGGCCGCGGACTTGGCGAGCGTTCTCATCGCGACACCGTCACCTGGTTCATCTGGCCGCCCCGGATGAGGCGGACGCCGGCGCCGGCGGTGGCCAGGTCCTCGTGTTGAGGCCGGCCGGCCATATCTGCGTATGAGCGCAGGGCCAGCATGATGGCGCCGCGCGCCTTGGCCTCGGTGATCAGGGGGGCCGCATCGGCCGGCACCTCCAGGGTGATCGTCGCCGCAACCGTGGAGCGGCCATTCTTGGGCGGATCGGTGCTCTGATCGACGGCCAGGACCCGGGCGTTCGAGACGACGATCTGGTTTACGTAGCCGGAGCCGCCGCTCTTGTGGACCTGGTCGGCGTAGGACTGCATGACGTCCACCCGGTCGCCGGGCTGGATGAAGCCGCCGGCGGCCGACTCGGCGCTGACCGGCACGGCCATGGCCCGCATGCCGGGCGTCAGCACCACGGACATGTAGCCGCCGTCGCCCGCACGGACGAGTTTGCCGCCGACGATGGGCTCACCCTTGGCGATGTCGGAGCGGACCACCGCGCCGACCAGGGCCTGCATGGCCGGTCCGCCGCCGGAGATCACGTCCTTGGTCACCGTCTCGGCCTCGCGCGCCGCGCCGGCCGCTCCGGTGGGCTTGGGCGGAGCCTTGACGCCGTCGGTGATGTAAGCGGCGTTGACGCTGTCGGTGGGCCAGGGCTGCCAGGTCATGTCCGGGTTGGACAGGCGCACGCCCACCGCCAGATCGCGCTGGGCGACCAGCACGCGGGTGGTGAAGTGCGGCTGCTCGGCCACCATTGGCGCTGGGGGCGCCTTGGGCTTGGCGCTGACGTTGCGCAACAGCAGCGCCACCATGACGGCGGCGATGGCGGCGACGACCAGGATCGCTATTCGGACAGGGTTCATCGGTTTCGCGCGGCTCCCGCACGGCGGATTGCTGAATGGGCGTCGCCAAGATTCGGGCGCCGTCCGATAACGATTCGATTCGCAACCCTTCTGGCGCCAGGCGAGAGTGCGTGGCCCATGGTTAACGTGGGCCTAAACGCACCCGACAATCAGAGGCCGCCGCCGGGGCCCATGAAGATCCCCGCCGGAAAGGCCGCCAGGGCGCCGACCGCGATCGCCACGCCGTAGGGAGTTGCGCCGCCCGGGGTCGCCAGGCGATCTACCCATGACGGTCCGACGGCGGCGAACGGCCGCACCCAGGTCGAACGGGCCGCCAGCAGCGCCAGCGCCAGGCCGCCGCCCGCCAGACCCGTGAACAGAACAAAAGGCGCGAGCCCCTGGACACCGAGCCACATCGCGGCGGCGGCCATCAGCTTGGCGTCGCCGCCCCCGATCCAGCGCAGGGCGAACATGACGACGCCGGCGATCAGCATCGCCAGGCCCACCAGCACCGACCAGCCAATGGTTGCCATGGGCACTCCGGCGACGATCGCCGCGGGGACGAAGGCGACAGCCAGGGCCACGGAAATCCAGTTGGGAATGGTGAAGGTGGTCAGATCCCGCACGGCGGCGACAATGACCAGCACGGCGAAGATCGCGATCAGCAGGGGACGTGCGAGTTCGAGCGCCATGGCGTTTTCCGGACCGGTGGAGTCGCGGGCGAGATTGGCCCCAACCTCGTGAATTAATGGTTGCGACATGGCCAATGACGGGCTGTCCGCGCAGGCGCCCGGCAAAAGAAAAAGGCCGCGGCGGGCACCGCGGCCTTTCGAATTGTGGGACCTCCGAAGAGGCCGCCCATCAACGCGTGCCGATTGCCGTGCCGGCCGCCTGGAATTTCGCATCCAGCTGCGTGCCGACCGTCGTGACGGCGGCAATAATCACCACGGCGATCAAGGCGACAATCAGACCGTATTCAATGGCCGTTGCGCCAGACTCGTCCCGCAGGAATTTCTTGATAACGTTAGACATGAACTATCCTCCAGAAAGACGAACAATAGGCGCAGGCTAACGGTGCATCCCCGGCCCAGTACTTTCGTATCCTGGAACAGTACGAATTAAATTCGGGTAAAACCTTGTGGTAAAGACAACTTAAGCCTGAACCAAAGAAAAGGGCCGCGGCTTGCGCCACGGCCCTCTTCGTCTCTTGGTCGTTGGAACGCTTAGCGCGTGCCGATCGCGTTGCCGGCGGCAGAGAACTTCGCGTTCAGCTGGGTGCCCACCGTGGTGACGGCGGTGATGATCACGACGGCGATCAGAGCGACGATCAGGCCGTACTCGATGGCCGTGGCGCCGGATTCATCCTTCATGAAACGCGTGACGAACTTGGACATTGCTTGATCTCCTTGATTTGCAAGCAGGCTAGTGAGGGATCAAGCCTGTCTTTGCCTGCTCGCCCCCGAACACGAGCACACTTTCCCCCATGGCGCTTAATGGCCAGTAAACATCGAAGTATTGGTCTAATATTTTCTTTGGTTTACTTATATTTACTATTAGGATTGATTAACCATGCGGTCGACATGGCCCGAAACGCCTTGAAAAGCTTGAATCGATGAGCGCGCGCGTACGTAAGGGACGTTCAAGCTTTATTGACCATTCCGGCCCAGCCTCAGAGGCCTCAATCGGTTTTCGGATTCGCCGCCATGCGCCGCCTTGCCATCCTCATGACTATCGCCGCGTTGGCGCCTTCGGCGGCTCTGGCCCAGTCGATCGCGGTCAACATCGATCAGGCCCAGCGCGTCACGACCTCCCATGCGGTGAAGGATGTGATTGTGGGCAATCCGATGGTGGCGGACGCCATCATCCTCGATCAACACCATCTGCTGGTGACCGGGCGCAGCTATGGCGTGACCAATCTGATGGTCACCGACGCCGCCGGACGGACCGTCCTGAACCGGCAACTGGTGGTGACGGCGCCGGACTACAATCGCATTTCGGTCTATCGCGGGCCGGACGTCTACAACTACGCCTGCAACGCCAAGTGCGAGCGCACGCCGATGCCGGGCGAGAGAGCGCAAGGCGTCTATGACGCCTATGCGCCGCCGTACAGCGAGTATGCCGGGCGGGCCAAGAACGGCGAACAGAATTCCGGACAAACATCAGCGCCCTAAACGTCCCATTAGGCACACTGCGCTAGACTCCGCCCGGGCTGGACTGGGCTGTAGGGGCGCTGCGGCGTGATCACCGAGATGAAATCAAGGTACGTCAAGGCTTGGCGGCGTTTCGCGCGCGCCGAGCGCGGCGCGACCGCGGTTGAGTTCGCGCTGATCGCCATGCCGTTCTTCGGCCTGCTGTTCGGCACGCTGCAAATGGGCCTGCTGTTCATGACCTCGACCACCATCGAGTCGGCGACGGTGACCGCCGCTCGCGAGGTCCGGACGGGTCAATTGCAGACGGCGGGCGACAATTCCTCCAACGGCTTCAAGACCCTGGTCTGCGCCAACATGTCCTGGCTGACGACCGCCGACTGCATGGCCAACCTCAGCGTCGATGTCCGCACCTTCGGCGGCTTCAGCTCCATAACTTCGACCCCGCCGGTGAAAAACGGCGCGGTCGATCCGACCCAGCTGCAATTCAACTCTGGAACCAACTGCAGCATCGTGATGGTGCGGGTGTTCTACCCCTACACTCTAATCGTGCCGGCGTTCACGCCGGGCCTGCCGGACCTCGGCTCCAACCAAAAACTCATCACCTTCGCCTCGGCCTTCCGTAACGAGAACTGGGGCTCCTCCGGCAACTGCGGGGCGCCTTGAGATGCTGAAGCGGTTTCTACGCGACACGGCGGGTGTGGCGGCGATCGAGTTCGCCTTCATCGGCCCGGTGCTGATCACCATGTATTTCGGCGTGGTCGAGCTTACCCAGGCGATGCTGGCGCAACGGCGGGCGGCGCACGTGGCCTCGACCCTGGGCGACCTTGTCGCGCAGGGCACCTCGATCCAGGCGGCGAACTTCGCCGACCTGTGGACCGTGGGCCAGACAATCGTCGCGCCCTTCCCCACCACGTCGCTGAAGATGCAGATCAACGGCATCGTCGCCGACGCCAGCGGCAAGACGACGGTGGCCTGGAGCGAAGCCAGCGGCATGTCGCCCCTGACCAAGAACTCGACAGTGACCGTGCCGGCGTCGGTCATCTCAGCCAACAAGGGCGTCATCCAGGCAGTGGTGCAATACAGCTACACCTCGCCGGTGAGTTACATCCTCAGGACCCCGGTGCCGCTCAACACCACCTACTACCTGCGTCCCAGGCTTTCCGACACGGTGACCTGCTCGGACTGCTAGCGGGGCGACTAGGTCGAGGCGGCGACCCAGCCGCCGAGTGTCGCGGCCATGGGATGGTCGGGCAGGACCCTTTCGCCCAGGCGCGAGACGGCGCGAACCCCGATCAGGCTGTTGCTGAGGATGATGGCTTCCGCGGACGCCAGGGCGTCCAGCCCGACGGCGACCTCCTCGACCGCCAGCCCCTGCGAGCGGGCCCCGGCGATCAGCTGGCGCCGCATGATGCCGTCCAGGACTCCGCAGGACAGGGCCGGCGTGAACAGGCGCTCACCCGTTGTCCAGAACAGGTTGGCCGAGGAGGCGCAGGCCACCTCGCCCCTGGCGTTGAGCATCAGGGCTTCGTCGGCGTGCGCGGCCGTGGCCTCCCGCCGGGCGAGAATATTGTCGAGATAGGCCAGGGTCTTCAGGCGGGACGCCGGGGATCCATCATTGCGGCGCACGCTCGACACCACCAGCCGCGCCGGCCCCGCGGGCCTTGGCGCGGGGGCCGCGGTGGCGAACAGCCGCGGGGCCAGGCTCGCCGGCCGATCCAGTCCACGTCCCCCCGATCCGGCGGTCAGAGTAAGGCGAACGGCCGCGCGGGCGTGTTCGAGGTCCGCCTGGGCCAGCGCCTGGCGGCAGAGCCGGCGGGCCAGGTCGCTGTCGGGCGGCGGCAGGCCCAGGACCTTGGCGCCCGCCGTCATGCGCCGAAGGTGCGCCTCGAAGGCGACCAGTTCGCCCGAGCGCGCCAGCAGGGTCTCGAACAGGCCGTCGCCGAGCGTCAGGCCGCGATCATCGAAGGGAACGCCCTCCATGGCCGCGTCACCTCGCCAGGTCGCGGTCGCCGCCTCGCACGAAGAGCAGGCCCACGAAGCCTACCGCGAGCAGCACGGTGATGGTGGCGAAGCCGCCCTGCTGGCTGTGGAAGATCCGGGTGCCCTGGTTCACCAGGAACGAGCCCAGCCACACGGTCGCCGTTCCCGAGACGGC
>FSUP01000657.1_pt1 | contig 15747 bp, 18 predicted proteins | sample 1637431 | NCBI WGS metagenome assembly FSUP01 (sample SAMEA3914816, study PRJEB12502) | metagenome | biome: forest; material: soil | place: USA | collected 2011-09-16 | depth 0.3 m | reverse complement strand
CACGGGGACCAGCTCGTCGTCGAACTTGCCGGCGGCCCAGGCGGCGGCGGCGCGCTGGTGGCTCATGGCGGCGTATTCGTCGCATTCCTCTCTGGAGATCTGGTAGTCGCGGGCCAGGTTGTCGGCGGTCTCGATCATGCCGCTGATGACGCCGAAGCGGGCGATGGGCTGGCTCATCACCCGGCCACGCGCCAGGCGGTCGTGCATCGTCACCGAGCCCATTCGCGCCCCGCCGCGCATGTCGGTGGTGTAGTACTCGGCCTGGCTCATGCTCTCCACGCCGCCGGCCACCACCACGTCGGCGGCGCCGGTCTGGACCATCATGGCCGCGTCGATCACCGCCTGGAGCCCTGAGCCGCAGCGGCGGTCGAGCTGGTAGCCGGGCACGGTGATCGGCAGGTCCGCCGCCAGGGCCGACCAGCGGGCGATGCAGGGCGCCTCGCCCGAGCCATAGCCCTGGGCGAAGATCACGTCGTCGATCTTGTTGGGGTCGATCTTGGTCCGCGCCACCAGCTCCTTGAGGATCACCGCCCCCAGCTCGCCAGCCGGAATGCTGCTGAGCGCTCCCAGGAACTTGCCCACGGGGGTGCGGATGGGGGAGACGATGGCGGCGCGTTTCATGGCGGCTTCCGGTAGGGCGACAGGATGCCTACCTCACTGGGACGGGACACGCCCGTGGTCAACAGGAGACCTCGCCCCATGGCCGACCAGCCTGACCACCCCCACCACGCCACCGGCCCGGAGGATATTCCGCATGACGGCTGGAAGCACTCCGGCGTGCGGGTGATCCCCGGCGACCACCTCGACGCCAACACCGCCCAGACCCCGGGCATGACCCGCGCCGCGGCGATCAACCTGGCCCGCGTCGGCGCCCAGAAGATCTGGGCCGGCACCGTCCACATCCACCCCGACGCCAAGACCGGCGCCCACCACCACGGGGCGCTGGAAAGCGTCATCTACGTGGTCCGCGGCCGCGCCAGGATGCGCTGGGGCGAACACCTGGAGTTCACCGCCGAAGCCGCCCCCGGCGACTTCATCTACATCCCCCCCTTCGTCCCCCACCAGGAGATCAACGCCTCCCCCGACGAGGTCCTGGAGTGCGTGCTGGTGCGCAGCGACAATGAGGCGGTGGTGGTGAACCTGGACATCGAACCGGTGGAAAAGCCGCAGGGCGTGGCCTGGGTGGACCCGATCCATAAGGCGCCGTGAATTTCTCTTCCCCCGAACCCGGCGAAAGCCGGGTGGTGGGGGAAGTACCCCGAAGGGGGGAAGGGGGCTCCAGCTTGACACTGACCGACCGTTCTCCGCTGGAGCCCCCATCGTCTCGCGCCCCCAATCTCTTGTTCTTGCCGGCCGGCGGCCGGCGGGGCGCGATCCACTTCCCCCACCACTTCGTTCGGGGGAAGAGAAACAGCGCCCATTCCTGCCAGAATCCGGCCCGCCGTAGAGCAAGGTCTGTGGCATTGGCGCCAGTCCGCGCCTAAGTTTCGTCGGGCCCCTCCCGACTTTGGTAAAACGGGGTTATGTGGACGCCCCCAGTGCGCGGCCGGATGTTCGTCCAGGCCGTCGCCGGATCTTTTTCACTGTGAGCGCACGTCCCCGCCTGGCGGCCCGTCGTCCGAGCGCCGGGCCGTGCGTGAGACGGAGCCATGGACCAGTACGACGACGATGAAGTGACCCGTGAGCGCGTCCTGTCCAACGGGCAGGTGCTGGGCTTCATCGCGGGGTTCTGGGCGCGGCGAGCCTGGCTGCTGGCCGGCACGGTGGTGCTGACGCTGGCGGCGATCGGCTGCGAGCTGCTGGTGCCGCCGGCGTCCTCGCGCCTGATCGACACCATCGGCCAGGGGCCATCCCACGCCGGCGAGGCCTGGCGCGCCTGGGCCGTGTTCGTGGGCGTCTACACCGGCTTCGCGGTGATACGGAACATCGCGTTCCGTTTCTGGAACCCCCTGGCCGCCCACAACATGGAGGAGATGACCAACGAGGGCTTCCGCCGCGTGCAGTCGTTCTCCGCCGACTGGCACGGCGACACCTTCGCCGGCGCCACGGTGCGGCGGCTGTCGCGCGCCATGTGGGGCTATGACGTGGTCTCCGACGCGGTGATCGCCTGGATCGGGCCGGCGCTGGTGGTGCTGGTGGGTCTGTCGGTGGAGCTGATGCTGCTGTCGGCGCCGGTGGGGATCTTCTCCCTGGCCGTGGTGGCGCTCTACATCGTCTCGAACATCCTGTTCTCGAACTTCTATGTCCGCAAAGCCAACATGCGGTCCGTGGCCCTGGATTCCCGCATCGGCGGGGCGCTGTCGGACTCCATCTCCTCGAACCCGACGGTCAAGGGCTTCGGCGCCGAGGCGCGGGAGGAGGCCCGCATCGCCACGGTGACGCGCGACTGGCGCGTGGCGACGATCATCACCTGGAACCGCTATCTGAACGTCTGGGTGCTGCACAACATCCTGCTGGCGATCATGGCCGCGGGCCTGAGCGGCCTGATGCTGCGCGAGTGGGCGGCCGGGCGGGCCACCGCCGGCAACGTCGGCCAGGTGATCACCGCCTTCCTGATCATGAGCGGCTATCTGCGCAACATCGGCGAGAACATCCGCATGACTCAGCGGGGGCTGGCCGACACCGAGGACGTGGCCCGCTACGCCCGCACCGCGCCCCAGGTTGCCGACACGCCCGGCGCCCCGGCGTTCCTGGGCCAGGTGGGCGAGATCGTCTTCGAGCACGTCACCTTCCGCTACAAGTCGGCGGACAAGCCGATCTACGACGACTTTTCGCTGCGCATAACGCCGGGCGAGCGGCTGGCCCTGGTTGGGCCGACGGGCTCGGGCAAGTCGACCTTCGTCAAGCTGGTCCAGCGCCTCTACGACCTGCAGGGCGGCCGCATCCTGGTGGACGGCCAGGACATCGCGGCGGTGACCCAGGGCTCCCTGCGCCGGGCCATCGCGGTGGTGCCCCAGGACCCGGCCCTGTTCCACCGCACGATCGCCGAGAACATCGGCTATGCGCGCCCCGACGCGACGCTGGAGGAGATCGCCTTGGCGGCCAAGCGGGCGCGGGCGCACGACTTCATCGCCGGCTTGCCCAAGGGCTACGACACCCTGGTGGGCGAGCGGGGCGTCAAGCTGTCGGGCGGCGAGCGCCAGCGCGTGGCCATCGCCCGCGCCTTCCTGGCCGACGCGCCGGTGCTGGTGCTGGACGAGGCCACCTCGTCCCTGGACGTGGAGACCGAAGTCCTGGTCCAGGCCGCCACCGAGGAACTGATGGCCGGCCGCACCACCATCGTCATCGCCCACCGCCTCTCGACCATCCGCGGCGCCGACCGGATCCTGGTGTTCCAGGACGGCCAGGTGATCGAGGAAGGCCGGCACGGGGAGCTGGTCGCCAAGGGCGGGGCGTACGCGCGGCTGCACGCGGTGACGCAGGGGTAAGGAGCGGCGGGCACGCATAGCGCAACCGCATGGAATCGCCAGAGGCGATTCCCGCGACGAACGCCCGAAGCGCACGCGAAGGGCCGGGGGGCGGCGCCAGCCGCGCGGCGCTGACGCCCGATAGCGGACGTTCCGATGGTCAGGGATGGGCGGAAAGCCGCTGTTGGTACTGCCGCCCAGTGGAGCTATCGTTCTGCATGGCTCGGAAGGCGTCACAGGAAATCGAACCGACACTCGCAATCGATGACGACGGAGACGATGTCGATGTGCTCCGCGCGATTGAGCAGTCGTTCGGTCTAAAGTTCGACGGCCCGGTCTCGTGGGTCACAGTCGGAGATGCGTACGACGCGCTGCTGAGGGCCGTCCCGGCTGCCGACAGCGCCGGGAAGTGCGCGACGACTATGGCTTTCTATCGTCTCCGCCGCGCGCTTAGGACTGTTTTGAAGAGCAATGGTTCTGTCCGGCCTCGGACGCGGCTTCGTGATCTGACCCGACGGCCAGCCAAAAGGGTTCTCCGGGAACTATCGCGGGAAATTGACCTTCCGATTTCGGGTTTCGCACTCAGCTGGATAGGCGGCGTAGGACTGCTATTAGTCTTGGCCGGCATCGGCGGGGGATTGGTGAGCCTTTCGCTTCTCCAAGCCCGGCCGTTAGTGGTCCTCTTTCCCCTGGGCCTTGCCTTGGTTCGGCTAGATCCCGGCACCTTTGGAACCCAGACGGTGGGCGACATGGCTCGCTCTCTCGCCATCCAGAACTACTCCGCCTTTGCACAAGCGGGGGCCGATCGACGGCCTGGTGCGATCTGGTCCGCGCTGGTCGGCCTACTCGGTGATTTCGCTGGGCTAGACCCAGCTAAGATCGACCGTGGCACGCGGCTCCTAGCCTAGAGCTCCGGCACCTCCTGAGTCTGCCATGGGTCGAGCCCTGCCTTTGGTTGTATGCCCGAAACAGGACGCTCAGAACGTGGCCGCCGCAAACTCCAACCGACGGCGGGCGCAAGCTCCGGCTTGTTGGGTGGGTTGGTGACGAGGCGCGGGCGATGGAGCCGGCCTTGCCCACACGACCATCGCAGCGCCGCTCTAGACGATCACGCAGCTTCCGCCGGAATGAGATTTCCGAGGCGCGGTGAAGATCGGTTGCGCCGTGACCAGCGCCTTGCCGCCGCCGTTCTGCTTCCACTCGGTGATCGTCACGGTGTTGTCCTTGGTGGCGTACAGCACGTCCACCGACTCCCGCTGGTTGAACGAGACATGCTGGATGGTTTTGAAAAACTCAGCCTCGTCCTTGAGCATTCCGTTCACCGGCCAGTCGTTCTCGCTGGTTCCGATGCCACCGACGAACACGGCCAGGTTCGGCGCCCCGCCGCTGGCGAACTGGCCCTTCAGGCGCCCGATCATGTCCGCCAGGCTGTCCTTGAAGCCGAACTTCTCGTTCTTGGTCGTCACCGCAGCGTGGCCGCCGGCGGCCTTGTAGGGGTCAAGGCGCACGAACACGATCGCCAGGCATGAATCCACGTGCGGAAAGGAGATCGTGTCGCCCTTTTCCGCGACGACGAGGTCCTCGCCATTGCCCCACTCCAGGCAGATCTGGTCGCCCATCGCGCCTCTCCCTTTCGCGCTCGGAAGCAGCCTCCGCCTCGGAAGGGGCGATTGTCAAACCGGCGGCGGCGCCTTGCACGGATTTGCACCTCCGCGCGCCATTCCCCCTTACGGCGCCCCAGTGGCGGGGCTGGAGGGCGGCATCGCGGCGGGTTGGAAGATCTCGATCACGTTGCCGGACGGATCCAGGAGCAGGATCTGCTTGCCACCCGGCCCCTCGATCATGGCGTTGCGGAAGTTCGCGCCCGCCTCGCGCAGGCGCGCCACCTCGGCGTCGATGTCGTCGACGATGAGGTGGATGCGGTTCCAGCCGCCTGGGCCCGGCTTGGCGCCGTCCGACATCGGCCGCCCGGCCGAGCTCATCGGCCCGCTGAGCAGCAGCCGCAGCCTGCCGCGGGCGACATCGGCGAACGGGGGGAAGGCGTTCAGGACCTCGAAGCCGAGGACCTTGGTGTAGAAGTCGACCGCCTTTCCGACATCGTCGACCATGTAGCGGACGCTCACCATTTCATTGCTGCCGTCGGTCATTGGTTTCTCCTTGGCGCTCGGGGTCGGGTGAGGGATCGGCGAGCCTGGCGAGCAGGAACGCGATGCGGGTCGCCAGTTCGGCCGCGGTTTGCTGGAACAGCGGGTAGGTGACGTCGTCGGCCTCGCCGGTCGCGGGATTGGCGATGCTCCAGTGGATGACTTCCGGCTGGCCGGGGAACTTTGGGCACACCTCGCGCACCCGGTCGCACAGGCTGATCACCCAGTCGAAGCTCTGGCCCTCGAACGCCGTCAGGGACTTGGACGCCTGGGCGGCAAGGTCGAGGCCGTACTCGTCCCGCATCACCCGCACGGCGTTGGGGTGCATTGGCCTTGGATGGCTGCCGGCGCTGTAGGCTTCGATGGCGCCGCCCGACCGGGCCTTGGCCAAGGCCTCGGCCATCTGCGAGCGCGCGCTGTTGCCGGTGCAGAGGAACAGCACCCTCACCGGGTCGATCCGCAGATGGTCGCGCCCCGGCGGGGCCAGGCGAAGGCCCGGATGGAGCGCCCCGCCGGCGGCCGACAACAGGCCTCCGACCCGCGCGAGATCCAGCCCGTAGTAGGTGTCCCGTCGATCGGCGGAGCTGCGCCGCGCGGACACGAGACGGCCATCCCGCAGCTTGCCCAGGTGATACGAGACCAGGTTCTGCGCCTCGCCAACCAATCCGGTCAGCTCGTGCACGATGCGGTCGCTCCGCGCCAGCTCGCGCAGGAGGCGCCAACGCAAGGGGTGCCCCGCCAGCTGAAGGAACTCAGGCGGGGTGACGTCAGGGTGTAGCGGCTGCGTGCTCATGGTCCCACTTGATACATCAATTGTGGTTGATGCATCAAGTCAGATTGATGTAATCTGGATTGAAGACGCTGCCGGTCGGCCTTGGACCTTGCGCGTTAGGAGAGCGGAGGTTCACGCCACACTCCCACACACGTCATCCTCGGCCGTCAGTGCCGAGGATCCATACGCGCTGTAGCTCGGTCGCGGAGCGGCAGCGGAGCGGCGCAAAGCCTCTGCGGCCGACGCCGGTGCTCGGCTCGCCCTTCGGTACTCGCCGCCTGTCCTCACGAGTTCATGGATCCTCGGCACTGACGGCCGAGGATGACGTTCGTTGGGGCAATGGGGCTAAGTCAGGCCCCCGCCACAACTGCGGAGCCCTGTCCCTAGTGCTTGAGCTTGATCTGCACCCCGGTCGGGGCGAACGTCAGCTTGAGGCCCGAGGAGGTCGAACGGGCGCTGATCACCACGCCCTTGTCGTTCCTCATGTCGATCCCGCCCTGACCGGGACCCGCGGTCATCCCACCCTCCATGGCGCCATAGGTCCCCTCGATGTCGCTCAGGCGGCCAAGGTGATGGACGACGCCCGAGGCCCGGTACTTGCTGGCCCCGACGGCGCCGACGGACAGGCCTTTCACGCTCAGGGGATAGTGACGGCCCTTGTAGGTCAGCGTGCCGCTGCCCCAGGCCACGCCGGCCAGGAAGGCCACCGAGCCGCCGGAGAAGCTGATCCGCGCATCCGCGGGGCGCTGGGCGACCGCCGGACTCGCCAGAGAGGCCGCCAGGGCCACAGCCACTACGATGCGTGGGAAGGTGTTCATCAGCCAAGTCTCCAGTGGGGACCTAGAAACGCCCCGAAGCTAAGGTTGCATGCCGTGCTGTTTCAAGTCCACAGCGCGGGCTCGGGGTGACGCCTGCGATTTGCACGCCCGCGCGTCTGGATGCAGTGTCAGAGGCGGCGCCGGCGACAAGGAGCGCGCGACAGGGAGCGGGCGATGCCGTGGCTGCGGAGCGCCGAGGCGAAGGCCGAAATCGGCATTCCCGCAGACCTGACGCCGGTCACCGCGATCTGCGGCAGGTCGCCTTCGGACAGGGGCCTGAACGTGATTGCCTGAGTCACCTCGGCTTCCCTTGAGATTGCAACGCCAGCCCGGCGGGCGTGAACCTAGGACGACAATACTCTAGGCTCCAGCGAGGATGAGCACGCCCCCGAACCTGCTGCCCGACGCCTTCGCCGGCGCGGCGGCTGCCTATGCCAGGTATCGGCCGCCGTACCCGAAGGCGCTGCTCGGCGACCTCATGGCGCGTGCGGTCGTTGCGCCACGCGGCGCCTTGCTGGATCTGGCCTGCGGACCGGGGCGGGTGGCGCTGGATCTGGCCGCCTCCTTCGAGACGGTGTGGGCCGTCGACCTGGAACCGGAGATGGTCGAAGTCGGCAGGCAGGAGGCGGCGCGGCGGGGCGTTGGCAATATCACCTGGATCGTGGGCCGGGCGGAGGATCTGTCCGCGCCGTCCAGCGCCTTCGACCTGATCACCATCGGAGAGGCGTTCCACCGCCTGGATCAGGCCCTGGTGGCGCAAAAGTCGCTGGGTTGGCTTAAGCCCGGCGGCGGCCTTGCGACGTTGGGGAGCGAGGGCATGCTGGCCGGCCGCGGCGCGTGGCAGGCCACGGTGGCGCAAGTGGCGCGTCGCTGGACGGCCCGGGCCTTTCCCGGTGGCTGGGCCATCGCCGGCCCCGGCGCGCAGGTGGGGCCGGGCGCCTACGAGCGGCTGCTGCGAGGGGCTGGATTCATCGAGGTCGAGAGCCGGTCGTTCGAGGAGCCGCGCGATTGGACCTTCGAGGAGATCATGGGCTACCTGCAGTCGACGTCGGTGTGTTCCAGGAAGGCGCTGGGCGGGGATTTCGAGGCCTTCGAAGCGGAGCTCCGGGTCGCCCTCCTCGAACATGCGCAGTCGCTGACGTTCCACGAGACCCTGAGCTGGGGATACACCCTCGGCCGAAAGCCTCGCTGACCTGGCTTCAGGCGCTGGCGGCGCGGGGCGCGGCGGCCTTGCGCCGGCTGGGCTGGGCGTCTCGCCGGGCCTGGGCGAAGGCGGCGGACAGGGTTTCCGCCAGCTGCGCGGCGTTGATCGGCTTGGGCACGACGCCGGTCATGCCGCTGGCGAGATACAGCTTCACGGCGCCGGGTTCCGCGGCCGTGGTCACCGCGATGATCGGCACGGCGCAGATCGGTCCGGGCAGGGCGCGTATGGCGCGCGTGGCGTCGACGCCGTTCATGCCGGGCATCAGGATGTCCATCAGGATGACGTCGAAGCGACCCGACTGCGCGGCCTCCACCGCCTGGCGCCCGTTCTCCGCGGACTCGTGGGCCAGGCCGAACCGATCGCAGTACAGGCCCAGCAGCAGCCGGTTCTCGGCGAGATCGTCGACGATCAGGACCCGGGCTCGCCGCGGAAACACCGGCCGGACGACCGCCGTCATGGACTGGGACGCAGATGCGTCATTCACCGACTCGGTTATGGACAAGTCCGAACCCCCCGTATTTGACCTTTCTACAGAAGGGAGTTGAACGGACGGTTAGCAAGCTTGGCCGGCCTTCCACCTTGTGCCGGGCAGTTGTTAGGAACAGCGTGCTCCTTCGCCGTGGCGTTCCTCCCGGACGGATCCTGAGACCAGGCCGGGTTACGCCGGGCTGAGGGAACGGGAACAAGGCCATGAAATACATGATCAGCTGGTTCGAACGCCCGCAGGGTTCAGCCGCGGAGTATGAGCGCGCGCAGAAGCGGATCCTCCATGTGTTCGGCCAGTGGAAAGCGCCCGACAACGTCAAGATCGAGCTGTTCGTGGTCAGGGTGGGGGACTGGGGCGGCTACATGCTGGCGGACTGCGACGATCCGCTCGCCGTGCACAAGTTCTGTTCCACCTTCCCGGCGTTCGAATTCCAGGCGAGACCCGTCATTCCGGTCGAGGACGCCGTGCGCGTCGAGCTCGAAGCCATATCCTGGCGCGATGGTCTGATAGTCGCCTGAGGCGCGCTGTCGGCGCGGGCCTTCGCGTACGTCATGCCGTCGCCTCGAACGAATTCAACGAACCGGAGAGGAATAGGCTAGGTTTCGCCCAAAAGGGAGGCCCGCCATGCTCAAGCTGCCGCCGCCGATCTGGGCCCTGGCCTATGTCCTCATCTGCACCGCGGTCAGTTGGGGGCTCGGGTGGCCGGTGCTGCCCGGATTGCCGCTGCCGGCGCTCGGCGTCGCCCTCGTGGTGATCGGCGTGGTCCCGCCGGTCCTGGCCGCCCTTCTGTTCCGGCGCGAGGGGACTGAGATCAATCCAACCTCGCCCGCCAATCGCAGCCTGGTCACCACCGGCCCCTACCGCTTCACCCGCAACCCCATGTACCTGGGGCTGGTGATCATCGCGCTCGGGATCGCGTTCTGGGTCGGCGCCTGGCCGATGTTCGTCGCGCCGCTCGCGGTCTTCGTCACCTGCAACTGGGTCCACATCCCCTTCGAGGAGGCCAAGATGCGGCGGCAGTTCCCGGCGGAGTTCGACGCCTACACGGGCCGGACAAGGCGCTGGATCTAACCGGCGCTAGGGGTCGAACGCCATTGTCGGCGGAAGACGCCGCGACGACGGCCACGTCGGAAACAGTCCCAGGATGCGCCGCCGGCCGCGCCAGACGCTGAGGCCCAGCTCGTAAAGCTGCCGCGAATGCAAGGGCGCGTCGTGATGGGCCGTGCGCAGGTAGACGCTGTCGGCGTCTCTCATCAATTCGCCGGGGAAGAGGGCGACCACCACCCCCGGCCGCGGGGCGCAATGGGCGGCGGCCCGACAGCTCCGCAGGCGGTCGGCGAGGGCCGCGATGAGCGTGCCGCCGCCGTCGATGCTCAAGTGGCAGGTGGGCGTCGCCCTTGGGTTCACTTCGATGAGGCGCCAGTGGCCCGAGACGGCGTCGATGATGAAATCGAAACCGCACAGTCCCGACAGTCCCAGACTGGCGACGATTCCGGCTACGGCGTCTTCGGCCTGATCGTTCCGGACGGTCCGCACCACCGTCGAGGGACCGGTCTCGCCGCTGGTGCATATCGCCTCGACCAGCACCAGGCCCAGGACCTCGCCCCGCCAACAGGCGACGGCGGCGTTGGCCGGGCGTCCGGCGACCAGGTGCTGGGCGTTGACCACCGGCCGCGACCTGGAACTCCAGGCGCGCAGCGCGTTGAAGTCGCCCTTGACGACCATGGTCTTGATCGCCCTGACCACAGACGGCGAAGCGGATAGCTCGGCAAAGGCCTTTCGCGCCGCCCGCGCGGTGTGGACAACGGCGACGCCCTGGCCGCCCCAGCTTCCGTCGGTCTTCAGCACGGCTTCACTGCCGTGGCTTGCCAGCCACCGGTCGAGCGCCTGGCGGTCGGCGATCGGTCTGGTGTCGGGCGCCCTCACACCCAGGGCTCGCGCCGCCGCGATGATGCAGCTGCGTGAGCGGATCGTCGGGTAGGCGGCGGCGTCGCCCAGGGACCGAACGATCGAGCGTCGGAGCGGCTCCGACGCGTCATCGTCGGCGGCGGCGTGCAGCCGGTGCAGGATTCCGACGATGCGATCGTCGCAGGGAATGATCAGGTCGGGCCGCCCCCGTTCGATGGCGGCGCGCAGCGAGGCCAGGGGGGCCATCGCCCGGAAGCGATGGGTTCGGCTGACGCAGGCCAGGGCCTCCATGACGTGTCCGCGGCAACAGACGGCTTCCACCCGCGCGCCCGCCTCGGCGAAGGCGTCGGCGATCCGCGCGGCCATGAACCAATCTTCGCTCACCGCGATCAAGACCTTCGGGGGTCGACCTGGCGCGGAAGCGGTCTCGCCGTCTTGCGGCTCCACCCCCTCGACCCAATCGACTTCCGAATGGGCGGTCGGGCGCATCTCTAGAGCCGGCCTGACGAATGTTCGCTGAGATGTTCGCTCAGTCTCCGGGCTGAAAAGTCGCTGCCGTAGATAAATCTCATGACCGGACCAAACGTATTCGCGACAGATGGACCTATGAAATATAGGCCCCTAGTAGACTCGAAACGGCCGGATATTAAGGGTGCGCCGAATCTGGTTGGTATGCGTTGCCTGAGCGCCGATTCGATGAATCTTATTCGCTCGACGTCGACTTTGTATCCCGTCGCCGCGATGAGGTGATCGCACTGGAGGGTCGCGGCCGGATTCGTTGGGGTTTCGAACACCAGCTGGACGCCATTGCCGCAGCTCCGCGCGCCCGTCAGCCTGTGGTTTGCAAGCACCGGCACGTTGTCCAGTAGCCGGTGCTTGAGGCGCCAGGCGGAGGCGGGACCGAGGTGGCGGCCAACGATCCACCGGCGCGCGAGGCCCGGCAGTCGCCGGAACAACCCCGGCGCCTCGGCGTAGAAACGTGAGCGGAGACCCGGACCCAGCCCGGAGCTTGGATGCCGAAGGCGCCGCCACGCGCTGGGCTTGGCGCTGCCCGGTTCGGAGAAGAACTTCACCGACGGCCCCCGCGCCACGAGGCGGACGCCGGCGCCGTGTTCGTGCAGCAGCACGGCGATATCGACAGCCGAGGCTCCGGCTCCGATGACAACGACGTCGCGACCCCGAAAGGCCTCCAGGTCGTGGTGGCAGCCGCTGTGACTGACCAGAGACGCCGGCAGGCCGCGCAGCGCCGCGGGCGCATGGTCGAAGTATGAGAGTCCCACCGCCAGGACGACGTTGCGGGCCCGCAGGACCTCGCCATCGTCCGCGCAGAGCTGAAACCCGTCCGCCTCGCCGCTCAAGCGGGTGATGTTCTTGCGATCGAGCGACGGCACGAGGGTCTGCTGGAAGTCGGCGCCGTATTCAGTGAAGGTCTCCAGCGACACCGGGATCGCCGTGTCGTGGTACGGCAGGTTGTTGTGGCGGCAATAGTCGCCGACCTGGTGGCCGTCTTCGGAGCAGGACAGGCTCGAGGCGAAACCATCGGACTTCAGCATCATGCCCTTGGGCATGTGGCGCCGCCAGGCTTCGAGCGGGTGGCCGAAGATGCGGAAACAGGCGCCGCGGGCGCGCAGATGAGCCGCCAGCGACAGGCCATAGGGCCCCGCCCCGATGATCGCCGTGTCGAGCAGCGCAGACATGTCCGAGTCCCCAGCCCAAGAGGCGCTCGCGCGATGAATTGGCAGTCTGAGCCGTGTGCGGGGCCAGGTCGAGACATCTGAGCGCTACTCTCCGGATCGTGTTCCCGACGGGCGTCGCGCCGGCTCGCCACGCCGTCTCTCAGGGCCGAAAGTCGCCTCGACATGCAGAGCGCCAGCAGGACCACGAAGCGTAGACTCACGCCCGCGGAATGGGCGGATCTCAGCGACGGTCTTGGCAGGGCTCTTTCGGCGGCTCGCGTGACGCCCCTCGTCGACACCCGTCCCCATCCGGCCGCCTATCTGGCGCGATTGAGGTTTGGAAGCCTGCCGATCATGGCGATCGGACGGACCATCTGGTGGCCGGGCGCCCCCGCTGATCTTGCCGGTTCCGGCGATATGGCCGTGCTCCAACACGAGTTGCAGCACGTTCTCGACTTTGCAGAGCGGCGCCTGTCCGTGGCTGGGTATCTGCTGTTTCCCCACAACTGGTCCTACCGTTGGGATCTCAGTCACGGCCTGTCTTGGGATCGGCTGGGCGCGGAGCAACGGGCCAGCATGGCCGAGGCGTTGTGGCGCTCGGAGCGCGCGTCGGCCTCCACCCAGGTCGCGGCGGCTTTGCGCGCGGTAATTCCCTGGGCCGGCAAATAGACGTCCAAATCCGCCACCCGGAGTCTGACCTCTGCAGCCTGGGCGACAGCCGCCTCCATGGCCTTGGCGATGGCCGAACGCTACTGTGCCGCCTGTTCTCTCCAAGGGACGCTGCCGGAAGGACGTCGATGCTTGGTCTTCTGTTTCCGCGCAGCATCGACAACCGATTCCGCGGCCAGCGGCTCGGTTATTGGCTGATGATCCCGGTCCTGTTCCTGAAATTCGGCATCGCCATCGCGTCGATCCTGACTCCGGGTAATGCGAACAGGGCTGACGCGATCAACCTTTCCACCTATTCCGAGGCGGCCTTGCGCGATGCGATGACGTCGACCGCGTTGCTGGGCCTGCTGCATCTCTGCATTGGCCTCATCTGCCTGCTCGCGATGATCCGTTACCGCGCCATGGTCCCCCTGCTCTATCTCTGGCTGGTGGTCGAATTCCTCGGCCGGCGCGTCATTCTCGCGGTCTATCCGATCGAGCGGACGCCCGGAACGTCGAGCGGGTCGATCGTGAATCTGGCCCTATTCGCCATGCTGGCGCTCGGCCTGGCGCTGCAGGTCTGGCCGCGCCGCGACAGGCCGGGTCAATCGGCGGCGTAGGCCGCGCTGGGCTCACTCCGCCGCCAGCTTGTCCTGTGTCCTGGTCTCGAAGTCGCTGGCGTCGTGGCGTTCGTGGAGTTGGCCGGCGGGGTCGCCCCAGACACGGTTGACCATCTGGCCGCGCTTCACGGCCGGCCGGTCTCCGATGGCGGCGGTCCACCGCTGAAGGTTGGCGTAGCCCTCGACCTCGAGGAACTCGGCCGCGCCGTAGAGCGCGCCCTTGGCCAGGCCGCCGTACCAGGGCCAGGTGGCGATGTCGGCGATGGTGTAGGCGTCGCCGGCCAGGTATTCGCTCTCGCCCAGGCGCCGGTCGAGGACATCGAGCTGGCGCTTCACCTCCATGGCGAAGCGGTCGATGGCGTATTCGATCTTGGTCGGGGCGTAGGCGTAAAAGTGTCCAAAGCCGCCGCCCAGATAGGGCGCGCTGCCCATCTGCCAAAACAGCCAGGACAGGCATTCGGCGCGCGTGGCCGGGTCGGTGGGCAGGAAGGCGCCGAACTTCTCGGCCAGGTGCACGAGGATCGAGCCGGACTCGAAGACGCGGATCGGCGTCGGGCCGCTGCGGTCCATCAGGGCGGGGATCTTGGAGTTGGGGTTCACGGCCACGAAGCCGCTGCCGAACTGGTCGCCGGAGATGGGGATCAGCCAGGCGTCATACTCCGCGCCGGAATGGCCGGCCGCCAGCAACTCCTCCAGCATAACCGTCACCTTGATCCCGTTGGGCGTGGCCAGGGAATGGAGCTGCAGGGGGTGGCGGCCGACCGGCAGGTCCTTGTCGTGGGTCGGGCCGGCGATGGGGCGGTTGATGCTCGCGAAGCGGCCACCGTTGTCCTTATTCCAGGTCCAGACCGGGGGCGGGGCGTACTCGGGCGTGTCGGTCATGGTTTCGGGCTCCGGGACTGTATCGGCGTCGGCGCACGCGCTGCCGCCGCTCATCCCGATGTGGGTGATATGGCGCCGTTTGGCGAGTCGGACGCGCAATTTGCCTCGAATTTCCCGGCGCCACCGTTGGCGCCCGGCTTGGCCACGCCTCAGGGCTGGCCCTCAGCGCCGTTCCAGGATCTGGCCAGGTCCAGGAGGCGCCGGCGACCTTGATCGTCCAGCCGTCCGTACACGTCCATCAGCGCGCCGACCCCGCCATTGCCGCGAGCTCCGCCGTTGCTTCGAGCTTCCAGCGTCGGATGCTGTGGGGCGCCAAGTCCGTCGAAGAAGTAGTCGACGGACGTCTGCAGAGCCCGGGCGATCTGCCAGAGACGTGCCGCCGATATCCTGTTGGCGCCGCATTCATACTTCTGGATTTGTTGAAAGCGTACGCCAACGGCTTCACCCAATTGCTGTTGGGTGAGGCCCATGAAGCGGCGACGCTGAAACAGCCGCTTTCCCAAGTGTTCGTCGAGGTTGTCGCCCATGTTACCGACCGCTTGCCCCCCGATCGGTGGCGATCGGGATAGCAACCAAACGAAGAAGTGCGGCGGTGGTTTCCTCGTAAGGCGACTTTTCCCGAACACTCGCGACGGTGTGGCGAATAGTCGACATTTGGCCCCGCGTGTCCATGCCATCAGCGCGCTCTGATCTTGAACAGCGGGTCTCGAATGGGGCTCAACCCTGAGTATTTATTGGCTCAACTTGGCGTCCTGGGCGTGGAAGGGACCGGCCCCGCCGTCTGCCGGCGCGTCGTGCTGCATCGCACTATGATCGCTGTTCCCTTACGTCGCAGGCAGGCGGTGTTGCGGCGCAAAACCTTGACAGTGAAGGCCGTCGTACCTATTTGCGCCGCAACATATTGCAGTGCATCATTGAGGTCCGCCATGCTGAAATCCATTGCCCGATTGATCGGGCGCCTGTTCGCCCCCGTCTTCGAACTGGTGGGCGACATGCCGCCCAGCGCCGCCAACCGCCTGTTCACGCCCTTCTAGGCCAACGAACAGTGCGGGCCGCCGAACGGCGGAACGCGCTAGGGCCTTTCCTGTTTTGATGGAACCATCAAAACAGGAAGAACAGGCTCGACTCTTAAGTTCGCGAGCACGATTCAGATTTTGGTCGGTTCCGACCAAAATCATCGT
>FSUP01000314.1_pt1 | contig 15934 bp, 11 predicted proteins | sample 1637431 | NCBI WGS metagenome assembly FSUP01 (sample SAMEA3914816, study PRJEB12502) | metagenome | biome: forest; material: soil | place: USA | collected 2011-09-16 | depth 0.3 m | reverse complement strand
TCCGCAACCACTTCGGCCGGCGTCAGCATCGGAGCCCAGATCACGTCGCCGGCGGTCAGCCGCGCGCCGACCTCCTGAAGGGTCAGTTCCCGAAAGCCGTCGTCGAGGGCGTCCACCAGGGCGGGGGCGTTCTTCGCCCGCTCGCGCGGCGTGGCGAAGCGCGGGTCGTCCAGGAGTTCGGTTCGACCGGCCGCAGCGGTGATCCCCTCCCAGTCCTTGGCGCCGTGGCGGGTCACCGTGCAGACCCAGCGGTCGTCCGACGTCGGCCAATAGTTCGACAATGGGTTGTAGAGTTCGCGCCGGGGCCGGGTCGAGGCGACCTTGCCATACTTGAGCTGGATCGAAGTGTTCCAGCCGTTGGCGAACACGCCGGCGCGGAGCAGGGATGTCTCGATCTGCCGACCCACACCCGTCGTGATCCGCTCCACCACCCCCGCCAGGACCGCCGACGCGGTGGCCAGGGCGCACATCTCGTCGCCCATGCCCGGCGGGCAGGCGAAGGGCTCCACGCCGCGCGGGAAGGCGGAGGAGGCGACCCCCGAGCGGGTCCAGAAGGCGGCGATGTCGAAGGCCGGCAGCTCGGTCGCGTCGCCCTCGAGACCATAGCCGGTGACGTTGCAATAGATCAGCCGCGGCGCCTGCGGATGGACGCTGGCGAAGTCCAATCCGGCCCGCTTCAAGGCGCGGGGCCGCAAGTTGGTGATGAAGATGTCGGCGTCCTTCAACAGACGCATCATGGCGTGGCGTCCGCCGGCCTTGGTGATGTCCAGCACCACGCCACGCTTGCCGCGGTTCTCGAACTCGAAGACCGGATTGCCTTCCAGGTGCGGCGAGGCGGCGAAGGTGTGCCGGGTCGGATCGCCGCCGCGGCTCTCGACCTTGATTACGTCCGCGCCCCAGTCGGCCATGACCATGGCGGCGCTGGGCCCGGCGACATAGGTGGAGAACTCGACGACCTTCAATCCCTGCAGCAACGCGACCTCCTCAACTACCGCTTTGCCGCGATAGTGCAGGCGCGCCCGCGAGCTTGGAAGCTGTTTCCGGAAAGAGACCGTGCGGGAGGGGGTCTAAGCGACGGCCGAGGCGGACGGCAAGGCGCGCGGCCGCGACCCGGCCTCGGCCACCGCGCGGGCCACGCCGCTGACCGAAACCGGCTTGCGCATCACCGTGTCGGCGCCGGCGTCCAGGCATTCGCGAGCCTCGTCGGCGTCCCCGCCGATCACCGCGATGATGGCGGTGTTGCGGGACGGCGCGTCCAGCGCGCGGATGGCCGCGGCCGCCTGGTGTCCGTCCATTTCGGGCATCCGGCCGTCCAGCATGATGACGTCGAACTCGCAGATCCGCGCCAACTCCAGGGCGCGCTTGCCGTTCTGGGCGTGCACGACCCGATGGCCCAGTTGTTCCAGGATCGTGCGCAACATGGCGGCGTTCAGGCCGTCGTCCTCGGCGATCAGCACGCGCAGACCGCCGGGAGCTTCGAAGGCGCCGTTGGACTCCCCGCTGCCGACGTCGATGAGAGCAGCCGGGTCGTAGGTCAGTTCAAGCGTGAAGCAGCTGCCAACGCCGACGGCGCTTTCCGCCGCCAGGCTCGCGCCCATCAGCTTGACCAGCTGGCGTGAGAGCGACAATCCCAACCCCGCCCCCGGCACGCCGGCGCCGGTGCGCTGCACGCGCTTGAAGGGCTCGAACGCCAGGGCAAGCTCCTCGGGGGTCAGGCCTGGTCCCGTGTCGGCGATGGAGATGGCCAGCCGGTCGTCGCCGCGCCGCTCGATGCGAGCCTCGATGCGGCCCCGCACGGTGTATTTCACCGCGTTGCCCAGCAGGTTCGACAGCACCTGGCGCACTCTGGAGGCGTCGGCCACGGTCGCCCCGGCGTGCCGTCCGTCCAGTTCTGGTTCTACATAGATGGAGAATTCCAGCCCCTTGGCGGTAGCCTGCGGGCGGGTCAGCAGCGCCAGTTCGCGCAGCAGCCGGACCGGGTCGAACGGCGCGGCGTCGACCATCAGACGGCCGGCCTCCGCGGTCTCGGAGTCCAGGGTCGCGTTCAGAACCGAGATCAGATCGTTGGCCGCCGACAGGGCGGCGCCCAGCTGCTCGCGCGAGGGCGCGGCGCGTCCGTTCTGGCCCGCCGCCGCGGCCAGAACGTGGGTGACGCCGGTCAGGCCGTTGCGGATTTCGTGCGACAGGGTGGCGACGAGGTCCGACTTGGACCGCGCCAGGTGTTCGGCCTGGATCAGCGAACGTTCGCGCTCGCCCGACAGCCGCTCGCGATCGGCCGCCAGGGCGAACTGCCGGCTGAGGTTGCGGTTCATCAGTAAGGCCAGCAGGAAGGCGAGGGAGAAGGCGCCCCAGGTCAGCACAGCGTCCTGGTGCGTCTCGGGCTTGCGGAACAGGGCCGCGAGGGGGCCGGCCATGGCCGCGGGCGCTACGATCAGCAGGCAGGCCATGGAGGGCGCCGCAAAGAACATGCAGATCACCGCGCAGGCGACGGCCATCATCATGATGGTCTGGCCGGCCGGTCCGGCGCTGAGGCCAATCGCCGAGATCTGAGCCACCGCGCCGGCCCACAGCAGGCCGCCCAGGATCTGGACCCGCTGCCGCAGCGCCAGATCCTGAGCCTGCGGCCGCTTGAGCCAGTTCACGATGATGTAGAAGGCGCCCCAGTTGATGGCGAAGATCGAGAAGCTGGCGGCCATCAAGACGCTGTTGAAGGCGTATGACCCGGCCCAGACGTAGAGCGGCAGGCAGACGGCGAAAACGCCCAGGGCTTGCGGCAGCAGCGCCACCTGGGCGTCGAGGGCCTGCAGGGCCATGTGGTCCCTTTCGCCGGCGGGGGCGATCGGAACATCGACGGTGGACATGGCGGATTCCGTGATTGGGACGCGATCTTCGAACCCAATACTACGCGCCGGTTGTTGTCCGGCCGTTACGGGACAGCGTTAACGAAACGTCGCCTGCACAAGTAATCATTAAGCCTAACGCTCCATTATGGTGGAACAGATTCGGGCCCCGGGGCGGGGCGGGCGGGACATGATGGCGACGACGCGAGCGGCTTTGACGGATGTCGACATCCGAACCCTGGTGAAGGGTGCGACGGCCGACGAGCGTGCGGTCGCCGCCCATCGCCTATGCCGGCATATCGATCGCGCTGACCTTACCGATGAAGAGCGCGAGGAGGCCCAGCAGATCCTGAGGATCATGGCCGCTGACGCCGCCGAGCTGGTGCGGCGCGCCTTGTCGGTCACGCTGAAGTCCTCGACCCTGGTTCCCCGCGACGTAGCCAACAAGCTGGCGCGGGACATCGAGAGCATCGCCCTGCCGGTATTGAATTTCTCGCCGGCGTTCTCGGATGACGACCTGGCCGAAATTGTCCGCCTGGGCGGTCCGGTCCGCCAGGTGGCCATCGCCAAGCGACCGGCCCTGTCGGAAAAGGTCACTACCGCCATCGTCGACTACGGGGTGGAGGACGCTGTCGACAGCGCCTGCGCCAACGACAACGCCCATTTCGCCGAGCGCTCGCTGGAAAAAGCCGTCGAACGTTTCGAGCGTTCCGAGAAGGTGCTGGCCAGCATAGCCTTCCGCCAGGCCCTGCCGCTGTCGGTGACCGAGCGGTTGGTGAACCTCGTGTCGGAACAGGTGCGCGAGCATCTGATCAACCATCACGCGGTCTCGCCTGAGACGGCCCTGGCTATCGCGCTGGGCGCCAAGGAACGGGCCACGCTCGACCTCGTCGACCAGGCCGGCCGGGCCGCCGATACGCGCGCCTTCGTCGCCTATTTGAACAGCATGAGCCGGCTGACGCCCTCGCTGCTCCTGCGCGCCTTGGCCCATGGCCATATGACCTTCTTCGAATGGTCCGTGGCGGAGCTGGCGAGCGTGCCGCACCACCGCACCTGGCTGATGATCCACGACGCCGGGGAACTGGGCCTGAAGGCCATCTATGAACGGGCCGGCCTGCCGGCGCGGCTGCTGCCGGCCTTCCGCGCCGGCGTGGACGCTTTCCACTCGATAGAGTTCGATGGCGCCGACAATGATCGCGCGCGGTTTCAGCGCCGCATGCTCGAGCGGTTCCTGACCCAGCCTCTGTCGGCCTCGCGGGACGACATGGACTATCTGCTGGACAAGATGGACAGGCTCTCCATCGAAGACGCCGCGCCGGCCGCCGCGGGCCTGACCGCCTGATCTGACCTCGGGGAACGCTTGATCGCCCGGCGCCATGCGCCCAAGCTGCGATCATGCCCGACGAAAGACCACCCGTTCCAATCCTGCCCGCGGCCACGATCCTGCTGGTGCGAGACGCGCCCGCCTTCGAAGTGCTGATGGTCAAGCGCCATCACCAGATCGATTTCGCTTCGGGCGCCCTGGTGTTTCCGGGCGGCAAGACCCACGCCGGGGACCACGATCCGGACTGGGAATTCCGCACGCTGGCCTGGGGCGAGGCCCTGCCGAACAAGCGGCCCTTAAGGATCGCGGCGATCCGCGAGGCTTATGAGGAAACCGGCATCCTGCTGGCCCGCCACCCGAATGGCGCGCCCTTCAACGCCGACGATCGCGCCGCCAGGGCGCGGGACGATATCGCCCAGGATCGGCGCAGCTTCCTCGACCTGATCAAGGAACTGGACGTCAGCCTGGATCTGGGCGCGCTCTCCGTCTTCGCCCATTGGATCACCCCGCCGCTGACGCCGAAGCGCTTCGACACCTGGTTCTACGTCGCCGCGGCCCCGCCCGATCAGTTGGCTGTCTGCGATGGCTGGGAGACGGTCGACGCTGAATGGATCGCGCCAATGGAGGCCTTGCGCCTGGGCGAGGCGGGGGAGCGGACGGTGATTTTCCCGACCCGGATGAACCTGAAATTGCTGGCCGAGGCTTCGGACGCCAGGGACGCCGTCCTGCGCGCCCAGGCTCGCGAACTGGTCACGGTCGAACCCAGGATCACCGACACGCCCGAGGGCCGGATGCTGGTGATCCCGTCCAACGCGGGCTACGGCGCGGTGTCCGAACCCCTGTCGAGGGTGATGTAGCGCCGTCTGCCCGTAAAGGTACCGGCCAAAACAATATTCCAATCGCGAACGCTAGGCGCCGATCGGACGAAACGAGGGGCGATGAAGACGATTATCGAACCGTTCCGGATCAAGGCCGTCGAGCCGATCCGCATGACCAGCCGCGAAGAACGCGAGGCGCTGATCCGAGCTGCCGACTACAACCTCTTCGCGCTCAGGTCCGACGACGTTCTCATTGACCTGCTGACCGATAGCGGCACCAGCGCGATGAGCGCGGCGCAGCAGGCGGCGCTGCTTTCCGGAGACGAGAGCTACGCTGGCAGCCCCTCGTTCTTTCGCTTTGAGGCCGCGGTGAAGGATCTGATGCCCTTCGCCCACGTCATCCCGACCCACCAGGGCCGCGCGGCTGAGGCGATCCTCTTCTCGATCCTGGGCGGAGCGGGCCGGATGGTGCCCTCCAACAGCCACTTCGACACCACGCGCGGCAACATCGAGGCAACGGGCGCCGAGGCCCACGACCTTGTCATCGCCGAGGGCCTGGATCCGGAGAGCGAGCATCCCTTCAAGGGGAACATGGATTTGAGCCGCCTTGAGGGCTTCCTGGCGGAGCACGGTGAAGCCGTGCCTTGTGTCATGCTCACGGTGACCAACAACGCCGGCGGCGGCCAGCCGGTCAGCCTCGCCAACATCCGCGCCGTCGCCGACATCGCCCATGCCCATGGCAAGCCCTTCATCATCGACGGCTGTCGTTTCGCGGAGAACGCCTACTTCATCAAGCTGCGCGAGCCGGGCCAGGCTGACCGATCGGTGAAAGACATAGTGCGCGACATGTTCGCCCACGCCGACGGCATGACCATGTCGGCCAAGAAAGACGCGTTCGCCAACATCGGCGGCTGGCTCGCGCTCAACGACGACGCCCTTGCCGCCGCCGCCCGCTCGCGCCTCATCCTGACCGAAGGCTTCCCCACCTACGGCGGCCTCGCCGGCCGTGACCTCGAGGCGATCGCCCAGGGCCTGAAGGAAATCATCGACGAGGACTACCTGCGCTACAGGTTGCGCACCTGCGCCTACATTGGCGAGCGCCTGACAGCCCTCGGCGTGCCCATCGTCAGGCCCACTGGCGGACATGCGGTCTTCGTTGACGCCAAAAGGCTTCTCCCTCACATCCCGCCACTTCAATACCCGGGCCAGGCGCTCGCGGTCGCTCTGTACGAAGAGGGTGGCGTGCGCGCTTGCGAGATCGGTTCGGTGATGTTTGGCCAACGCCCCGACGGCTCCGAGGCGCCGGCTGCCATGGAACTCGTGCGCCTCGCCATTCCCCGGCGCGTCTACACTCAAAGCCACGCCGACTACCTTATTGAGGTCTTCGAGGCTGTCGTTGCGCGGAAGGATGCCTTGGGCGGCTACAAGATCGTCTGGCAGCCGCCGGCCCTGCGGCACTTCACGGCGAAGTTCCAGCCGCTCGTCGCGACGTAGAGCAACGTCTCATCCACATCGGGAGTCAGTTGAACCGGGGCTTCCTCAACAACGCGGCTCTATCGGCTGAGCGGATATCCACGTCGAAAACGTCCTCATCGCGCTCGACGCGCAGCGGAATGGTCGCGCCGGCGGGACCTAGCGCCCACAGTCGTGTGTAGAAGTCCGCGAGATTGGAAACGCGGACGCCGGCCACGGCGAGCAGAACGTCGCCCGCATGAAGCTCCGCACGCGCCGCGGGCCCCCCCGGACTCACGCCGACGACGACGACGTGGCGCCCGAAATCCTGGGCCAGTACCCCGAGCCACGGGCGAGGCGGATGAGCGGGCTTGCCGCTTGCAAGGTCGTCCAGGATGGGCGGAAGAAGCTCCGTCGGCACGAACATGTTGAGCGGCGTCACCCCACCGCGGGATTGCCGCTGCAGGCTCAGAGAGCCGACGCCCATCAATTCGCCCGTCGCGCCGATCAGAGCCGCGCCACTCCAGTGTGGGTGGGCCGGTTCGGTCATGATCGCGTCTTCCAGGAGATACTCCCAATAGCCGGCGAAGGTCATGCGGGTGAGGACATGCCCGGCCGCGGCGTGCGTCCTCCCGCCGGCGCCAGCGATGATCACCGGACTCTCGGCCTTGAGGTTGTTGGAGGCGCCGAGGGGGAGCGCGGGAACGCCAAGGGGCTCGAGGGCCTGGACCAAGCCCAAGCCGGTGACTGAATCGGCGCCCAGGGCGTGCGCCCGGACGCGCCGGCCGTTGTTCAAGGTCAGGACAATGTCCTCGGCCTCGGTGATCAGATACCCGATGGTCAGAACGAGTCCATGCGGACCGATTACCGTGGCGTTGCCGACGCGCTCGGTTCCGAGGGCCGCGGCGGTGAATGCGTCGCCGGGGATTCGGGCCTCAAGGGCCACCACGGCGGAGAGCGCGCGATCCAGATCGAACGAATGGCCTTGCGCGGCAGGGCGCATCCGAGCCTCGACCTCGAAGCCATCGAACGGTTGCGCCACGCCAAACTCCTCTGCCGCACCTTGAATCTGGGGCCGCCTGGGGATGGTGCAAGGGGCGGCCCGCCGCGTAACTCAGAGTGAAAGAGTTAGTGCGAGGTCGACGCCGGCTTCTACCTGGCGATCCGCGCTAGGCCGCCAGGACGGTCTTGACCCGGCCTTCGAGCTCTTCGGCCAGCGCCTTGCCCACCGGGTCGGTGTCGGTCTGGATCTGGTTGCGCACGGCGGCTTTGATGCCGTCGATGTGGGCGTCGATCAGGAACATCGGCGCTTCCATGCGGGTCTTGGGGTCGTCGATCATCTTGCACAGCGACCCTGCGATGCGCGTCACCAGCGGATATTCGTAGGTGGCGCCAAGGCCCTTCAGGTCGTGGGCGCGGAAGTAGAGGTTCTCTGCCGTCTCCGACGTCAGGCCTTCAGTCTTGATCCGGGCGCGCGCCGCTTCGAGCTTGGTCACCTCGTCCTGCAGCCATTGCGCGAAGTTGCCGGCGAGGCTCTTCAGCGCCGCTTCGGCCTTGGCCACCGCGGAGGGATCGATGCCGCCCAGCCGCCCGCCGACCTTGAGCCGCAGGGTGTTGGCCACCGGGATCACCTGACTGGAATTGGTCTCGCTCAAGGCCCACCTCTCCTTACGCACGTGCAGTAAGGCTAGGCAGAAAGCCTTAACAACGGGTGATCCACGTCTTGCCGCGAGCGCAGCGGACAGCTTCAGACCAGGAACTGTTCCGCCAGCATGCGTTCGTCCAGGCTTCTGCCGGCATCGAACAACATGGCCAGGGAAATCGAGCGGTCTTCCACAACCTCAACGCGGATAACGTTTCGGACTTCGACATTGTCTGCGACGGCGCTGACCGGACGCTTGTCCGCTTCCAGGATCTCGAAGGTCACCCGCGCTCGGTGCGACAAAAGCGCTCCCCTCCAGCGGCGCGGGCGGAAGGCGCTGATCGGGGTCAGGGCCATGACCTGGGCGTCGATGGGGATGATCGGTCCGTGGGCGGAGAGGTTGTAGGCGGTGGAGCCGGCCGGCGTCGCCACGATGGCGCCGTCGCAGATCAGCTCCGCCAGGCGCGGCCGACCGTCGATCAGGATGCGCAGCTTGGCGGTCTGGCGGGTCTCGCGCAGCAGGCTGACGTCGTTGATCGCCAGGGCCTCATGCGCCTGGCCGTTGGCGTCGACGGCGGTCATCCGCAGGGGATGGATGTTGGAAAGTTCGGCCGCCTCGATCCGCTCCAGCAGGCCGTCTTCACGGTAGTCGTTCATCAGGAACCCGACCGAGCCGCGGTTCATGCCGTAGATGGGGCGGCGGTTGGCCAGGTGGCGATGCAGGACCTCCAGCATGAAGCCGTCGCCGCCCAGCGCCACGACGACATCGGCCTCGTCCTCTGGCACGGCGCCATAGCGCAGGTCCAGGACGGCCTTGGCCTCCTGGGCTTCGGGCCGGTCACTGGCGACGACGGCGATGCGGAGGGTGGGGGAGGGCCCGCTCATGGCGGGGCACAAAGCCCAAGCGCCAGGGCAAAGTCAAACCGTGGTTGGGTCAAGCCGCGGTTGATCGCCGCTCTGTGCGAAGTCAGCCCGCGACCGCCTTGCGGAACGCCGTGGCGGCGACGTCGCTGGCGAAGGGGCTGAAGGCGCCGATGGCGCGGCGATCGCCTTCGTCGCCACCGCCCGGCCGGCCTTCGTTGATCTCGCGGACCATGGCCAGGATGGTGGGGAAGGCGCCGCGATCGATGCCCACGGCGGCGCAGGCCAAGCCCAGGAGTTCCGGCTTGTCCGGGCTGGAGACTGCCCGGCGCACCTGGATCGGCTCGAACCCGCCCAGCCGGGCCAGAGCGGCCTCGAACAGCGACAGGCGCTTTTCCTTCAGGGCGCGCAACAGGTAGCCGGGGCGGAGCTGGCCGGCGTCCGACAGCTTGTCGATCAGCCGCTTTTCCATCTCCTCCTGCTCGCCTTCGCGCTCCCACACCACGGTGGGCGACTTGGCCGACCCGATGTTGCCATGCGCTTCACCGGCCGCCTGGGCGATCGCCGTGTCCAGGGCGCCGACATCGACGCTGAAGCGCGCCACGATGGCGGTGCGCAGGGACTGTCCAACCCAGGCGTAGAGCTGTCCGGCGAGATCGGAATTGAGCCTGGGGTGCCGCACGAGCGGCGCGCGCAGGGCTGCGATCCGGCGGGAGGTCTCCACCAGGCGGCGCATGTCGGCGGCGGAAATGTCGGCGCTGTCGTTGGAGGCCAGGGCGGTCAGGACCGCCGGCTCATCGCCGGTCAGGATCGCCTGGACCACGGTGTTCGAGAGCTTTGGCCGGCGCGCCACCTCGATCTGGTGCTCGATGGTAGCCTCCAGAAGGAGGCGCACCAGATCCTCGTCCTTGAGGATCGGGCTGGCGGCGATGATCGGCCGCGCCACCTCGATGTCGTCCAGCGCCAGGACGTTGATCAGGCCCGGAGGCGCCCAGGCGGCCGTCGCGAGGCGTTCCGCCAGGCGACGGCGGATGTCGTGCTCGGCTTCCACCACCAGGGCCATGAAGATCGATTCCACCAGGCCTCTGACGGTGGGATCGAGGCTGTCGTTCTTGGCGTCGCTTTCCTCGCAGATCCGAACGATGGCGCTGAGCAGGCGCTCGCGATCCGCCGGGTCACGGCTTCGCGCCAGCTCCAACAGTTGGTCGGGCTGGGCGGTCATCGACGTTCGGTCACCTTCGGCGCGGGGATCATCACGCGTCAGCTTCTACCGCATCCCGTTAAGAACAAGCTTAAACCATGCCATGACCGGGCGCCCTGCGCGTGCTTGACGCGGGCGGCGCGTGGCGCGACCCTTGGAGCCAGGAATTCAGTCAGGAGAAGACGGTCATGGCGGACGGATCAGTCGCGGGCCTCGCCTCGCTCAAGGGGCAAGTCTCCGAGGAGGAATGGAAGGTCCGGGTGGATCTTGCAGCCCTCTATCGCCTGGTGGCGCTCTACGGGTGGGACGACATGATCTACACCCACATTTCGGCCAGGCTGCCCGGGCCGGACCACCACTTCCTGATCAATCCGTACGGCATGTTCTTCGACGAGATCACCGCCTCGTCGCTGGTGAAGATCGACCTTGACGGCAAGATCCTTCAGGAAACGCCGTACTTCATCAATCCGGCGGGCTTTACGATCCACTCGGCAGTTCACGCCGCGCGCGACGACGCCCACTATGTCATGCACCTGCATTCCGACCAGGGCGTGGCCGTCTCGGCCCAGAAGGAAGGCCTGTTGCCTCTGAGCCAGCACGCGCTGATCGTGCTGCCCAAGTTGGCCTACCATGACTACGAGGGCATCGCTCTGAACCTAGATGAGCGGGAGCGGCTGGTGCACGACATCGGCGACAAGTCTCTGATGCTGTTGCGTAACCACGGCACCCTCGCGGTCGGCAAGACGGCGGCCGACTGCTGGACGGGGATGTTCTACCTGGAGCGCGCCTGCAAGCAGCAGGTGATGGCGTTGTCCGCCGGGCGGGAGAACGTCCTCTTCGCACCACAGAACTCCCAGGACGAGGTCCGCGACCAAACCAGCCGCGGTATCGGCGGCGGCCTGGCTTGGCCGGGCGCGCTTCGTCGGCTGGACCGCGAGCTGCCGGGCTACGACGCCTGAGTCCTGGTCTTTCAAACCTGAATTGAAGCCGCGGCGACGCGGCTTCTTTTTTGCCTGCCCCAGGTCGCCGCCGGCGAAAGCGCTGGCGCGCGCGACGCAGTTTGCTATCTGGGCCGAGCATTTTGTTTCGATCCAGATATTCTCAGTCATGCTTATGTTACGCGGCGCAATCATAGCGCCGAACCAGGGGGCACGTGCGCGGGCGACTGACGCGACGCGGCCGGACGTGGGCTGGAGCGGTTTTTGATCCGTAAGCACTTTTTTCTCGCAGGGGCGCTCTGTGTTCTGCTGCTGATGCTGGTCGCCGGGGGCGTCAGGCTCGCGGCGGGCAATGGCAAGGCCGGCGGCGATCCGGGGGGCGCCCAGGCGGCCGGTCCGGGCAAGGGCGCCAAGGGCGGCGGCTCCGGTCCGGGCGCTGGACCGTCGGTGACGCCGGCCGCCGCGCAGCTTCGCTCCTTCACGGACCGCCTGGCCGTGTTGGGGGTGGCCAAGGGCCGCCAGTCCGTCACCTTGAGTTCGAACACCGCCGAACTGGTCACCGGCGTGCGCTTCCACGACGGCCAGACAGTCTCCCAGGGCCAGGTGCTGGTCGAACTGAAGGCGCGCGAACAGGACGCCGGCGTGGCGCAGGCGCAGGCCGCTCTGGACCTCGCCCGCACCACCTATGACCGCTGGAAGAAACTGCACGACCAGGGCTGGGCGTCGAAGGCCAGCCTCGACCAGTACAAGGCCGCCCTCGTCCAGGCCGAGGCGACGCTGGCCCAGGCCAAATCCCGGCAGGCCGACCGGGCGATCAGGGCGCCGTTCGCCGGCGTGGTCGGCCTGTCCGACATCGCGCCGGGGGCCCTGATCAATCCCGGCACGCCGATCGTTTCACTGGACGACCTTGCCGTCATCCGCGTCGACTTCGACATTCCCGACCGTTTCATATCCAGCCTGAAGCCCGGCCAAGGCCTGGCGGCGACCACGGACGCCTATCCCAACGAGCAGTTCCACGGCGTCGTCGCCAAGCTCGACACCCGGGTCAATGAGCAAACCCGCGCCCTGCGGGCCAGGGCTGAATTCCCCAATCCGGGCGGTCGCCTGCGCCCTGGCATGCTGATCAAGGTCGCCATCGACCAGGGCGTGCGTCAGGCGCTGGCCGTGCCAGAGGCGGCCGTCCAGTTCTCGTCCGATCAAGCCTTCGTCTATGTGATCGCCAATGTCGACGGGCGCACGATCGCCCAACAGCGCACCGTTCTGGCCGGCGTCGACGAGGGCGGCTTCATCGAGATCAGGGACGGCCTGCGGCCCGGGGAACTGGTGGTGGGCGACGGCATGAATCGGGTGCAGCCCAACCAGCCGGTCAAGCTCATGCCGACCCCCGCGTCCGCCGCTGCCGCGCGGGCCAGGCCGTGACCCTTTCCGACATCGCGGTCCGCAGGCCCGTGTTCGCGGCGGTGGCCGCGATCCTCCTGTCGGTGATCGGCCTAGTCGCCTTCTTCTCCCTGCCCGTGCGCGAACTGCCCGCCGTCGATCCGCCCCAGGTCTCGATTTCGACGAACTACACCGGCGCCTCCGCCGAGGTGGTGGAAGAGCGGATCACCCAGATCATCGAGCAGCAGGTCGCGGGCATCCAGGGCATCGACCAGATGTCCTCGTCCAGCCGCGACGGCACATCGCGTATTTCCATCAGCTTCAAGCTCAACCGCGACCTCGACGCGGCCGCCAACGACGTCCGCGACGCCGTCAGCCGGGTCGTCTCGCGGCTGCCAGTGGACGCCGACCCGCCCCAAATCGCCAAGGCCAACGCCGACGCCTCGGCCATCGTCTTCGCCACCATGTCGTCGACGACCATGGACCGGCTGCAGATGACCGACCTGGCCAATCGCTTCCTGGTCGAGCGGCTGTCGATCATCCCCGGCGTCGCCCAGGTGAATGTGGCCGGCGCCCAGAACTACGCCATGCGCATCTGGCTCAACGCCGACGCCATGGCCGCGCGGGGAATCACCGTCGACGACGTCGCCGCGGCCCTGACGGCCCAGAACGTCGAACTGCCGGCCGGCGCCCTGGAGTCCGACGCCAAGGACTTCACCATCCGCGTGAACCGGCAGTACGTCCGGCCCGAAGACTTCGCCAAGCTGCCGGTCAGCCCGGCGATAGGGTCCACCAGCGCCGGCAGCACCGCCAACAGCGTCGGCATGGGCGTAGCCGCCGCCAGGACCACTTCGGGCGCCGTCACCACCGCCAGCGGCGTCAACGGCGTCACCAATCCGAACGGCCCCGCCGGCGGCTACGCAACGCGCCTTGGCGACATCGCCCGCATCGAGGAAGCGGCGGACGACCGGCGCCGGATCTTCCACGTCAATGGCGCGGACCGGATCGGCTTTCCCATCACCCGCCAGTCGCAGGCCAACGACCTGGAAATCTCCCGCGGCGTGCGCAAGGCCATCGACGAGATCAATCCGACCCTGCCCAAAGGCACGAAGATGGAGATGACCGTCGACTATTCGGTCTTCACCCGCGACGCCATCAAGGAGGTCTACGTCACCATGGCCCTGTCGTTGGGCCTGGTGGCGCTGGTCAACATCATCTTCCTGGGCAGTTGGCGCTCGGCCATCATTCCCTCGATCGTGGCGCCGATCTGCGTGCTCTCGAGCTTCATGGTCCTGGCGCCGCTGGGATTTTCGATCAACCTGCTGACCCTGCTGGCCTTGGTCCTGTCCATCGGCCTGGTGGTCGACGACGCCATTGTCGTGGTCGAGAACATCCAGAGGCGCATCGACGAGGGCGAACCGCCGCTGGTGGCCGCCGAGCGCGGGGCGCGCCAGGTGTATTTCGCCGTGGTGGCCACCACCGTTGTGTTGATCTCCGTGTTCGCGCCCCTGATGGTGTTGCCGGGCTACATCGGCCGGCTGTTCGTGGAACTGGCCGTGGCCATCGCGTCGGCGGTGTTCTTTTCGGCCCTGCTGGCGCTCAGCCTGTCGCCGATGCTGTCGTCAAAGCTGCTGCGGCCGGCGAGCGGCGAGGGATGGCTGGCGCGCAACGTCAACGCCTTCATGCACCGGCTGCGCGATTCCTACGCCGAGTCCCTCAAGTATCTCCTGGGGTCGCGCACCTGGGTGTTCGTGACGGGGGGTGGGGTCGTGGCCCTCGCCCTGGTGGCCGTTGGACTATTCGTGATCCTGCCCAAGCAGCTCGTGCCGCCGGAAGACCGGGGCCGCGTCGACCTCAACATCCTGGCGCCGGAGGGCGCTGGCTACGACTACACCCTGGCCGCAGCCAGGAAGGCGGAGCCGGTGTTCGACAAGCTGGTGAAGGATGGCGTAGCCGACCGCTACATCCTGGGCGTTCCGCGGTTCGGCGGCTCGCAGTTCAACACCGGGTTTGGCAGCGTCGTGCTGTCCGACTGGCGACATCGCAAGGTGACCGCCGACCAGGTGGCGGCCCAGCTGAACCATGAGTTAGGGTCGATCACCTCGGCCCGGGTCATCGGCACCGTCCGCGGCCCCTTCCAGCGCGGTGGTCCTCAGGGCGGCGGATCGGGCTCCAACGTCGATCTCATCGCGGAGGGCGACGAGTACGAGTCTCTGGCCCGCTGGATCCAGCCGATCCTGGACGCGGCCGAGCGCAACCCCGGCCTCGTCCGGCCGCGTCTGAACTACGAGCCGACCTCGCCGCGCCTGGCGGTCAACATCGACCGCGACAAGGCCGCCACGCTGGGCGTCTCGGCCACCTCGGTCGGCCATGCGCTGGGCATCATGTTCGGCTCCCAGAAGGTCACCACCTACGTCAAGAACGGCCAGGAATATGACGTCATCCTTCAAACCGACCGCGACCGTCGCAAGACCCTGGGCGATCTCAACACCCTCTATGTGCGCGGCAGCGCCGGCCAGCTGGTGCCGCTGGCCAGCGTCGTCCACACCGAAGTGCGCGGCGACACCCCCGACCGCGAGCGGGTCGACCGCCAGCGGGCGATCACCCTGACCGCGGAACTCGCGCCCGGCTACACGGTGGCTCAGGCGGTGGAGTTCTACAAAGGCCTGGCGGCCAAGGCGCCGGCGGGCGTGACCATCGATTGGGGCGGCCAGGCGCGGGACTATCTCGAGGCTTCCAACGCCGTGGGCATAGCGTTCGGCTTCGCCCTGCTGCTGGTGTTCCTGGTCCTGGCGGCGCAGTTCGAGAGCTGGATACATCCCGCGGTGATCATGCTCACCGTCCCCCTGGCGGCGCTGGGGGGGCTGTTCGGCCTGCTCATGGCAGGTTCGAGCATCAATACCTACAGCGAGATCGGCCTGATCATTCTGATCGGGATCGCGGCGAAGAACGGCATCCTGATCGTGGAGTTCGCCAACCAGCTGCGCGACGAGGGCCGCACTGTGACACAGGCGGTGATCGAGTCCGCCTCGCTGCGGCTGCGCCCGATCATCATGACCTCGATCTCCGCCGCCTTCGGGGCCTTGCCGCTGATGCTGGCCGCCGGGCCGGGCGCCGGCAGCCGCAAGACCATCGGCGTGGTGATCTTCTCCGGGGCCATCTTCGCCACCCTGCTGACCCTCTTCGTGGTGCCGGTGTTCTACAACCTGCTGGCCCGCTTCACGCAGTCGCCCGAATGGACCGCCAAGCAGATCGAGGCCTTCAACCACGCCGAGGACGAACCGCAACTGGCGCCGGCCGAATAGCCCGCTCAGCAGCCCGGCAAGCCCCTGGCGTTCGGCGAGGGGCGGAAGACCACGGGGCCGCGGCGGTAGGTGACCGTGCGCCCGAAGTCGCCGTCGTAGATGGCCTTAAAGGACTGGCCCTTCACGTCGGCCACGACTTTCGCGTTGGTCTCGCCGTACTGGGGTCCCTGGCCGTC
>FSUP01000572.1_pt1 | contig 16217 bp, 18 predicted proteins | sample 1637431 | NCBI WGS metagenome assembly FSUP01 (sample SAMEA3914816, study PRJEB12502) | metagenome | biome: forest; material: soil | place: USA | collected 2011-09-16 | depth 0.3 m | reverse complement strand
GTCCAGCATCGGGCCGGGCTTGGGGGCGCCCAGCACCTGGCTGCCTCGAAAATGGTTGACCAGGGCGATCAGGGAGCGCGGCGCCAGGATCGGGGTCTCGCCCGCCCAGGCCGCTTCGGGCCCGCAGGCCTCCGGGCAGATCAGCCCAAGACCCATGGCGCCCGCCGCCACGGCCGCCGGCAGGGCGCCGGACACCGGGGCGATCTCGCCGTTCAGATTCAGCTCCCCGATGGCGGCCCAGCCTTCCAGGGCGTCCGGCGGCAACACACCCATCAGGGTCAGCAGGGCCAGGGCGATGGGCAGGTCGAAGTGGTTGCCTTCCTTGGGCAGGTCGGCGGGGGCCAGATTGGTGACGATGCGCTTGGCCGGCAGCGCCAGGCCAAGGCCCATGAAGGCCGCGCGGACCCGCTCTCGCGCCTCGCCGACCGCCTTGTCGGCCAGGCCCACGACCACGAAGTTGGGAAGCCCGCCCGTGGTCTGGACCTCCACATCGACGCGCCTCGCCTCAACCCCCTCGAACGCCACAGACACAACCCGAGCCGCCACAGGCCCCTCCGCCCACCGGTGTTATCCACAATCTGAGCACGGGCTCCGGAGCGGATCAAGAACAAAAACGGAACTTAGTGGGTATATGTGTCCGTTCAGTGACTTGAGGTCGCGGCTTCAGCCTCAACCTCAGGTCAAGGGGCGCGGCATCGCCGAGGAAGACGGCCCCTAGACGACGCCCCGGATCGCCTCGACGCGGTCCCACAGCGCCGCCGCCACGTCCGGGCCGCCGAAGCGCTTGAGCTGCTGGGCCCCGGTGGGAGAGGTGACGTTGATCTCGGTGAGGTAATCGCCGATCACGTCGATGCCGACCAGCAGAAGGCCGCGGCTCTTCAGTTCCGGCCCGATGATCGCGCAGATCTCGCGGTCGCGGGCGGTCAGCTCCACCGCCTCGGCGCGGCCGCCGCGGGCCAGGTTGGAGCGCACCTGGCCGTCGGCGGGCACGCGGTTGATGGCCCCGATGGGCTCGCCGTCCACCAGGATCACCCGCTTGTCGCCCTTGGAGACGGCGGGGACGAACTTCTGGGCGATGACCTGCTCGCGGCCGATCATGGCGTGCAGTTCCAACAGGGCGTCCAGGTTGGGATCATCGGCCTTCAGCCGCACCACGCCGGAGCCGCCGCCGCCGTAGAGGGGCTTGAGCACCATGTCGCCGTGGCGGGCGTGGAAATCGTGCAGGGCCTCGGCGTCGCTGGTGATCAGGGTCGGCGGCTGCAGGCCCGGAAAGCCGGTGACGAACAGTTTCTCCGGCGCGTTCCTGACCTCGAAGGGGTTGTTGACCACCAGGGTGGCCGGATGGATCCGCTCCAGGAAGTAGGTGGCTGTGATGTAGGCCATGTCGAAAGGCGGGTCCTGGCGCATCAGCACCACGTCGAACTCCGACATGTCGCGGATTTCATACTCGCCGACGCTGTGGTGGTCACCCTTGACCGCCCGCAGGTTCAGCGGCCGCCCGCGCGCCCTCACCGCCCCGTCCTCCAGGGAGAGCTTGTCGGGGGTATAGACCCACAGGCCGTGGCCCCGCGTCTGGGCCTCCAGCATCAGGAAGAAGGTGGTGTCGGTGTCGATGTTGATCCCTTCGACGGGATCCATCTGGATGGCGACCTGAAGCGGCATGAATTCCCCGGCTGGGTGTGACGGCCCTGGCGACGATGTAGTGGCGGGCTTGGCCGTGGGGAAGTGAAATGCTGGCGGGCCGGCATCCTCGCCATTCACTGCGGGCTGGGCTTATCGCGGAAGTCGGCGAGTGTCCGCTTGCGCAGGGCTGTCTCGGGGAACTTGCCGGAGCACAGGATATCGCTTGCCCTTCGCACGGCGTCCGGCGTCAACATGGTGCCGGCGTCGTCGGGGCCGTCAGTCGGGCCGGTTGACGAGAGCAATCTTCCACCGGCGCCGTAGACGATGCGAAATGTAGGCCACGCCTCGTGCGTGGCGCAATTGATGCTCATGATCTCGACGAGCTGGATTGTGCCTCTCGCCTCGTCGGAGTTGTTCACCAACACTGCGGCGCGCAGAATCGGTCGTCCGGTCACGGACAGCGGACCGCCCAGCAGGTAGTAGTCGATCTTCATACGCTCCGCTGAGGCGGCGCCTATGGGATAGAAGTCCTGCCGACGCTCAGCGCCTTGTATGACGCCTTCCGGCTGCGCGCCGGCGGGTTGCGCCCAAGCCGCCGAAGCCTCAAGCGCCATCGAAAGGGTCGTCAGAGCAAATACGATTCGCAGCATTCCCGTTCCCTCTATGTTCCACGCTGCAACTCATGCCTGAAAAACACAATCGGTCAATCGCTGAATCGCACTGATGTGCGACGAAGATAAGCAGTCGCGCCTGCCGACCCCTAGTTCAGCTGCAGCCGCACCCGCTCCCGCGCCGCCCGGGCCGCCAGCGCCGCGCCGCCGTCGAGGATCTGGGCCTGGCCGAGGGCCTGGAGGGCGCCGGCCAGGGCGCCCTGGCCTTCGCGGGCGGCGGCCACGTCGAGCCAGGGGCGGTGGTCGGTCGGGTCGAGCAGGGCGCGGCGCAGGGCGGAGCGCTCGGCGCGGACGTAGTCGCGCATCGCCACGGCGCGGGCGAAGATGTTGTTCTGCAGGCGAATGAGGACGGCGCGGTCGCTCACCGGGGCCATCAGGGCGTCCAGGCGCTCGGCGACATTGGGCGTCAGGCCCGCGTGCAGGGCGCGGCGGGTGAGCTCGGAGGGCAGCACGACGCGGCCCTCGCTGTAGGGGTCCAGCGCCAGCGGCCCCTCGTGGGTCTCGATGCGCAGCAGGAAGTGGCCGGGGAAGTCGACGCCGCTGACGTCCAGGCCGCAGCGGCGGGCGGCGTCCAGGTAATAGACCCCCAGCGCCACCGGCAGGCCCTTGCGCCGCTGGCTGACCGCCAGGATGTCGGCGTTGTCGGGGTGGTCGTAGGTGAGCATGTCGCCGGACAGGCGAAGGTCGCCGGCCATGGTCTCGGCCAGGGCTTCCTCCGGCGATTCCCGGCCCAGGCGCTGCTTGAGCCGCTCGGCGCCCTCCTGGGCCAGGTCGCGGGCGGCCTGGGGATCGCGGGAGGGGTCATCGTGCACGGCGCAGGCCAGGGCGGCCTCCAGCAAGGGAAAATCCGCGTCGCCGCCGGCGCCGGCCGTGGTCAGAAAGACTTCTGCTTCCATGCGCGTCATGACGCCAGCGCGTTCCTCTGCTTCAGCTTCCCTGCCACGCGTCGGCAATATGGCGCGGCAGGCGGCCGGGCGCGAGCGCCACCAGGTCGAGACGGATTGACGCGCCGGCGAGGGAGGGCCGGCGGTGGGCCAGGCTCTCGGCCGCGCGGCGCAGACGCTCCCGCTGGCGCGCGGTGACGGCGTCCAGCGCCGCCTCCAGCGTCGTGCGAAGCTTCACCTCGACCACGGCCAACACCTCGCCCTTCTGGGCCAACAGATCGATCTCCCCCGATGGGGTCTTAAGGCGAAAGCCCAGGATGCGGTACCCCTTGGCCATCAACCACAGGGCGGTGATCACCTCGCCGCGGCGGCCGGCGCGGCGGGCGCGAAAGCCCCTCCGGCTTCGGATGGCGCTCATCAGCGGGCCTTCAAGGCCAGGGCCCGCGCATAGAGCTCGCGACGGGGAAGGCCCAGCGCCTTGGAGACCTCCGACGCCGCCTCGGCCGGGCCGGCGCGGGCCAGGGCCTCGATCAGGGCGGTGTCGGCCTCGTCGGCGGTGGCGGCGCGCTGCGCGCCCGGCCCGACCAGGACCACGATCTCGCCCTTGGGGTCCTTGAGGCGCGGATCGGCGGCCAGGGACGGGAGGGGGCCGCGCAGGACGGTCTCGTGCAGCTTGGTGAGCTCGCGGGCCACGGCGGCTTCCCGCGCGCCGAAAACGGCGGCCATGTCGGCCAGGCTGGCGGCCAGGCGCGAGCCGCCCTCGTAGAACACCAGGGTGGCCCGGATGGGGGCCAGCTCCTGGAAAAAGGCGCGGCGAGCGACGGTCCTGGGCGGCGGAAAGCCGGCGAACAGGAAGCGGTCGGTGGGCAGGCCCGCCACCGTCAGCCCCGCCAGCAGGGCCGAGGCGCCCGGAATGGGATGCACCGCCAGGCCCAGCTCCACCACCTCGCGAACCAGGCGGTAGCCCGGGTCGGAGACCAGCGGCGTGCCGGCGTCGGAGATCAGGGCGACCTTGGCGCCGGCGGCCAGGGCGGCCAGGGCCTTGGGCCGGGCGCGGGCGGCGGCGTGCTCGTCATAGCGCTCCAGCTTGCCCGACAGGCCGTGGGCGGCCAGCAGCTTGCCGGCGACGCGGGTGTCCTCCGCCAGGATCAGGTCGACCCCTGCCAGGACGTCCAGGGCCCGCAGGGTGATATCGCGCAGGTTCCCGATCGGCGTGGCCACCAGGTAGAGGCCGGACTGAAGGACATTGATCCTGGGGCTGGGGGTCTTTGGGGACTTTGGCGTCTTGGGGGGGAGTGAGGGTCGGGGCGCGGCCATGGCGCGAGGATAGGCGGGCGAGGCGCGCGAGCAAAGCCGCGCCGCCGGCGTCAGTCGAGATTGACGCCGGTCGCCTCCTCGGCCGTCCGAGGCGCCTTCGCCCGGTCCAGCGCGCAGAACAGCAGGGCCAGGGCGCAGCCGGCGCCGATGCCGGCGGTGAGGTCGTGCAGGATGGTCAGGCCGAAGGTGGCCAGCAGGACCGCCGCGCCGCGCCAGGAGCGCAGCAGGGCCGCGAAGGCGCCCTTCTCGGCCATGTTCCAGGCCACCACCAGCAGGACGCCCGCCAGGGCGGCGGTGGGGATGAAGCTGGCCAGGGGGGCGGCGACCAGCATGAAGGCCAGCAGGAAGGCCGCGTGCAGCATGCCCGCGACGGGGCTGCGCGCGCCGGCCCGCACATTGGTGGCGGTGCGCGCGATGGTCCCGGTGACGCAGATGCCGCCGAACAGGGCCGAGCCCATGTTGGCGACGCCCTGGGCCACCAGCTCGATGTTCGGCCGGTGCCGGCGGCCGGTCATGCCGTCGGCGACGACCGCCGACAGCAGGCTCTCGATGCCGCCCAGCAGGGTGAAGGACAGGGCCGCCGGCAGCACCGCCGCCAGGCTCGCCCACGACAGACCGGGAAGCCTGGGCGCCGGCAGGCCGTGCGGCAGCTGGCCGAAGCGCGAACCGATCGTCTCCACCGGCAGATGGAACAGGGCCGCCGCGGCGGCCGCCGCGGTCACGGCGATCAGCATCCACGGCCACAGGGGCTTCCAGCGCCGGAAGAGGCTGGTCACCACCATCACGCCGACGCCCAGGCCCAGCGCCGCGACGCTGACCGAGGACGCCGCGTGGAACAGGGCGGCCAGCTTGGGAACCACGGCGCCGGGTTCCGCCCCGGCCAGCTTCAGGCCGAACAGGTCCTTGAGCTGGCTGGCGGCGATGATCAGGGCGATGCCGGCGGTGAAGCCCACGGTGACGGCGTGCGGGATGCGGCGGACCAGTTCGCCCAGGCGCAGCAGGCCGCCGAACGCCAGCATCAGGCCGGACAGGAAGACCGCCAGGGCCAGGCCCTCGACGCCGAGCTTCGCCACCGTGGCAGAGACGAGCACGATGAAGGCCCCGGCGGGGCCGCCGATCTGGAACCGGCTGCCGCCCAGGGCCGAGACCAGGAAGCCGCCGACGATGGCGGTGAAGATTCCGCGCTCCGGCGACACGCCCGACGCCATGGCGATGGCCATGGACAGCGGCAGGGCCACCACGGCGACGGTGAGGCCGGCCATGACGTCCTTGCGCAGATCCGCCAGGCCGTAACCCTCGGCCAGGGTGGTCAGGATCTTGGGGCGATAGAGGTCTGCAGCGACGCTAGCCGCCTGGCCGGTCATTCGGAAGCTATCCCCTGGAGAGGCTGGCGGCGCTTCGCGTGGCGTCGTTCAAGGCCAAGCTACCAAGCCGATCGTCGCCAAGACAAGGGACGCGTAGTCGCAGACCGGCTTTTCAGCGGGCTTTGCCCGACTTCAGATCCTGGCCACCAGCGCCTCTAGCTGGTCGGCGCACTGACCCCAGCCCTGGTGGAAGCCCATGGCCTCGTGCGCCTCGCGGTCGGCGACGGTCCAGTGGCGGACGCGGGCGGTGTAGCGGGTCTTGCCCGCCTCGTCCTCGAAGGTGAGGATCACCGTCATCATCGGCTTTCGGGACGGCGTCCAGGCGTCGACGTAGGCGTCGGTGAAGACGATCCGCTCGTTCTCCACAACGTCCAGATAGACGCCGGGATTGGGCATCTCCGTTCCGTCCGGCCCAGCCATGACGACCAGGCTGGCGCCGCCCGGCCGCACGTCCAGTTCCGCGCGGGGCGTGGTCCAGGGCAGGGGCGCGAACCATTGGGTGAGCAGCGCCGGATCGGTCCAGGCCTTGAACAGCTTGGCGCGGGGCGCATCGATCAGGCGGGTCAGGACCAGGTCGCGGTCGGCGTCCGGGACGATGTTCAGGGCGGCGGTCATCGGGGCTTCTCCGGTTGGGACGATGTCTGGCCCAAGGACGGCGCCGGCCGCGCCCGTCCGACAGGGCGCCGCGATATTCCCGGAACCTGGCCTCCGGCCAGGCTCAGGCGCGCCGCGCCGCCAGCAGCCGGAGCAGTGGGTTGGGGGTGGGCTCGGCCACCTTGACCAGGGTGTTGATGTCGCGGTGCAGGAAGGGTTGCGAGCGCCCGCGCACCGTCAACACCGTGTCGGAGACATAGCTCCAGCTCCCGTCGGCGTTGAAGGTGATCTCCAGCCGGAAGGAGTCGGTGCGGAAGGCGTACTCCAGGAAGGCGTTGGAGCAGATGCCGTTCTCGGTCTGCCCGCGCTGCGCCGTCAGCACCAGGGTGGCGGCGTCCGGCGCCGCATGGCCCGAGGAGAGCGCCACCTGGCCGCGCGGGATGGCCAGGGTCTGCAGCACCAGCCCCGTGGCCGGCTCCCACAGCCAATAGCCCACCTGGTCGTGGAAGGTCGCGTCCTCGTCGGTGGCCAGGATGTGGGTGTGGTAGCGCAGGCCGTAGAACAGCTGCGGTCCATTGGCCTGGGCGTCGATGGGCTGCAGGTCGATCCGCTCGATGTACTCGCGCCGCTCCGGCCCGCCGGCCTTGGGATTGACGTCGACGCCCTTGCGCCCCTCCCAGACGCCCGCCAACCGGCGCAGGGGGCCGAGGTTGGCCAGGGTGTCCGGATCCACGTCCTCCGGTTCGGTGAAGATGTCGTCGGCGAAGGGGGTCATGGTCAGCTCGCGAATCGGCCGCGGTCGGCGGAATCGAAGCCATTTAGCATGACGGGGCGGCCAGGGAGTTGCCCCCTCCCCCTGGGGATGGATCGGAGGAGGGAGCAACGTGGCGAGGCGCGCCGAAGTGGGGGGCGAAATCGGCGCGCGGCCACCCGGCGCATAAGACGCCTTCACGCCGCTCCGGGCTTGCCCGGCATGCCGCCGACTTGCCGGTTCCTGCTGTGACGCGGACCGGTCGGGGCGAGGATTAGGGGGTGGGGGTTGCTCCCTCCCCGCCGGGGAGGACTGTGGGGGAGGGAGCAACAGATGGCGGGGCGCGGGGGGCGGCGCTTCGCCAACGTCCGCATCGTCGCTGGAATCACGCCGCGCTTCTTGCCCCGATCTGCGGCGGTTTGCCGGAATCGGCTGTCATCTCGGGACTTGAGGGCGAAGTCGATTTCGGTCGGAGGGCGGTCAACTAGCGGCGGGGCGCGAGGGCCGCTTCGATGGAGTCCACCAAAGCCTTGCCTTCGCAGGGCTTGCCCAGCATGACGACGGCGCCCGCGGCCATGACGCGCTCGCGAACGGCGGCGTTGGGGAAGGCGGTGATGAAGACCATGGGGGTCGGTTGGGGGTGCGCCATCAGCGTCTTCTGCAGTTGCGGCCCGCTCATCCCCGGCATCTGCACATCGACGATCAGGCAGTCGGAAGCGTCGCAATCGCCGGAGGCCAGGAACGCCTCGGCCGAGGCGTAGGCCCTGGCCTGGTACCCCAGCGAACGGACAAGGGCCGAGGTGGCGATGCGGACCTCCTCGTCGTCGTCGATGATGGTGATCAGGGGGGTGGGGGACACGACAGCCTCGGCTGAACAGCGGGGCAAACGCCTCGCATTGGCCTGGGGTTTATGCGCTCCCCGCGTCAGGTCCGAAATACATACAGAAGTTTAGACACCCTCGCGGATCGGATGGGTACGCAGGGTCTCGGCGATGCGGACCAGGTCGGCCACCGTGCGCGCGCCCAGTTTGCGCATGAGGTTGCCCCGGTGGATCTTGACCGTGATTTCGCTCAGGCCGATCTCCCCGGCGATCTGCTTGTTCATCAGGCCCGCGGCGACGTGGCCCATCACCTGCCGCTCGCGCGGGGTAAGGCCGCGGTACAGGGCCTGGAGGCGCAGCACCTCTTCCTGCTCGCGGCGGTGGAGGCGGTCGCGCTCCAGGGCCGTGGTCACCGCGTCGAGCATGTCCTGGTCCCGGAACGGCTTGGCCAGGAAATCCACGGCGCCGGCCTTCATGGCCCGCACGGACATGGGGATGTCGCCGTGTCCGGTCATGAAGATCACCGGCAGCGCGCGGTCCGATCGCGACAGCTGGGCCTGGAAGTCGAGGCCGCTGACGCCGGGCAGGCGGACATCGAGCACCAGGCAGCTTTCGACGTCGGGAAGCGGGCGGGCCAGCAGGGCGGCCGTCGATCCGAACGCCTCGGAGCGCAGCCCCACGGAGCGGAACAGCGCCTGCAATGCGTCGCGCATCTGCGGATCGTCGTCCACCACCAGGACCAGCGGCGGCGTCTCGGCCGGTTCGCTCACGCGGGATCCTCCTCGGCTGCGGGCAGGGTGAACTCGATGAGAGCGCCCGGCCCGTCGGGCTGCAGCGCCCGGATTTCGCCGCCATGGCTCTCGATGGTCGAGCGGCAGATCGCCAATCCCAGGCCCATGCCGTTGGGCTTGGTGGTGAAGAAGGCGCCGAACAGGCTTCGCATGTCCGCCTCAGCGATCCCGGGGCCGGTGTCGCGCACCTGCACGCGGATCAAGCGATCCTCCGACAGCCCGGCGCTCACCGCAAGCCTGCGCTGGCCGTCGATCTCCGCCATGGCCTGGGCGCCGTTGACCAGCAGATTGATGATCACCTGCTGCAGCTGGACGCGGTCGCCCAGGACGCTGGGAAGGCCGGGATCTACATGCAGGAGCAGATTGACGCTGCGGGTCTGGAACTCCCGCTGCACCATCTGGCCCGCCTCCTCGATCACCTCGCCCAGGTCGACGCGGACCATTTCGGGCGCGCCCTTCTTCAGTGTCGCGCGCACGCGCGCCACGACCTCGCTGGCCCGCTTGCTGCCCAGGATGATCCGCTCCAGCGCCCCGCGGACCTCTTCGAGGTCGGGTTGGGGGCGGCCCAGAAAGCGAAGCGCCGCCTCGCCGTTGGTGGCGATGGCGCCCAGCGGCTGGTTCACCTCGTGGGCGATGGTGGCGGTGAACTGGCCCAGGGTCGTCAGCCGGCTGGCATGGGCGAGGTCGGCCTGAGCCTGCAGCAGTTGCGCGTCCGCCTGCCGGCGCTTGGTGATGTCGGTGTTGGTTTCCAGGATCGCGAGGGGCCGTCCGTGCTCATCCCGCCGCAGCGCCCAGCGGCTGTCCACGACGTATTCGGCGCCGTCCCGGCCCTGGTGGATGACCTCGCCCTCCCAGCGGTCGTCGCGCAGCAGCTCCTGTTCGATCACCGCCGGATCCGTCTCGAACCGGCTGCGAAGCAACTCGTGGGCGTTGACGCCCAGCACCTCCTGCGCGGGCCAGCCGTACAGGTCTTCCGCGGCGCGGTTCCAGTACAGCAGGGCGCCATCCAGCCGGCGCGCGAAGATGGCGTCGTGGGTCTGGTCCAGCAGGGCGGCCTGGCCCTCGAGTCTCCGGTTCGAGGCCTGGTTCCGCAGCAGCAGGAAGGTCGTCACGGTGATGGCGCTGAGGCTGACGAGGCAGCGCAGGCCGGAGGATTCGTGGACAGCGAAACCATGCTCGATCACGTAGCTGACCACGGTGAGAACCGCGCAGCCCGCCGCCGCCAGTATCAGGCGCCCGCCGTGCAGGACGCTGGCAACCAGCATCAGCACGATGCCGTAGAGCACGGCTACCGCGCTTCCCAGGGGGGTGAAGGTGTCGACGGCGAAGATCGCGACGGCCGCGGGAACCGCCAGCAACGCCTGCAGCGACGGTCGCCCACCCGGCCGAGGTCGAGGCGCCGGTCCCGGCGCCGTCGTTGCGTTCATGCCGCAGCCTCCCGCAAGCCTGCCTCCGCCGCGCCGTGGCGGCTCCCGCCACGCCTTACATGGTCCCCGCACGGGCGGAAACCATACCGCCGTATAGGGCGCCCAAACTCATTCCCTAGTCCGTCACCCGCCCGTAGAATGGATGGCTTCTGTCCCGTCGGTATTCTTCGCTCATCAACAGGCGCCCGAGCCTCACGAGCGGGAGTACCGATAATGACCTACGAATACGCGGCCGAGCAGCTTTCTTCCCGGTCCTCGCCCTGGGGTCAGTGCGGTGACGAACGCGGCGCGCCGGCGACGGTCGCCGCCGAGGCGGCCGAGATCCTGGACGATGTCCGCCGCTGGCTGGAGCGCGATCTGGACAGCGCCCGAGCCTCCGCGGTCCGGTTGGCCGCCCTGCTCACGCCCAGGCCTGAACCCACCATCGCCCGCGGCGGCCTGGCGCCCTGGCAGAAGCGCAAAATTGAGCACTTCCTGAGCGAGCGGCTGGAAGAGACCATCCGCATCGAGGAGCTGGCGGAGCTGGTGTCCCTGAGCGTCAGCCACTTCTGCCGGGTGTTCAAGGACAGCTTCGGCATCACGCCCCATGCGCACATCATGAGCCGCCGGGTGGCGTTGGCGCAGCGGCTGATGGTCACCACGAACGAGCCCCTCAGCCAGGTCGCGCTGGCCTGCGGCCTCGCCGACCAGGCCCACCTGACCAAGCTGTTCCGCCGCGCCGTCGGCCAGACCCCGAGCGTCTGGCGCCGCCTCAACGCCACCGGCGAGGGCCGCCGTCCGGCCGCCGCCGAAGTGGGCGCCTTCTAGGCCAGGCGCGGGCGACGGACGTCGCCTTCGGGTCTCCCGTCCTAACCGTGGGCGCCTCGTTCTAGACGGGCGTGGGCGCCTTTTTTACCGGTAATCAACCGCAGGCCCATCGGAGGCGCGGAGCGATGAGAGTTCGGGTCAGACCGTTTCGCGCAGGACTCGCGCCGCCCTTGTTCCTGTGGCTTCTGACCGTGGCGGGCCTTGCCGTCGCCGCGCCCGGCCCCGCCTCCGAAGCCCCGTTCCTGGCGCAGAACGATGCGGCGATGGCCAAGATGCACACACAGATGATGGGAGTCCGGCCCACCGGGGACGCGGACGTCGACTTCGTCAACATGATGGTCCCGCACCACCAGGGCGCCGTCGACATGGCGCGGGCGGTCCTGCGCTACGGCCACAACGAGCAGATCCGGCGGATAGCTCAGGAGATCGTGGTCGACCAGCAGCAGGAAATCGTGGCCATGCGCCTGGCGGTGGGCCAACCGCTGCCGCCCTCGTCGCCGGCCCCTACGCAGGCCGGGTCGGCCCAGCGGTCGCCAATGCCCATGGCGCACCACGGCCCAGGCGCGGCGCCATGAAGCCCAGCCGCGCCATCTGGTCGTTTGGCCCTGGCGCGGTTCTCGGCGCGGCGCTGTGGTCCACCTGCGCCCAGGCCGGCCAAGCGCCCTTCGCCGCCTCGGCGCCGAACATCCCGATCAGCCACGCCGACCGCGTGTACGCCGCCGAGCAGTTCTCCAACACCGTCTCGGTGATCGAGCCCGTGGACAACGTCCTGCTGGGCGTGATCCGCCTCGGCGACCCGCAGCCGGGGAACTTCAGCCCGCTGTACCGCGGCCAGGTGCTGGTCCACGGCATGGGCTTCTCGCCGGACCGGCGGACCATCGCTGTGGTCTCCATCGGGTCCAACTCGGTGACCTTCATCGACACCGCCACCAATGCGATCAAGCAGACGACCTATGTCGGCCGCTCGCCCCACGAGGCCTTCTTCACCCCCGACGGGCGCGAGGTCTGGGTGACGGTGCGCGGCGAGGACTATGTAGCGGTGCTGGACGGCAAGACCTACCAGGAGACCGGACGGATCAAGACGCCGGGCGGGCCGGGGATGACCATCTTTTCCCCCGACGGCCGGTACGGCTATGTCTGTTCCTCGTTCAATCCCGAGCTGGTGGTGTTCGACACCCACACCCACGCCGAGGTCGGGCGCGTGGCCCAGCCAAGTCCCTTCTGCCCCAACCTGGCCGCCACGCCGGACGGCAAGCAGGTCTGGTACACGCTCAAGGATATCGGCAAGACGGTGGTGATTGACGCCAACCCGCCCTTCGCCACGCTGAAAGTGATCGACACGGGGCCGATCACCAACCACGTCAATTTCGCCGACAACGCCAACGGTCAGTTCGCCTACGTCACTGTGGGCGGCCTCAACCAGGTGCAGGTGTTCCGTCGGGGCGACTTCTCGAAGGTCGCCACCATCCCGGTGGGCAAGCTGCCCCACGGCATCTGGAATTCCGGCGACGGGACACGGGTCTATGTCGGCCTGGAGAACGACGACGCCATGGTGGCCATCGACACCCTGTCGAACCGGGTGATCGCCTCCATTCCCATCGGCCAGGCCGCCCAGGCCCTGAATTATGTGCCCGGCGCGGTTCCTTCCGGGGATGGCCGCCAGGGCCTGCAGCCACTGGGCCTGGCCGGTCAGGCGGCGCACGTCTCGCTGTCGGCGGCCGGCGGCGCCGCGGGCTCGCCCCAGACCAGCGTCAGCCTGTTCGACCAGGGCCTGATCCAGGTGCTGGAGGCGGCCGTCACCGGCCTGCAGCCCAAGGCGCCCTATGTGCTGGCGCTGTCCACGGCGCCCGACGGCTCCGGTGCGCTGGAGCCCCTGGCCGCCTTCACCACCAATCCGGCCGGGGCCGCGATCGTGAACGCCACCGGCCCGATCCGGCAGCTCGTCAGCGACCCGGCGCCGACGCAGCGGCGCTATCTGGTCATCGTCCCCGGCCAGCCGGGCCAGCTGGGCGCCCCGGTCCAGGTGCAGACGCCCTGATTGTGGCCCTCGCGGCTCCGCGCCGGCGAGGGCCTAAGCAGCCGGCCGGACCACGGAGGCGAGCATGTCGCCCAGCGCCTCGCGACCATAGGGCTTGGCCAGCGTCGGGGTGAGCGCGAAGGCCGCGCTGATCCCGGCGGTCCCATAGCCGGTGGAGAAGATGAAGGGCACGCGCCGGGCCGCCAGGCGCTCGGCGACCGGGAACACCTTCTCGCCGCCCAGGTTGACGTCGAGCACCGCGCCGTCGATCTGAAGGCCCTCGTCGCCCGCCAGGGCCACGCCTTCGGACAGCGTGCCGGCGACCCCGACAACGGTGCAGCCAAGATCGGCCAGCATGTCCTCGATCATCATCGCCACCATCGCTTCGTCTTCGACGACAAGGATTCTCAGACCCTCGGTGGCCGAAAGCCCGTCGTCGCCCGGGAGGCGCGCGGTCATTGGAAGACCCTCAATATCGACGCCATGCCGCGCCAGACGCGATCATGCAGCCGATGGGGTTAAGGGTATGCTGAGTTGCAGCGAGCGGCAACAGCTCCGCTACGGTAGAGCTCGAATCCTGGGCGGGGCGACGAACAGCGCATCCGTCAACGCCGGGGGCCGCCACCTTGAAAACCCCGGCGGTGGATTCCATTGCTTTTGAATGGACCGCATCATCGTTCGCGCCGTGATCCATGGGCAAGTTCAGGGCGTGGGCTACCGCTGGTGGGCACGCACCGAAGCGCGCCGGCTGGGCCTTGGCGGCTGGGTGAGAAACCGCCTGGACGGCACGGTCGAACTGATGGCGGCAGGCCCTGCAACCGCGGTGGACCAGCTCCTGGACGCATGCCGGCTCGGTCCGCCATCCGCGCGCGTCGTGTCGGTGGAGCGGTTCGAAGCGGCGGACCAGCCGTTCCCGGATTTCCAGGAGCGCCCGACGACCTAGATCGCGCCCGCCGGGGGGCGCGGGAACCCCACACGACCGGAATCGACAACGGAGCCGCCATCGTCGGGCAGAAGGCCCGTGTAGAGCGTCCGCGGGCGGACCAGGTCCTGTCCCTGGAATTGCTCGACCGCGTGGGCGATCCAGCCGGCGATCCGCCCCAGCCGAAGGGTGATGCCGTCCTGACCGGGAATTCCAAGCTTCCGGCTGAGAAACAGGTTCATCATCGCGAAGCTCGGGCGCTGGCCGGTGACCTCGAACACCACCTCGAACGCCGCATTCAGGCGCGCAAGTTGCGGATCGCCGGCCAGATCGCGGTTCATTGCGACGAGCAGGGCGCGGGCGCGGGGATCGCCGCCCGGATAGAAGGGCGAGCCGAAGCCCGGAATCTCTTCGCCGTCCCGAATTCGCCGTATGACCACGTCGCGCGGGTCCTTCGCGGCGATGACCTCGTCGATCAGTCTTAGCAGCGCTTCGACGCGCCCATAAGCCAGGCGGCGGCCGGCCGAGGCCAGGAAGCCCGTGAGAATGACCCGGTAGGGCGTCACACCGGTGTTCGCCACCGCCCGCACGGCGTAGGTCGTAGGGTCCAGTTCGTGATCGGCGGCGAGGACGAGAAGCCTGCGAACAACGTCTTCGAGGGCCGATCCATCCCGCGACGCGCCGGCGATCACCTTGTGCAACGGCGCCGCGCTGGGCTCGGAGCTCCCGACGATGATCGCCGCGAACCACCGCATCGCGTCAGCCGCCGTCCTGGTGAAGCCGGCGGGGGACAGATCGTAGGCGCGAACGTCGTGCCGTTCGATCATGGGAAACAGCGCCAGCGCACGATCCACCGCGGGCAGGCCCTGAAGGCGCGGCCCCAGGTCCTTCACCCAGTCGGGAACCGGCGGCGCCGCGTCGGTGAAGACGGCGGATTCGTCGACCTGCCAGAGCGCCGCGGCGACCGTTTCGAGCGATTCCGTCTCGGCGAGCGCCACCGCGCTTTGCCCGCGGTAAAACGGGCCGGCTTCCGTGATCAGGGTGATCTGACTCTCGCGGACCAGGTCGGATTCGCCGGGCCTCGGCACAAAGGTCGGAAGGCCGCTCTTGAAGCGCAGGACATCGGCGCGCCAATAGCGGGCGGACCGGGATCCGGGCGGCTTTTGCGACCGGATGATCTTGCGGCTCACATAGGCGTAGAGGGTGGTGACCGAGACTCCGAGCTCGGCCGCCGCTTCTTCCGCCGTCAAGTACAGCCCGTCGCTCACGTCGATCTCCGGAGCCGCTCGACCGCAGCGCCGGCTCGACCAAGTTGGTTGAGGATGATGAGGTCGATGTCCAGCTTCGAATACCAGCGCTGTCTGGAGCACAGCGCACGTTGAGCCCGCAGCCGCCGTTGCCTGACAAAGTCCGAGAGTCCGGCGACGCTGACCCCCAGCAGCTCCGCGGCCATTTCAGCCGTCAGGTACAGCTCCTCGCGCACCCGCCTGCGCCGGCGCTAGCTGATTTCCAAGGACAGGAGCGGGACGAAGTATTGGCCGGCGTGGGCGTCGCGATCCCGAAACGCTCCGGCCACCGTCGGGCGCGGGAAGGAGATCTTGAGCACCTTCAGATCCTCCATCGGGAACATCCGCACGGTTGAGGGATCGATCTGATAGAGCCGCCCGATCGACTCCGGTCCCAGCGACACCGACGACGACAGCTTGTCGTAGGCGCTTTTCTCATCGCAGAAGATATCGATCGTGACCCAGAAAGGTCCGGCGTTCTTGGATCGGACATAGCTTGCGAGATGCTCAAGCAGCGGCATGATCAACCTCCTGGCCCACGGTGATAATCTTCGTGCGGACGAGTTGCAGCGGATCGTCGACCTCGACCACGTGGTTCAGGCGAAAGGCGTAGTAGGGGCCCATGTCGATCTCCGCTGGCGAGAACGGAAACGCCCAGCTCGGCATCGGCGCGTCACGATCGAGGGGGAAGTGGAGCAGGGCCGGATTGCAGAACTTCGCGATCTCGTTGGCGCGTTCCTGGGTGGGGGCGGACACGATCACCATAAGACCGACCTCGCGGGCCGGCGGCGCTTCGTCGGCAAGGGCGGATTGGTCCAGGGCGTTCCAGCCATAGGGCCGAAAGTCGATTTCGTAGTCGCCGGCGCCGTAGCCCAGCGTCGATTCGATCCGCGAGAGCAAAACCGACTTCAGGGCGGTCAGCCACTCATCGAACCGCGACAT
>FSUP01000270.1_pt1 | contig 16563 bp, 15 predicted proteins | sample 1637431 | NCBI WGS metagenome assembly FSUP01 (sample SAMEA3914816, study PRJEB12502) | metagenome | biome: forest; material: soil | place: USA | collected 2011-09-16 | depth 0.3 m | reverse complement strand
GCTGGGCGACCGGAGCGGGCTGGCCCACGCGCGGCGGCCCGGACGGGCCCTCCACCTGGGCGAGTCGGATGGGGGTCGACGGGGCCTGAGCGGGGGACGGATCGCCCGAGGGGACGGTCGCGGGCGCGCCACCACTCAGCGCAAGCGTCGCCGCCGCCAGAAACACGCCTAGCCCCATACTGTCCCCCCGAGTCCGCCCCCTGGACCCGCCTTGAATCTACTGGCGTATCGCCGCGGCGAAGTTGGCGTTGGCCAGCATCGGCGCGAACGCAGCGCTGGACGTCAGGGCGGCGAAGGCCGGATTGGCGGCCGCGACGCGGAACGACGCCGCGTCGTGCGCCATGACGTTGATGGCCATGCGCATGGCGCTGGCGTTGGCGGCCAGGTTGGCGAAGGCCTGGGCGTTGACCGCGATGGCCGCGGCGGCCTGGGGATACTGCGCCATCACCGGCCGCACCTGCGCGTCGATTCCCTGGGCGACGCCGCCCTGCGCCACAATCCCTTGCGCGGCGCCCTGGGCGATGATGCTGGCCGCCACGCCCTGCACCTGGAATGCGGCCGCGCCGTTGACCGCCGAGGCGAAGGCGGCGGGGTTCGCGGCCAGGGCGTGGAAGGCCGCCGGGGTGGCCGCCATCGCCAGGAGCGCGCTGTGGCTGGCGTTCGAGGAGAACGCCGAGTTAACCGCCAACTGGTGGAAGGCGGCGGCGTTGGCCGCCAGCGAAGCGAACAGGTTGGCGTCGGCCGAGATCGCAGCCATGGCCTTGGCGTCCTGGCCCAGCATGGCGAAGGCGTTGGCGTTGGTCGCCATCGCCGGAACCGCCGCCGGATTGGCCACCGCCGCCGCGAAGGCCTTGGCGTCGCCGAAATGGACGAAGGCGTTGGCGTTCGTGGCCAGGGCGGTCAGCGCCGCTGGGTGGTCGGCCAGGGCGGCGAAGGCGGCGGCGTGGTTCGCCATCACCGACATCGCCGCCGGCTGGCCGGCGAACATGCGGAACGCCGAGGCGTCGGTGGCCAGGGCCGCGGCGGCCTGGGCGACCGTCGCCTGCCGGAGAGAGCCCTGCGCCAGGCCGGCGGCAGCGGTCGCCGCGCTGATGGCGTTGGCGGTCTGGTTCGCGGCCGCGACGGCCGCGGGGTTCGTGGCCAGGGCGTTGACCGCTGCCGCGCTGCTGGTCGCCGCGGCCCCGCCGTACTGGCGCAGCACCATCTGCGCGAAGACCTGGGCGTTGGCGTTCTGGGCCGCCGCCGATTGCGCCGACAGTTGCGCGGCGCTGCCCGCCAGGGCGGCGAAGGCTTTCGGGTCGGCGGTCAGGGCGCTGAAGGCGCTGGGATTGGCCGCCATGGCGCTCAGCACGCCGGGGTTCTGCTGGGCGAAGGCCTGGAAGCCCGGATCCGTGGCCAGGGCGCGGAAGCCCGGATTCTTGACCATCACCTCAAAGGCGTCGGTCTGCATCAACGAGGCCACCGACGTGTCGCCCAGTCCCACGTCGGACGACTGGACCTGGCTCGACCTGTAGCGGTCAGCGGGGGCGATGGTGCCCTCGGTCACGCCCCCGCGCGGCGGATAGACCCGCCCCACGTAGTAGGCGCCGCCCGCGACGATCGCCAGGGTAAGCCCCGCCACGATCATCCGTTGATTGTTCGACGTTGCCCCAGCCATTGTCCCTGCCCTCGCGATGGAAGGCGCAGGTTGTAAGCAAGAACGCGGTTACGTCAACGCAAACTGCCCTGCTTTGTAAAGAATTGTGACAGTTCCTGCCGGCCGGTTCGCTGGTGAAAGCAAGGAATTGCCTGCGCCTGTGGCCTGCGCACTGCTTAAGCTCGGCCCAAGGCATCCTCGTGCTCCAGCAACCAGCGTTTTCGCGGAAGGCCGCCACCGTAGCCGGTCAGGCTGCCGTCCGCTCCGATCACCCTGTGGCAGGGGACGATGACGCCAATGGGATTGGCGCCGTTGGCCAGGCCGGCGGCGCGCACCGCCTTGGGCCGACCGATCCGGTCCGCCAGGGCGCCGTAGCTCCAGGTGGTCCCAGCGGGAATGGTCCGTAGCGCCGCCCAGACCTGGCGCTGGAACGCCGTGCCGCTCGTGGCGGTCTGGAGCGAATCGATGGCGTCGATCTGGCCCTCGAAATAGGCCTCCAGCGCCCTGCGGGCGGCGGTCGGGGCCGCAGCCTCGCGCACGGTCCAGCCGCCTTCGCCGTAGTGGCGCCTCAGCAGCCGCGCCATGCGCTCCTCATAGTCGGCGAAGTCCAGGACGCGGACGGCGCCCGACTCGTCGGTCATCAACAGCACCGTCCCGATCGGGCTGGGGATGCGTTCCAGGATCAGGGGCAGGGGGTTCATCGGCGTGTCTCCCTATTGGCGGCATAGTGTGTACTGGCCCCTTCGGACTTGCTGGCGGTTTTCGGACGCCGATGGCGCAGGCTCATTGATGTCCGAAAACCGCGAGACACGGCGCGGCGGAGGGGCGATCATCGGCCCATGGAAACCGATATCGACCCCCACCTAGGTCTCGACCACGACGCTTGTTACCGCGCCGTCTCCGCCCGCGATCCCCGTTTCGACGGACAGATCTACACCGGGGTCAAGACCACGGGCATCTACTGCCGCCCGATCTGCCCGGCGCGCACGCCCAAGTCGGAGAACGTGCTGTTCTTCCCCTCGGCCGCCGCCGCCCAGGAAGCCGGCTTCCGCCCCTGCCTGCGCTGCCGGCCGGAGACCGCTCCGGACCTGGGCGCCTGGCGCGGCACCTCCAACACCGTCTCCCGCGCCCTGGCGCTGATCGAGATGGGCGCCCTGGACGAAGGCGACGTTGAACGGCTGGCCGGGCGGGTGGGGGTGGGTGAGCGCCAGCTCCGCCGCCTGTTCCATCGGCACCTGGGCGCCTCGCCCGTGGCCGTGGCCCAGACCCGCCGCGTCCTGCTGGCCAAGCAGCTGATCCACGAGACCCGCCTGCCCATGGCCGAGATCGCTCTGGCCTCCGGCTTCGGCAGCATCCGGCGCTTCAACGAGACCTTCCAGCAGCTCTTCCGCCGCCCGCCCAGCGAACTGCGCCGGGCCAGCGGTCCGGATGTCTCCGCCGGTCCGGCCGGCGAGATCACCCTCCTGCTCCGCTACCGTCCGCCCTACGACTGGGACGCCATGCTTGCGTTCCTGCGCCTGCGCGCCATCGCCGGGGTGGAGACCGTGGTTGGCGACATCTACAGCCGCACCATCGCCCTCGACGGCGCGGCCGGGACGCTCAGCGTCGAACCCGCGGCCGGCGTCGACGCCCTGAAGGTCGCGATCCGCTTCCCCAGGCTCTGCGCCCTGCCGGCGATCATCGCCCGCCTGCGCCGGGTCTTCGACCTGGGCGCCGACCCCGCCGCCATCGGAGCCCAGCTGTCGGAGGATCCGATCCTGGCCCCCCTCGTCGCCGCCCGGCCGGGCCTGCGCGTGCCCGGCGCCTGGGACGGGTTCGAACTGGCCATCCGCGCCATCCTTGGCCAGCAGGTCACCGTCACCGCCGCCATCAGCCTGGCCGGCAAGCTGGTGGCCGGCTACGGCGAGCCGCTCGACGTAGTCGCCTCCCAGCCCGGTCTCACCCACATCTTCCCGACGCCGGAGCGCCTCGCCGCCAGCGACCTGACGACCCTGGGCATGCCCGGCGCCAGGGCCCGCGCCCTGTCGGCCATGGGCGCCGCCGTGGCCGCCGACCCCTCCATCCTCTCCGGCCGCAGCGGCCTGGACGACGCCATCGCCCGCCTGCGCGCCCTGCCGGGGATCGGCGAATGGACGGCGCAATACATCGCCCTGCGCGCGCTGCGTGAGCCGGACGCCTTCCCCGCCGCCGACATCGGCCTGCTCCGCGCCCTGGCCGACGAGACCGGGCTGCGTCCGACCCCAGTCCAGCTCCTGGCCCTTTCCGAACGCTGGCGCCCCTGGCGCGCCTATGCGGCGCAACATCTGTGGGCGAGCTATGCGCCGCATGCGGAGGTGAGGGGCAAGGCGAAGGCGGCCTAAGATTCTCTTCCCCCGAACGAAGTGGTGGGGGAAGTACCCGCGCAGCGGGGGAAGGGGGCTCCAGCCTGACGCGAACGCTGGTTCTCCGCTGAAGCCCCCTTCGTCTCGCGCTGCTAGCGCGATCCACTTCCCCCACCACTTCGTTCGGGGGAAGAGAGCGTTGTTGCGCCGCCCCCCAGCCGCTCAGCCAGAAACTCCGCCAGCACCGTGATCCGCGCTGGCCGCGGTCCGCCCGGGGGCGTGACGAAGTTCAGGCCGCCCAGGGGCCAGGACCAGTCGGTGAGCACCGCTTCCAGCCGCCCCTCCTTCAGCGCCTCGCCGATGATGAAGTCCGGCTGCACCGCAATGCCCAGTCCCGCCAGCAGGGCCGGCATCAGGGCGTCGGCGTTGTTGGCGCGCAAGGGGCCGGCGGGCCGCACCGACGCTTCCTCGCCGGCGGCGTTGCGGAACCGCCAGATATCCGGCGTCGGCAGGTAGGCGTAGCCCAGGCAGTCGTGCTCAGCCAGGTGGACCGGATGCGTCGGCCGTCCCCGCCGCGCGAAGTAGGCCGGCGCTCCGACGACCAGGCGCGACACCGCGCAGAGCCGCCGCGCCACCAGCGAGGAGTCCGGCAGCAGCGCGATCCGCAGCGCCGCGTCGAAGCCTTCGCCGATCAGGTCGACCTGGGCGTCGCTCAGGTGCAGGTCGATGGTGATCTCCGGATAGGCCTCGATGAAGTCCGGCAGCAGCGGCGTGATCTTCGCCAGGCCGAAGGACATCGGCGCCGCCAGCCGGATCAGGCCCCGCGGCGCCGCCGACTGCGCCATCGCCTCGCGCTCGGCCGCCTCCGCCGCCGCCACGATGTGTCCCGCCTGCTCGGCCAGCCGCTGGCCGGCGTCGGTGAGGGCCAGGCGCCTGGAGGTGCGGTTGAACAGCCGCGCGCCCAGCCGCTGCTCCAGCCGGCTGACCGCCTTGGACACCGTCGCCTTGGACAGCTTCAGCTCCGCCGCCGCGCCGGCGAAGGACCGCGCCTCCGCCACCCGGGCGAAGATCGCCATCCCTTCAAAGTCCGGTAGTTCAGACATCACGTTTTCCGAAACGATGTGTTTCGATTGTTTCTATTTCTGATCGCCGCCGATGGCCATACCTATGACCTCGACAAAGCGCGCGCCCTTCACATCCCGGCGCGGCAGGAGGCCAAAATGATCACTCGCAAACCCTTCGCGAAGCTCGGCGGCGCGGACCACGGCTGGCTCAAGGCCAAGCATCACTTCTCGTTCGCCAGCTACCACGACCCCGACAACATGGGCCACGGCGCCCTGCGCGTCTGGAACGATGACGAGATCGCCGCCAACTCCGGCTTTCCGCCCCATCCCCATTCGGACATGGAGATCATCACCTATGTCCGCCAAGGGGCGATCACCCACCAGGACAACCTCGGCAACAAGGGCCGCACGGAGGCCGGCGACGTCCAGGTGATGAGCGCCGGGACGGGCATCCGCCACGCCGAGTACAACCTGGAGCCGGACACCACCCGTATCTTCCAGATCTGGATCGAGCCTTCCCGCACCGGCGGCGCGCCGTCCTGGGGCGCCAAGCCGTTCCCCAAGGGCGACCGCGCCGGGCAACTGGTGGCGCTGGCCAGCGGCTTCGACGACGACAAGGACGCCCTGCCCATCCGCACGGACGCCCGGGTCCTCGGGGCCACGCTGAAGGCCGGCGACAGCGTCGACTATCCCCTGGGCGAGACCCGCCACGGTTATCTGGTGCCGGCGGTGGGCGCGGTGGAGGTCAACGGCGTTCGTCTGGACGCCCGCGACGGGGCGGCCATCACCGGCGAGGCGTCCCTGACCATCAAGGCTCTGGAAGACGCCGAGGTCGTCCTGGTCGACGCGGCGTAGGCCGATCGGGCCGCAGCCGGCGCGAGGGTGATGGTTCAGGCCTTGCCAACGTCGCGCCGGCTGCCACTTTAGGTTCAAGATCACCAACTCGCCGGGAGGCGCCCCTTGACCAAGATCATCTATGAGATCGTCGAGCATGACGGTGGCTGGGCCTATCGCGTAGACGGGGTCTATTCGGAAACCTTCCGCAGCCATGACGCCGCCAAGGCCGCCGCCACGCGCGCCGCCCGCGAGCAGCTCGCGCCCGGCGTCACCCGCGGCATCACCTGGGAAGACTCCGGCGGCCGCTGGCACGAGGAGATCGCCGAGGGCGACGATCGCCCGGCGACCGAGGTGAAGGGCTGACGACCCCCGCCCAGACCGCCTCGCCGCCGCCGGTGAACCGGGACATCTCGCTGTCGATCCTCAAGCCTGCCGCCATCCCCCGGCACGGCCCGGCGGTCTTCGCCATGATCCGCAACGAGGCCTACCTGCTGCCCCATTTCCTGGCCCACTACCGGGCGATGGGGGTGGAGGGCTTCTTCTTCTACGATGACCGTTCGGACGACGGCGGCCTCGACTACCTGGGCGCCCAGCCGGACTGCGTGATCCTGGGCTCGGACCTGCGCTATGCCGACGTCGTCGGCTCGGACGTCGATGGCGCACCGCGCACGCTGCAGCACGCCCTGAAGGAGAGCGTGCCGGAGTCGCTGCTGTCCGGTCGCTGGGTGCTCACCGTCGACGCCGACGAGTTCCTGGTCCTCCCCAGCGGCTATTCCAGCCTGCTGCAGCTGACGACACGGCTGGAGGGGCTTGGACATGTCTACGCCACCGCGCCCCTGGTCGACTTCTACGCCCAGACCCTCGATCACCGGCGCTATCCCGCCGCGGTCGACCCCTTCTCCGCCAATCCGTATTTCGACGCGGGCCCCTACTACTTCTGGGACGGCGGCTATTCGCCCAACGTGCTGGCGGGGGGCGTGCGCTTCAAGCTGCTGCGCATGCTCAGCCATCGCTTTCCCGAGCAGCTTCCCCTGGTCTTTCGCGGCGTCACCCCTCGGCAGACCCTGCTGTGGAAGGCGCCGCTCATCCGGCACGGCCACGGCGTGCGGCGCGTCGGCGCTCATTGGCTGGATGTCCAGCCCAAGGCGGACGTCTGCCTCGCCCTGGCGCACTTCAAGTTCGGCCCCGACCTCGACGGCAAGATCGAGGCCGCCCTGGCCCATCGCCAGTTCGCCGACGCATCGGCGGAATACGCCTTCCTCAAGGCGGTCATCGAGCTGATGGGGCAGGAGAGCCTGGTCACCTGGGAGACCCGCCGCTTCGAGGGTCCGGCATCGCTCGAGCGGGCGGGCCTGATGAGCGCCCCGCCGCCGTAGCTAAGGAATTGCCGCCGGTCCCGCCTGGGACTAGGTATCGGCTCCCGCGGCGCCAGGAGTTCCTTTAGATGGCCGATGATGCGTCCAAGTCCCCGCAAGTCCCCGTCCTCGCCCTCACGCCCCTGAATCCGCAGTTCCGCGAGGATCCCTACAGCCTGTTGGCGGGGCTGCGCGAGCATCACCCGGTGATGCGCGACGATGGCGCCGGCGTGTTCTTCCTGACCCGGCACGAGGACGTGCGCGGCATCCTCACCGACCTCACGCTCTGGCGCGATCCCAACAAGGCCGAAGAGGCCGCGGTGCTGACGCGCCGCATCCTCGACACCCCCGAAGGCGCCGACCCCGAGGCGTCGCGCAATCCCTCGATCCTGCTGCAGGACGATCCCGACCACGCCCGCATCCGCGGCCCCCTGGCCCAGGCCCTCTACAAGCGCGCCGCCCGGATCAAGCCGCAGGTGGAGCGGATCGTCGACGAGACCCTGGATGCCGCCGCCGGCCAGGGGACGTTCGACCTGATGTCGGCCTTCGCCCTGCCGATCCCCATCGACGTCATCGCCGTCATCCTGGGCGTCGCCCACGATCGCCTGCCCGAGTTCCGTGAGTGGTCCGAGGGCGTCATCCAGGGCCTCAACCCCCTGCGCACCCCCGACCAGACCGCCCAGATGCTGCGCGCCGGCAAGGCTCTGCGCGAGCATATGGCCGGCATGCTGGCCGCCCGCCGCGAACAGCCCGAGGACGACCTGGTCACCGACATGGTCCAGCTCCAGGCCGGCGGCGCCCAGCTTAGCGACGACGACCTGATCACCAACCTCAACGCCCTGCTCGTGGCCGGCAACCTGACCACCACCGACCTGATCGGCAACGCCGTGCGCCTGTTCCTGACCCATCCGGAGGAGCTGGCCAAGCTGCGGGCCGATCCGACCCTGATCGGGGCGGCCGTGGAGGAGGTGCTGCGCTTCGAGCCGCCCGTGGACGTCACCGGCCGGGTCGCCTCGCGCGAGATGGAGGTGGGCGGCTGCCCGATCCACACCACCCAGTCGGTGCTGGTCTCCTTGCGCGGCGCCAACCGCGATCCGGAGGTGTTCGAAGAGCCGGACCGCTTCGACATCACCCGCAAGAAGAGCCCCCACGTCGCCTTCGGCGGTGGCGCCCACATCTGCATCGGCGCGCCCCTGGCGAGGATCGAGGCCCAGGTGGCGCTGGGCCGGTTGTTCGCCCGGTTCCCAGATATTCGGCTGGCGGAACCGGAGGCGCCGCCGCAGTGGCGGACGCTGCCGTTCTTCCGGGGACTGGAGCACTTGGAGGTGGCGGTCTAGGAGCCTAGGCCGCGACGGCCACCTGTTCCTCAACGACCGCCGCCGCCTTCGCTGGCTTGCGGAACGACATCACCCCGTCCCCCAGCTTTCCATACCGGAACGCCAGCACGTCCAGGGCGTAGTTCTGGTGCACCTTCCAGGGCGCCTTGTCGCCCTGCTTGGGGAAGCGGTCCATGGCGCGCTGGACGTAGCCGGAGCTGAAGTCGAGCCAGGGCAGGGCCTTCGGGTCGGGGTCGGTGTTCACCGGCCGGCATTCGGAATAGCCACCGCGCTTCATGTGGTTGAGCAGCCGGCAGAGATATTCCGCTGTCAGGTCCGCCTTGAGGGTCCAGGAAGCGTTGGTGTAGCCGAACGTGGAGGAGAGGTTCGGCACGCCGCTGTACATCATGCCCTTGTAGCTGAAGGTCTCGCCGAACTTGACGCTGGCGCCGTCCACGACCACGTCCAGCCCGCTCAGCACCTGCAGGTCCAGGCCGGTGGCCGAGACCACGATGTCCGCCTCCAGGGTCTGGCCCGACTTCAGGACGATGCCGCCCTCGGTAAAGTGGTCGATGTGGTCGGTGACCACCGTCGTCTTGCCGGCCTTGATCGACTCGAACAGGTCCGCGTCGGGCACCAGGCACAGGCGCTGGTCCCAGGGATTGTAGCGCGGCGTGAAGTGGGTCTCGACGTCGTAGTCGGGGCCCAGCTGCTGGCGCACCATCTCGATGATGCCCTGCTTCACCTTGGCCGGGTTCTTCCGCGCCATGCGGAAGAAGAACATCTGGAAGAGGACGTTCCGCCAACGGATGATGTCATAGGCCAGCTTGGCCGGCAGCCGCGCGCGCAGCTTGTTGGCGAAGTCGTCCTCCGCCGGGCGGGAGACGACATAGGTCGGGGAGCGCTGCAGCATGGTCACGTGCGCCGCCGTGTCCGCCATCGCCGGAACCAGGGTCATCGCCGTGGCGCCGCTGCCTATCACGATCACGCGCTTGCCGGCGTAGTCCAGGTCCTGGGGCCAGAACTGCGGCTCGACGATCGGGCCCTTGAAGGCGTCCTCGCCCTCGAAGTGGGGACGGTAGCCGCGGGCGTAGCTGTAGTAGCCGGTGCACATGTGCAGGAAGCTGCAGGTCACGGTGGCCGGCCTGGCGTCGGGACCGACCTCGTAGTCCACCGTCCAGCGGCCGTCCGCCGAACTCCACGAGGCGCGCTTGACCTTGTGCTGATAGCGGATCAGCCGGTCGATGCCGTACTGGGCGGCGGTCTCCTGGACGTACTCGCGGATCGACGGCCCGTCGGCGATGGCCTTGGCCTGGGTCCACGGCTTGAAGGCGTAGCCCAGGGTGTACATGTCGCTGTCGGAGCGGATCCCCGGATAGCGGAACAGGTCCCAGGTGCCCCCCATGGCCTCGCGCCCCTCGAAGATCGAGAAACTGCGGTCGGGACAGCGTGTCTTCAGGTAGTACCCAGCCCCGACGCCCGACAGCCCCGCGCCCACCACCAGTACGTCGAAATGCTCCACGGCCATTCCTGATCCATCCCCCCAAAGCGTGCGAGTGAACATAGATCACCTGGCGGCGTAAGTCTTCCCCGAGACCGCGCCGCAAAGCCCTTTCCCCGCAAGGGGGAAGGGGTTCCTGGGAGACTGTTGCGATCGACGGCTCACAACTTGCGGGGCCGTGGTGTAGGAGCTTGGAAAAAGAGGGGGAAGCACCATGCCGAGCACCACCAACCATACGTCGGTCGACGATCTCAACCGGGCCAACGAAGGCAAGCTGCCCGCGCACCTAGGCCTGCGGATCACCCATGTCGCCGACGGCAAGGTGGTCGGCCGCTTCGCCGTGCGGCCGGACCTTGTCGCCCACACCGGCTACCTGCTGGCCGGCTCCCTGCTCAGCGTGGCCGACATCCTGTGCGCCTATGGCGTCTCCACGGCCTGGCCCGACGGCGCGAACGGGTTCACCACGGTCGAGGTGAAGTGCAACTTCCTGGGCACCTTGCTCGAGGGCGAGGTGGAGTGCGTCGCCGAGCTCCTGCACGGGGGCCGCACGACGCAGGTCTGGGACGCCACCCTGTCGGATCCGGCCACCGGCAAGCGCCTGGCCCTGTTCCGCTGCACGCAGATTATCCTCTACCCCCGCGCGTAGCCACGGAAGGGACTTGCCGGAACAACCTTTCCTGTTCGACCATTCAGACTGAAGGCAGGAAAGGCTCATCCGATGACACCCGCGCTCGCGTTCCGATGGCTCCTGGCCGCGGCGGGCTGCCTGGCCCTGGCCGCCTGCGAGACCGCCACCACCTACCAGCCCGCTGCATCGCCAACATCGGTGGGCTACAGCGAGCAGCGCATCGAGCCAGGCCGCTATCGCGTCACCTTCCAGGGCGGGGAGGGCTCCCCGCAGCAGGTCCAGGACTACGCCCTGCTGCGGGCGGCGCAGATCACCGTGCGCGACGGCTACGACTGGTTCCGCATCGTCGGCCGCTACGGCGACGCGCGGCCGCCCCGCTCGGGCACGACCCTCTCCATCGGCGGGGTCGACTTCGGGGGCCACAGCGCCGTGGGGGTCGGGACCAGCTTCGACCTCAGCGGCGGGCCGGTGGTCAGCAACACCCTTGAGATCCTGATGGGCCATGGCCCCAAGCCCGACGTCTCCTCCGCCTACGACGCCCACGGCGTCATCGCCGAGATCGGCCCCAGGGCGCACCCTTGAGCGATCATGGCGAGGCGAGCGTCAGCGTGAGTCGGGCCGAGGCGTCCGAGCGGTCGCTGATCGAGGGTCTCTCGCAGTTCTACATCTACGACTTCTCCGAGATGGAGCCGGCCGGCTCCGAGGGCTTCGCGTTCGATGATCGGGGCGGCTTCGACCCCTTGCCCGGCCTGGATGACTATTGGCGCCTGGAAGGCTTCCACCCGCTGGTGATCCGCGTGGGCGGGCGGCCGGCCGGCTTCGCGCTGGTCAACACCCATTCCCACCAGGGCGGCTCTATCGAGCGCAACATGGGGGAGTTCTTCGTGGCCCGGAAACACCGCCGGCGGGGCGTCGCGCGGCAGGCCGTCCGACTGGTCCTGGCCCAGTATCCCGGCCGCTGGGAGGTCGCGGTGGCGGAGCGGAACGTGGCGGCCAAGGCCTTCTGGCCCCAGGCGATCGCCGCCGCCCCGAACGTGTCCGAACTGGTCCGCCTCGAAGGCGACGGCGAGCACTGGCGAGGGCCGATCTGGAGCTTCCTGGCGGCCGCCGGCCCTTGAGGTTCGATCCATGCGCCCGTCTCAAGGCCGCCGGCGTCGACACCCTAAACTGTCGCCTAAATAGCCAAAATAAAGGCCCCGGCTTCCACCGGGGCCTTCAACGATCTTGGACAACCAGACCCCGCCCTAGCTTAGGCCGTGACCGTGGCTCGACGACGGCGGAGCATCGCGCCCATACCGAAGATGCCTACCAGCAACATCGCCCACGTCCTGGGCTCAGGAACGGCCGACACGCCGTCGAACGAGACCTGCTCGATGCCGTCAAAGTTGAACGCCACCTCGGTGTTGCTCAGGTAATCTGCGTCGAGTGCGGAGAACACGATCTTGGTCATCACCTGGCCGGGATCGGCGACGAGGTAGCGTTCTGGCGGAGCCGCCGCGGTGTCAAGGAAGTCCTGGAAACCGCCGCCCAGGAAGTACACCCGCGTGTTCCAGTCGAAGGTGGTTCCGCTGCCGGGGGCGGCGGGGTTGCCTGGAAGGATGAGATTGAACTTGATCGCCGTGAAACCCGCGAGAGGATTTTCCGGGGCAATCGTCAAATCGACGAATCCGCTTCCGCCGATCCCTCCGGCGCCGGTCACGGTGGCGAATCCGCCCGAATTGCCATTGTCATGCAGGATGTTGGTGCTGGTGTAGTCCACGAGGTAGCCGCCGGGGACCGTATCTTCCGTCAGCTGAGTTCCATCCGGCTGACCGCCAGGGTTATGCACGTGATACGTCAGTGGTGTGCCCGTTGTCGCGACCAGCGTCGCCGCGCTGGCGAACCCCGCGGTTCCTATCGTCAAAGCGGCCGTCAACGCCGCCCTAGAAAGCAGCTTGTTCATTTCAGAGCCCCTTGGAAAAACAACGTTACGTTAACCGTTAATGCGAACTCGGGTCGCCAGCAAGCGCGGCTACGGGGACAGGAGCAATATTTCTAAGAAAAGGGGTCAGGGTCATTTAACATCACCCGGTTTCGCGAAGTTGGAGCAAGTCGGCCTACCATGGCGGCGACAGGTTTCAACAAGTGACTCCGACCCGACGACCCCATTTCAGTTCTACGCGTCCTGTCAGTTGAAGACGACTACCTGGTCGAGAGTACTTCGACGAAGTCCGACCCCGTCGCCTTGCCCCGGCGGCGCGATCCGGTAGTCTGGACGCATCATGGCGATGCTCGAGAAACTTCGCGACTAGGACCGCGCGCCGGGGTGAGCCCCGGGCCGCCGCGCCGTCCCGTCTCCGGCCGTTCGATGGCCGGACCCCTCTCCGTGCCGGCCGTGCGCCGGAAGTTCGAGACGCTCCATGTCCCAATCCCTAGATGCGGCCGCGCCCGGCGGCCGGCCTGCCGCCCGGCCTGCCGCTCTGGCCTTCGTCCTTGTCACCGTCTGGCTGGACAGCCTGGCGCAGTCGATCAGCTTCCCGATCCTGCCGCGCCTGGCGCAGCACCTGCTGGGGGGCGATCCGGCGGCGGCGGCCCGGTGGGTCGGGTATCTGGAGGTGGCGTGGGCCGTGCCGCAGGTGCTGGCGGGCGTGGTGCTGGGCCGGCTGTCGGACCGGTTCGGGCGGCGGCCGGTGATCGTCATGTCGGTGTTCGGGGTGGGGGCGGAGCTGGTCGTGGGGGCGCTGGCGCCCAGCATCGGCTGGCTGATGGCGGCGCGGGTGCTGTGCGGCCTGACCTGCGGCGGCGCGGCGGCGGCCATGGCCTATGTGGCCGACGTCACGCCGGCCGACCAGCGGGCCGGACGGTTCGGCTGGGTGAACGCGGCGATCTGGAGCGGCGTCAGCCTGGGGCCGGCGCTGGGTGGGCTGCTGGCGGGCCTGGGGCTGCGCGCGCCGTTCTGGGCGGCGGCGGGGTGTGCGTTCGCGGCAGGGGTTTGGGGGCTGATCGTCATGCCCGAGAGCCTGCCGCGGGACCGCCGGGCGCCGCTGTCGTGGGCGGGGCTGAACCCGCTGGCCAACCTCGACATCCTTGTGCGCCGGGGCGGTCTGGCGCCGTTGGCCGCGGCCCTGCTGTTCGTGTGGCTGGCGTTCCAGGCCAAGGACAACATGATCGTGCTCTACACCGCCTATCGCTATGGCTGGTCGCCGCTGGATTTCGGCATGTTCGTCGCCGTGCTGGCGGCCGCCAGCATCCTGACGCAGGCCTGGGGCGCGGGGCGGGCGGTGCGCCGGTTCGGCGAGTGGCGGACCATGGCGGCGGGCCTGGCGCTGCAGGCCGTGGGCCTGGTCGGCATCGGCCTGGCCGGGTCCGGGCCGGGGTTCTGGCTGGCGAACATCCCCGTGGTGCTGGGCGGGGTGGCGGGACCGGCCCTGCAGGCGCTGATGTCAGCCAGGGTGGGCGCCGACGAGCAGGGCCGCCTCCAGGGTGCGGTTGCCTCCATCGCCAGCCTGACCAGCGTCGCCGCGCCGATCGGGCTGACGCAGCTCTTCGCCTGGTCGATCGGCGGAGGGCGGGACCCAGCCTGGTCGGGGGTGACGATGCTGCTGGCGGCGGGGTTCACCCTGGTCGCGCTGGCGGTGGCGGCGGGGGCGGGGCGCCCTACGTCCCCGGCAACCCCTTGAGCCAGTCGATCACCAGGGTTTCCAGCGCGATGCGGTGGTCGGACCAGCTGTGGTCGGTGGGTTCGTGGACGGTGGTCACCAGGGTTCCGCCGGCCGCCTTGATCCCGGCGACCAGGGCCTCGGAGTGGCCTTTCACGAAGTCGTCGCCGTAGAGCACGTACAGGCGCCGGTCCTTCAGCTTGGGCGCCAGGGCCGCGAAGGTCCAGGCGTCGGCGTGGGCGATGACCTCGTCGGCCATGGCCTCTGCGGTGGCGTTCAGGGACTCGCGGTTGTCCGCCATGGTCTTGACGGCGCCGGCGCGGTTCTGGCGGCCGCCCAGGCCCAGCAGGCCCATGTCGCCGGCCGAGATCGTCACTCCGCCCAGCAGGCCGGGCTCGGCGGCCAGGGTCTCGGCCGTCACCCAGCCGCCCATGCTGTGGCCGCCGATGGCGATGCGGCGGGCGTCGATCTGCAGGGGACCGGCGTTGGCGGGGTCGCGCACGAAGGCGAGCACGGCGCGGGCGTCCTCCAAGTTCTGGGCGAAGCTGAAAGTCCCCGGACTGCCCCAGGAGCCGCGATAGTTCACCGCCACCACGTTCCAGCCCGCGCGGCGAACCGCCTGGGCCAGGTCGAGGTTCCGCTCGTTGCCCGGCAGGCCGTGGAACAGCACGAAGGTCGGGTGCGGCCCGGCGCCGGCGGCCACATAGACGATGCCGTTGATCTTCACCCCGCCGCTGGGCACATGGATCACCTCCATGCGCGCGGGATGGGCCGCATCCGCCGGCGGATCCTGGCCGATCGCGCTCGCCGTCGCCCCGGATTGGGCGATGGCGAGGGCGGGGGACAAGAACAGGGCGGCGCAGACCGCGGCGGCGAGCGCAAGGCGCATGGTGGATCCTCTCCCACGGAAAGGCTCAACCTAGGGCCGACCTCGCCGATGCGCCAGCGCCGAACCTTGTGGCCCGGCTCAGTGAGCGTCGGGCGGCGGGGCGGCGGCGTTGAGGGGCGGCGGCTTGCAGAACGGGGCCATCACCAGGGCCGCCAGGAAGATCCAGGACATCACCCTGAAGGTGTCGTTGAAGGCCTGGGTCAGGGCCAGCCGGCCCACCACCCGCGCCAGCTCGCCCTGGGACAGCAGTAGCGCCTGTGCGGCGTCTCCGCCTTGCTGCGCAAGCTTTTGCGACAGGGTGGCAACGAACGCCGGCGCCTGCCGCCCGGCCTCGCCGAGGCCCTCGCCCAAGCGGGCGGCGCTGATCCGGGCGTTGTCCTGGAGCCAGGTGTTGACCACGGCGATGCCCACCGCGCCGCCCAGGTTGCGCATCAGGTTGAACAGCCCCGAGGCGTAGCGCAGCTCGGCCGCCTCGAATCCGCCCAGGGCCATGGTCACGCTGGGCACGATGCACAGCATGATGGCGAAGCCACGCAGGGCCTGGGGCCCGAGGAAGGCCGCGAACCCCCACTCCGGCGTCAGGTGCGAGGTCAGCCAGAGGCTGGTGGCGAACAGGCTCAGGCCGATGGTGATGACGATCCGCTGGTCGACGGTCTGTGAGGCGCGGGCCGCGATGATCGTGCTGACAACCTGGGCGATGCCGGTGACGAAGACGGTCGTGCCGATCTGCAGGCTGTCATAGCCCCGCACCCGGCCCAGGAAGACCGGGATCAGATAGGTCGCGGAGTACAGGCCAAAACCGATCACCAGGTTGAAGACGCAGGCAAAGGCGAAGGTCGGCTTGCGGAAGGGCGAGAGCCGCACAATCGGTCCGCCCGAGCGGAACGACCGCTCCAGGAACAGGACGAAGGCCGTCGCCGAGAACCAGGCGGCGACGCAGATGGCCGGATCGCCGAACCAGTCGTGGCGCGGTCCTTCCTCCAGCACATATTCCAGTCCGCCCAGGAAGACCGCCATCGCCGCGAGGTGCGAATAGTCGATCTTTTTCAGCATGCCGAGGTTCGGCCGATCGACCCGGATCACGACGATGGCCAGGGTTGTCACCGCGATGCCCGGCAGGATGTTGATGTAGAAGATCCAGCGCCAGCCGGCCACGTCGGTCAGCCAGCCGCCCACCGTGGGGCCGAGCGTCGGCGCCAGCACCGAGACCATGCCCAGGATGGCCGGGATCATCGCCCGCTGCTTGCCGGTGAACATGGAAAAGCCGGTGGCGAACACGGTGGGCACCATGGCGCCGCCGACGAAGCCTTGTACGACGCGGAAGGCGATCATCGACTGGATGTCCCAGGCCAGGCCGCACAGGGCGCTGGCGATGGTG
>FSUP01000135.1_pt1 | contig 16799 bp, 15 predicted proteins | sample 1637431 | NCBI WGS metagenome assembly FSUP01 (sample SAMEA3914816, study PRJEB12502) | metagenome | biome: forest; material: soil | place: USA | collected 2011-09-16 | depth 0.3 m | reverse complement strand
GCCATGCCCAACGCCATGCCCGCGATCCACGCCCTGGCCATCGGCCCCTCCCCAGTTGAATGTTCATTCAAGCGCGGCTTGAATGAACATTCAAGAGGACTCTTCCCCGGCCGGAACCGGGGAAGAGAGAGCCGCCGTCAAGCGCCTCAGGCGCTGGTTCTGGCCAGGTTCCGCAGCACGAAGTTCAGCACGCCGCCGTTGCGGAAGTATTCCAGCTCCGTGGGCGTATCGATCCGGCAGCGGACCGGGAAGCGGGCGATCTTGCCGTCCGCGGCCCGGTAGAGCTCGACCATGATCTGCTTGCGCGGGGTGATGTCCTCCAGGTCGCGGATGGTGACGATCTCGTCCCCGGTCAGGCCCAGGCGCTGCCAGCCGTCGGCGATGAACTGCAGCGGCAGCACGCCCATGCCCACCAGGTTCGAGCGGTGGATGCGCTCAAAGCTTTCGGCGATCACCGCCCGCACGCCCAGCAGCTTGGTGCCCTTGGCCGCCCAGTCGCGGGACGAACCGGTGCCGTATTCCTTGCCGGCGAAGATCACCATCGGCCGGCCCTCGCCCTTGTAGCGCATGGCCGCGTCGTAGATCGCCATGGTCTCGCCGGAGGGGAAGTGCCTGGTCACCCCGCCTTCGATGTCCGGGGTGATCTTGTTGCGGATGCGGATGTTGGCGAAGGTGCCCCGCATCATCACCTCATGGTTCCCGCGTCGGGCGCCGTAGGAGTTGAAGTCGTTCTGGCTGACCTGGTGCTGCGTCAGGTACTCGCCGGCCGGAGAGCTCTTGCGGATGTTGCCGGCCGGGCTGATGTGGTCGGTGGTGATGCTGTCGCCGAAGATCCCCAGGATACGCGCCTCGACCACATCGGTGATCTCGTCGGGCTCCATCTTCAGGCCCTCGAAGTAGGGCGGGTTCTGGACATAGGTCGAGCCGATGTCCCAGGCGTAGGTCTGGCCGCCGGCGACCTTGATGCCCTGCCAGTTCTTGTCGCCCTTGAAGACGTCCTTGTAGCGCGCCTCGAACATCTCGTTGCTGACGACCTTGCGCTGCAGCGTCGCGATGTCCTTGGACGTCGGCCAGATGTCCTTCAGGAAGATGTCCTTGTTGCCCTTGCCCTTGCCGAGCGGCTCGTTGACCAGGTCGATGTTCATCGAACCGGCCAGGGCGTAGGCCACCACGAGGGGCGGGCTGGCCAGGTAGTTGGCCCGCACGTCAGGGTTCACGCGGCCTTCGAAGTTGCGGTTGCCCGACAGCACGCTGACGGCCACCACGTCGCCGTCCGTCACCGCCTTGGAGATCGGCTCGGGCAGGGGGCCGGAGTTGCCGATGCAGGTGGTGCAGCCATAGCCCACCAGGTTGAAGCCCAGGGCGTCCAGCGGCTTGGTCAGGCCCGCCTTGCCCAGGTAGTCGGTGACCACCTGCGAACCGGGCGCCAGGGACGTCTTCACCCACGGCTTGACCTTCAGGCCCTTGCTCACCGCGTTCTTGGCCAGCAGGCCGGCGGCGATCAGGACGCTGGGGTTGGAGGTGTTGGTGCAGGAGGTGATGGCGGCGATCACCACGTCGCCGTTGCCCACCGTGTAGTCCTCGCCCGATACCGGGAACCGAAGGCCCGCGGTCTCGTCGGTCTTGGAGAACTCCCCTTCCAGGGCTTCCTTGAACTTCACCGCCGATTCGCTCAGCAGCACGCGGTCCTGGGGCCGCTTCGGGCCGGCCAGGGACGGCACGACCGAGCCGAGGTCCAACTCCAGGGTGTCGGAGAACACAGGGTCGGCGGCGCCGGCCTCGTGCCAGAAGCCCTGCGCCTTGGCGTAGGCTTCCACCAGGGCGACGCGGTCGGCGGCGCGGCCGGTGGCCTTCAGGTAGTCGATGGTGGCGTGGGTGATCGGGAAGAAGCCGCAGGTGGCGCCGTACTCGGGGGCCATGTTGGCGATGGTCGCCTGGTCCTCGATGGTCAGGCTCGACAGGCCGTCGCCGAAGTACTCGACGAACTTGCCCACCACGCCCTTCTTGCGCAGCATCTGGGTGACGGTCAGCACCAGGTCGGTGGCGGTGGCGCCCTCGGGCAGGGCGCCGGTCAGGCGGAAGCCGATGACCTCGGGGATCAGCATCGGGATCGGCTGGCCCAGCATGGCCGCCTCCGCCTCGATGCCGCCGACGCCCCAGCCGAGGACCGACAGGCCGTTGACCATGGTGGTGTGGGAATCGGTGCCGACGACTGTGTCGGGATAGGCCAATTCCCCGCCATCGGCCGCCGCGGTCCACACGGTCTGGGCCAGGTGCTCCAGGTTCACCTGGTGGCAGATGCCGGTGCCGGGGGGCACGACGCGGAAGTTGTTGAAGGCTGACGAGCCCCAGCGCAGGAAGCGGTAGCGCTCCAGGTTGCGCTCATATTCCCGCTCGACGTTCTCGCCGAAGCTCTTGGACGTGCCGAAGTAGTCCACCATCACCGAGTGGTCGATGACCAGGTCGACGGGGTTCAACGGATTGATCTTCTCCGGGTCGGCGCCCAGCTTGGTCATGGCGTCGCGCATGGCGGCCAGGTCGACCACCGCCGGCACGCCGGTGAAGTCCTGCATCAGCACCCGGGCCGGACGGAAGCTGATCTCGTGTTCCACGGCGCCCTTGTTGTTCAACCAGGCGGCGATGGCCTTCAGGTCGGCCTCGCCCACCGAAACGCCGTCTTCGTTGCGCAGCAGGTTCTCCAGCAGCACCTTCATTGACACCGGCAGGCTGGAAATTCCGGTCAGGCCGGCTTCCTCCGCGGCGGGCAAGCTGTAGTAAGCATAGGTCTTGTCGCCGACGGTCAGGTCGCGACGGGTTTTTAGGCTGTCGATTGAAGCCATGAGAGGGTCCTTTCCCTGTTGCAGGCCGCCCGAAATCCGGTCACGGGATCGCGCGCTGATCGAAGCGGACACACAGCGTCCGCCCCCGCGCGGCGTCGCCCCCGTACGGCCGCGCGTGTCATAGCCCCCGGGTGCGCCCGCGTCCATGCGTCGGGGATCGGCCTTTGATCGAAACCCTCGCCATCCAAGGCCTTGCCCTGCAAAGAGGGGAGCGCGTCCTGTTCAGCGGCCTGGATGTCCAGGTCGCCGCCGGCGAGGCCGTGGCGCTGACGGGGGCCAACGGGGCGGGCAAGACCAGCCTCCTGCGCGCCGTCGCGGGCTTCATCCGACCGGCGATGGGCGACATCCGCTTCCTGGGCGCCGACGGGCCGATCCCGGCGGAGGACGGCCGCCGCGCCGCCTGCCATCTGCTGGGTCACCAGGACGGGCTGAAGACCGGTCGCACGGCCCGCGACGAACTGCTGTTCCAGGTCAGATGGACCGGCGGGACCGACGCCGCCGCCCTGGAGGCCGCCACTATCCTGGGCCTGACACGGCTGCTGGACCTTGAGGTGCGCAAGCTGTCGGCCGGCCAGCGCCGCCGGCTCGCCCTGGCCCGGGTGGTGGCCAGCCGCAGGGACCTGTGGTTGCTGGACGAGCCCATGGCGCCGCTGGACGCCGCCAACCGCGCCCTGTTCGGCGAGCTGATGGCCGAGCACCTGGCCGGCGGCGGCCTGGTCCTGGCGGCGGTGCACGATCCCCTGCCGGTGCCGGCGCGCGCGGTGAACATCGGCGGCGGGGCGATCGCCGCATGAGCCCGCTGGCCGCCCTCCTGCGCCGCGAGATCGCCCTGGCCTGGGGTCGGGGCGGGGGGCCGCTGCTCGCCGTGGGCTTCTACGCCGGGGCGGTCACCCTTCTGCCCCTCTCGACCGGCCCCTCGACCGCGCAGCTCGCCGCCCTGGCCGTGGGCGTCTCCTGGGTGTGCCTGGCCCTGGCCTCGCTGCTGTCGCTGGAGCGGCTGTTCGAGCGCGACTTCGAGGACGGGGCGCTGGATCTGCTGGTCCTGGGGCCCCTGCCGCTGGAAGTCACGTGCCTGGTCAAGGCCCTCGCCCAATGGCTGACGGCGGGAGCGCCCCTGGCCCTCGCCGCGCCGGTCGGCGCCATCGCCCTGGGCGCGCCCATCGCCGCCGCGCCGCTGCTCTTCGCCGCCGCCGCCCTGGGCGGGCTGGCCTTCGCCTTCATGGGCGGGACCGGGGCGGCCCTGGCCCTGGCCAGCCGGCGCGGCGGCCTGCTGATCGCCGTCATCGTCCTGCCGTTGCTGGTCCCGCCGGTGATCTTCGGCGGCGCGGCGGTGGCCGCCTTCGTCTCAGGCCTCGACTGGCGGCCCGGCTTCGCCTTCCTGGCCGCCTACGCGGCCGGCGCGGTGGCCCTGACCCCCTTCGCCATGGCCGGCGCCTGCCGCAACGCCTTGTCGTGAGGCCACCACCAGCCCCCTTGGGCAATTAATACGGCCAGGGTTCAATCGTGTAACAATCGGCTGGGATGACGTCATTCTCCGGAAAACTGCCCTCGCCACAGTGGCGTCAGTTCAACCGGGAGAGACGCCTGATGACCCTTCGACCCTTGCGGGCCTTGATGCTGGGAGGCCTGATCCTTCCCCTGGCCTTCGCCACAGCAAGCCTGGCCCAGGACCATCCCGCCCCGCCGACCGGCGAACCCGGGGGTCCGCAGCAAGGCCATCGCCACGCCTGGGCCGACCCGGCGGCCCGCGCCGCCGCCATGGCCAAGCATCTCGAGCGCGAAGCCGTACGGCTGCGCGACGCCCTGCAGCTGCGCCCCGAACAGGAGGGAGCTCTCCACGCCTTCCTGGACTCCATGAAGCCGCCCGCCGACGCCATGGCGCGGATGCATGGGCCGCACGGGGACGGGGACCACGGGAACGGGGAACACGGGGATGGGGACGAGCAGCACCTGACGACGCCCCAGCGCCTGGATCGCATGCTGGCCCGGATGGACCAGCACCGGGCCCGGCTGGTGGCGCACGCCGAGGCTGTGAAGCGGTTCTACGCCCAGCTCTCGCCCGGTCAGCAGAAGGCCTTCGACGCCCTCGGACCGATGGGCCTCCGCAGCATGGGCGGTCACGGCGGACCCATGGGCGGTCAGCCTGGGGAAGACGGGGGCCGCGAAGGCGGTCAAATGGGCGGCCCGCCGCCCGCGGCCTGATCCCATCCGATTCGGCCGTCGTCCACCCCCCAGCGAGGACGGCCGCAGGGCCCCGGCGCTTGCTCCGCGCTTTCCCAGCGGAGCATGAGTATCGGCCGATTTCTTTCAAATCGGACTTTGCTCGCGGCGCCGGGGCTTCTATTCAGCCTGCATGATCAACGCCCTGGCCAATCCGCACCGGTTCATGGCCTTCTCCCGCTGGGCCGCGCCCATCCTGGGCCTGGCGGCCGCCGTCCTGATCGCAATTGGTCTGTGGCTCGGCTTCGCGGCGCCCGAGGACTACCAGCAGGGCGCCACGGTGCGGATCATGTACATCCACGTGCCGGCCGCCTGGATGTCCATGTTCAGCTACGCGTGCCTTGGGGGCGCGAGCTTCTTCTCCCTCGTCTTCCGCCACAGCCTGGCCGACGCCGCCGCCCGCGCCGTGGCGCCGCTGGGCGCGGGCTTCACCTTCCTGGCCCTGGTCACCGGCTCGCTCTGGGGACGGCCCATGTGGGGCACATGGTGGGTCTGGGACGCGCGGCTGACCTCGGTGCTGGTCCTGTTCCTGCTGTTCATCGGCTACATCGCCCTTCGCGCCAGCATCGACGACGAGGCCAAGAGCGCCCGCGCCGGCGCCATCCTGGCCCTGGTCGGGCTGGTGAACCTGCCGATCGTCAAATACTCGGTCGACTGGTGGAACACCCTGCACCAGGGCGAGTCGATCTTCCGCGCCGGCGGCCCGACTCTGGCGCCGGTGTTCCTCATTCCCCTGGCCATCATGGGCCTGGGCTACGCCTGCGTCTTCGGGGCCCTGTGGCTCACCGCCACCCGCGCCGAGGTCTGGCGCCGCCGCGCCGCCAGCCTGGCCATGCAGGCGGCCTTCAGTTGATCGTCCCCCAGCTCGACGCCGGCCGGTACGGCGCCTTCATCTGGCCGGCCTATGCGATCACCGCCGCGGGATTCGCCTGGATGATCATCGCCACCCTGCTGCGCGCCCGCCGCTGGCGGCGGGAGGCGGAGAAGCTGGAGCGCGAGCGGCCGCGCGAACGGCCGCGCGGGGGGCCAGCGGCATGAGGCGCCTGATCGCCATCCTGCCCGTCGCAGCCCTGGTGGTCCTGGTGCTGGTCTTCGCCTTCCGCTCGCTCTCCCGCCAGCCCCATGTCACCCCGATGGCCACGGTGGGCCAGCCCCTGCCGGCCGCGTCGCTGCAGATGCTCTCGGCCCAGGGCGCGGCGGGCGGCCCGCCGGCGTCGATCCGCCAGACCATCAAGGGCCCGGTCCTGGTGAACTTCTACGCCTCCTGGTGCGCCCCCTGCGTCACCGAGGCGCCGGCCCTGATGGCGCTGAAGGCCGAAGGCGTGCCCATCGTCGGCATCGCCTACAAGGACACGCCCACCGACACGGCCGCCTTCCTGGCCCGGCTCGGCAACCCCTACCAGTCGGTGCTGCTGGACGCCGACGGGCGGGCGGGAATCGGTTTCGGCGTCACCGGCGTGCCGGAGACCTACGCCATCGACGCGTCGGGAACGATCCGGGGCAAGCATGCGGGCGAGCTTTCCGCCGACGACGCCGAGGCCCTGCTTCAGAAAGCCGGCCGATAGGCTGATTTGCGGGTGCGGCGTTAACGTCTCATTGACCATGATTGGTCAGCCTCGTTAACCTGACCCCATGGCCGACATCCGTCCTCCGAACTGGCCCGTCTCCGACGGCAGGGCCCTGGTTCCCCAGAAGGGGACCGGCTCGGCGCGCGCCGAGGCGCAGCGCGCCTTCTTCCAGGCCGCCCTCACCACCCAGGGCGTCGCGGCGCCGGCCGCCAAGCCAGCGCCCGCCGTGGTGGCTCAGACCGCCCAGTCCGCGCCGCGCCCTCGCGCCCCGGACCTGACGATCCAGCTGCCGGACGAAGAGCCGCGCAAGATCCTGCGGCCAGGCTCGATCATCGATATTCGGGTGTAGTTCTCTTCGCCTGAGTGGAGGGGGGAGTACCCGCGCCTACGCCGCTTCCACGGCGATCTTGGCCGCCTTCTTGGCCTTCTTCTTTTTCTTCTTGTCCTGCTTGGCTTCGGCCTTGGCCTTCTTGGGCTCCGCGTGCTCCGTATCCGACAGGCCCGCCAGCATCTTCACGAAGGTGTCGCGCTTCTTCGGCGACAGCAGGCTGAGGAACTTGGCGTCGGCTTCCGCCGCCGGGCCCGAGCCTTCGGCCAGGGCGACGCGACCGGCGTCGGACAGGCGGACCGAGTTGGCGCGGGCGTCGGTGGCCGAGCGCTCGCGCTCCAGCAGGCCCTTGCGGATCATCCGCGCCACCAGGTCGGCAAGGGTCGAACGGTCGATCCCCGTGGCGCGGACCAGGTCGCTCTGGGTCAGGCCTTCGGAGGCGCCCGCCGCCGCCAGGACGGCGAACTGGCGCTGGGTCAGCCCCTCGGTCCCCGCCGCCTCGGCGTGGTAGTCCAAGGCGATCTGCAGGGCGCGGTGCAATAGATGCGTCGCCGAGCCGCTCAGGATATCCGTTGATGTTCTGCCCTTGGCCTTGGCCATGGCGACACCCCTCCGCCGACCTATGCTGTCGGCTCAAGGATTATCCGCCTTTCATTGCGTTTTGACGACACCTCCGTTGGCGGACGGCTCGGCGTGACAAAAGCGTCGAAATCAGAACCCCGGATCGGGAGGTTCGGTGGCCTTGACCTCGTCGGCGAAGGCGCCGTGCTTGAGCAGGAACGGCGTCTGAGCCAGCGAGAACAGCACCGCCGCGCCCAGCACCACCAGGCGGAATATCCCCCACCGCGCGTCGCTCTGGGTCCGCCAGACGGCCTCATTGGCCGCTGCACAGGCGGCGAAGAACAGGGCGTAGCGGATCGTCAGCACGCGCCAGGCGCCGTCTTCCAGGTGGAAAGCGTCCCCAAGCAGGGACTTCAGAGGATTGCGTCCGGCCATCAGGCCGCCGACCAGGCCGACGGCCAGGGCGCTGTCGACGAAGGTCAGCTTCATCTTCACGAACTTCGGATCGTGGAAGATCAGGGTCAGGCCGCCGAACACCAGGGCCGACAGTCCCGCGAACAACGGCAGGGGCGCCAGGCGCCGCTCAACCGCAAAGCCGATCGCCAGGGCGGTGAACGATCCGCCCACCAGCACCCAGGTCGCGGTCTGGAAGTTGTGCGTGATCAGAAGGGCGGCGAGGAAGGCGATCGGGGCGGCGTAGTCCACGCCCATCCGCACGAATTTGCCGGAGCTCTTGTTCGGAGTCGAAGTCATGCCCGCGTCCTAAGCCGCATCCAGGCCGACGAGCGAGCGGGAAAAGGCCCGCGCGTCGAAGGGCTGCAGGTCGTCGATCCCTTCGCCGACCCCGATCAGCTTGATCGGACTGTCCGAGGCCTGGGCCACGGGCACCAGCACCCCGCCGCGGGCCGTGCCGTCCAGCTTGGTCATGACGATGCCGGTCACGCCGATGGCGTTGCCGAAAATGTTCTCCTGGGCCAGGGCGTTGCGCCCGACGGTGGCGTCCAGCACCAGAAGCACTTCATGCGGCGCATCGTAGTCCAGCTTGCGCACCACACGGATCATCTTGGTCAGCTCGTCCATCAGCCCCTGCTTGTTCTGCAGCCGCCCGGCGGTGTCGATCAACACCACGTCGTAGCCCTCGGTCTTGCCTTTCTCGACTGCGTCATAGGCCAGGCCGGCCGCGTCGGCGCCCGTGGGCCGGCTCATGAAGTCGGCCTTGGCGCGGTCGGCCCAGACCTGCAGCTGTTCCACCGCCGCGGCGCGGAAGGTGTCGCCCGCCGCGATCAGCACCTTGGCCCCGCGCGAGGTCAGGTCGGCGGCGATCTTGCCCAGGGTCGTGGTCTTGCCTGAGCCGTTGACCCCGATGAACAGCACCACATAGGGTCTGGGACCGCCCAGAGGGTCGAACACGCCCTGGCGCGGAACCAGCTCGCGCGCCACCGCCTCGGCCAGCGCCTCCTTCACTTCGTCCTCGCTGGACTCCTTGCCGAAGCGCTGCTCGGCGAAGGCGGCGGTGATGCGGGCGGCGGCGCTGGGGCCAAGGTCCGCCTCGATCAGCATCTCTTCCAGCTGGTCGAGCTGTTCCTGGTCCAGCGGCTTCTTCACGAAGACGCCGGTCACCTGCTCGGTCATCTGCTTGGACGAGCGCGCCAGCCCCGCCGTCAGCTTCTGGAACCAGCCTTGCTTGGGTTCGGTCATGGGCCGCTATGTAGCGAAGGAATGCTGGCGCCGAAACTCTCTTACCCCGCGCATAGGCCCGGCGAATCGCCGCTAGGCCGCCGCCTCCGACGCGTCGGGCGTGTCCGCCGCCAGGGCCGCGACGATCCCGCCGATCAGGCTCTCCGGCGTGATCGGCTTGGCGATGTGGTGACTCGCCCCGGCTTCGGCCGCCATCAGGCGGTGCGAGTCCATGGCGTTGGCGGTGAGCATGGCGATCGGCGTGCGCGCCCGGCCCGCCTCGCGTTCGCGCCTGCGGATTTCGCGGGTCGCCGCCAGGCCGTCGACGACCGGCATCTGCATGTCCATCAAGATCAGGTCGAAGTGTTTCGCCGCGACGGCGTCGATGGCTTCCTGCCCGTCGCCGACGATGGTCAGGTCGATGCCGAGGGGGCCGAGGATGAGTTCCACAACCCGCTGGTTCGTGGGGTGATCCTCGGCGAGCAGCACCCGCAGGCCTTCCAGGCCGGTCTCCATCTCAGGCGCGGCGCCTATCGTCGCGACGTCACGCCGGCGGTAGTCGGCGAGACTCATGGTCCGACCCAGGGCGATCCGGAGCGTGAAGACGCTGCCGACGCCCGGCGTGGACGTGGCGCTCAGGGTTCCCTCCATCCGTTCGGCCAGAGCCCTGGAGATGGCCAACCCCAGGCCGCTGCCGCCGAACCGCCGCGAGATCGAGCCGTCAGCCTGTACGAAGCGGCCGAACAGCCGCTCGCCGGTCTGTGCGTCGAATCCGATGCCCGAGTCGGCCACGGCGATGGTGACCGTCGTTGGCCTATCCTCTTCGTCCGGGGCCGCGACGTCGACGTCGATGCGCACCTCGCCGGCCTCGGTGAACTTGATGGCGTTGGACGCCAGGTTGGAGATGATCTGACGCAGGCGCACCGCGTCGCCCTCGAACACCCCGTCCGCCGTTTGCGCATAGGCGATGTGGAAGGCCAGGCCCTTGTCCTCGGCGCGCACGCGCATCAGTTCGGCGGCGGCCTCCACGGCCTGGCGCAAGTCGAAGGGCCCGCATTGCAGCTCGAAGGCGCCGGCGGCGAGCTTGGACTGGTCAAGGACGTCGGACAGCAGCCGTTCCAGGATCTGAGCCGATGATTGCACCAGCCCGACCATCTCCCGCTGGGGTCCGGTGAGCGGGGTCCGCGCCAGGGCGCCGGCGATCCCGATGACGCCGTTCAGCGGCGTGCGGATCTCGTGACTCATGTTGGCTACGAACACGTTCTTGGCCGCGTTTGCGGCCTCGGCGGTGTCGCGGGCGGCTTCGAGTTGATGTTCCAGCGCCTTGCGCGCGGTCACGTCGATCGTGGTGCCGATCAGCCGCCACGGCCGCCCGTCCGGCGTCCGCGCCACCAGCCTGGCCCTGGCCAGGATCCACTTGTAGCTGCCGTCCTTGCACCGCATCCGCTGTTCGGAGGTGGTGTGCGGCGTCTCGTCCCTGAAATGGGCCGCATACTCCTCGCGCACGGCGGGGCGGTCATCCGGATGGACGAAGTTGAACAGATCGGGGAACGTGACCTCGTCGGCCGTATAGCCAAGCATCGCCGCCCACGCGGGACTGACCTGCGTTCGCTGCCCGATCAGGTCGGCCTCGAACAGGCCGTCTCCGGACGCCTCGACCGCGATGGCCAGTTTTCCTTCGATGTCGACAAGGCTGAGCTGGCGGTCGGCGAGCTGCCGCAGGAGCGCCTGGTGGTCGATCGAGAAGCTCCGCGCCGCGACCAGGCTCGACAGCAGTAGGGCGCTGATGACCAATCCGCCGAGGCTTGGGCCGTGGGTTAGCATCGGTCCTACGACGGCCACCACGATGCCTGGACCAAGGCAGGCCCACAGCAACCTTCGCTTCTGGCTGAAATAGACGAAGTGGCTGATGAAGGACCCGGCGATCCAGGTCGCGCCGATAGCGATCCCTATCGGCGAGCCCTGTGCGAGACCCATCAGCGCCAGGCCGCAGAAGAGGCCCGTGCCGATGACGTTGCAGACCGCGTAGGCCGAGACGGCTGCGTCACCAGTCAGCGACGTAACGATCCAGTCCAGAAGCGGGCCGGAGACGACCTCCCAGGCGAACACCGCCGCCACCCAGAGGCCCACCCATAGCCAGGGCAGATCGGTGAGCGCGATTACCCCGTAGGACAGCGCCCAGACCAGGCGCCCGCGCTGGCTGCGGATGTCGAGTTCGCGCGCCGCCTCTATGCTGAACGGGTCGGCCAGGCCGGTCCCATGGGCGAGTGAAGTGGGCGCCGAGGCCGTCGGCGCCATGGCGAGGGGGGCTGTCCCAGGTGACACGCGTTGCAACATGGCCGGGCCCTCGGGCGCGCATTTGTGGCCCCAAGCCTAGCAATCAGGCTGCAACCCAGCGTTAAGGGCGGGCAGGACACGTCGTCGCAGCCGTTTGGCCGGCCCTCAAGCTGGCTCCCAGGCCTCGATCCGCGCGCGCCTGCCGTCGTGGCCGGTGACGACCCCGGTGATCACCACGCCGGGTCGCGCCTCGCCGGCGAAGGTGACTTCGGTGAAGTCCTCCGCCCGGGCCACGTTGTCGCGCTCCACGAGCGCGCGGACGCGCCGGCCGGTCAGGCCGTCCAGATGCCGCGCCAGGGCCGCGTCGCCGGCCGCGCGCAGGCGGGCGGCGCGCGCCTTGATCACCTTGCCGGGAACCGGCGGCATCCGCGCAGCCGGCGTGCCGGGGCGGGGGCTGTAGGGGAAGACGTGCAGGAAGCTGAGGCCCGCCTCGTCCACCAGCTTGATGGTGTTCTCGAACGCCTCGTCGCTCTCGGTGGGAAAGCCCGCGATCAGGTCAGCGCCGAAGGCCACGTCCGGCCGCACCGCCCGCACGGCGGCGATCAGGGCCAGGGCGTCGGCGCGCAGGTGCCGGCGCTTCATCCGCTTCAGGATCAGGTCGTCGCCCGCCTGCAACGAAAGGTGCAGGTAGGGCATCAGCCGCGGCTCGTCGGCCAGGCAGCGCATCAGGTCGGCGTCGATCTCGGCCGCATCGATGGACGACAGCCGAAGCCGCGGCAGGCCCGGAACCAGCTTCAGGATCCGCGCCACCAGTTGGCCCAGGGTCGGCTGGCCCGGTAGGTCGGCGCCCCAGCTGGTCAGGTCCACCCCGGTCAGCACCACCTCGGCGTAGCCGCCGGCGCTCAGGGACCGCACCTGCTCCACCACCGTCCCGGCAGGAACCGAGCGCGAATTGCCCCGGCCATAGGGGATGACGCAGAACGTGCAGCGGTGGTCGCAGCCGTTCTGGACCTCAACGTAGGCCCGCGCCCGCTCCTTCAGCCCCCCGATCAGGTGGCCGGCGGTCTCGCGCACCGACATGATGTCGTTCACCCGCACCCGCGCCGTGGTCTCCAGCAGCGCCCCCGGCGCCGCCTTCTCGGCGTTGCCCAGCACCAGGTCCACCTCGGGCATGGCGGCGAAGGCGGCCGGGTCGATCTGCGCCGCGCAGCCGGTGACGATCAGGCGCGCGCCCGGCCGCTCGCGCCGGGCCTTGCGGATCGCCTGCCGCGCCTGGCGCACCGCCTCGCCGGTCACCGCACAGGTGTTGAACACCACCGCGTCGGTCAGCCCGTCCTTGGCCGCCTGCTGGCGGATGGCCTCGGACTCATAGGCGTTCAGCCGGCAGCCGAAGGTGACCACCGAAACGTCCTCGCGCAAGCCCGCGCTGGGCTCCGCCACCGGCGGTTCGGCGTCCAAGGTCGGGGCGTCGCTTTGCATGGCGTCAGGTGTTGGCCTTCAGGAACGTCGCGAACGCCTCGGCGTAGTCCGGATGCCAGCGGCTCAGGGGCGGGCGGTTCTGGGTGATGTCCTGCATGGTCCAGGTCATCCGCGCGTTGTCGACCTCGCGGCTGACGTCGTTGTCGGGACAGATGATGTAGAAATCGCCGGCGGCCATCCGCTCCAGCATGAAGTCCGCCACCTGGCCGCTGGTCCAGGCGCCCGGCGGCTTCTCCCCCGCGCCGGGGCGCGTCATGCCCGTAAAGGTGAAGCCGGGCACCAGCAGGTGGGCGCTGACCTGGCCGCCAAGGGCGTTGCGCAGGCTGTGCTGTAAGCCCTCGGTCAGGGCTTTGATGCCCGCCTTCGAGACGTTGTAGGCGGTGTCGCCCGGCGGCATGGTGATGCCCTGTTTGGAACCGGTGTTGATGATCGCGCTGGGCTTGCCCTGGTCCAGCATCGCCTGGGTGAAGGCCTGCGTCCCGTGCAGCACGCCCATCAGGTTGACGCCCAACACCTTCCGCCAGGCGTCCAGGTTCTCGTACGCATGGCCGCCACGGCCGACGCCGGCGTTGTTCATTAGCACGGCCACGTCGCCGAACCGCTTCAGCGCCGCGTCGCGCAGGGCTTCCACCTGAGCGTAGTCGGAGACGTCCGTGGCGATGGCTTCTACCTGGGCGCCGCCTGTCGCCGCCTTGCGCACCGCCGCGGCGGCGTCGTTCAACGGCGTGGAGGCCAGGTCCGCCAGGACCACGTTCAGGCCCAGGCTCGCGAAGCGCTCGCCGGCCGCCAGGCCGATGCCGCTGGCGCCGCCGGTGATCACGGCCGTACGGCCGGCGGAAATGGCGGGGTGCTGGGTCATCAAATACGCTCCGAAAGCTTGCCGGTGAACTCGACGGCCACGGGGCCGGTCATCAGCACATGGCCGTCGGCCTCGCGCCAATCGATAGTCAGATCGCCGCCGTCCAGCTCGACCGTCGCCTTGCGGTCGGTGAGTCCGCGCCGGGCCGCCGCCACCAGCGCCGCGCAGGCGCCCGTGCCGCAGGCCTTGGTCAGGCCAGCCCCACGCTCCCAGACCCGCAGCCGGATGCGGTCGCGCGCCTTGATCTGGGCGAAGCCGACGTTGGCCCTCTGCGGGAACAGCAGATGGTGCTCGATCATCGGCCCCACCTCGCGCACCGGCGCGGCCTCGGCGTCCGGCACGAAGAACACCACATGCGGATTGCCCATGGAGACGCAGCCGGGAGTGTGCAGGATCGGTTCGTCGATCGGCCCCACCTGCAGCTCAATGCCCCGGGTGTCCATCTCCTCGGCCAGGGGGATGTCGCGCCAGTCCAGGCCAGGCTCGCCCATGTCCACCGTCACCTGGCGCTCGCCGGCGCGGGCGACGTTCAGCAGCCCCGCCTCGGTCTCGATGGTGGCCGTGTCCCGCCCACCCGCTTCCATCAGCAGCCAGCCGACGCAGCGGGCGGCGTTGCCGCAGGCGCTGACCTCGCCGCCGTCGGCGTTCCAGATGCGCATGAAGGCGTCGGCGCGCCCCGAGGGCTCGATGGCGATCAGCTGGTCGCAGCCGACTCCCGACGTGCGATCCGCGATGGCGCGCGCCTCGGCCTCTCCAGGTCGGAAGGGCCCAAAGGGACTGTTAGCGCGGGCCTCGACCACGACGAAGTCGTTGCCCAGCCCATTCATCTTCAGAAACGGACGGCTCATGGCCGGCCATATAGGCCCAAAGCTGCGCCCGCGCACCTTCGCGGCTTGCCGCCGGCGCCGTCCCGCCTATGGTTGCGCTATCACAGCCACGCTCTTCGAGGTCTCATGCGCCTTGCCGCCATCGCCGCCGTTCTCAGCGCGGCTTTCGTTTTTCCCGCCTATGCCCAGAGTTCCTCAGAGACCACAGCCGTGACCGCCTCAGCCGCACCCAAGCCCGCCGCCGCCCTGCCGGCCGATCCCTACATCTGGCTCGAGCAGATGGAGGGCGACCGCGCCCTGGAGTGGGTGAACAAGGAAAACGCCCGCTCCCTGGCCGTACTCAAGGGCGATCCCCGCTTCGAGCCGCTGCACCAGGACGCCCTGAAGATCGTCAACGCCACCGACCGGATCGCCTTTCCCAGCCTGATCGGCCACGGCCTCTATAACTTCTGGCAGGACCCGACCAATGTGCGCGGCCTGTGGCGCCGCACCACCGGAGCCGACTACGCCGCCGCCGCGCCGAAATGGGAAACCGTGCTCGACATCGACGTCCTCTCCAAGGCGGAGAAGGCCAACTGGGTCTGGAAAGGCGCCAACTGCCCGCCGCCCAACTACACCCGCTGCTTGCTCTCTCTCTCCGACGGCGGTGAGGACGCCAGCGAGGAGCGCGAGTTCGACCTGACCACCAAGAGCTTCGTTGCCGGCGGCTTCCACCTGACTCACTCCAAGCAGAGCGCCGACTGGCTGGACGACGACACCCTGATCGTCACCCGCGATTGGGGCCCCGGCACCATGACCGCGTCCGGCTATGGCTTCGTGGTCAAGACTCTCAAGCGCGACCAGGCGCTGGACAAGGCGACCGAAGTGTACCGCGGCCAGGCCTCCGACGTCGCCGTCGATCCCTCCGTCCTGCACGACGCCCAAGGGAACAAGGCGGTGCTCATCGTTCGGGCGGTGAGCTTCTTTGAGACCGAGTACCGCCTGCTCACCCCCGTGGGCCTGGTCAAGCTGCCCCTGCCGTTAAAGACCCAGGTCCAGGGCCTGTTCGACGGCCAGCTGCTGGTTGTCCTGAACCAGGACTGGGCCGTGGCCCCCGGCGAGCCCACCCTGGCCCAGGGCTCGCTCATCGCCCTGAACCTGTCGGATCTCGAAGCGGGCCGCACGCCCCGCGTCGACCTGCTCCTCCAGCCCACCGCCCGCCAGTCCATCGAGCAGGTGGCGACCACCCGCGACCGCGTGGTGGTGGCGCTGTACGACAACGTCCGCGGCGGCCTGGTCACCTTCGCCCACAGCGGCGACCTCTGGAGTCGAGGGACGCTGCCGGTGGCGCCCAACTCCTCGGTGGGCATCGTCAGCGCCAGCGACCTGGACAACACCCTCTACTACAGCGTCGAGGGCTTCCTGGAGCCGTCGCGGCTCTCCCAGGCGGACTCCGCGTCCGGCCAGGCGCAGGTGATCAAGACCCTGCCGGCCCGCTTCGACGCCTCCCGCGACACCGTCGACCAGTTCGAGGCGGCCTCGAGCGATGGCACGATGATTCCCTATTTCGTGGTCCATCCCAAGGACATGAAGCTGGACGGGTCCAACCCGACCCTGCTGTACGCCTACGGCGGCTTCCAGGCCTCGATGCTGCCGTCCTATTCGGCCAACATCGGCAAGCTCTGGCTGGAGAAGGGCGGCGTCTACGTCCTGGCCAACATCCGCGGCGGCGGCGAGTTCGGCCCGGCCTGGCACGAGGCGGGCCTGAAGACCCATCGCCAGCTGATCTATGACGACTTCGCCGCCGTCGGGCGCGACCTCGTCAGCCGCAAGATCACCTCGCCCCGGCGCCTGGGGATCGAGGGCGGCTCCAACGGCGGCCTTTTGATGGGGGTGGAGTTCAACCAGCACCCGGACCTGTGGCATGCCGTGGTCATCCAGGTGCCGCTGCTGGACATGCTGCGCTTCGAGCAGATCGGCGCCGGGGCCTCCTGGGTCGGCGAGTACGGCTCGGTGACCAAGCCCGACGAACTGGACTTCCTGAAGACCATCTCGCCGTACCACAACCTCAAAACTGGCGTGGCCTACCCCGAGCCATTCTTCGTCACCTCCACCAAGGACGACCGCGTCACCCCCGTCCACGCCCGCAAGATGGCGGCGCTGATGCAGTCCATGCACTTGCCG
>FSUP01000525.1_pt1 | contig 17005 bp, 11 predicted proteins | sample 1637431 | NCBI WGS metagenome assembly FSUP01 (sample SAMEA3914816, study PRJEB12502) | metagenome | biome: forest; material: soil | place: USA | collected 2011-09-16 | depth 0.3 m | reverse complement strand
GGAGTCGCCGAGAAACAGGACGCGGCGCTGGCAGTCGTCGTGATCGTCACTACGCCGCCAGAATTGGTCGCCGTGATATTGCTATTGCTGACGTAGTTACCGATCAAAGTCAGTTGATCGAAATTACCTAAGGCATCCGTATAGTTTATTATCGCCAACCCATTGGCAACTTGTACGCTTGTTGTCGTTATGCCAGCGCTAGCGTTGTTTATCGTAATCGTGTCACCAGACTCAAATCCGACGATTTCAGCGTGAAATACCGACGGATTATTTATTGTAAGTGTACCGGTACCCGCCGCACCGGTAGCAGTGAATTCGATGGTCTGGCTCGCCGCCACAGAAAGGAAAGAGTCGACACCTCCGCTCGTAGTTCCGCCAGTGAATGTGCCTCCCGTTTGTGTCGCAGATACAGCAATTCCGTTGCCTTCCGCGCCAGCGGTGACAGATATATTGACAGTGTTAGTGGAATTGTTTGCCGTCAGTCCGAGTCCACGAAGCGTCTTATCCGCGTTTATCGCGGCCGCAATGTTGGCAGCCTCGGTAGTTGTGTTTGAACTTTGTGCTATACCTGAAATGGTATAGGTACCGCCACCGAAAAGCGCGGACGTGAAAGTCACGCTTACGCTATTTCCATTGTTGCTGGTGTTCACAACCAGGGTCGTACTGGCTGTTGAGCCACCTGCTGTTGCAGACTGCGCCCCAAGGACCAAGGACGACTTTCCAACGAGATCGACTACGCCACTGCCAGTAAGCGCAAGATTCGACCCGCCCAAAATCGAGGCAGTTGTTGCGGTGCCGCCGGTTCCACCCACGACATAGATGACACCATTGTTCTGAAAGTAGTCGGCCCCTGTTGCCGGCGCCGCGCCGAACGCAGTCCACGATGACGCCGTGGCCGACGCCGTAAGGCTAGCCGTCTGGTTGACGTAGATGGCCCCCAAGTTGTTGAACGTGAGGCTGCTAATAAAACCGGTTGGCGGGGTCGCGATGGAAGTGTCAGCGATCGACCAGTAAACCGTGCTCGCGGAGGAGCTCGTAGCGAAATTGATTGCTGGTGTAAGATAGATGTAGTCAAAATTCGCTACGTTCCCGGCGTTCGCCAAGAACTCAAGATTCTGACCCGCCGCGGGAAGCGTCCACGCACCTGTATCGACCCAAACGTCGTTCAGACCTTGCGACGTGAATACATCATTGACCGCCAACACCCCCGCATAAGCCTCAACCCCCGCCGCCGTCAGCGGAGGCTGGACCGAGCCCGCGCTCGCCCGCGCCGACAGGTCCCACGCCCCGCCCAGCGCCGATGCGCCGACGCGGGCGGTGGCGGCCGCGACATCGGCGCCGGTCGCCGCCGCGAGAGCCTCGATGAACGCCTCGCCAGCCGCGCCGGCGGCGGTGTCGCAGCTCCAGAGTCTGAGATCGCCGTCTTCGCTCAGCGCACGGCCGATCGCCGCCAGGTTCCCGGCGTCTCGCGCCAGGCTCGACTTCGACCACTCTCCGCTTGCGAAGCTGACCCGTCCCGGTTCGCCGTGCGCGATGACGTGCACCGCGGCCAGGCCCTCGCGGCCCGCCAGGGCGCTGGCCATCTGGACCGCGGCCGGCTGGTGGGCGCCCAGCACCACCACGTCCACGCCCGCGCGCAACCCGCCCAATATAGAGTGAAGATCGCTGACGTTGCGATCGACGAACAGCACTTCTGCCTTAAGCGTCATGACCAGGTCCTTGGCGTCCAAGTGCGGGGATTGTGGAGACGCAACTGATGGATCGGCGGAACTGGCCGGAAGCTTGGCTTTGCCGGAATTGGCTGTAGTGACGCCGTATCCGACGGCATTGGCCGGAGGTCGAAATGCGTACCCGCGTCGTCGGCGCCAAGCGGCATCGACGCGCGCGGGCCCGCTCGCAAAAGAGCAGTCGACATGGAACCCCCACAGCCCGATAGGCAGCTTAATCCTATCTTAAGGTTCGCCATTTGAACGAATCAAGTTACGCGAGATAGCGAGAACAACTGTCAGGGGAAATGCCGCAATCGGGTTGCGGCGATTTCTCGAGGCCCGCGCTCCGCGTAACATGGTTACCCGACCACCCGCCGGCGATGATGCCGCGGGCTCCCCGCACTAGCCGCGAGCCAGGGCCAACAACGATCCGCGGCGCACCGTGCTTTGATTGAATCCAGCCCGGTGGTCGGCAATTTCGATTTGGCAATACTGGCCTGTGGCGCGCGTATTTGCTGTTGGTCGGCGCACCCTTCAGTCTCCGACGTCCCGGCGGGAGACGTCGGAGCGGCCGGGGCCGGGGGCCTCGGTCCGCCGGATCGCCGATCCGCCCACCGATCACGTTCGCGTTTGCCCACCCATAGCGTGTACGGTCGACAAGCGCGCCACGCGCCATGGTGGCACAGCCAATGTCACTATCGCGTGAAGGCGCAAAACCCTCACCCCGCCCGAACTAGCTTCTGGTGAGCGCAGACGAAGCCCCAGGCCGCTAACCGGCGAGGCTTCGTCGACCCCTCATCCGACCCGCTGCGCGGGCCACCTTCTCCCGCAAGGGGAGAAGGACGGGGTGGGGCGACCGCTCTTTCCTGCCTACCCCCCGTCGGGCCCCCAGCCTTCTGGACTTGTGTGACCTTCGGACGGGGGCGAAGGCTTGATGGCCGATGTCCGCCCTCCCCTCGCGCGACCTTCCGAAGGGTTTGCATGGCACGGTGTTTGCCTCGCCGTGGACGAACTGTGCCGTTCTGGCGTTTTCATCGGCGCGGCGGAAGCGGGAACGTCAGTCGTCCGATGCGCGAACCCGCCTTCCGATACCGGCGTGATGTGGATCAGAGCGCCGACGTGCTAAGCATGGCGTAGAAACACTGGGCGATCTGGGAGTTCATGGCAGAGTCCGAGTACAGTGTTGGCGTCCTGGACGCGCTCATCATGGTGAGCCGGCAGCAAGGCATCGACACCACTGTCGAGGCCGTGCGGCGCCGCTTCGTGGTCAAGGACGGCCCGATCGGCAACAGCGCCCTGATCGCGCTGGCCGGCGAACTGGGCCTGCGGGCTCGGGCCCTGCGGGTCGGCTGGAACGAGCTGCCGCGCTTCAAGAAGGTGTTCCCCGCGATCCTGCGCCTGCGTGACGGCAGCGCCCTGGTGCTGGAGGCCATGGTGGACGACCCCACCGCCGGCCGGATGGCGGCGCTGAGGGACCCTTCGGCCGAGGTCGAAACTCGCGCCCTGGTCGACGAGACCCAGCTCAACGCGGTGTGGGACGGCGAGCTGATCCTGATCAAGCGCCGCTTCGACCGGACCGACGAGACCCAGCCCTTCGGCCTGCGCTGGCTGCTGGGCCAGGTGCTCCGCGAACGGACCATCCTGCGGGAAATCAGCATCGCCTCGCTGGTCGGCACGCTGTTCGCCGTCGCCCCGCCGTTCATCGCCATGATCGTGCTCGACCGGGTGATCGTGAACCACTCCAGCGCGACGCTGTATGTGCTGGCCGCCGCCCTGGTGCTGATCATCGGCTTCGACGCCGTCCTGGGGTTCCTGCGGCGGATGTTCATGGAGACTACCGCCACGCGGATCGACGGGCGGCTGAACCTCTATGTCATGGACCGGCTGCTGCGCCTGCCGATGGACTATTTCGAGCGCACGCCCGCCGGCGAGACGATGGGCAAGCTTTCCAAGCTGTCACAGATCCGGGGCTTCCTGACCGGCCAGCTGCTGACCACGGTGCTGGACATGATCACCCTGGTGGTCCTGGTGCCGGTGCTGCTGATGCTGCAGTGGGCGCTGGCCCTGATGGTGTTCGCCTGCGCCGGCGCGATCTTCGTGATCATCTACTTCTTCCTCAAGCCGATCAGCCGGCTCTATTCCAGGGTGATCAGCGCCGAGATCGACAAGAGCTCGTACCTGTACGAGACCGTCCAGGGCATGCGCACGGTCAAGTCCCTTGCCCTCGAGGGACGGCGCCGCATGGAGTGGGACCGCAAGGTGGCGGCCGCCGTCTCCGCCCGTCATGCGCTCGGCTCCCTGGTCAACCACCCCCAGACCTATGTGCTGCCGTTCGAGCGGATGATCTATTCCGGCTCGATCATCGTCGGGGCGGCGATCGCGGTCGCCCACCCGGACGGGATGGCGCCCGGCGTCATCATGGGCTTTTCCATGCTCGCCGGCCGCACCGCCCAGCCCCTGGTCCAGCTGGCCAAGCTGATGCAGGAGTTGGAAGAGGTGCACGGCGCCGTCGGCGAGGTGGCCTCGGTGATGAACCAGCCGCCCGAAGAGGACCGCGCGGGCACCGGCCTGCGCCTGCCGATCCGAGGCGAAATCTCCTTCCAGAAGGTGCTGTTCCGCTATTCGCCCGGCGCGCCGCTCGCCCTTGATGGGGCGACCTTCGACATCCGCGCCGGAACCATCTTCGGCATCATGGGGCGCAGCGGCTCGGGCAAGACCACCGTCACCCGCCTCCTGCAGGGCCTCAACCCCAGCTACGAAGGCATCATCAAGATCGACGGCATGGACCTGCGTGAAGTCGAGCTGCATCACCTGCGCAGCAACATCGGCGTCGTGCCCCAGGAGAACTTCCTGTTCCGCGGCTCCATCCGCGAGAACATCGGCGTCGCGCGCCCCGGCGCCAGCTTCAGTGAGATCGTCAAGGCCGCCCAACTGGCCGGCGCCGAAGAGTTCATCGAGCGCCTGCCGCGCGGCTACGACACCCACCTGGAAGAGGGCGCGACCAACCTCTCGGGCGGCCAGCGCCAGCGCCTGGCCATCGCCCGCGCCCTGATCATCGATCCGGCGGTCCTGATCCTGGACGAGGCGACCAGCGCGCTCGACGCCGAAAGCGAGGCGATCATCAACGCCAACCTGCTGCGCATCGCCCGCGACCGCACGATCATCTGCGTGTCACACCGGCTGTCGATGCTGGTGCCCGCGGACGCCATCCTGGTGATGGAAAAGGGCGCCGTCTACGACATCGGCCGCCACGAGCAGCTGCTCCACCGCTGCGATATCTACAAACACATGTGGCATCAGCAAAACCGGCACGTCGAGCCCACGGGAACCCATGGCCAAATCGCTGTCATCAGCTCGTCGCGCACGCGCTGACCTGATCGCCGCGCCGATCAGCGCGTTCGAATCGGAGACCCAGGCCGTCATTCAAAAGACGACGCCTTACAGCGAGCACGCGATCCTGCACGTGCTGGCCGCCATCGTCGTGCTGTCGCTGGTGCTCATGTCGGTGGTCAAGCTGGACCGGGTGGTGAACGGCCCAGGCCGCATCCTGCCCTCGCAGGGCTCGCTATTCGTCCAGCCGATGGACCGCGCGATCGTGACCGGCATCCTGGCGCACACCGGCGACGTGGTGAAGAAGGGCCAGGTTCTGGCGACACTCGACCCCACCTTCGCCCAGGCCGACCTCAAGGACATGGAGCAGAAGCGGGAGAGCGGCGAGGCGCTGGTCGCCCGGCTCAAGGCCGAACAGACGGGCAAGCCCTATGTCGCCGATCCTGCCTCGCCCTCCAGCGTCCTGCAGGCTTCCATCTGGACTGAGCGGCAGGCGGAATACCGCCAGTCAATCAATGACTTCGAGGCACGAATGCGTTCGGATGAATCGGTGATCCAGCGCAATCGCCAGGACGTGGCCAACTACCAGCAGCGCCTGTCGCTCGCGGCCCAGGAGGAGCAGGCTCATCTCCAGCTCCAGCAGCAGGGCTTCGGGAGCAAGCTGCGCCTGCTCAACGCCACCGACAACCGCGTCGAGATGCAGCGCATGCTGTCGCAGAGCCAGAACGCCGTCATCCAGGCCCAGCAGGACCTCTCCGCCCTGAGCGCGCAACGCGCCGTCTATATCGGCAAGTGGCGGGACGACGTGACCACGCAGCTGGTCACCGCCCACAACGCCTTGAGCGGCGTCACCCAGAGCCTCGCCAAGGCGAACAAGACCAGCGACCTGTCCAAGCTGGTCGCCCCCGCCGACTCGGTCGTGCTGAGGCTGGGCAAGGCCTCGGTCGGCTCGGTCATCGACCCTGGCACGGGCAGCGCCGATCCGCTCTTCACCCTGACGCCGCTCGGCGGGCCGCTCGTGGCCGAGTTGCATGTCAACGCCAGGGACATTGGCTTCATTCGGCGGGGCGACCCGATCCGGGTCAAGCTGGACGCCTACAGGTACACCATGCACGGCACCGCCAAGGGCGTGATCAAGACCATCAGCGACGGCTCGTTCACCACCAACGACGACGGCCAGATCGTCGAGCCCTACTACAAGGTCCGCGTGGCGATCACGGACGACCGTCTGCGCAACGTGCCCGCCGGCTTCCGCCTGGTCCCAGGCCTGACCATCGTCGGAGAGGCGATGGTGGGACGGCGCACCATCATGTCCTACCTGCTCGAGGGGGGACTGCGCACCGGCTCCGAAGCCATGCGGGAACCTTCTTAAGGGAAGCCGGCCGGATGAACGATCGAGGCTTCCTATCGCGGCTTTTAGGGCGGGACCCGGGCTCGATCCGCAAGCGCGCCCAAGCGAAGGACCAGCGCGAGGACTTCGTCGGCTCGGTCGTCCTGTGGCGCGAGCTGGCCGAAGGCGGCGACGCCGAGGCCTGCCGGATTCTCGCCGAACGGTACGAGCTCGGCCGTGGCGTGATCCAGAATTTCGTCGAGGCCACCCGCTGGTTCCACAAGGCCGCCGAACGGGGGCTGCCCGGCGCCCAGGCCAAGCTTGGCGAGATCTACTTCCATGGGCGCTCCGCCCCAACCAGCGTCAGCCAGGCGGGCACGGTCAGCGAGGCGGATGGCGCGGTGAAGGTGGTGGGCTCGCTCGCCGGCCTGTTCCCCGGTGGCCTGGGCGTCAGCCAGGACTTCGCCGAGGCGGCGAAATGGAACCTGCTCGCCGCCCAGGCGGGCGACACCTCCGCCCAGCTGCGGCGGGCCTATCAGTGCGCCGCGGGGCTGGGCCTTGATCCCGACTACGCCGAGGCTGAGCACTGGTTCGCCGCCGCCGCCGCCAAGGGCCACGACGCCGGCGAATTCGGCCTTGGGATGCTGCACGGCGGCGGCTACCGCGGCGAGACCGACCTCGCCAAGGCGGTCGACTGGTTCCAAAAAGCCGCCGACCACGGCAACAGCAGCGCCCAGCTTTCCCTTGGCATCCTCTATTCGCGGGGCGAGGGCGTCGAAAAGGACGAGCCGCGGGCGGCCAGACTGATCGCTCAAGCCGCCGAGAGTGGTCAGCCGGAGGCGATGTACCTGCTGGGCCAGTACCATCGCTTTGGCGTCGGCATGGCGGCGAACGCCTCGGAGGCCGAGACCTGGCTGCGGCGGGCCGCCGCGCGGGGGCATGTCAGGGCCATGGCTTCGGTCGGCGGCCTGCTGATCGAGGGCCCCTCGCCCGACCCCGCCTCCGCCAGCGTCTACTTCCGCCAAGCTGCGGATCTGGGCGATCCGGAGGCCCAGTTCGCTCTTGGCGAGCTGTACCTCCATGGGCGGGGCGTTCCGCTCGACGGCGAGGAGGCGGCCAAGTGGTTCAAGCGCGCCGCCGACCAGGGCGTGGCGGCCGCCTGCGAACGGCTAGGCGCCATGTACGCCGACGGCGTGGGCCTGCAACGCGATCTCCAGGCCGCCGCCGCCTGGTTCCTCCAGGCGGCCGACGAGGGGAACGCGGCGGCGCTGTACAACATGGGGGCTCTTCACGACTCCGGCCTGGACGCGCCTCGCGATCCCGCAGCGGCCGAGACCTGGTATCTGAAGGCCGCCGAACGCGGCAACGCCGACGCATGCCTAAGGCTCGGCGTGCTCTACGCCCAGGGCGAGGATCGGCCCCAGGACTATGCGGCCGCCGCCGAGTGGTACGCAAAGGCCGCCGGACTTGGCAGCCTCGACGCCGCCCACAATCTGGCCTTCCTGCACATCCGCGGCCTGGGCGTCCCCCGCGACGCCGGGAAGGGCGTTGGCATTCTTGAGGCCGCCGACAAGAGCGGCAGCCGCACGGCGGCCCTGGCTCTCCACAGTCTCTGGGCGGAGGGGCGCTACGTGGAGGCCGATGCGGGGGCCGCCCAGATCTGGCTGGAACGCGCCGCTGAAACCGGTAGCGGCGTCGCGGCCCGCAAGCTGGCGGACCAACTCGAGGCCAACCATCCCCGCGCCCTGCCGTCGGAACGCGTGATCGGCCTCCTGCTCCTGGCAGCCGAGGCTGGAGACACAGACGCACAGGCGCAGCTGGGCCGCCTTTATTTCGAGGGGCGCCACACGTCCAAGAGCGTGGCAGAAGCGTTGCGCTGGTTTGGCCGCGCCGCCGAGGGCGGCAACGCCTTCGCCCAGGCCTGGCTCGGAGACGTGCTCAGCACCGGCGATGGCGTGATCGCCGATCAGGCGGCGGCGATGTCCTGGTACCGCAAGGCCGCCGAGGGCGGCTACCTGCCGGCCCTGAGCATCGTCACCACCGCCACCCTGACCCCATCGGCCACGCCCGAGGCCCAGGCGGAAATCTTTCAACTCTGGCTGAGAGCCGCCGAGGCGGGCGATGTGCTGGCCCAGCGCATGGTCGGAGACTTCGCCTGGAGGGGCGTCGGAACAAGCCCCTCGACAACCGAAGCCGTCAGCTGGCTTCGCAAGTCCGCCGACCAGGGCAATGTGGCGGCCAAGCTGATCCTGGCCGCGATATATCTGCAGGACCAGGCGGAACCGCGGGACGCCAACGAACCGATCGACCTGTTGCGGCAGGCGGCCGACCAAGGCGACGCAGACGCACAATATAACCTGGGCGTGTGCTTCAACCGCGGCCTTCGTGTCGACCAGGACCTACGCGAAGCCGAAATCTGGTACCGCCAGGCCGCCACTAAGAACCACGCCTCCGCCCAACTCGCCTTGGCGGACCTGCTGCTGGAAACCTCCTCCAACGGAGCGATTCAGGCGACCGAAGCCGCCCGCTGGTACGCCGATGCGGCGCACCAGGGCTTGGAACAGGCGATGTTCAGCTTGGGCCGACTGCACGAGGAGGGGCGCGGCGTTCCGTTGGACCTCGTCCGGGCGCATCACTACTACCAGAGGGCGGCCGAAGCGGGACTGGCTGAGGCGAGGCAGGCCTGTCGTCGCCTTGCTGGCGGACACGATGCGGCGGACGGACCGGCGCAAGCCTCGACCGCCTAGAAGAGGGCCTGCAGCGGCTGGGAGCTTGACGGCGGCGGTGGGGCGCCGACCTTGTCGTCCCGTGCGCGGCAGCGGCGCCAATCGAAGAGTCGGCGAAGGGGGATTGTTCATGAAGGCGTCGGTCGAGTGAAGGTCCTGGTTACCGGCGGCGCGGGCTATATCGGCAGCCACGCCTGCAAAGCCCTGGCGGCGTCCGGACATGAGCCCGTGGCCTTTGACAATCTCTCGGAAGGCCATCGCTGGGCGGTGAAGTGGGGTCCGCTCGAAGAAGGCGATATCACCGATCCAGCGCGGCTGGCCGAGGTGTTCAACTTGCACCGACCGGACGCAGTAGTGCATTTCGCGGCCCGCGCCTACGTCGGCGAATCCGTTGCGGATCCGGAGCGGTACTACCGCAATAACGTGGCCGGCACGCTCTGCCTGATCCATGCAATGCGGCGCAGTGGCGTCAGCCGATTTGTGTTCTCCAGCACCTGCGCCACCTACGGCGTGCCGCTTCGCTCGCCGCTCTCTGAGGACCATCCCCAAGATCCCGTCAATCCCTATGGGCGATCCAAGCTGGCGGTCGAGCACATCCTGCGCGACTACGCCCATGCCTATGGTCTCAAGGCGATCGCCCTTCGCTATTTCAATGCGGCCGGCGCCGACCCGCACGGCGAGATCGGCGAGGCTCACGAGCCGGAGACCCATCTCATTCCGCTAGTGCTTTGCGCCGCCGCCAAGCCGGACCAGACGATCACCATCTTCGGCGAAGACTACGACACCGCGGACGGCACCTGCATCCGCGACTACACGCACGTGGCGGATCTGGCCGCCGCCCACGTGCTCGCGCTCGAGAAGCTGGATAGTGGCGCGGGGTTCAGCGCCTACAACCTTGGAACGGGTCTTGGGCTCAGCGTTCGAGAAGTGATCGATGTCGCCCAGCAGGTTACGGGTCGATCGGTCAAGGCGCTGGTCGGACCTCGGCGGGCAGGCGATCCGCCAATTCTCGTCGCGGACGGGTCCTTGGCGCAGCGCGAACTTGGCTGGCGGCCGGCGCATTCTTCGCCAAGCGAGATGGTCCAGTCGGCTTGGACCTGGATGTCGTCGCGCACTTCTCAATAGGAGTCGGGCTGCGGCCATCCGGCCAGCGTGCCGACTCTCCTCCTGGAACGGATGATCGCAAGCGTCTTCGCAGATATGGCAGGTCGCTATTGACCGCCCTGGCCACTCGAAATCGAAGACCACTGTCGTCCGCAATCAAGGTTTCCAGTTGATCGACGCCGTCAACCGTCGGATTGTCTGGCTTGTAAGTCGGACCGGACCTTGGCCAAGAAGCTTCGGCGACTATGCCGGGTGTCCGCCCTCGCCAGACCGAATTGGACGCCCGCCAATCGCGCGGGCTCAGGAGTTGGAGAACGCAGATGGCGACGCTGGAGAGCTACCGCAACGTTGAGTTCAGCCAGGGACAGGTGCTGAGCAACGATCACAAGTTCAAGCCCGACGTCCAGGGCGGCGTCTGCGCGGCTCTCTGCAATTGCTGGCTGCTCAAGTTGTGGGACGGCATGAGCGCCGACGACATGGTCGCCCTGAAAAAAGAATTCGATGTGGCCGTGAGCAAGCAGCGGATCTGGAAGGATGCTTTCGCCCAGACGAAGAGCAATCTTGCCAACAACTACAACTCCATCAGTCACGTAACGCGGGTCCAACTGACCCAGGCGTCGACGGGGCAGTTCGTGGATCCTCTGGGCCTGACGTTCGATTCCGCGGGCGACGGCTTCTACATGCTGGAGTTCCGGTTCTCCGAAGGCGGCCACATGATGGCCTTCTACAAGAGCGGCAACTCGATCTGCCTCTTCGATCCGAACCTTGGAGTGTTCACAGCGTCCGGCGCCACCGAGGTGAAGGATTTCGCGGCGCAGCTTTGGGCCAAATACTTCTCCTGGGGATTTTCCGTGGCGAAGTGGATCGTCTGGACCATCACCAAGGCCGAATCCGCTCGCGACCGGATGTTGAAGCTGCTGCCAAACGCCTGATCGCCAGAGATCGCGGCAGGCTGGAGCCTAGAGGTCGGGGCCTAGCCGATCAGCACCGTGAACATCCCAAGCACGATGACCCCGCCGTGCGCCGTCATGTCTCCCAGGCGCGCCGCGGGCATGCTGTTGACCAACACCGTGAAGGATCCAAGCGCGATCGTATCGGGCGGACCGACGCAGACCGCCATGTCGCCCACCCGCGCCTGTGGCAGCATGCCGGTGAAGACCGTGGGCGATCCCATGATGATGGGCCCGCCCACGTGCGGCACGACTCCCGTCATCCCCGGACAGGTATGCATGTCGGTGATGCGCGCGGCGGGTTGGCCCATGGCGTCCTCGCGGCCGAAGATCGGCGCGGGAACAACTTAGCGTCGCCAGCCATGCAAGCAAGACCAGGGTGCGACGGCCGGATCAGGCCTTGGGCGCCCCCTCGATGGCGATCTTCTCACCGCGATCCAGGGCCCAGCCGAGCGCGGACTTCATGTCGGGGCTCTTGATCGCGGCCAGGACCACCGCCGCTGCGCCCAATCGCCCCGCGGACATGCGCGAGGCGGGCACCGCAGGCTGGCCCTCCGGCGAGATCGACCCGCCTGAGAAGAACGCGGCCAAGGCAGCGATGCGCCCTGGGCTCTCCGGCGCCGCCTCGGCGGCGGCCTGGTAGGCGACCCTGCGGCGCGTCTCCGACGGATCGGCCACCCAGTCCAGCGCCGCGCCCAGCGCCGCGCTGTCGCGGTCGTCGCCCTTGGCGAGTTCGCGCACCACTTGCGTCGCCCAGACCACGACCTCGTAGCGAGGCAAGGACTGGCCGAGGAAGTAGGCGGCGTCCTGCAGGCGCCCGGCCTCTCGCAAGCCAGCGAAGAAGGCGTCCGGCGCCGAGTTCGCCTCTGGCGCTTGCACGTTGTGCCAGCCCAGCAGTTCAGTGATCTGCCCCGCTTCGGTCCACCTCACCTTGGTCCACCGTCCCATGGCGTTCACCTCTCTTGCTCAGTCGACAAAGAGTGTACGTCAGCGAGCGGCGGAACAAGAATGGGCTATGGCCGCGAACCGTTCGCGTGTTAGTTTTTTTCGCGCCAAAGGGGGCGAAGTAGGGATCAGATGGCGACTCCGCCGACTTTCGATATAGAGGCCTTGTTGGCCCCGGTGTCAGAGGCTGCTCCCGCTGGCGTCGATCTTCGCCAGGATTCCTCGCCGACCTCGGTCTATTTCCAGTTGAAGGACGCCCGCAGCGCCGCACGGCGGGCTGAGCGCGCCGCCGACGAGGATGGCGAGGACCGGCAGGTTCCCGAATGGCAGACCATTCTCAACCTGGCCCCCCAGGTGCTGGCCGAACAGTCGAAGGACCTGGAGATTGCGGCCTGGTACATTGAGGCCCTGCTGCGCATCCACGGCTTCGCCGGATTGCGCGACGGCTTCGTCATGACCGCGGGCCTGATCGACCGCTATTGGGACAGCTTCCATTCCTTGCAGGATGAGCAGGGCCTCGCCACGCGATTGGCCCCGCTCGCCGGACTGAACGGGGTCGAGACCGACGGGACCCTGATCCAGCCCCTGCGCAAGACGGCGATCACCGTGGCGAGCGGCGAGCACGAGTCCTTTTCCTACTACCACTACGAGCAGGCCACGGCCCTTTCGCAGATCGCCGACGCCGCCGCGCGGCAGCGTCGGATCGAGCGCGGCGGCATTACGCTGGAAACCTTCGCCGCGAGCGTCAACGCCGGCGGTGGCCGCTTCTACTTGAGCCTCATCGAAGATCTTCAAGGGGTGGTCGCGCAGTACAGCGCCCTCTCGGCGATGCTGGACGCCAAGGCCGGCGCCGACTCGCCTCCAACCTCGACCGTTCAGGACCTGCTGGACAGCATCCTGCAGACCGTCCGGAACCTGTCGAAGGACCTGGTGGCCGCAATCGCGCCGACTCTCGAGGCCGTGCAAGGCGCGGCCGCCGCCGGCGAGCCTCAGGGCGAGGCTGCCGCCGGGGGCGGTGGCGGCATCCCCAGTACGGCCGGCGCCTTGCGCAATCGCGAGGACGCCCTGCGCACGCTGCTGCAGTTAGCGGACTACTTCCGGAACACCGAGCCGCAATCGCCGATCTCCACCATTCTTGAGGAGACCGTACGGCGCGCGCGGATGTCGTTCGCCGACCTTCTGGCGGAGCTGATGCCTGACCAGACGCAGTGGCGGACGGTGCTGACCAATGTGGGCATCAGGCCGCCGGACGCGCCGGGCTAAGATCGGGCGAGTCGTGTTCGCGGCCACAAGGGCCTGAGGATCGTGAGAGATTGAAGGGAAACGACAATGGCGAGCATCAATCAGAAACTTGAGCGCGTGCGCAAGCCGCGGGTGCACATCAAGTACGAGGTCGAAACCGACGGCGCCCAGGTGGAGCGCGAGCTCCCCTTCGTCGTGGGCGTGATGGGTGACTTCTCGGGCAATCCGACCACCCCCCTGCGGCCGCTGACCGAGCGCAAGTTCGTCCAGATCGATCGCGACAACTTCGACGACGTGATGGCCCGCATCTCGCCGGAGCTGAACATCAAGGTCGACAACACCCTGGCCGGCGACGACAGCCAGATGCCGGTGCAGTTGAAGTTCAAGTCGATGTCCGACTTCGAACCCGGCTCGATCGTCAACCAGGTGCCGGCCCTCAAGTCGCTGCTCGACACCCGCAACCAGTTGCGCGACCTGATGACCAAGGTCGACCGATCTACCGACCTGGAAAACCTGCTGGAGCGGGTCCTGCAGAACAAGGACGAGCTTGAGAAGCTCTCCGGCGAACTTGGCATCAACCTGCCCGAGGAGAAGTCCTGATGGCTGCCGAAACCGAAGTTGCGTCCCAGGCAGGCGCACAGACCACCACCGAGGTCAGCCTGCTCGATCAGGCGATCTCCGCCACCAAGCAGACCGAGCCGGATCAGGCTCAGCTGCTGATCAAGACGCTGACCAACGAGGCGCTCAAGGGCACCTTCACCTTCTCGAAGAACCTGACGGTCTCCTTCAACAAGGCGATCGCCTTGTTGGACGAGCAGTTGTCGACGCAGGTTGCGGCGATCCTGCACCATCCGGACTTCACGAAGCTGGAGGGCTCCTGGCGGGGCCTCAACCACCTGGTGATGAACTCCGAGACAGGCACCCAGCTGAAGATCAAGGTGCTGAACATCACCAAGAAGGAGCTGTCCAAGGACCTCGCCAAGGCCGTGGAGTTCGACCAGAGCGACACCTTCAAGCGCATCTACGAGAACGAATTCGGCATGGCTGGCGGCGAGCCTTACGGGGCCCTGATCGGCGACTACGAATTCTCCAACCACCCAGAGGATCTCGACTGCCTGACCAGCATGTCGAACATTGCGGCGGCGTCGTATGCGCCCTTCATCTCGGCCACCAACTCCAAGATGTTCGGCCTCTCGGACTTCCGTGAGCTGAGCAAGCCGCGCGACCTGAAGAAGACCTTCTCGTCGCTGGAATACGCCCGTTGGCGCAGTTTCCGCGACACCGAGGACTCGGCCTTCGTCACCCTGACCATGCCACGGGTGCTCGCACGGGTGCCCTATGGCGAGATGACCAAGCCGATCGAGGAGTTCGCTTTCGAGGAGGCGCCGAAGGACGCCAAGGGCAATGAAAAGGCCCTGGAGCATGACGAATACTGCTGGATGAACGCCGCCTATGTGCTGGGCACGCGTCTCACCGACGCCTTCGCCCAATACGGCTGGTGCACCGCTATCCGCGGGGCGGAGGGCGGCGGCAAGGTGGAGAACCTGCCCACGCACAACTTCCGCAGCGACGATGGCGATCTGGACATGACCTGTCCCACTGAGATCGGCATCACCGACCGGCGGGAGTTCGAACTGGCCGAATGCGGGTTCATGCCCCTGTCTCACTACAAGAACACCGACTATGCGGTGTTCTTCGGAGGCCAGACGGCCCAGAAGCCCAAGAAGTACGACCGCCCGGACGCCACGGCGAACGCCGCCATTTCGGCGCGTCTGCCCTACGTCATGGCCGTCTCGCGCTTCGCCCACTTCCTCAAGGTGATGGCGCGCGACAAGATCGGCAGCTTCATGGAGGTCGAGGACTGCTCGCAGTGGCTCAACCGCTGGATCATGAACTACGTGAACGCCAGCGACACCGCCAGCGCCGAGGCCAAGGCCCGCTATCCGTTGCGCGACGCCAAGATCGAAGTGAAGGAGATTCCCGGCAAGCCGGGCTCCTACAACGCGGTCGCCTACCTGCGGCCCTGGCTGCAGATGGAGGAACTGTCGGCGTCCATGCGCATGGTGGCGAAGATCCCGTCGAAGTCTTGATCGACGAGGTCGCGCCCGCGTCGGAGGGCGGTCCGCCAGGGCCGCCCTTGCCCGACGGTCCGGAAACGTTGGTTTCCAGCGTTCCGGAAGCGCGCCCCCCTACCCTTTTCGAGCGCATCGGAGACCTGACGCTACCCGGGCCCGATGGGCGCGTTCCGGCGGACCGTCTTTGCCTCCACGGGGCGCTGGTCCAGATGTTCGGGCCCGAGTTCCACGCCGCTGTCCTCGACCGCGATAGCCTTCTCGCCGCCATCGACCGCGAGATCGCGGCGATCGACCGGGCGTTGAGCGATCAGGTCAACGCCATCCTTCACGCTCCGGCCGTGCAGGCGCTGGAAGCCCGCTGGCGTGGGCTGCGCTACATCACCGGGGTCGCCTATGACTGCGAGCGGGCCAAGGTCCGCATCCTGACCGCCTCGTGGAACGAGGTCGTGCGCGACCTGGAACGGGCGGCCGACTTCGATCAGAGCGCGCTCTTCCGCAAGGTCTACACCGAAGAGTTCGGCATGCCCGGCGGCGAGCCTTTCGGCCTGATGATCGGCGACTACGAGATTCAGCATCGATCCGGCGATGGCCATTTCACCGACGACGTCGGGGCGCTGAAATCCCTTGCCATGGTGGCCGGCGCCGCCTTTTGCCCGTTCATCCTCGGCGTCACGCCGCGCATGCTCCAGCTTGGGAGCTTCCGCGAACTGGGCCGGCCCAAGAGCCTGACGACGGTCTTCGCCCAACCCGAATATCAGCGCTGGCAAGGCCTGCGCGACGGCGACGACATGCGCTTCATCGGCCTGGTCCTGCCGCGCATCCTGATGCGCCCGCCCTACGCCTACGACCCCGGCCGCATCGACGGCTTCCGCTTCGCCGAGGCGACGCACGACACCTCCGGCCGCGCTCACCTCTGGGGAAACGCCGCCTTCGCCTTCGGCTCGGTGGTGCTGCGCGCCTTTGCCGCCAACGGCTGGTTCGCCGACCTGCGCGGCGCGCCGCGGGACGAGATCCGTGGCGGGCTGGTGACGGATCTGACCGTCACCTCGTTCGGCACAGATGCGCCGGGAATCGCCATCAAGCCCTCGGTTGACTACCAGATGTCGGAATCGCAGGAGCGCGAACTGGCTGACCTTGGCTTCATCGCCCTGCGAAAGTCGCCCTACACCGACTTCTCCGTCTTCTACGGCAACCCGTCGCTGCAGCGCCCGGCGCGTTACGACCGACCCGCGGCCAACATCAACGCCAAGCTCTCCAGCATGCTGCAGTACACGCTCTGCGTCTCCCGCTTCGCCCACTACGTCAAGGTTCTTGGCCGCGACCGGATCGGCTCCACCATGACCGCCGAGCAGTGCCAGGAGTTCCTCAACAAGTGGCTGATCAACTACTGCGAGGGCTCAGACAACGCCTCCAACGAGGTCAAGGCGCGCTATCCCCTGCGGGAGGCCTCCGTCGAAGTCCGGGAATCGCCTGGAAAGCCCGGCGCCTACTCGTGTACGGTCTTCCTGCGCCCACACTACCAGCTCGACGACATATCCACTGGGTTCAGGCTGATCACTGAGCTGGCGCCGAAACTGGCCGCATGATCCAACGC